>FTHI01001520.1_pt1 | contig 12432 bp, 10 predicted proteins | sample 1640891 | NCBI WGS metagenome assembly FTHI01 (sample SAMEA3914788, study PRJEB12502) | metagenome | biome: forest; material: soil | place: Canada | collected 2011-07-03 | depth 0.1 m
CCCCTAAGGTTGCCTGGCTGTAACTGGCGCGGCTTGCGAAGTCATGCATAGCTCCACGCCAACAACCCGTGCTGTGGGAGCATCCATGAATCGCTCGATCGATCGAAGGACCCTGCTCGGGTCTTCGGCGGCGCTGGCGGCCTCGCTGAGCGCGCCGGCCGTCCTTTTCGCCCAGGCCTCTCCGGCGTCCCCGCCGGTGGCGCCGGTCAGACCTGTGACCGAGGAGCTGTTCGGCGTGAAGGTCACCGATCCCTATCGCTGGATGGAGGCCGAACCGCCGGAGTGGAAGGACTACACCCTGGCCCAGGCGGCGTATGCGCGGGGCGTCCTGGACCGCATCCCCGGCCGTGACGCCCTTATCCAGGCCGTCTCGCACTACACCGGCTCGATCGCCGCGGTGAGCGCCGTGCAGGTCGGCGGCGAATACATCTTCACCCAGGTTCGGCCCGCCAACGCCGACACCTTCAAGCTGTTCGTCCGCAAGGGTCTGCATGGCCAGGACAGGTTGCTGCTGGACCCGGACACCTATGCAACCACAGGGTCCCACGCATCTCTGGACTGGTGGGCCGCCTCGCCAGACGGCTCGCACGTGGTGTTCGGGACCTCTCCCGGAGGGTCGGAGAAATCCACCGCCCGGGTGCTGGTCACCGAAACCGGCCAGGTGCTGCCGGAGGCGATCGACAGGACCGAGGACGCCAGCCCCAGCTGGGCGCCGGATGGATCGGGCTTCTTCTACAACCGCCTGCAAGGCGGCGTGGCCGACGACAGCATCGAAAAATTCAAGGACAGCGCGGCCTGGTTCCACCGGCTCAATACCGATCCGGCGAGCGACCCCAAGGTGCTGTGGAAGGGCTCCAGCCCCGTCGTCGCCATGACCGACGTCGATTTCCCCGTGGTCGCCACGACGGCCGGGTCGCCGCTGGTCGCGGGCGTGGTGATTTCCGGCGTGCAGAACGAGCTTGGCGGCTACGTCGCGGACGCGGCCGCCGCCCGCCAGGGACCGCCGGTCTGGCGCCAGGTCTCCGCGCCCCCGGACAAGGTGACCGGCATCGCCCTTCACGGCGAGGACATCTTCCTGCTCAGCCACGCCGGCGCCTCGAACTACCAGGTGCTGCACACCACCGCGGCGGATCCCAGCGTCGCCCATGCGCGGGTCGTCGTGCCCGCCTCGGCGGCGGTGATCCGCGGCATCTCAGCGGCCCGCGACGGCGTCTACATCCAGGAGCTCAACGCCGGCATCGGCGGTTTGCGGCGGCTGGGCTACGACGGGCGCGTCACCACAATCCGGCTGCCCTTCCCGGGATCGATCGATGGCTTCTACGCCGACACCGCCCACGACGGGGCCTGGTTCCTGCTGCAGGGGTGGGTGCGCCCGACGGTGCTCTGTTACGTCGACGCCGAAGGCGTGGTGACCCAGACGGACATCGCGCCCCAGCCGCCAATCGACGTCTCGCTCTACACCTCCGAGGAACTGCTCGCCCCGGCCCGCGACGGAGCCAAGGTGCCCGTCTCGGTGATCTACAAGAAGGGGCTGAAGCGGGATGGCTCCGCGCCGCTGCTGCTCTGGGCCTACGGCGCCTATGGGATCACCGAGGATCCGTCGTTCATCGCCCGCTGGCTGCCCCTGCTCGACCTTGGCGGCGTCTTCGCCCTGGCCCACGTACGCGGCGGCGGCGAGCTCGGCGAGGACTGGCACCTGGGCGGCCAGAAGCTGACCAAGGCCAACACCTGGCGCGACGACATCGACAGCGCCGAGTTCCTCATCCGCCAGCGTTTCACCAGCCCGAACAAGCTGGCGATCATGGGCGGATCCGCCGGCGGCATCACCGTCGGGCGGTTCATGACCGAGCGGCCCGACCTGGCGGCCGTGGTGTTCGACCTGGTGGGCGTGTCCAATCCGATGCGCAGCGAGTTCTCGCCCAACGGCCCGCCCAACATTCCCGAGTTCGGGTCGGTGACGACGCAGGAGGGCTTCAAGGCGCTTTGGGACATGGACTCCTACCAGCACGTCCGCGACGGGATGAAGTACCCCTCGGTGCTGCTCACCACCGGGCTGAACGACCCGCGCGTATCCTCCTGGGAGCCCACCAAGATGGTCGCACGGCTGCAGGCGGCGAACGCCTCCAGGAACCCCATCCTGCTGCGCGTCGAGACGGACGCGGGGCACGGCGTCGGCTCGACCCGCGGCCAGCGCGACCGGGAAACCGGCGACGAGCTGGCCTTCATGCTCTGGCGCACCGGGGATCCGCGGTACCAGCCGCGGTAGGGCGGGGAGCATCCGGAGAAACCAGGAGGCTGCGTGGATCGTTGATCGGGCTGTGCCGGCGCCCGATAAGGGCGTCCGTTTCATTGCAGGACCGTCTTCCATGTCGCCTTCCCACGACCACGCCGCCCATTCCGAGCAAGCCTACGGCGGCGGTGGACGCACCTCCCGTCCGCTCTGGGCCCTGATCCCCCTCGGCGTCCTCATCGCGATCGTCGTCGCCATGCTGGCTGAAGGCGTTCAGGTGATGACCTCTCCTTCCGACGTCGCCGCCGGCGAAGCGCATATCGTGCAGACCACCGGCGCCAGCTCGAGCCCGGCGACCCCGGGTTAAATCTTTGTAACATTGCCTCTTGCGGGGCACATCGGCCTCTTCACCGGACGTCAGGTCCGTGCTTCATGCCTCGCTGCGCCCTACCAGTGAGAAAGCTTTGCCAGTGAAGTTCGCCGCGTACCTCGCCGCCGCCGTGTCTCTGTTCGCCGTTTCCGCGGCGACGGCCGCCGAAAGCCCGCCCAAAGTCCCGGCCTCGCCGGCCGAGAAGGTCAGCCCCTCAGTGTCCGCGTCGCCGAACCGCGGCGTGATCTTCTCGCCGGAGAGCGTCTCCAGCGACGGCAGTGTGACGGTCGGCGGCCAGCGCATCGACTACCGCGCGGTCGCAGGGACCATCGTGGTGCACCCGAAGGGATGGGACGACGCCGCGGCCCGGCAGAAGCAGGACAAGTCCGACGGCAAGAGCGACGACAAGGATCTCGACGACTCCGCCAACCCAAAGGCCGAGGCGTCGATGTTCTACGTGGCCTACTTCAAGAAAGGCGTTCCCTCGCCGGAGCGGCCGATCACCTTCGTCTACAACGGCGGCCCAGGCTCCTCCTCGGTGTGGCTGCACATGGGCGCCTGGGGCCCCCGCCGGGTGGTCACCGAGGACGACACCCACACCCCGGCCGCGCCCTATCGGCTGGTCGACAACGCCTACAGCCTGCTCGACGTCTCGGACCTGGTGTTCGTCGATGCGCCGGGCACCGGCTTCAGCCGCGTCGCGGGCAAGGACAAGGAGAAGGCCTTCTACGGCGTCGACGCCGACGCCTACGCCTTCTCGCAATTCATCCTCGGCTTCCTGTCCGAGCATGGCCGCTGGAATTCGCCCAAGTACCTGTTCGGCGAGAGCTACGGGACGCCGCGTTCGGCGGTGGTGGTCAATGAATTGGAGACCGACCATGACGTCGATTTCAACGGCGTTATCCTGCTGTCCCAGATCCTGAACTTCGACCTCAGCGCGGACGAGCCCCAGTTCAATCCCGGCACCGACGAAGCCTACATCACCACCCTGCCGAGCTATGCGGCGACGGCCTGGTACCACAACCGGCTGCCCGGGCCGAAGCCGGCGCTGGAGCCCTTGCTGGCGCAGGTCGAGCAGTTCGCCACCACCGACTACGCCACGGCCCTGCAACAGGGCTCCGAGTTGCCGCCCGAACGGCGGCAGGCCATCGCGGAGCGGCTCAGCCAGTTCACCGGACTACCCGTCGGCTACATCCTCAAGGCAGACCTGCGCATCAACGTGGGCGAGTTCATGAAGACGCTGCAGGATCCGGAGGGCCTGACCACGGGCCGCCTCGACAGCCGCTTCTCGGGACCTTCGCTCGATCCCCTGAGCAAGGAGGCGGGATACGATCCGCAGTCGGCGGCGATCAGCTCGGCCTATGTCTCGGCGTTCAACGACTACGTCCGCCAGCGGCTCGGCTTCGGCGGCGACCGCACCTACAAGCCCGAGATCAGCTTCGGCGGTAAGTGGGAGTTCAACCACCAGCCCCCGGGCGCCGGAAGCCCCCAGCGCGGCATCCTGAACGTGATGCCCGACCTCGCCTCGGCGATGAAGTACAACCCGCAGCTCAAGGTCATGCTGCTCGGCGGCTACTTCGATCTCGCCACGCCGTTCTATGAGGGCTGGTACGAGATGCACCACCTGCAGATCCCGGCCAGCCTGAACGGCAACATCGACTACCGCTACTATCCCTCGGGACACATGGTGTACGCCAACGAAGCGTCGCTGCGGAAAATGCACAAGGACGTGGCTGCCTTCATCCGCCGCACCGACAACCTGGGGCGCTGAGCCGTGGCGCGGGCTGCATTGTCGGGCTTGACCTGCGCTGGTAGCCCTTAGCGATGACAAGCACCGCGCCAGCAACCCGGAAGACCATCTTCGGGCATCCCGTCGGGCTGTTCTACCTCTCGTTCACCGAGGCGTGGGAGCGGTTCTCCTACTACGGCATGCTGGCGCTGCTGACGCTGTACATGACCAAGCAGCTGCTGCTGCCGGGGCATGTGGACCACGTGCTGGGCTTCGGAGGGTTCCGGGCCGCGCTCGAGGGTGTCTTCGGTCACCTCAGCAATGTCGCTCTGGCCTCCGAGATTTTCGGCATCTACACGGCCTCGGTCTACCTGACGCCGATCTTCGGCGGCTTCCTGGCGGACCGGGTGCTCGGCCGCACCAGGACGGTGACGCTGGGCGCCCTGCTGATGGCGCTGGGTCACTTCCTTATGGCGTTCGACGCCAGCTTCCTGATCGCCCTGCTGTGCCTGCTGATCGGGGTCGGCTGCTTCAAGGGCAACATCGCCACCCAGGTCGGCGACCTTTACGAGAAGGGGGACGTCAAGCGCGCGGACGCCTTCCAGTTCTACATGTTCGGCATCCAGATCGCGGTGATCATCTCGCCCCTGGTCTGCGGCGGCCTCGGCCAGAAGGTCGCCTGGCACTGGGGCTTCGGGGCCGCCGGCGTCGGCATGCTGATCGGGTTGCTCATCTATCTCAGCGCCCGAAAGCACCTGCCGCCCGAGCCGCCGATCGTCCGCAAGATCGCCAAGACCGAACGTCCGAAGCTGGCGCCCGGCGAGGGCAAGGCCGTGGCCGTGCTGGTGGCGCTGTTGCCGGTTCTGGCGCTCTCCGGCGTCGGCAACCAGCAGATGGGCAACGCCTATCTGCTCTGGGGCGACGCCAATCTGCAGCTCACCTTCCTGGGCTTCGCCACGCCGGTGAGCTGGCTGACCAGCCTGGACAGCTTCGTCAGCGCCGTCACCATGGCGGGCTCGCTGTTCTTCTGGCGGTGGTGGGCCACCCGCAGGCGCGAGCCGGACGAGATCACCAAGCTGACCATTGGGGCCGCCATCGCGGCCCTGGCGCCGTTGTTCCTCGCGGCGGCGTCGCTTCACGCCCCTGGCCAGAAGGCCTCGATCGGGTGGGCCCTGGGCTTCCACATCGTCAACGACATCGGCTTCGCCAACATCTTCCCGATCGGGCTGGCGCTCTATTCCAGAGCCGCGCCGCGGGCGATCGGCGGCACCATGATCGCGGTTTATTATCTGAACATGTTCGCCTGCAACCTGCTGGTCGGCTGGCTGGGCGGGCTGTTCGACAAGATGCCGGGCACGACCTTCTGGATCATCCACGCCTGCATCGTGGGGGCCTCCGCAGTGCTGTTCCTGATGGCGCGGGTCGCGGCCGGCCGGGTGCTGGCCCCGAAGGTCGACCCGGAGGCGTCGTTCGCCCCGGCCTAGGCGGGAGTCAGCTGGTCCACCGCCCAGTGGCTCCGTCCCGCGCCGAGCAGGCCGGAGAGGGCCTCGCAAAGGGCGGCGAGGGCCTCGTCGAGCTTCCACGGCGCGTTGCAGATCAGGAGTCCCGAGCCGGGCAGGCCGGTTTCCTCCCAGGAGAAGGGCGAGAGCTCGGCGCGCAGGGCCTTGGGCCACGGGGACTGCGTCGCGGCGGCGGAGAGCGCGGCGCCGATCCGGCGGTCCTTGATCGGGTACCACACGGCGAAGATCCCCGTCGGCCAGCGCTTCAGACCAGCTGTCACCGCCCGCACCAGCCGATCGGTCTCGTCGGCGGCCTCGAAGGGCGGATCGATGAAGACCAGGCCGCGCAGCTCGGGCGGGGGGACCAGGGCGCCGATGGCCTCGTAGCCGTCGCGGTGATGCACGGAGACGCGGCGGTCGCTGCGATAGCGGGCCTTCAGCGCCTGGGCGTCTTGCGGATGCAGTTCGCAGGCGATCAGCCGGTCTCCATCCCGCAGCAGTCTGCGGGTGATCTCGGGCGATCCGGGATAGGCCGCGAGACCGCGCGGGTTCAGCTCGGCGATCAGCCGCGAATAGGCCGGGGCGGCGGCGAGCTCGCGCCCGAAGATCCGCCCGACTCCCTCGACGTATTCGGGGGACCTTCTCGCCTCGTCCGAGGTCAGGTCGTAGACGCCGATACCGGCGTGGGTATCCAGCACGGCGAACGGCTGCGGCTTGGCGCGCAGATGCTCGAGCAGCAGCGTCAGGGCCGCGTGCTTGAAGACGTCCGCGTGGTTGCCCGCGTGGAAGGCGTGCCGGTAGTTCATCGCCTCCCTGTACCCGGCCGTTAGGGCAGGGCGAAGACGTAGAGCACGGCGCCGTTCTGGGTCTGGTACTCGGGGGTCATGCGACCGAGGCCCGAAGCTTCCGGGGACGAGCCGGTGCCGACGGCCACGAACTCCTTGCCGCCGGCGCCATAGGCGATAGGGAAGCCCGAGATCGGGGCCGAGAGGTTCACCTCCCAGAGCGGCTTGCCACTCCTGTCGTCGATGGCATGGAAGCGGCCGACCGCGTCGCCCGAGAACAGCACCCCGCCGCCGGTGTCGACCAGGGACATGGTCCCCGCTCGCTGCTCGTACTTCCAGGCGGTCTTGCCCGTGGCCGCGTCGATCGCCTGGATGGTCCCGACGTTGGTCTCGCCGGGCGCCATCACCGCCCGGTAGTCGATGTCCATGCCGAGCTGGCCGGGCCCGCTCTTGGGTCCGGCGCTCGTGACCACGCTGCAGAGGTTCTGCAGCGGCTCCAGCATCAGGTGGGTCTCGGGATTGTAGGATCCTGCCGTCCAGTTCTTGCCGCCGGTGAAGGCCGGGCAGATGTCGAGGGCCTGGTCGGGGGCGGTGAAGATGGCGGCGGGATTGTTGATCGCCCGGCCGGTCTTCAGATCGATCCCCTGAAGCACGTTCTGGCGCACCGTCGGGCGCGCCCACAGGAACTCCCCCGTCCGGCGGTCGAGGGTGTAGATGATCCCGGTCTTCCCGGGCGCGCCGGTCAGCACCTTGCGCGCCTCACCGGGCTTGAGCTTCGGATTGATCCACGGCACCGAGGCCGGATCGGGCGCCACCTGGGTGTCCACCAGCAGCCGCTCGAAGGTGTGGTCGAAGTCCCAGAAGTCGTGGATGTGCTGGTAGTGCCAGACGATCCTGCCCGTCTTCACGTCGAGCGCGATCGTCGACGTCATGTAGAGATAATCCTTGTCGTTGCCGGCCAGCTCGAACTTGGGCGTCGGCGAGGCGATCGAGGTGCCGTAGTAGATCAGATCCAGCTCGGGGTCGTAGCTGGGCGGGTTCCAGGTCCCGACCGTCACGCGCTTCTCCGGGGGGGTGTTCCCCCAGCTGGCCGCACCCGGATCGCCCGGCAGGGCCACGGTGTGGGTGCGCCAGAGCTCCTTTCCGGTGAGGGCGTCGTGAGCCACCACCACGCAGGCGTCGGGGCCTCCCTGCACCGAGCAGGCGCGGCCGGAGATCACCTTGCCGTCCGCCACGATCGGTCCGGCGCTGGGGCCGCCCGCCTGTTTGTGGAAGTCGGTGACCTGGGCCTCCCAGACCGGATTGCCGGTCCTGGCGTCGACCGCGTAGACGGATCCGTCGCCGCCCGAAGCGAACAGCAGGTCGCCCCAGATGGCGATGTTACGCTTGGTCCCGCCGGCCCCCTTGAAGTCGGCCGGGTACTTGCGCTGGAAATGCCAGATCGGCGCGCCCGTGGCGGCGTCCACCGCCTCGATCCGGTCGCCAGGCTCGGGGATGTACATCACGCCGTCGTGCACCAGGGGGGTGCCCTCGAAGCCGCCGTTCGGCAGGGTGCGCGCCCACATCAGCCGCAGGCCTCCGACGTTGGCCGGGGTGATCTGGTTCAGCGGGCTGAAGCCCCAGCTGTTCAGGGTGCGCCGGAACATCAGCCAGTCTGACGCGTCGGGGCTCCTGAGCATGGCGTCGGTGACGGGGACATAAGGCCGGGCCGGAGCCGCCACGGCTGCTGCGTTCGCCACCGAATCTTCCGGCGCCGCCTGGGCAGGGGCGGGCGCGGCGGCGAGCAAGGCCATGATCCCCGCCGCCATCACGGCGGCCGAACGCAAGCTGGGCATCGTCTGAGTTCTCCCTGGCCGGCGTCTTCTCGTGGGGAGCTCTGACCAGGCCCCCGCCGGACCACGCACCATAGTCGGGAAACGAGCTGGAGCGTAAGTCCCCCGGTCCCACGGGCGAGGGATCGGTCCCGCGTCGCGCGACCGGATCGGCGATACCCGTCCGGGGCGGTGGACGAAGGCGCCGCCTGCGTTAGAACAAAAAGAGAACTTATTTGGAGGGGGCATGGAGCGGCTCTACGCCTGGAGCCAGATCAGTCACCTGGACGTCCGCGACGCCTGCGCCTCCGGGGAGCTCAGGGCCTTCTGCGCCGGTCCGCTGTGCCGCCGCGCGGTGGTGGTCGGCCGCGGGACCTTCCCGCCGATGGTCCCGCTGTGGATCCTGGCGGCGCGGATGCGGTGCCGGGGCTGCGGTCACAAGGGCGCCCAGTTCGAGGTCTGGGGCTCGGGCTCGGCCGCCAAGTTCGCCGACCGCCACATCCCGGTGGTCAACTCAGGGACGCAGCGGCGCCGGTGAGGGACGTTCAGCCCTCGTCCTGGAAGATCGCCTCGATGGCCTGGCCGAACACCCGGGCGATTTTGAAGGCCAGGGGCAGGCTGGGGTCGTACTTGCCGGTCTCGATGGCGTTGACGCTCTGGCGGGAGACCCCGAGCTGTTCGCCGAGGTCGCCCTGGCTCCAGCCCCGCTCGGCCCTCAGCTCGCGCAGCCGGTTCATCATCGATACCGCCGCCGGACGATGACGTTGGCGAAGCCGAGGAACGCCGACCAGAGCGGCGCGATCACCCAGGCTTCCACGCGGGGCACGAGCCGGAACATGTCCAGGAACCCCCAGACGGCGGAAACCATCAGCACCGCGCCGGTGGCCCAGAGGCTGCTCTCGATCTGCACCGACCGCTGGAACTCGTCGGTCTCCTCGCGCAGGTAAAGGCCCATCGAGACGAACATCCCGCTGACCGCGATGCCGGGCAGGGCGGCGATGAGATAGGCGAGGACCCCTGGCGCAAGGTGCCGGCCATTGATCCCGATGGCGATCAACAAGGCCGCCGTATAGGCCAAAGCGGAGAGGATCATGCGTCGGCGATACCGTTTGGCCGCCGGCGTCGTGGTCATGCAGGCCCTCGCCGCGGCGCCCCGCGACCAGAGGACGACGAGGCCGATCACCAGGGCGGCATAGACGGCGGTGGCCGCCATCATCGCGCCATACGAGGCGTGGTGCGCCTTCAGCCAAGACATGGCTTCGTAGAATGCGAACACCAAGACGCCCGTCGCGACGATGATCTGGGCGAAGGCGAGGACGGCGCGGCCGGTCAGGTTCGCCGGCGCGTCATCTGGATGAGCAAGGTCTGGGGCCACGGGAGCCTCCCTGTTGTGTCAAGGAAGCTTTACGTGTCGCGGCCGTGAAAGTCAAGGGTGCTTTACAAGACTCCAGGTCAAGGCGCCGGTGTCTCCGTGCCGAAGGCGACGCCCTTGGCTTCGGGGCCCAAGCCTACCGAAAGGGCGACGAGCACGGCGACGATCCCGCAGACCACCGCCAAGGCCAGGCCGTAGTTGTCGTGATGGCTCTCGGCGATGCGGGCCTGGATGAAGGCGTTTCCGGCGGCGAACAGGTTGCCGAGCTGATAGGCGAAGCCGGGGAAGGCGCCGCGGGCGCCGGCGGGGGAGAGCTCGTTCAGGTGGGTCGGCACCACGCCCCAGGCGCCCTGCACCGCGATCTGGATCAGGAACGCCCCAAGTCCGAGCATCAGCGGCGTGGCCGAAAAGGCCCACAGCGGGATCACCGGCAGGGCCAGCAAGGCCGCCAGGACGATCGCCTTGCGCCGGCCGATCCGCTCGGAGAGGGCGCCGAAGATCAGCCCGCCCACCACGGCGCCCAGGTTCAGCACGATGGTCAGGGCGGTGACCGTCCCCGGGGCGAAGTGGTGCTGCACCTTGAGGAAGGTCGGATAGAGGTCCTGGGTGCCGTGGCTGAAGAAGTTGAAGAAGGTCATCATGAAGACGACGTAGGCCAGCAGCGGCCACTTGCCGCGCATGGCCTCGAGGAAGCTGCCATGCTTCTCGCCGCGGGCCGCAGCCTCCCGGCGCGTCGCCTCCCAGGCGGGGGATTCCGGCACGTGCCGGCGGATGTAGAGGATCAGCAAGGCGGGCAGGGCGCCCAGGGCCACCAGCCAACGCCAGCCGATGGCCGGCAGGAACAGGTTGGCGATGGCGGCCAGGAAATAGCCCATGGGATAGCCTTCCTGCAGGATCCCGGAGACCACGCCGCGGCTCCTGGCCGGGATGGTCTCCAGCGCCAGGGAGGCGCCGATGCCCCACTCGCCGCCCATGGCGAAGCCGAACAGGCAGCGCAGGACGAGCAGCACCGTGAGGTTGGGCGAGAAGGCCGAGGCGATGGCCAGGACCGAGTAGAGCCCGACATCGATCATCAGGATCGGCCGCCGTCCGAAGTGGTCGGCCAGCCGGCCGAAGACGAAGGCGCCGACGGGGCGGGCGGCGAGGGTGAGCAGCAGGGCGACGCTGACGTCGGAAATCTTCACCGGATGGCCGGGCGTCGAGAAATCCCGGGCGATGTCGGCCAGCACGAAGGTCAGCAGGAAGTAGTCGAAGGCGTCGAGCGCCCACCCGAGCAGGGCGGCCACGAAGGCGGCCCGCTGGGTCTTATCCAGCGCCTTCAGCTCGTCGATGATCACCATGCCCGCACCCTCTGTCGCCCGCCGCCATAAGGGCCGCGGAGGGAGCGGGTGGCAAGCCTGCGCTCCCCTGGTTCCACAAGCCCTGCGTCAGGGGGTGAGCCGCAGGATGCGTCCCTTGGCGTCGTCGGTCAGAACGTAGAGCGCGCCGTCGGGACCCTGCTTGACCTCGCGCAGGCGTTCGTTCTGGTCGGCCAGCAGGCGCTCCTCGCCGACCACCCGGTCGCCCTTCAGCTCGAGCCGCACCAGGTGCTTCTGGGTCAGGGAGGTGACGAAGGCGGAGCCCTTCCACGCGGGGAACAGCCTGCCGTCGTAGAAGGTCAGGCTGGAGGGGGAGATCACCGGATCCCAGTAGTAGTTGGGCTCCTCCATGCCGGCCAGGTGCGGTCCCTTGCCGACCTCCTCGCCGGAGTACTCCTGGCCATAGCGGGTGAGCGGCCAGCCGAAGTTCGCGCCCGGCCGCACCCTGGCCAGGAAATCGCCGCCGCGAGGGCCGACGTCGACCACCCAGAGCTCCCCGGTTGCGCCCCGGAAGGTGACGCCGAGGGTGTTGCGGAAGCCGTAGGCCCAGAGCTCGGGCAGGGCGCCGGGCGTCCTGGCGAATGGGCCTCCGGGGGCGGCCGAGCCGTCGGTCCGCAGCCGGACGATCTTGCCGACGCCGTTGTCCAGCGCCTGGATGTAATGGCGGACGTCCAGCCCGTCCCGGTCGCCGAGCGACAGGTAGAGGGAGCCGTCGGCGCCGAAGGTCATCCGGCCGCCGTAGTTGGAATGCTCGGTCACCAGGTCGGGCTTCTGGCGGTAGATGACCTGGACGTCGTCCAGCCTCGGCTGCGGGCCGTCGACCAGGCGGCCGCGCGCCAGGGCGACGCCCGAGCTGGTCTTCGGGCCTTCAGGCCCCCGGGCTTCGACATAGGTCCAGTAGATCAGGTGGTTCTGGGCGAAGTGCGGGTCGAGCACCACGTCCTGCATGCCCGAGATCTGCTGGATGTGGACCGGCGGCGTGCCGGCGATGGCGGGCGACAGCGAGCCGTCCTTGCCGACGATGCGGATCCGGCCGGGCCGCTCGGTCACCAGCATGCGGCCGTCGGGCAGGAAAGCCAGGCCCCAAGGATCTTCCAGGCCGGAGGCGAAGGTCTCGACCCGGAACTTCACGTGCGAGGGGGTGTAGGGGGCGCGGGTCTGGGTCGGCCAGGCCGGGGTCTGGTGCTGCCCCTGGGCGCTCTTCGGCAGGTACTCGACCGGCTGCCCCGGGATGGGCCAACCGGCCGGCGGGGGCGGCGGAGGCGGCGGTCCCTGGCG
>FTHI01000144.1_pt1 | contig 12346 bp, 6 predicted proteins | sample 1640891 | NCBI WGS metagenome assembly FTHI01 (sample SAMEA3914788, study PRJEB12502) | metagenome | biome: forest; material: soil | place: Canada | collected 2011-07-03 | depth 0.1 m
CTGTTGAGGGGGAGGGCCGGGGAGGGGGGCGGCCGCCTCACCGGCCAAACCGAGCCCGGGATCAAGCGCCGCTGCCCCCCTCCCTTGATCCCTCCCCCTCAGCGGGGGGAGGGACTGTGACTCACCGGAGGGGCGCGCCGCGTAGCGCCGCGCCAGCGCCGCGCAGACCATCAGCTGCATCTGGTGGAAGATCATGAGCGGCAGGACGGTCATCCCGATCGCGGGTCCGGCGAACAGGACGTTGGCCATGGGCACGCCGCTGGCCAGGGATTTCTTGGAGCCGCAGAAGACGATGGCGATCTCGTCTTCCCTGGAGAAGCCGAACAGCCGCGCGGCCACGGTGGTGGCGACCAGCACCACGGCCAGTATCAAGGCCAGCACCCCGGTGAGGACGGCGATGCGCGAGAGCGGCAGCTGGCTCCAGACGCCCTGCACCACCGCCGCGCTGAACGAGGTGTAGACGGCCAGGAGGATCGATCCGCGGTCGCTGAGGGTGACCAGCCGCCGGTTCCGCTCGGCCCAGCCGGCCAGCCAGGGCCGCGCCAGGTGGCCGGCGGCGAAGGGCGCGAGGAGCTGCAGCGCCACCTTCCACACCTGGTCGAAGCCGCCGGCGCCGCCATGCAACTTGAGCATCAGGCCCACCAGCACCGGGGTCAGCAGCACGCCCACGAGGTTGGATAGCGTCGCCGCGCCGATCGCCGCCGGGACGTTGCCGCGGGCGATGGAGGTGAAGGCGATGGACGACTGCACAGTGGACGGCAGGGCGCAGACGAACAGCACGCCCAGCCACAGCTGCGAGGTCAGCAGGTCCGGCGCGACGCGGGCCAGGACTAGGCCGATCACCGGGAAAAGCACGAAGGTGCTGGCGAAGATCACCAGGTGCAGGCGCCAGTGGGCGACGCCCGCCACCACGGCTTCACGCGGCAGCCGCACCCCGTGCATGAAGAACAGCAGGGCGATGGCGGCCGTCGTGAGCCAGCCGAACACCTGGGCGGCCACGCCGCGGCAAGGCAGCACGCTGGCCACCGCGACCGTGGCGATCAGCGCGAGGACGAAGGGGTCGGGGCCGTAGCGGCTGAGGGCCTTAAGCACTCAAGCCATGTCGCGTTTCACGGTCCTGGCTGCAAGCACGAAGTGGACCGCGCCCCAGAGGTAGAGCCCGGCGGTCAGGATGCAGGCCCACTGCAGGCCGGCCATGGAAGCCTGGCCGCAGGCGCCGGCCGCGGCGGTCTGGGCCGCGCGCGCGCCGACGCAGACCGCGCTGTAGTCCCCGCCTCCGGCCGCGGCGAAGCTGCGGTGCGTGAGCCAGTCACTGAGGGTCCCCACCAGCAGCGGCCCGAACCCGGCGCTCACCAGGTTGGTGGCGATGCCCACCACGGCGCTGGCCGAGGCCCGCATCCGGGGCTCCATCACATTCTGGTAGATGCCGTTGCTCACCGGCAGATAGGCGTACTGGAAAAGGCCCGTGAGCATCAGCACCGTGGTCGCTGCGATCCAGCCGGGCTGCAGGAAGGCCAGGACATAGCCCGGCGTCGCCAGCAGCGCGCCGATCGCCGGGACCCAGCCATAGAAGCGCGGGTCGCGCCGGCCCAGGCGGTCGGCCAGCAGGCCCGCGCCCACCATGCAGAGGCTGCCCGGCACGGCGCTGATCAGCCCGGCGAGCAGGCCGGCCTGGGCATAGTCCAGACCGAAGCGGCGGAAGAAATAGGGGGCATGGAAGGAGATGATCCCAAATCCGGCGACCGACACGATGGTGCTGCCGAGCATGGTGTGCAGGAACGAGGGCCGCTCGATCATCCGGCGCAGCACGGCCATGAGCGACGGCGTGTCGCCCGTGGTGGGAGGATCGTAATGGCCCCTGAGCGGCTCGCGGATGGTGGCGGCCAGCAGCAGGCCCAGGACCACGCCCGGCGCGCCGGCGATGAAGAAGGCCATGCGCCAGTCGAAGTGCTGGGCGATCCAGCCGCCGCCCGCGCCACCGACCAAGGCTCCCAGGGGAATGGCCAGGGCGAAGAAGGCCATGGCCGAAGCGCGCCGGTCGCGGGGGAAGTAGTCGGCGATCACCGAGCTGGTGGCCGGTCCGCCGGTCGCCTCACCCATGCCCACCAGGGCGCGGGCCAGGACCAGCTGGCCAAAGCCGCGCGCCAGTCCGCACAGCGCCGTGGCGATCGACCAGAGGAACACGCCGGCGGTGATCAGGGTCAGCCGCCGGCCGCGGTCGGCCCAGCGGGCGATAGGGATGGTCAGGACCGTGTTGAACAGGGCGAAGGCCAGCCCCGCCAGCAGTCCAAGCTGTCCGTCGGACAGGCCGAGGTCGTGTTTGATCGCCTGGCCGAGCGCCGTGATGATCTGCCTGTCGGCAAACGCGAACAGCGTGATCAGCATGAACAGGCCGAGCACCCAGCTGCGGTAGGCGGGGCTCTGCATTCGTTTCAGGACGGGAGAGGGCGCGTCGGTCACAGGACGGCCGGGGGCAGGGACTTGCCGAGGATCATGTCTGAAGCCTTCTCGCCAATCATGATGGCCGGGGCGTTGGTGTTGCCCCCGATGATGCGGGGCATAACCGATGCGTCCGCGATGCGCAGGCCCTGAAGGCCACGAACCTTGAGGTCTGCGCCGACGACCGCCTCATCGCCGATCCCCATGGCGCAGGTGGAGGTCGGATGGTGGGCCACGCCTGCGGCTGCGCGCAAGTGCGCATCGAGCGCCGCGTCCGAGATCACGTCCGGTCCCGGGGACAACTCGTCTCGCACCAGACCCGCCGCGGGCTGGGTGGAGAAGAAGTCACGGATCATCCGGATCGCCCGGCGGAGCGTGACCAGGTCCGCCGGCTCCTTGAACAGATTAAGCTGGACGCGGGGCGCTTCGCGGGGATCGCCGGACCGCAGCTTCACCCAGCCACGACTCTCGGGCCTGAGCAGGGTCGGGGCGATAGCGAGCCGGTGGCCCCGGCCCTGGCGGACCAGGGGGAACCAGATGCGGGCGTCCATCGCCACCGGGCTGAACAGCACCTGGACGTCCGGCAGGTCCAGCCCCTCGCGGGTCTTCATGAAGGCCATGGCGCTGATCGGCAGGCGCGAGATCACCCCGGTCCCGAAAAGGGCCCATTGCAGCGCCGACAGGGCCATGCGGTCGAAACGCAGCCTGGACTCGAAGGCGATCGGGCCGCTGGCCGCGTACATCACCCCGGTTGCCGGGTGCTCCTGCAGGTTCCGGCCGACGCCGGGCAGGTCGTGAAAGGGCGTCACGCCCGCCTGCATCAGTTCGTCGGCGGGCCCCACACCCGAGAGCATCAGCAGCTGGGGCGAATTGTAGGCGCCGCCCGCCAGGATCACCTCCCGCTCAGCGCGGACCTGCTGCGCCTGGCCGTCCCGGACATAGTCCAGGCCCACGGCGCGGTCGCCTTCGAACAGGATGCGGGTGGCGAGCGCTCCGGTCTCGACCTCGAGGTTGGGGCGCGACAGGGCGGGCCTCAGATAGGCCTCGGCGGTGCTGGCCCGTCGTCCGGCGCGCACGGTGAACTCCGGCGTGGAGAAGCCTTCCTGCTGCGGCCCGTGGAAGTCGTCGAGGATCGCGTAGCCCCTGGCCTGGGCGGTGGCCATGACGGCGGGATGGATCACCCGATCCGGGGTATGGCTGGGCGCGACGCTCAGGGGGCCCGACGATCCGTGGTGGAGCGTGTCGCCGCGCCAGCTGGACTCGGCGCGCCGGAAGTAGGGCAGCACGTCGGCATAGCCCCAGCCTTCCAGGCCCAGCTGGCGCCACTGGTCATAGTCGCCCGCGTTCCCCCGGGCGTACATCATGCCGTTGATCGAGGACGAGCCGCCAAGCATCCGCCCCCGCGGCAGGGTCAGCACCCGGTCGTTTGCGTATGGCTCGGGCTCGGTCTGATAGGGCCAGCTGACCTTGGGATCGCCCATCAGGGGGAAGAAGCCAAGCGGCGCCTTCATCATCGGGTGGCGATCCTGGCCGCCAGCTTCCAGCAGCAGCACCCGGACGTCCGCGTCTACGGACAGTCGGCTGGCCAGCACGCAGCCGGCCGAGCCCGCGCCCACGACGATGAAATCGTACGCCTTCACCCCCTCGTCCTTCTGCAGCCCTCATCAGCACATCGGGGCAATCGGGCTGGATGGTCAACGCCCGGTTCAAAAAGAAACGAGCCGCCGGCGCATGGCCGACGGCTCGATCCTGTCGTTCGGTCTGGGCCCGAGTGGCTCAGTAGTGCAGCCGAACCGTGGCGTACCACTCGCGCGGGTCGCTGAAGGTGGCCTGGATCTGCGCCACGCCACCCTGGTTCTGACCGGTGACCACATAGCGTTCGTCGGTCAGGTTGGTGCCCCCTAAGGTTAGCTCCCAGTTGTCCTTCGGCGCCTTGAAGGTGACCGAGGCGTTGATGAAGTCGATGTCCGGCCGCTTCAGCAGGAAGGTGTTGCCGAGGTCGTTATACTCCGTCGTGGTGTGGGTGTAGTCGAGGTTGAACTGCAGCAGCCCCATCCCGCCCAGGTCGGCCACATATTGCGGGCCGATGTTGAACTTCCATTTCGGGGTCTTGGGCAGCGAGCAGGCGCCGTTCTGGATGCCAGCCACGGGAACCGCCAGCTTCTCGGGGCAGGAGGTGAGGGTCAAGGCGAAGCCGTTGTCCCCCACGTTGTTCAGCTTGGTGTACTTGGCGTCGGCGAAACCGACGCTGCCGCTGAGTGAGAGGCCCATGCCCAGGACGGCGTCGAACTCCGCTTCCGCGCCCCAGATCCGCGCATCGCCCGCGTTCACCAGGGTCGGCGAAATACCGATCTGCGAGTTGAGCTGGATGCCGGAATAATCGGTGTGGAAGCCGGCGAGGTTCAGCCGCAGGCGATGTTCGAACAGCTCGGCCTTGATCCCGACTTCCTCCGACGTCGCCTTCTCCGGATCGAAGTGGAGCGTGGCGTCGTAGGTCGGGTGCGGGTTCGACAGGCGGGTGGTCCAGTTGCCGGTCTTATAGCCCTTGGACCAGGACCCGTAGATCATCACGTCCATGGTCGGATGGAACTCGATGCCCAGGGTCGGCGAGAAGTTGTTGAAGTTCTGCACGAACACGCCCGCCGGGTAGTAGCGGTACGGCTCTGACGGGTTTGGGAAGCCCAGTACGCCCTGGCAGTCCACCGTCGACGAGAAGATGAAGGCGCTGGGCGGGTAGCAGCCGGACGCCTTGTAGGCCAGGCCGTTGTCGTCGGTCTGATGGCCTTCGAAGGTCTTGTGCTCCCAGGTGTAGCGGCCGCCCGCCGTGATGCCGATCTGGTCGGTGACGTTGAAATGCAGGTGGCCATAGACCGCCTCGGCCCGGGTGTTCAGGTCGTTCGGCCCGTCGATCATCAGAAGGGCGCCCGGGAAGGTCACATAGTCGTGCAGGTGGCCGCCTTCCTTGAAGTAATAGGCGCCGAACACGTAATCCAGGCGGTTGTCGAAGGCCTTGCCGAGCAGCTGCAGCTCTTCTGAGAACTGGTGCTGGGGCAGGTCGAACGAAGTCTGAAGGATGTCGGTGGGGGCGCCGTCGAGATCCATCCCCACCGTCCAGTGCAGCTTGCGGTAGGCCGTGACGGACTTCAGGGCGGCGTTGCCCGGGAGCTTCAGGTCGATGGTCCCGGAGACGCCCCAGTTCTTCAGCCGGGAGAAGTCGTTGCCCGTCGAATAGGTGGTGTTGATCGGATCGGGCGTGATGAACCGGGAGTCGTAGGGCAGGCGGTTGTTGTTGGGGTTACCGTCGGCGTTCACGCTTCCGAGCGGCGGCAGGGCCTGCACCGAGACCGGAACCGGACTGACGTTCAGCCGCGGGGAGTTGCAGAGCGTGGCAAGGCCGATGGCCGTGATGACGCCGGCCGGCAGGCCGATGCAGGTGTTGTAGAGGTTGCCGAGCTGGCTCGGCGAGCTGGTGTCGATGGACAGCACGGAGTTGGGCGTGGCCTGCTGGTCGACGTTGAGGTAGTCGCCGGCGACGGTGACCTTCAGGTTGTCCGAGGGCAGGAAGACGGCCTTGCCCCGCAGGCTCCAGGAGTTCTGTCCGCCCTGGCGCTCACCGGATTGATAGCCGGCGGCCGGTTGGGACTGGAAGCCGTCGAACACGACCGGGCACGCAGTTCCCGCGGCCAGGGCGTCGCAATCAGGGATGCCCGAGCTGCCGGCGACGGTGGTGGGGAACGGGATCCGGCGCTGCCAGCCCTCGCGATGGGTTTCCGAGAAGGAGATGCTGGTCAGCAGCTTTTCATTGATCGGGATGTCCGCCGTGCCGCGCACGTCCAGGCGGCTGAACGAGCCCGTCGTGACCTCGCCCTTGAACATGTACTCCCTGCCGGGATCGCGGGTGACGATCGAGATCGCGCCGCCGATGGAGTTGCGGCCGAACAGGGTGCCCTGCGGACCCTTCAGCACTTCCACGCGGGCCACGTCCAGCATGCTGGTGTTGGCCCCGACGCTTCGGGCCAGGTAGACGCCGTCGACGTAGACGCCCACGCCGGGGTCCTGGTTGAAGGCGAAGTCGTTCTGGCCGATGCCGCGGATGTAGGCGGCCAGCACTGCGTCGGATCCCGAGAAGGGCGTGCCCGCGTCCAGCGACACGTTCGGCGCAACATTGCTCAGTCCGGCGACGTCGCGGATGCCCTTGTTCTGCAACGCCTGGGCGGTGACTGCGGTCACTGCGATGGGCACGTTTTGTACGTTCTGCGCAGTCTTCTGGGCGGTGACCACGACCTCCTCGACGGTGGTCGTGGTCTGCGCATTGGCGATACCGCCCGCGCCGGCCGCGGCGATCAAAGCCAATATGGCTGAACGCCCGAACATGGAGGAGGAGACAAGGCGAGACTTTCGAGAATTCATCTATTTCCCCTTTTGGCGACGCTTCCTGGCCTCGATGGGCTCAAGACGTTTCTGGTTGAATCGGGGGATTACAACGGCCGAGGTCCCCGCCTCTCGGCCCCAGGCGAACCCCATCCGGCCTGACGCGAAATTGCGAGCGAGGCGTCGGAACAGTTGCATTGGCGCCGCAGTGTATCGGCGCGGGATTCCGAGGTCAGTAGATGTGCGGCGCCTCAGGCGCGCCGTTCGCACCTCTCCAGCGCGGCGCCCGGACGCCGGCGCGATAGTCGCTCGGATTGACGCCGAAGCGGCGCCGGAACGCCCGGCCGAAGTGAGTTAGGTCGTTGAAGCCCACGGACAGGGCGACCTGGGTGACGGCGCCCCTCGCCACGGACCCGCGAAGCCGCTCGGCCGCAAGGTCCAATCGTCGGTCCATGATGTAGGCCGAGGGCGTGGTCTCAGCCTCGGCGAACAGCAGCTGCACATAGCGGGAGCTGACGCCCAGGGCCTCCGCGATGGTTCCCACGCCCAGTTCGGGATCACACAGACGGTCGTGGACAATGGCCCGCGCCTGGACGCGCCGGCTGGCCCGCAGGCTCTCCTCCCCGCCGGCGTGCTGCAAGGGCCGGTAGGCCAGCGCCATCAGGTCCAGGATCACAGTAGAGACCGTGTCCGCCCATCCCTCCTCGCCCTCGCCATCCTTCAGCTGATCCCAGACTGTGCGCAGGAAGCCCGACAGAATGGCCGCCCCGCCCCGTCGGGCCTGCATCGGCCTGCAGATCAGCGCGTCGGGATCCCCGATCCGGGCCGCGAGGGCTTCTGCCGGGACTTTCAGGCAGAGCATGTGGTTGGCCTCGGCAAAGCGTACCGAATAGGGCTGCGACGCATCGCATAGGGTGAACTCGCCGGCCTCCAGCACGGCCTCCCGGCCGGCTTGGCTGTTGAAGCTGCGGCCCTCGAGCTGGAAGTGCAGGTCGAAGCACCGCGAAGGCCGCTCTGACCGCATCGGATCGTTGGTCCGCGTGACCCGGGCGGCCGAGGACTCCGCGCTCATCCAGAGGATGTCGCCAAGCGCCGCCCGCACCATCTCGCCGTGAAAGGCGCAGGGCTCGTCGGCGTCGATCACCAGGTTGTTGAAGGTCTGCGAGGCGAGGCTGTTCCAAAAGGCGAGCCGCGCGTCGATTGGCGCAGAGTCCGTCGTAAATCGTTCGACCGAGAGTGACTGCATGCCCATCGCCCGTTCACCGAACCGGCCATGCGCCGATCATGTCTTCGGCGCGCGCCCGGCGCGAAGTTCTGATGATAGTAGCGCTGGCTCCCCCCAGACCACAAGGCCGCCCCGGTCCGCTGGGAACCGGGGCGCCGTGACTGCGCCGCCTTCGGAGGCAGTGGCTAGCTAGAGCGCGACCGAGACGGTCTTGGTCTCGTAGAAGTGCTCAGCGCCCTCGTAGCCGTTCTCGCGGCCCCAGCCCGACTGCTTGAAGCCGCCAAAGGGCACGGCCGGATCGATCCCGGCCGAACCGTTGATCGACACGGTTCCAGCCTGGAGCTTCTTGGCCAGCTTGTGGGCCACGCTCATGTCGCGGGTCCAGATGTAGGCAGCCAGGCCGTAGGTGGTGTCGTTGGCGGTCTTGGCGATCTTCTCGATGTCGTTGTCGTCGATGGGCATGGCGCAGACCACCGGGCCGAAGATCTCCTCGCGGACCACCGTCATGTCGCGGTTGGTTTCGGCCAGGACCGTGGGCTGCATGAAGTAGCCGGCGTTGCTGGCGCGCTCGCCGCCGACCACGACCTCGGCGCCCTGCTCGCGGCCGGACTGGATGTAGCCGGAGACGCGGTCGAGCTGCTTCTGCGAGATCAGCGGGCCCATCTGGGTGGCCGGATCGGTGCCCGGTCCGACCTTCAGGGTCTTGGCCATGGCCGAGACGCCGTCCACCACCTTGTCGAAGATGTCCTTGTGCACATAGAGCCGGGAGCCCGCGACGCAGACTTGGCCGGCGTTGCCGAACACGCCCATGGCCGCGCCCGGGATGGCCTTCTCGAGGTCGGCGTCCGGGAAGATCAGCACCGGCGACTTGCCGCCGAGCTCAAGCGACACGCGCTTCAGGGTGCCGGCGGCCGCCTGGACGATCCACTTGCCGGTGGTGGTGGAGCCGGTGAACGAGATCTTGTCCACATCCGGGTGCTCGACGATGGCCTTGCCGGCCGGGTCGCCGTAGCCGGTGACGATGTTCACCACGCCCGGCGGGAAGCCGACGTCCTGGATCAGCTGGGCCAGCTTCAGGGCGGTCAGCGAGGTCAGCTCGGCGGGCTTCAGCACCACAGTGCAGCCGGCGGCTAGCGCCGGGGCGATCTTGGCGACTTCCATCGGCAGCGGGAAGTTCCAGGGAGTGATGGCCCCCACCACGCCCACGGGCTGCTTCAGAGTGTAGGTGTGGCGATTGAGGTTGTGGCCCTCGATGGTCTCGCCCAGCACCTTGCCGGCCCAGCCGGCGTTGTAGCGCAGGTTGTTGGCCGACCCCATGACCGCACCCATGCGCGCCATCATCATCGGCATGCCGTTGTCCAGGCTCTCGACCAGGCCGATCTCATCGGCGTTGGCTTCCAGGGCGTCGGCCAGCTTCCAGATCAGCTTGGCGCGCTCGGTGCCGTTCATGGCCGGCCAGGGGCCGCTCTCGAAGGCCTTGCGGGCGGCCTTCACGGCCTTGTCGACGTCATTGGCGCTGGCGGCGGCGACCTTTGCGATGACCAGGCCGGTGGCCGGGTTGATCACGTCGATGGTCTCGCCGGTTTCGCACTCGACCCACTCGCCGCCGATGAACAGCTTGTGGTGTTCGGCGAAGAAGCCGGTTTCGAGCGCCTTCAGGCGATCGGAAAGGACTGGGGCGTTCATGGGGGAGCTCCTTGCAGGATCCGCGCGGGGCGGGGGATGGATGCGTCTTCCGCGGCCCGGCCGAAACCCTAATCAGCCAGGGTGACCGGCGCAAGCCGGCCGCTTGCCTCCACAGCCCCGGGCGCCTAACAGAGGGCCGGGCCGCCGGGAGAAGCATGATGGGCGTCACCGTCGCCGTTATCGCCATGGGGGAAATGGGCTCGGGCGTGGCCGCGCGCCTGGTCCATAGTGGCGCGCGTGTGCTCACCAATCTGGATGGCCGCTCAGCCGCCAGCGCCGCTCGCGCCGCCGAGGCCGGCGTCGAGGCGGTGGGCGACGACATGACCCTGGTGGCGGGGGCCGACATCGTCCTTTCGATCGTGCCGCCGGCGCGCGCCGCGGACCTCGCACGACGGCTGTTGCCGGCGATCCGCGCGGCCAATCCCCGGCCGGTCTTCGTCGACTGCAACGCCATCGCGCCCCAGACCCTGGCGGAGATCGCCCAGCCGTTCCTGGCCGAAGGGCTGCCGTTCGTGGACGCCGGCATCATCGGCGGCCCGCCCCCCGCGGCGGGGTACAATCCGCGATTCTACGCATCCGGGCCCGGGACGCAGGCGGCGCTGGTGCTGAACGACTATGGCCTGGACGTGCGGCCGCTCTCGGAAAAGCTCGGCGACGCCTCGGCCCTGAAGATGGCCTACGCCGGATCCACCAAGGGGGCCTCTGCGGTGATGGTCTCCATCATGCTGGGCGCCGCACGGGCCGGCGTCGCCGACGCGCTGATCGCGGAGATGGCCGACAGCCAGTCCGGCCGCCTCGAAGCGGCGGTGCGCAACATGCCGGCGGTTCTGCGCAAGGCCTACCGCTGGGACGGCGAGATGGAGGAGATCGCCAGGTTCCTGGCGCCTGAAACCGGAGGCTCGGGGATCTTCCAGGGCGCTGCCGACCTCTACCGCGACCTCGCCCGCGATTTCGCCGCCGGCGACGCGTCCGAACGGATGGCGCTGCTGAAGACGTTCGGCGCGGGAAGCTGATCGGCTGGCTCCGGTTTGGCGGCGCCGCAGGAAAGATTTTCCACGAACCACACGAACCTCACGAACAGATTGGAAAACCTGGGCTGGGCCGTGACGGCTTCCGGGGCTCGTTCGTGAGGTTCGTGAGGTACGTGGTTCAAGTTTCGAGCCCATCCGGGCCAGTGGCGCGCCCGGGGCGGCCATGCAATATCGCGACGATAAGGGCGCTTAGACTGCGGGAGGCGGCGTGGCGGCGGAAACGTGGGACTACATCATCGTGGGCGCGGGCGCGGGCGGCTGCGTGCTGGCCAACCGGCTGACCGAGGACCCGCAGGCCAAGGTCCTGCTGCTGGAGGCCGGCGGCCCCGACAACTCGCTCTACATACACATGCCGCTGGGCTGGCGGCAGATCTGGCGCGGGCCGGCGCATAACTGGAACTACCTGTCCGAGCCCGAGCCCTACCTCGACAATCGCCAGCTCGGCATCCCGCGCGGCAAGACGCTGGGCGGCTCCACCTCGATCAACGGCATGCTCTATGTCCGCGGCCACCCGCGCGACTATGACCAGTGGCGCCAGCTCGGCGCCGAGGGCTGGAGCTTTGGGGAGGTGCTGCCCTACTTCAAGAAGTCCGAGGGTGGCTGGCGCGGCGAGAGCAAGTTCCATGGGGGCTCAGGCCCGTTGGGCACCACGCCCATCGACCTGAAAGGCCTGCACTTCGACGCCTTCACCGAGTCCGCCCGCCAGGCCGGCCTGCCGATCACCGACGACATCAATGGCGAGAAGAACGAGGGCTTCACCCACGTCGACATCATGGCCAAGAACGGCCGCCGTTCGTCGGCCGCCACCGCCTATCTGAACCCGGCCAAGAGCCGGCCCAACCTCACCATCATGACCCACGCCCTGACCCACCGGGTGCTGCTCGAGAAGGGCCAGGCGGTCGGGGTCGAATACAGCCAGGGCGGCGTGGTGAAGACCGCGCGGGCCGACCGGGAAGTGATCCTGGCCGGCGGCGCCTACAACTCGCCTCAACTGCTACTGCTCTCCGGGATCGGTCCGGCGGACGAGATCAAGGCCCAGGGCGTGACGCCGGTCCACGACCTGAAGGGCGTCGGCAAGAACCTGCAGGAGCACATCTATTCTTTCGTGCAGTTCGCCACCAAGGGCTCGGTGACGTTCCAGAACCAGCTGCGCTGGGACAAGCTGGCCTTCGCCACCCTGCAGTGGATGGCCTTCAACACCGGAATGATGGCCAACCAGCCCCTCACTGCGCTGGGCTTCGTCAAGAGCCGCCCGGAGCTGGATCGGCCGGACCTGGAGATCTTCTGCAACCCCGTGCGGCTCGACGCCGACGTCTGGTTCCCGATGATCAAGCCTCCCCTGCCAGATGCGTTCGAGGCCTGCCCGTCGCTGCTCTATCCGGAGAGCCGGGGCGAGGTGACCCTGAGGTCGTCCAATCCGGCCGACCACGCCAGGATCCTGTTCAACTTCCTGCAGAGCGACACGGACGTCCGGGCGATGCGCGCCGGCGTGAAGATCATCCGCGAGATGTATTCCACTGGCCCGCTGGGCGAGATGATCACGCGCGAGATCAAGCCGGGCCCGGGGGTCGCCACCGACGCCGAGATCGACCAC
>FTHI01001412.1_pt1 | contig 12342 bp, 9 predicted proteins | sample 1640891 | NCBI WGS metagenome assembly FTHI01 (sample SAMEA3914788, study PRJEB12502) | metagenome | biome: forest; material: soil | place: Canada | collected 2011-07-03 | depth 0.1 m
GATGTAGGTCCCGGTGCCGGTGAAGGTGAAGGGACCGGGGTTCTCGGCGATCACGCGGCGGATCAGGGGCGAGACCTGGTCCGGCTCGCCATAGCGGAAGGCGATGTCGCGGACATAGGGGATCACCGGGCGCGGCCCGGAGCTTGCGCTGCAGCCTGTCGAACACTGGTGGGAGAGCAGCTCATGGCCGCCGATATCGCGATTTTCGTCTCAAAGCGGCTCCAACGCGCCGCAGCGGCGCTGCTCTGTCTCATCGCGCTACAGGGGCTGGTGATGCTGACCAGCTGCCATCCCGAGCTCGCGGTGCAGCCGACCATGGCGCGGGTGCTGATCGGCGACTAGTGACGCTAGCCGCCGAGGAACGGCGCAAGGTCGTATCCGGCGCCGGCGGCGAGCTCCACCAGCTCCCCCGGCGCCCGGCGGCCGGCCTGGGCCTGTCCCAGCGACCAGGCGGTGATCGAGCGGGTGCCCGAGCGGCAGAAGGCCAGGACCGGCCCGCCGGCGGCCTCCGCCTCGCGCGCCACCGCCTCGGCTTGCTCCAGGGTCGGCCGTCCCACGAAGGGGATGTGCACATAATCGAGCCCGGCCGCCCGCGCGGCCGCCTCCATCTGGGCGCTGCTCGGCTGGCCGGGGACTTCCCCGTCGGGCCGGTTGTTGATCAGCTTGACGAACCCCTGCGCCCTGGCCCTCGCCACGTCCGCCGGCTCGATCTGCGGTGCGACCGAGAAGCTGTCGGTCACCTTGCGGATGTCTGCGGCCATGGCGGTCTCCCTGGGTGGTTCTGCTGGGCGGAGCATCGGACCTCGACGCCGGCTTCGCAACAGGCGCGCGGCGCGGCCCCTGGCCTTGATCCGGCGCATTTGTAAGGATGCCTTCCAAGCGGCCGGGGATACAGGCCGAGGGAGGCGAACGATGCTGGAGCTCTACCACTTCGAACCGGCGGCCAATTCGATGAAGCCGCTCATCGCCCTCTCCGAGAAGGGCATCGATTTCGTCAGCCGCCAGCTGAACCTCGAGGGCCGGCGCTGGGAGCAGTATTCGGACTGGTTCCTTGAGATCAATCCTGACGGCCAAGTTCCGGTGCTGGTGCACGACGGCAAGGTGATCGTCGAATCCACGGTGATCAACGAATACATCGAGGACGTCTTCCACGACCCGCCGCTCAGGCCCGCCGACCCCTACTGGCGCGCGCGCATGCGGGTCTGGACCAAGTTCGTGGACGAATACCTGTGTCCCGCCCTGACCGTGATCGGGGCGAACTTCGCCACCCCCTTCGCCCAGAAGATCGACAAGGCCGAGATGAACGAGATCCTCTCTCGCATCCCGCTCGATGGGCCGCGCAAGAAGTGGGAGACGGTGTCTTCGACGGGATACAGCGACGAGGAGTTGGCGGACGCCCGCCGCAAGCTGAAGCTGACGGTCGATCGGGCCGAGGCGGCGCTCGCCGAGCACGAATGGCTGGCCGCCCCCACCTTCTCCCTCGCCGACGTCAACGCCTTCTCGATGCTCTCGGGGACCGAGCGGGTCGCGCCGGAGGCCTTGAACGCGGACGCCTCGCCGCGCGTGCACGACTGGCTTCGCCGCATGGAGCAGCGGCCGGGGGTCAGGAAGGCGCTGTCCTATCCTGGACGGATGCGCCCCCCGCCGCCCGCCGCGGCCTAGGCTACCGGTCGCGGTGCACCTTGATCGAGGGCTGCCGGTCGACCTTCATGATGAACGATCCGAGGGCGCCCTTGCGGATCTCCACCTTGGAGCCCGCGTGCGGGTCGTTGGCGAACTGAAAGTCGTCGATCTGCCGCCACACCGCGCCGGTCTCAAGCTCGAACATCCAGTGGCCGCCCTCTCCGCGCCAGGCGGTCTTCACCACGCCGTCCAGCCTGTCGACCTCCTCGGACGCGCCGCCGGGGCCCTTTCGCGTCACGGCGCTGAAGATGTCCAGGCTCGGCAGCTGCAGGCCGAAGACGTCCTTGCGGACCGAGCGGACCTGCTCGCGGTTGACCACGACCACCTGGCCGGAGGCTTCGGCCCGGTCGAGCTTGTCGGCGGCGGCGTCATAGCAGCTGAGCCGCGCATCGCGGTCCGCGATGGCGCGGCAATCGACGATCGCCTGCAGCTCCGGCGCCCGCGACTTGGGCGTCGCCGCAGGAGCGGCCAAGGCGGCCTGCGTCCAAAATGCGACAGCCACGAGGCCGGCGCCTAGGATAACAGCGGTAGGTTTTGCCTTCATTTGCGCCATCCCTGCAGCCAAGTCATTGAGGCGCCATTCATATGGCCCTTCAATGGGGCAGGCACGCCCGGTTAACATTCGGCAAAGGTAGTTTTTTCCGCCCGGCCGCCCAATTGCGGCGGACTCTTGCCCTAAATCTCACCACGCTGTGACCAAGATGTAACAACACGGCGCCGATCACATTACCTTTGAGTAACCCGCGTTGACCGGCGCAGGCGCGGCTTCATAACGTGGCCTCAACCGGGGGCTGGGCGACTGTTTCCCGGGACACAGCAATTCGTAAGGGCGGCGAGGCCAAAGCTACAGCCCCGCCCAATCGGAGGTTCTAAGTGAAAATCCAATCCACGCGCGCGCGCCTGCTGGCGTCATCCATGATCTGTGGAGCGGCGCTTGCCGCTGGCGGCCAGGCGTTCGCTCAATCGGCTCCTCCCGCGGGCGGCTCGACCGTCGGCGAAATCGTGGTGACCGGCTCGCGCATCCCGCAGCCGAACCTCAGCAGCTCCAGCCCCATCCAGGTTGTCAGCAGCGAAGACGTCAAGCTGACCGGCACCACTCAGACCGCGGACCTGCTCAACCAGCTGCCCCAGGTGTTCGCGGGCGAGAGCTCGAACATCTCCAACGGCGCCACCGGCACCGCCAACGTCAACCTGCGGGGCCTGGGCGACCAGCGCACCCTGGTGCTGATCGACGGCCGGCGCCTCGGCCCGGGCGACCCGACCTTCAACGGCGGCTCCGCCCCTGACATCAACTTCATTCCCGCTGCGCTCGTCGACCACGTCGAAGTGCTGACCGGCGGCGCCTCGGCGGTCTACGGCTCGGACGCCGTGGCTGGCGTCGTGAACTTCATCATGATGAAGAACTTCGAGGGCGTGCGCCTCGACGTCCAGGGCAGCACCTACGAACACGGCAACAACAACGCCGCGATCCAGGCGCTCGGGAAGTCCAAGGGCGACTTCGAGCCCACCGGCTCGATCTGGGACGGCCGCGAGATCCAGGCGAACGTCGTGCTCGGCCTGAACACCGGCGACGGCAAGGGCAACGCCACCGTCTACGCCAGCTATCTGAGCGTGCAGCCGATCCTGCAGTCGCACCGCGACTACAGCGCCTGCACCCTGGCTGAATCGGGCTCGGGCTTCACCTGCCGCGGTTCGGGAACGACTTATCCGGCCGACATCATCAGCAACGACCTGGCCGCCGCCGGCATCTCGACCTACCAGTTCATCGTCGACAAGGGCACCGGCAACACCGTCCGGCCCTACAACCCGGCCACCGACACCTACAACTTCGGCCCGGTGAACTTCTACCAGCGCCATGACGAGCGCTATTCGGCGGGCGCCTACGCGCACTACGAAGTGAACAACCACTTCGACGCCTATGCGCAGATCATGTTCATGGACGACCTGAGCGTCAGCCAGGCAGCGCCCAGCGGCATCTTCGGCCAGACCTTCAACATCCCCTGCAACAGCCCGTTGCTGTCGGCCCAGGAGGCCGCCACCCTCTGCGTGGTGCCGGACCCGAAGGGCATCAATCCGCCGACGGTTCTCAGCACCGCGTCGTTGGCTCTCCTGCGGCGTAACGTGGAAGGCGGCGGCCGGGATGACATCCTGCGCCACACCGACTACCGCATGGTGATCGGCACCAAGGGCGACATCGCAGGCGACTGGACCTACGACGCCTATGGCCTGCTCTCGCGCTCGATCTACTCGGAAGAGTTCGTGCACGACCTGTCGCTGCGGAACATCACCGACGCGCTGAACGTCGTCCAGGATCCGGTCACCGGGGTCCTGAGCTGCGCCTCCGGCAACGCCGGCTGCGCGCCCTACAACATCTTCTCCACGGCGCCGATCTCCCAAGCGGCCCTGGCTTACATCGAGCAGCCGGGCTTCAAGGAAGGCTCCACCAGCGAGTTCGTGGTGAGCGCGTCCGCGAACGGCAGCCTGCCGTTCAAGAGCCCCTGGGCGAGCGACAAGGTGCAGCTCGCGGTCGGCACCGAGTATCGTCGCGAATACCTGGATCTGCGCGTCGACCAGGAATTCGCTTCCGGCGACCTGACCGGCCAGGGCGGCCCCACCGGCGGCCAGAGCGGCGCCTTCCAGGTCTATGAGCTCTACGGCGAAGCCCGTGTGCCTCTGATCCAGGACATGCCGTTCTTCAAGTCGCTGACCCTGGATACCGGCTACCGGTTCTCCGACTACCAGCCCGCCGGCATCACCAACACCTACAAGTTCGCGCTGGACTGGAAGCCGGTCGACGACATCCGCTTCCGCGCCAGCTACGAGCGCGCGGTGCGGGCGCCGAACGTCCTGGAGCTCTACCTGCCGCAACAGGTGGCGCTGCTGGTCGACAATGACCCCTGCGCCGGCCACACCCCGCAGGACTCGCCGCAGCAGTGCCTGAACACGGGCGTCCCGCTGTCGAGCTACGGCACGGTCTCCAAGAATACCGCACCGCAGTACAACGGCCTGCAGGGCGGGAACCCCAACCTGAAGCCGGAAATCGCCGACACCTATTCCGTCGGCGCGGTCCTGACGCCGCACATGCTGCCCGGCTTCAGCGCCTCGGTGGACTACTTCAACATCAAGGTGAACAAGGTCATCCAGCCGCTCGACCCGAACATCGTGTTGAACGCCTGCGCCCAGAACGGCACGCCGTCCCTGTGCGCCCTGGTTCACCGGGTTCCGTCGAACAACTACTCGCTCTACCTCGGGACCGCAGGCTACGTGGTCGGCACCAACGTCAACGCGGGCTTCCTGAAGACCAGCGGCATCGACGTGGACGCCACCTACCGCCTGCCGATGGCGAGCTTCGGCTGGGACAAGTTCGGCGGCCTGTCGTTCCACTTCACCGGCACCTACCTGCATGACCTGATCACCAACCCGGGCATCCCGCGGACGGACACGGCCGGGCATGTGGTGACGCAGTACGATTGCGCCGGGCTGTACGGGGTTTCGACCTGCGGTACTCCGTCGCCGAAGTGGCGTCACCAGTTCCGCACCACCTGGCGGACCCCGTGGAACGGCCTCGAGCTCTCCGGCAACTGGCGCTACTACGGCTCGGTGGACTTCCAGGGCGTCTCGAGCAACCCCTTCCTGGTGCAGCCGGTCCACCCGGTCGACTCCCACATCGGCGCGCAGAGCTACTTCGACATCGCCGCGCAGATCAGGGTTCAGGACCGCATGACCTTCCGCGTCGGCGTCAACAACGTCGCGGACAAGGAGCCGCCGCTGGTGGGCTCTTCGGCCGGCGGCACCAACGCGCTCTACAACGGCAATACCTATCCGGGCATCTACGACCCGCTCGGCCGGTACCTGTTCGCGGGCTTCACCGCCGACTTCTAGTCGACGCATAAGGACGAAGCAGGGGCGGCAGGCTGAAAGGCCTGCCGCCCTTCTGCTATTGGGACACAAGCCCTCGGGGGCGTTCAGGCGCCGAGAACCCCCAGGGCCTCCAGCCGCGCGCGCAGAGGCTCCATGTCTTCGGCGTAGCGACGCCATCCACCGACGCTGGCGTCGCTTATCGGCCGTCGCACCTGAACGATGCTGGCCGTCCGGACCGAACCGGCGGCCTCGTCCGGCCTGAGGCAGGCCTCGTCGAATTCCAGGCCGCAGGCCTCCAGCAGCCGAGGGACTTCCGCCCCGGGGTCGCGCACGAGATCCTCATAGCGGATCTCGATAAGGCCTTCGCCGAGGCAGGCCTTCCAATGGTCCATGAGGCGTAGGTGCTGCGCGAAATGCTCGGCCATGTCCTCTTGACGGTTGGCCCACAGATAGGCGCCGGAAAACTGGACCCTGAACACGCTGAACAGGTTGTCCATGGGGTCGCGCCGCAGCAACACGATGCGGGCTTCCGGGAAGGCCAGCCGGAGCGCGCCGACCAGCAGGCTGTTGAGCGGCAGCTTGTCGACGATGAACGGCGCGTCAGCAGCCAGACAGGCCGTCTCGCGCAGATAACGGTCCGCCAGCCGCGGCCAGTCGGCCCCGGCCGTTGCCGCTATGGTGGCGGGGTTCAGCTCGCGCCGGTCGGCGGCGGTCGAGCAGCCGCGGAAAAGGACCGGAAAGCTGGGCGCCTCGCCGATGGAGCCGACCCCCGGGTGGGCCGCCAGGATCCGCTCGACCAGGGTGGTGCCGGACCGGGGCAGCCCCACCACGAAGATGGGCGTGCGGGCGCCTGGGCGCGGCGCCCTCGTCAAGGTCTCGGAAGTGGAGAAGTGCGCGACTGGGAAGCGGTCGATCAAGGCCTGCACAAGGTCCCGGTCGCTCTGGACGGTCCAGGCCGGCTCGAGCGCCCGGGCCTGCGCGTTGGCCTCTTCCAGCACCGACCACGCGCCGGGCTCGCGCAGATCGTCCAACTCCTTGAACAGGGCGAAGCCCAGCGACGCTCGATCCCCGGCCTCGGTCTGGGGTCGATCCCGCAGAGCCCTCAGGCGTTCGACGTGGGCGTCGGCCGCGGTCCATCGGCGCAGGCTGGCCAGAGCCATGTGCGGCTGCGCCCAGGCCGGCGCCAGCGCGATCGACCGCTCGAGCAAGGCTTCGGCCTCTTTCGACCGGCCGAGGGAGAGATAGGCGACCCCCAGCTCGAACAGCACCTCGGGCCGATCGGGCGCAGCCCGGGCCGCCCATTCGAGATGAGGCAAGGCCCGCTCGCTCAGGCCGATGCGGGCGAACGCCGTGCCGATCCGGTGACGAATCGAGGGATCGTCAATCCTGGCCCGCTCGACGGCGCTGGCGTTGTGGAACGCCTCCCCCCAGAAGCCGACGTTGGACAGGGAGCGGGCTCGCTGGCTCACCAGGTTCACCCAGCCGAAGGTCCCGGGAACGTTGCGGTCGGCGGCGACGGCCAGGGGCTCGATGGCTTCAGCGAAGCGGCCGGTCTCGGCGGCGGACACGCCCCAATAAGCGAAGGCTTCGGTGTTGGCGGGATCCGCCTCGGCGGCCGATTTGGCGGCGATCAGCGCCTGGCCGAGGTTCTGCTCCTTGACGAAGCGGCGGGCGGCGTCCAGCAGCGCGGCGGACCTGGCGGGATCACTCAACGCCGGATCGCTCCGGCAGGGTCACTCCGCGTCATAGCCGAACGTCTCCACCCACGGCTGGAGGACCGGCAGCACCGGCGCCAGCGCCTCGCGATAGCGGCGCCATTGACCGACGCCTTCGCCGTAGAGCCCCCGCCGCACCTGGGCGGCGCTGGGCGTCGCCACCTCGCGGGCCTGGGACGCGGCCGCGAAGTCGGACACCGCTTGGGTCCATTCCAGACCGGCGAAGGCGCAGATCTCCCGCGACCGCTCCTGGAAGTCGGCGACCAGGTCCTCATAGCGAAGCACGGTCAGCTCCAGCTCGAGCCGGGACCGATAGAGCTCCGTGAGCCGCATCACCTGATCATAGAAGGCGGCGGCACGGCCGAGCTCGAAGAACTCCCGGCTGGAGGCGCCGGGCGCAAACTGCCGTCGGAAGCAGCTCAGCACCACGTCGCGAGGGTCGCGCCGCACGAGCAGGACCCTGGCCTCCGGGAACAGCTTGGCGATCAGCGGCAGCCCCACCACGTTCATCGGCAGCTTGTCGACGAAGGCCTTGCCCTCGGCGTCGGCAAGGCCAAGGACGAGCTGGTGATAGGCGCGCCGGAAGGGGGCCAGCCCCTCCGCGTCCAGGTGCGCCAGCCGATCGAGGCCCTGGGGGTCGCTCAGGAACGCCTTGGCCGCCTCGGCCAGGGTCTCCTGCTCGTCCAGCACCACCGCGTCGGGATGCGCGGCCAGCACCTGGCCGGTAAGGGTGGTTCCCGAGCGGGGGAAGCCGACGATGAACAGGTGGCTGCGGAATGGCCCCGCCTCCGCCCCCGGCGGACCGCGCCGCCAGGTCCAAGGGGCCTCCGCCTCGAACCGGTCCAGCAGCCGCGCCACCAGGGCCGAGCCAGCGTCGGGATGGGACGCGGAGGCCGCGCCGTAAAGGCTGGCCAGGGTCTCGTTCGCCGAGGCGTAGGCGGAGAACGCGTCTTCGGCCCGGCCCAGCTGGTCCAGGGCGTCCCCGAGGACGGTCAACGCCACCCCGCGCTCGTGCGGGGCCATCGGCTCGCCCTCCAGGAGCGGGCGCAGCCGGGCCTCGGCGGCCGCCGCTTCGCCGTCCGCGACCTCCGCCATGGCCAGGGCGATGTTGGCCAGAGGGTCGCGCGGCGCCAGGTTCAGCGCCCGTCCGGCATGATCCCGCGCCGCCGCCGACTGGCCGCTCTGGGCCGAGATGGCGGCGAGCGCGCCCAGGGCCTGCAGGTTGTCCGGATCGATGGCGAGCGCCCGCTCGTAGGCAGCCCGGGCGCCGGCCCGGTCGCCCGAGGTCTCCAGCGCCCAACCCCGGTTGCAGTGGGCCGGGGCGTAGGCGCCGTTGAGTGCGATGGAGGCATCGAGCGCCGCCAGGGCCTCGGGGATCCGCCCCGCCCGCGCAAGGCAGGAGCCCAGCGCGCTCGACGCCGCGAAATCGTTCGGGGCCAGGGACAGGGCGGATTGGAAGTCCTGGATCGCCGCTTCGAGGCGTCCGTGCCGCTCGTGGGTCAGCGCCCGCAGCTTGAACAGCAGGGGGTGGCTGACCCCGGACGCCAGTGCGGCGTGCGACAGGCGGGCGGCCAGCTCGAGGTCGCCCCTCGTCACCGCGACGATGACTTCCTGGATCCTGACCGTGCTGTCGGCCACCGAGCCCGGCGTGGAGCCCGCGCTCATCGCCAGCTCGGCAGGGGGGCCAGCACGTCGCCGCCGCCGTCGGCCCGGACGCGGGCGGCCTCCATCTGGTCCATCACGCCTTCCACCTTGGGGTCCGACAGCACCCGGCCGAGCCGCGCCAGCCCTCCCACGGAGGCGGCGTCGGCGCTGAACACCCGGCTCAGCGCCTCGAAGGCGGACTTCGGCTGGCCCATGCGCTTCAACCTCACCTCGCCCTTCAGCCCGGCCAGGGCCTTGGCCTTGGCCACCGCGTCGTAGAACCCACCGAGCTGGTCGACCAAGCCCAACTCCCGCGCCTGCTCGCCGGTCCAGACCCGTCCCTTGGCGATCTGACGCACCTTGTCCAGCGGCATCCGGCGGCCGTTCGCCACCCTCTGCAGGAAACCCTCGTAGACCACGTCGATCGAATGGGCGAAGGCCGCCTTCTGCTCGGGGGTGAACTCCGATCCGGTGGCGTAGGCCCCCGCGTAGGGGCCGCCGACCTTCAGCTGCCGCAGGTCCACCCCGAAGCGGCCCAGCGTCTGGCCGAGCGCCAGCTTGCCGCCGTAGACGCCGATGGAACCGGTGAGGGTGGTGGGCTCCGCCACGATGGCCGAGGCCTCCGAGGCGATCCAGTAGCCTCCCGAGGCGCCGTATTCGCCCATGCTGACCACGATCGGCTTGCCGGCCGCCTTGGCCGCGCGGACCGCCGCCACGATCTGCTCCGAAGCGGTGTCGCCGCCCCCCGGCGAGGACACCCGGAAGACGATCGCCTTGACGTCGCTGTCGTCGATGGCGTCGTAGATCGCCTTGGCGGTGTCGTCGGAATGGATGGTCTGGCTGGACCCCACCACCGTCCCGGAACTGCTGTCGCCGGTGACGATCTCGCCCTCGCCATAGACCACCGCGATGGCCGACCCGGCGCCGTCGTCGCTTCGCCGGCTATTGGAGGCGTAGTCGGCGAAGTCGACCAGCTTGGCGCCCTTGCCGGCGCGGGCCAGGATGGCGGTCTGCACGTCCTTGACCTGGGCCACGCGGTCGATGAGCCGCAGCTTCAGCGCGTCCTCGGCCGTGTAGGGGCCCGCCTCCAGGGTCTTCTGCAGCGCGGCCGGCGCCTGGCGCCGGTCGAGCGCGGCGGTGCGCACCGCCGAGCCGTAGATGGAGCCCATCCACGACAGCTCCGACTCCTTATGGGCGGCGGTGAAGTCGTCGTAGAGGTAGGGATTGACGGCGGTCTTGTACTCGGCGCGCTGCTGGTAGTCGGCCTTGACCCCATACTTGTCGAACAGGCGCTTGAAGAAGGGCTCCTCCACCGAGAAGCCCACCGCCTCGAAGGACGAGCCCGGCTGCATCCACAGCTGGTCGGCCGAGGCGCCCAGCATATAGGTCGAGATCACCGCTCCGGAGGGAAACAGGCCCTGGCTGTGGGCGTAGACCGGCTTGCCGGAGGCGCGGAAGCGCCTGACCGCCAGGCGCAGCTCGTCGGCTTCGCCGGGCGCAAGGCCCCCTTCCGGCAGGCGGATCAAGAGGCCCTTGACCTTGGGATCGGTCTCCGCCCGCCGAAGGCTCTCCACCACCGACATGGTCGACAGGGCCCGCTTGCCGAGGAGCGCCAGGGGGTTCTGCGCGTCCTGGTCGTTGAGGGTGCGGCGCAGGTCGAGCTCCAGCACGCTGGCCGCCGCGACGGGATTGGGGGCGCTCAGGGCGGCGAGCACCAGCATCAGGGGCAGGCCGACGAAGAAGATCATCAGCCCGGCCACCACGCCGGCCATGGTCAAAAGGAACTGTTTCATTCGCGTCCGCCTCGAAGCCGGCGTGAACCTACAGCGGGCCGGGGCCCGGTCAAAGGCGGCGCGCGCCGCCGGACGATGCGAGGCAGGGCGGGAAAGTTGGTCGGAGTAGCAGGATTCGAACCTGCGACCCCCGCGTCCCGAACACGGTGCTCTACCAGACTGAGCTACACTCCGACGAGGCGGGCCTTATAGAGAGCGCGGGGGCCGCCCGCAAGCGAGGCGAAAGGCGATATTCGCCCGCGCCCGGCCGCGTTGCATTGCGCCGCGCCATAGACTATCTCCACCGCCTCCGGCGCGGCCCGTATCCGGTAGCGGATGGGGGATGGTGTAATGGTAGCACAACGGTTTTTGGTACCGTTTGTCTAGGTTCGAGCCCTAGTCCCCCAGCCAGCCGCGAACCTCCTTCGAGCCGACATCCCAGCGCTGAGGCTCAAGCCCCGAGCTCGCGCCGCACGAAGCGGTAGGTCGGCCGCTGCTCGCAGGCGCAGGCCCGCATGCGGCCCTGCTTGTCCCACCAGACCAGGGTCGGATAGCGGAAGCCGTGGTTGTCGACCCCGTTCTTGGCCAGCAGCGGGGTGATCTGGTCGACCAGCAGCCGGCCCTGTTCGACCACCGCCGAGCGCGCCGCGTCGTTGTCGGCCGGCGCGATGCCCTTGGCGGTCCAGGCGTCGACGGGGGTCTCCTCCCACTTCTCCAGCAGCGCCCAGCTGCGGTTGAACCAGAGCTCGGCCACCGTCGCGCGTTCGGCGGGCGTGGACTTGGCGACGCCGTTGTAGTCCCGGCGGGCCACCAGGATCACCCGGGTGTCGACGCCGGCCTTCTGGTAGCGGGGGAATTCCTCGAGCCGGAGCCGGATGCAGTCCTCGCAGCTGCGGAAGCCGATCTCGTAGAGCACCGGCCCCTTGTTCCCCGGCGATACCCAGCCGGCGCGCTGCAGCAGATTGGAGATCTCGGCCTGGTTCCTGGTGATGGTCTTCGGCCGCCACCGCAGGTCCAGCGCCCACCAGCCATAGAGCCCCGCGCCGACCGCCACGAGGACGAGGATCAGGGATCCCCAGAGCTTCCATCTGTTCATCGCCAGCGCCCTCAGCCGCCATAGGGTTAGCCCGCCCAGCCTCCTTGATCCACTGGCTTGCCGTCCCTCCGGCCGCGGACGATGATCGGCCATGGCCGCGACCCTGGACCTCGAGCGGACGGCGGGCGCCTCCGGCAGGCAGGCGCCGCACATCGTCGACACCCTGATCGCCGAGCGGGCGCCGCGGCTCTCCAGCTCCTGGGCCTGGCCCCTGGTGCGGCCGCCGCTCTATGCCCTGCTGGGCTACCGCAAGGCGCGCGAGATGGCCGACCACGTCGCGCGGGGCGGCGGGATGGAGGCGATGGCCTATGCGTCGGACCTGCTGAAGCTGCGGCTGACGGTCCGTGGCCAGGAGCGGATCCCCGGGTCAGGCCGGCTGATCGTGGTGGCCAATCACCCGACCGGACTGGCCGACGGGGTGGCCGTCGACGACGTGCTGAAGCCGGTCAGGCCGGACCGGATCTATTTCGCCAACGCCGACGCGCGGCGGATCAGCCCCCGGCTCGACGAGATCTTCATCCCGGTCGAATGGGTGGAGGCCAAGCGCACCCGCCAGAGCATCCGGCTGACC
>FTHI01000494.1_pt1 | contig 12338 bp, 14 predicted proteins | sample 1640891 | NCBI WGS metagenome assembly FTHI01 (sample SAMEA3914788, study PRJEB12502) | metagenome | biome: forest; material: soil | place: Canada | collected 2011-07-03 | depth 0.1 m
CACCACTTCGATCATTTCCGCGACAGGACCCTGCAGGCCCTGGTCGACCACGCCCGCGCCGGCGGCCGCGTCCGTTTCTGGTCGGCCGGATGCTCCAGCGGCGAGGAGCCCTATTCCATGGCGCTCTCGGTGCTCTCGGTGATCCCGGAAGCGGTCGAGCTCGACGTGCGCATCCTGGCCACTGACATCGACCCGATCATCGTCGGTCGCGCCCGCGAAGGGGCCTACAGCGAGGAAGCGGTCTCCGCCATCCCTCAGGACCTGCGGCGGAACTGGCTCAAGCGCGAAGGCGACGGCTCGTGGCGGATGGGCGAGGCGGTCCGCCGCCTGATCGTCTTCAACGAACTGAACCTGATGGGCTCGTGGCCCATGAAGGGACGCTTCGAGGCCATCTTCTGCCGTAACGTGGCGATCTACTTCGACGAACCCACCCAGGAACGGCTTTGGGGCCGCTTCGCAGGCGCCCTGGCGTCCGAAGGACGTCTGTACATCGGCCATTCCGAGCGGATCGGGACGCCGGGCTTCGAGACCGACGGCCTGACCACCTATCGGCTGACGGGAGGCCGGCGATGAGCGCTATCCGTGTCCTGATCGTCGACGACTCGCCCACTATGCGGGTCCTGATCACCAACCTCCTGGGGCGCGATCCCGAGATCGAGGTGATCGGGGCGGCCGCCGACCCCCTGGAAGCCCGCGAGGCGATCAAGGCCTTCAATCCCGACGTCATCACCCTGGATGTGGAAATGCCCAGGATGAACGGGATAGAATTCCTCGAGAAGATCATGCGGCTGCGACCCATGCCGGTGGTGATGGTTTCGAGCCTGACACAGGAAGGCGCCGACACGACCCTGCGCGCCCTCGAGCTCGGCGCGTTCGACTGCGTCGGCAAGCCAACGCTCGGGAAGGATTCGCTCGGCTTCTCGGAGCTGGTCGAGAAGGTGAAGGCGGCCGCCCGCTCGCGCGTGCGACCGCTGGGCGAACGGTCCTCCGTCAAGCCCAAGGCGCCGGATTTCCTGCCCAGCAACAAGGTGGTGGCGATCGGATCGTCCACCGGCGGCGTCGAGGCCCTGGTCTCGCTGCTGGAGACCTATCCGGCCAACTGCCCGCCGACTGTCATCACCCAGCATATGCCGGCCAGCTTCACCCGCAGCTTCGCGGACCGGCTCGACCGGTTGAGCGCGGCCCATGTCAGCGAGGCCGTCGACGGCGCCAAGCTGGAGCCCGGACGGGTCTATGTGGCGCCCGGCGGCGCACGCCACCTCGAACTGGTCTCCGGCGCGCAGGGGCTGCGCTGCCGTCTGCGCGAAACGGACCCGGTCAACGGCCATCGTCCCTCGGTCGACGTCCTGTTCAATTCGGTCGCCCAGGCCGCGGGAGCGCGCGCCGTGGGCGTGATCCTCACCGGCATGGGCAAGGACGGCGCCCAGGGCATGCTGGCCATGCGCAACGCCGGCGCCAGGACCATCGGACAGGACGAGTCCAGCTGCGTCGTCTATGGCATGCCTAGAGCCGCTTTCGAGCTGAAGGCTGTCGAGCGGCAGCTGCCCATGTCGAAGATAGGCCGAGCCATCCTGGAACTGTGTTCCGCCTCATTGCGGGAGAGCGCCTGATGCCCGTAGCCTCCTCATTGCGGATTCTGGTCGTGGACGACCAGCTCAGTATGCGCGCCCTGGTGCGCAACGGCCTGCAGCAACTCGGATTTTCCGACATCGTCGAAGCCGGCGATGGCGAAGAAGGCCTGCGCGTCGCTGTCTCGCGCTCGCCACACCTGGTGCTGACGGACTTCAACATGCCCAAGCTCGACGGGCTGGGGCTGCTGCGCGCCATCCGTTCCCACCCGCCGACCAAGTCCATGGCGGTGATCATGCTGACCGGCCGCGCCGATCGCGAGCTGGTCCAGCGCGCGGTTCAATTCGGCATCAACAATTATCTGGTCAAACCGTTCACGGTCGCGACCCTGAAACAAAAGATTGAAGCAGTGCTGGGGACCCTCACATGACGTCTGCCTCCGAAGCCCTGCGAGCGGACGAGCGTCGTGTGCATGTGGTCCAGGGTGAGTTCTTCTTCAGTGACAATCCTTCGATCGTGCTGACCACCGTGCTGGGGTCGTGCATCGCGGCGTGCTTCCGCGATCCCCTGGCCGGCGTGGGCGGTATGAACCACTTCCTGCTGCCGGGCGACGGCACCAGCGATGGCCTTCGTTATGGCGTCAACTCCATGGAATTGCTGGTGAACGCCCTGCTCAAGCTGGGCGCCCGGCGCGAACGGCTCGAGGTCAGGCTTTTCGGCGGCGCGCGTGTGGTGAGGGGGCTGTCGGACGTCGGCCGCCAGAACACAGAATTCGCCGAGCGGTACCTTCGCGACGAAGGCCTCATGTACAAGGGCGGCAGCGTCGGCGGCGATCAGCCCCGCCGGATCCAGTTCTGGCCGGTGAGCGGCAGGCTCCGCCAGATGGTGTTGCCGGCCGACGAGGCTCCGGCGATCGAACGCCAGGTCCCCGTGCGTCGTCCCGCGGTCCAGGACGACGGAGCTGTGGAGCTGTTCTGAGTCCAGCCATGTCCTCGATCGATCGCCTCGCATTGCAGGACACGGCGCCCCTCAGGACGCTGCTCGCGGCCACCGCCTCCGAGCTAGAGGCCCTGTCGCGCGCCGGCCATCGGCTCCAGCCCCTGATCGCCCAGGCGATGGTCGCAGGGGCTCTCGAGGAATCCATCGAAGAAGCCCAGATCGTCGACTATCTGCTCCAGCACCTGGACGCCCTTTCCAACTTCATCCAGGGACTGGCCGCACAGACGCCTGGGGATATCTGCGTCGACGCCGGAGCGGCGGGCGCGGAGATGGTGCTCAGCGATCTGAGACGGCGCCTGCTGCACGAGCCCGGCGGCGCTGCGATCCTCCACGGCGATGCGGGCGAGGTCGAATTGCTCTGATGGAGAAGGTCAACCTTCCCGGTTCCGCCAGGGTGAATTTCGCCCGGATGGAAATCATGCTGCTGGACGCCAGCCAGCAGGGTCAGGACATCTTCGGCCAGATCCTGCTCGGCATGGGCATCAAGAAGCTCCATCGTTTCGCTTCCGCCGACGACGCAGAAGCCTTCATGAAGACGGGCGCCGCGGTCGATCTGATCCTCACCGACAGTCAGCTGGCTCCGGGAAAGCGGGACGGATATCAGTTCGTCCACTGGCTGCGCCGCTCACAGCTCGAGCCGGGCGCCTTCACGCCGGTGATCATGACGTCCGGCTATACCAGCGAGAAGAACGTCGTCCGGGCGCGAGACTGCGGCGCGAACATCATCGTCAGCAAGCCCATTTCGCCTCAGATCCTGCTGCATCGCATCCTGTGGGTGGCGTCAGAGAAGCGGTGCTTCGTCGACACCGGGACCTATGTCGGTCCGGATCGCCGCTTCAAGAACGTCGGGCCGCCGGATGGAAGCGTGGGCAGGCGTTCGACCGACCTGACCGATCCTATCAAGGACGCGGCCGATCCCAACATGAGCCAGGAGGAACTCGACGGTCTCCTCAAGCCCCAGAAGGCGGTGAACGTATGACAGCCGTGCGCTACATCCGTCGGGAGAACTTGCTCGGCAAGCTCGTGAGGCAGCCCGGGGGAGCCCGGATCAGCGAGGTCCTGGAGCACTGCGACGCCAATCTGGCCCCGCTGCGTGACGCCTGGCTCAGCGATATGGAGGCCAGTCTGCTGGTCATCGAGACCCTGGTCGGCGGCTCCCGCCCCAGCCTCGAGGCCATGGGCGAGGCCTTTCATCGCGCCAACGAGATCGGCGGGCTGGCCGGCGTCTACGGCCTGGAGGCCATGGGTGACGCTGCGTTCAGCCTGTGCGAGCTGCTCGATCATCTGATGACGGAGGACGCCTGGAACGCCCAGGCCGTCGCCGTCCATCTCAACGGACTGCGGCTCCTGCGATCGATCACTGGCCCCGGCGAGGACAATGAGGTGCTGCAGGGCCTGCGGAAGGTCACCAAGTTCGCCACTGGCCAGAAGGAAACGGGCTGACGCCGAATGGTCCCGATCCAACCCACGGAGCGTCCGTTGCGCGGTGAGCGCTTCGAACTGCGGCTGGGTCCGGAGGCCCTGACAGGGCTGGTGGACGGGTGGGGAAGCGCTGTGGCGATCTCTCCCCACGACGATGACCTGGTCGGGGGGTCGTGATGGCGACGCCTGGTCAGTCCGGATCGGCCAGGATCAATCTGGAGAAGGCTGCCGTCCTGGTTGTGGATTCGAGCGGTCCGGGCCAAGAGATCATCGTGCAGATCATCACCGGTTTCGGCGTGAAGGCCATCCACCGCGCCGACTCCGCCAAGAATGCCGTCGCCATGCTCCAGCGTCACTCCATTGACCTGATCATCGCCGACGCACAGATGGATGACGGCGACTTCGACGGCTATGATTTCGTGCACTGGCTGCGCCGTTCGGGCATGGGATCAAGCGCCTTCACGCCGGTGATCCTGACGGCGGCGCATATCAGCACTACCGATGTCGCGCGCGCCCGCGACTGCGGCTCCAACATCGTGGTGATCAAGCCCTTGTCCCCCGCAAACCTGCTGCAGCGGATCATCTGGGTGGCGCGCGAACAGAGGATGTTCGTGGAGACCGCATCCTATGTCGGGCCCGACCGGCGCTTCAGGAACGAAGGCCCGCCGGCCGGCATGAAGGGGCGCCGGGCGGGCGATGCCGCCGCCGCCGACCAACCCAAGACCAAGGACGAACTCGGAGATCCGGGTCGTCCGCAGAAGGCGCCGACATGAGCAAGCCCCGCTTTTTCAAGCCACACAATCCGCTGGCCAAGATGGTCCAGAAGACCGGCGGGAAGGAGGTGGCCAAGGCGATCGAGGATGCGGCGGCCAACCTGGAGTCCATCCGCGACAGCACCGTGGCGGCGGTCGACGCCGACATTGCGGCCGTCGAGAAGCTGCTCGGTGGCGATGGTCGTCCGGCGCAAGGCGACCTTCAGAAGGCCTATCGCCAATGCAACGCAATTGCGGGCATTGCAGGCTCCTGTGGCCTCAACGCGGTCGGCCAGGCGGCGTTCAGCCTGTGCGAACTGCTGGATCGCCTGGTGACCTCCGGCGGGTGGAACATCGAGGCAGTCACCGTCCACCTCAATGGCATGAGGCTGTTGCGGGGCGGTGTCGGCGACGCCGCCGAGCAGACCGTGCTCGACGGCCTGCGCAAGGTCACCGTGGCGGCTTCCCAGGACAAGGGGCGCTGAGGCGTCCATCGGCGCCGGCCGCTTTGCGTTCCGGGGCCAGCCGTGGTGTGGATGAGCGGACATCAGCGAGGCTCCGCCATGGCTGACTCTTCAGCGTCCGAACATCTGCAGCTTCTGTCTGGCGGCTACGTCGTCGCGCGCGCCCTGCATGTGGTCGCCGAACTCGGCGTGGCCGACATCCTGGGCAAGACGCCGCAGACCGCCGAAGCGCTTGCCGCCGCCGCTGGAGCTCATCCCGAGGCGCTGGCGAGAGTGCTCAGGCTGCTCCGGGCCCATGGGGTGTTCGAGCTCGAGAAGGGCCGCTGGCGCCACACCCCCGCCTCGCGGCTGCTGCGCGCCGATCATCCACAATCCATGCGCGCCTTCGTCCAGCAGATGGGCCTCAGTCCCCTGTGGACCAGCGTCGGCGCCCTGGAGCACTCGGTCCGGACGGGGGAGCCAGCGGGCGACGACGTGTTCCCCGGCGGCTGGTGGGGATACCTGCTCAGCAACCCGGTCGCCGGACGGATCTACGACGCCTCCATGGCGGCCAAGGCGCGGGGCCAGATCGCCGGCGTGCTGGACGCCTATGATTTCTCGGGACTGACCAGCGTCGCCGACGTCGGCGGGGGCGGCGGACATCTGCTCAGCGCCGTGATCAACACCACGCCTGGAGCCACGGGCGTGCTGATCGACCTGCACCATGTGATCGACGCCGCCGCGGCCGCCGGCCTGGAGTCCGATCGCCTGAAGCTCATGGCCGGCGACTTCTTCATCGACGACCTGCCGGCTTGCGACGCCTACCTCCTGATGGAGGTCATCCACGACTGGGACGACGAGCGCTCCGCCATGATCCTGTCGTCGGTCCGCCGGGCCGCGCCCGAAGGCGCCCGGATCCTGCTGATCGAATCGATCGTGCCGGCGGACCCGCAGCCGGACTGGTCCAAGGTGCTCGACATCCTGATGTTGAGCCTGTTCGCGGGAAAGCAGCGCACCGCCGTCGAATACCAGCACCTGCTCGAGGCCTCGGGCTTCCGGTTCGAACGCGAAATCCCCACCGTCGGCGGGGTCTCGATCCTGGAGGCAGTGGCCGTTTAGGCCGCCTTCCGGCCCCACAGCCGCTTGGAGGCGATCTCGGCGCCTTCGACCATCGAGCGCAGCTTCTTGTAGCTGATCTCCATGTCCATCTTGCCGTAGCCGGCGAAGGTGCCGAAACCGCAGTCGGTTCCGGCGATCACCCGCTCGCGCCCGACGATTTCGGCGAACCGTTCTATCCGCTGGGCCACCAGCTCGGGGTGTTCGACGTAGTTGGAACAGGAATCCAGGGTCCCTGGGATCAGGATCTTGTCCTCGGGCAGCTTCGCATCACGCCAGACCACCCATTCGTGGTCGTGCCTGGCGTTGGCGGCCTCGAACAGGATGCCCGTCGGCTTGGCCTTCAGGATGATCGACATGATCTTCTCGACCGGGATGTCGTGGTCGTGGGGCCCCTCGTAGTTGCCCCAGCAGATGTGCATGCGCACCATCTCGGCCGGCACGTTGCGCAGGGCGTGGTTCATCGCCTCCACGTGCACTTCGCACTGCTTCAGGAACTCGGCCTCGGTCAGGTCCTGGAAGCCGATGTGCCGGGCCATGGCCAGGTCCGGGCAATCGAGGTGCAGCACCAGGCCGGCGGCGTGGATCGCCTCATATTCCTGGTTCATCACCTCGGCGAGCGCGCCCACGTATTCGGCGTGGGTCTTGTAGTAGGCGTTGGGCTGGAAGGCGGTGATCAGGCCCGGCGACGCCGAGTTCATGAAGGCTTCGGGCACGCCGTGTTTCTTCGCCGAGGCGGTCAGGTTGGCGATATCGGTGTGCAGCGGCTCCCAGGTCTTCACCGAGATCGGACCGATGCAGGAGGCGCGGCGGAACTCCTGCACCCCCGTCATCCGTGTGATCTTGGCGCGGAACTCCGGATGGGGGGCCATGTCCATGGGCATGCGCCGCTGGTTGTCGCCGCCGAAGCCGTTCAGCCGGTCCATCATGTAGGTGGAGTAGCTGACCTTGGACGCCTCCCCGTCGCTGGGGATGTCGATCCCGACCTCAGTCTGCCGGCGCAGCACCTCGTCGACGGCGTCTGAGATGACCCGGTCGTACTCGGCGCGGTCGAAGTCTTCGCCGTGGTCCTTCTTCAGGAGGGCGTCCACCAGGGACTGCGGCCGCGGCAGCGAGCCCACGTGGGTCGTCAGGATTCGGTCGGTCGAGAGCCTCACGCGCGCACTCCTATTCGTACCAATGCTCAGCTCACGGCGTGCTGTAGCGAACCCTGGCGTTCGGCGAAAAGCCACCGCCCATCCACCTTGACGAAGCGGTCGTGGAACGTGCCCACCAGTTGGGCCTCGGCCTTGACGCCGCCGGGTTCGCCTGCCGCCTTGGGCGGGCCATTATAGAGCACCATATAGCTCACGCCGCGGGCGCTCGTGGGGCTCTCGACCGTGATCACCGGCGTGGCGGTGATGTGTCTCAGCGTGCGTGCGGGCCTCTGGCGGAACTGTTCCAGGATCGTGGCGCGGCCGACCATCGGCTTGTCGGGCATGGTCGGACGGGCGAACACGCCATCCTCAGTGAAGAGGGCGACCAGCGCCTCGAAGTCGCTGGCGTCGTTCAGTTGGGCGAACTCATAGATCAGGCGCGTGCACGTCCACTCGATCATCATCCGATCGAGCTCCGACAGGGTTTCGTCGCTCATCTGGCCTCCCAGCCCGGTCTCGATCGCCGGATCCGTGGTCCGCTTCGAACATCATCGGGGCCCCAAAAACAAGTCTGGTCTGGCCTTGCCCTGTTCGGATAGATGACCGGCGACAATGTCGAGAGACCGGCCGGCGCCAGGTTCCCGCTGGGCCGCCGGGTCTTGGCCGACACGATCAGGCAGAACCGCGAGAACCCCCTATGAGCATCGTCGTCCGAAACACGCCCCGCGCCGACAAGGCCGTTATCGAGGGCTTCACCGGCATCGGCGTCGCCACGGTGCACGAGGCGCAGGGCCGCATCGGCCTTCTGGCCTCCTACATGCGCCCTATCTACCGGCCGGCGCACGTGGTCGGCTCAGCGGTGACCTGCGAGGTCGCGCCGGGCGACAACTGGATGATCCACGTGGCGGTCGAGCAGTGCAGCCCCGGCGACATCCTGGTGGTGGCGCCCACCTCCTCCTGCGAGGACGGCTACTTCGGGGACCTGCTGGCCGGCTCGCTCATGGCCCATGGCGTGCGCGCCCTGATCATCGAGGCCGGCGTCCGCGACGCCTCCACCCTGACTGAGATGAAGTTCCCGGTGTGGTCCAAGGCCATCTTCGCGCAGGGGACGGTGAAGGAGACGATCGGCAATGTGAACACGCCGGTGGTCTGCGCCGGCCAGCTGATCAATCCGGGCGACCTGATCGTGGCGGACGACGACGGCGTCGTGGTGGTTCGCCGTCTGGACGCCGCCAGCGTGCTGCAGAAGAGCCAGGCCCGCGAAGAGAAGGAAGCGGCCGTCCGCAAGCGGCTGGACGCCGGCGAGCTGGGCCTCGACATCTATGGCTTCCGCGAGCGCCTGGCGTCCAAGGGGCTCAAGTACGTGGACTACGAAGGCTAGTCAGTCTGCGTCTGCCGCCGCGATCTGGGCCAGGCCCGCGGCGATCGACTCGAACTCGCCTCCCGTCTCGATCCTCGATGCGCCGAAGCGCGCGGTGAACATGTCGCGCAGGGCGGGGACCAGCGAGGAGCCACCCGTCAGGAACACCTTGTCCACCTCGCCGGCCTTCAGGCCCGCGTCGGCCAGGGCCCGCTCCATGGCGCGCTCGATCGCCTCCAGTTCACGCCTGATCCAGCCTTCGAACGATTTGCGCGTAACGTCCGCCTCGATCGCGATGGCCCCGGCGTCGAAGCGGAACCGGGTCTGATCGGCTGTCGACAGCGCCTCCTTCGCCGCCGTCACCGCCTGATAGAGCCGGTAGCCGTGATCGTCCTCCAGCAGTTCCAGGAACCATCCGACGCCAGCCTTATCCTCGGCCGTGCGGGCGATCTCGCGCAGGTCCCGCATGTCCCGGGACCCCTTCATCAGCGCCAGCTGGCTCCAGCGGGCGAAGGTCGAATAGTACCGCGCGGGGACGGGCAGGGACTTGCCGTTTGAACGGTAGGAGCTCCCCTTCCCCAGTCGGGGCGAGACCAGTTCGTCGATGATCCTGAAGTCGAACGCGTCGCCGGCCACGCCCACGCCGGAGCGGCTCAGCGGCTCGGCCTGAAGCCCCTCGGCTGTCCGTCTGAACCGCATCAGCGAGAAGTCGCTGGTCCCGCCGCCGAAGTCGGCCACCATCACCACGGCGGAAGCCTGGACCCGGCGCGCGAAATAATAGGCTGCGCCCACCGGCTCGTAGGCGAAGCTGAAGTCCTGCAGACCCGTCCGCCGAAGGGCCGCCTCGTACCGTGAGAGCGCCAGCGCCTCGTCCGGATCGGCGCCCGCGAACACCACCGGCCGACCGACGACCGTCCTTGCGGCGGCTGTTTCCGGCCTCCGGGCGCGCTCCTGCAGGCGTCGCAGGAAGTTGTAGAGCAGGTCTTCGAACTGGAACCGCTTGCCGAAGATCGAGGTGCCGGAGAATGCGCGGCTGGCCGCGAACGACTTGAAGGACTGGATCAGACGCGTCTCCTGCGGATCGTCCAGGAAGGCGTCGATGGCGAAGGGACCCGCGTCCACCGCAGCCGCAGAGCCTGCGAAGCTGAGGACTGTCCGGAACGACGACGTCAGCGCGCCTCCGGGCGTGGGGAAGCGGATCACTTCCGTTTCGCCGCCCGGCTCGTGGATGGCCAGGACGGTGTTGGTGGTGCCGAAATCCAGGCCGATCGCCGGCCGCCCACTGCTGTCCATGATCGCCTCCCTTGGCGCTTCGCGGACAACGCCGAATAGCGCCTCGCGCATTTGCACGGGCGTTGCGGGCCGGCCGGAAGGGCGCGGAACCTAGGCCAAGCGGCGCCGCGCGGCAACTGGCGCCCTGCGGAGGGAATGTCTCAGCTTGGGCCTTTAGGGATCAGTCGAAGTTCTTCAGCTGATCGTAGCGCTTGAACCGGCGCACGCGGATTCGGCAAACTGAACCATTGCCCGCGCGGAGGCCCGCTTGATGGCCGACATGATCAGGCTTAACTCCGCGAGCATGAGCCAGACCGCCATTCCCTGCACCGTCATGCGTGGCGGCACGTCCAAGGGCCTGTACTTCGTCGCGGGCGACATGCCCGCCGACACAGCCACGCGAGACGCCGTGCTGCTGGCGGCCATGGGCTCGCCGGATGCGCGCCAGATCGACGGCATGGGTGGCGCCGACTCGCTCACCAGCAAGGTCGCCATCATCTCCCCGCCGAGCCGGCTGGACGCGGACGTGGATTACCTGTTCCTGCAGGTGGTGGTGAACGAGCCGCGTGTGGACATGTCCCAGAACTGCGGCAACATCCTCGCGGGCGTCGGCCAGTTCGCTATCGAGCAGGGCATGGTCAAGGCCGATACGGACCTCACCCGCGTCCGCATCCACATGGTCAACACCCAGTCCATCGCCGTGGCTGCGATCCAGACGCCAGGCGGCGCGCCACGCTATGACGGCGACGCCCGCATCGACGGCGTGCCCGGAACCCATGCGCCCGTGCCCATCGACTTCCTGGACGTGGCCGGCTCCAGTTGTGGCGCCCTGCTGCCCACCGGCAACGCCAAGGACGTGGTCGAGGGCGTCGAGGTCACCATGGTCGACAACGGCATGCCCGTGGTCGTCCTGCGGGCGGCCGACTTCGGCATCACAGGCTACGAAGACATCAAGGCGCTGGAGGCTGACGCCGCCCTGGTCGCCCGCAAGGAAGCGGTCCGGCTGGCGTGCGGTAAGCTGATGAACCTCGGGGACGTGTCGAAGAAGACCGTGCCCAAGATGACCTTCGTGGCGCCGCCCCAGCATGGAGGGGTGATCAGCACGCGGACCTTCATCCCCCACAAGGTGCACGACGCAATCGGCGTGTTCGGCGCCGTGTCAGTCGCTACCGCCTGCGTCATTCCGGGCTCGGTGGCCGCCGAGGTGGCCGGCATCGCCGACGTGATGGCCGTCAAGAGCCTGGAGGTGGAGCACCCCACCGGCTTCTTCACGGTGTTCATGGAGGTGGAGCTGGACGGCAATCAGGTCCAGGTCCGCCGCGCCGCCCTGCTCCGCACCGCCCGCAAGCTGATGACCGGCCAGGTCTTCGTACCCAGCGCTGTGTGGTCCGGGACCTGACGTCCAGCCTCAGCTGAACCTCACCCTTCTCCCAGCGCCTCGGCCGGGACCCAGGTCCCGTGCACCTGGGAGCGCAGGCGCATGGGCAGCTTGATCCGGCAGATTGGGCCCTTGTCGATGTGCTCGGCCTCCACGATCACCGCCTCGGAGAGGTTCTCGTCGTGCAGGTCCGCCACGAACGCCAGATAGCCTTCGTGTCCGGGCTTGGATGACGGGATGTGGATGTGCTCCTGCACCGTCACCTTGGGGCCGAGCGAGAGGCTCTTGATGGCCCCGGTCTTCACATTGACCCGGAGCACCGTGTTGAACCCCGCCCCCACCGGCCCTGAGATCATCGGCGGCCCGTTCCTGGGGTCATAGGTCTGCCAGTAGCCGATCTCGTAGTCGCGCATGGCGTCCTTGTCGGCGACGCGGGGCATGTCTCCGCCGGGACCCAGCGGCGTCACCTCCCAGCTGTCCTCGTTGCGCGACAGGTCGAAGGTCCAGCGCTCCACCGCCCCGACCCTGTCTTCGGGACGCATGGTGATTCCCGACGCCTCCTGCATGAACGGGAACACCACCATGTTCGAGGCGCACACGTCCATGTGCACCTTGTCCCCCTCCGAGAAGGCGTTGAGGAAGTGGAAGAAGCACTTGGGCGGCCCCTTGAACCAGCGCATGTCCTTCACCGAGCCGCCGCGGGGCATGATCCCCACCTGGCTGCCCTGCTCCGGCTCCCACACCCAGTGGGCGCCGCCGCCCTTGATCCGCTCCAGGTCCGCGGAGATCGGCTGCAGCGGGAAGATGATGTGGTCCCGGGTGACCTGGAAGTCGTGAATCAGCGACACGAACGGCGCCTCGAACCATTCCTCATGGATCAGCTTTCCCGAG
>FTHI01000584.1_pt1 | contig 12127 bp, 3 predicted proteins | sample 1640891 | NCBI WGS metagenome assembly FTHI01 (sample SAMEA3914788, study PRJEB12502) | metagenome | biome: forest; material: soil | place: Canada | collected 2011-07-03 | depth 0.1 m
GATCTGGAAGGGTCGCATCGTCTCGGACTCCGCCATCGCCAGCCGCGTGAAATCGGCGCGCAGGGCGATCGGCGACGACGGGGTCGCGCAGCGCCTGATCCGCACAGTCCCCAAGGTCGGATTCCGGTTCGTCGCCGAGACCGAGGTCCTTTCAGTTTCGCCGGCGCTGCTGAGCCTTCAGGTCGAACCGGAGGAGCGGGAACCGGCGGAGGTGCAGGGCGGGCGTCCCTCGATCGCCGTGCTCCCCTTCGCCGTCATCGGCGGCGACGCGTCCGACGCCTGGATCGCCGACGCCCTGCCGCATGACCTGATCGCCGAGCTCTCACGGCTGCGCTGGCTGTTCGTGATCGCGCGCGGATCCTCCTTCCGGTTCCGTGGACCCGAAGCGCGGATCGACCAGGTGAGGGCCTCGCTCAGGGTCCGCTATTGCCTGTCGGGAGTCGTCGAGGTCGAGGGCGGCGCCATGACCGTGACGGTGGAGCTGTCCGACACCCGGGACGAGGGCGTCGTCTGGAGCGACCGGGTCCGCACCAGCAAAGGCGCCGTCCACGAGGTCCGAGAGCGGATCGTCCGCGACGTGATCAGCGCGCTGGAGCTGCAAATCCCCTTGAACGAGGCGCGCCACGCCCGCCTGAGCTCGCCCGAGAACCTGGACGCCTGGTCCGCCTATCACCTCGGCCTGAACCAGATGTACCTGTTCAACCGGGAGGCCAATGCGCGGGCCGCCGCCCTGTTCGAGAAGGCGGTCGCCCTCGAGCCCGGCTTCGCGCGCGCCAACGCCGGCCTGTCCTTCACCCACTTCCAGGACGCCTTCCTGAACTTCAAGCCGGACGTCGCCGCCGCCGCCGTCCAGGCCCAGCGATACGCCGAGAAGAGCATGGAGCAGGATCCGCTGGACCCGTTCTGCAACCTGGTGATGGGGCGCGCCTTCTGGCTCGGCGGCGATCTGGAAGCCAGCCTGCCCTGGCTCGACCGGGCCAATGCGCTCAACCCCAACTACGCCCAGGCGAAGTATTGCAGGGCCTGGACCGAGACCCTGCTGGGCCAGGGCGCCGAGGGTCAGGTCAATGTCGACGCCGCGCTCCAGCTCAGCCCGCTGGATCCCCTGGCCTACGGCATGCTGGGCGTCCGGTCCTTCTCCCACATGGTGCTCGACCAGCCGGATCAGGCTGCGCAGTGGGGCGAACGCGCCGCCCGCTCGCCGGGCGCTCACGCGCTGATCGAGATGATCGCGGCGGTCGGCCACCGCCTCAATGGCGACATTGAACGGGCCGAGGCCTGGGCCCGCTCGGCCGTCAGCCGCCGGCCGGGTCTGACCACATCGGAGTTCTTCGGCGCCTTCCCATTCCGGGACCAGCACGCGCGCGCCCGCATCACCGCCGCGCTCCAGCATTTGGGACTCTGAGCGGACGCGCTCTCCGGTCGATTTCGTTAAAAGTTCCTTGCTTGTTGGCTGCAGAAAGCGGGTCGTGCGTCGACGCCCGCGCGGAGCTGACCTCCGCCAACCAACCGGTCGCCTCCTGTCAACACGACATGCCCCCTGGGAGATCAGGCGATGACGACGATCATTGGCGGACCCGAAGACAATGTCTTCAACGAAACGCTCGGTGACGGTGTCACGGCCGTCGATGGCGGCGGGGGTTTCAACACCCTGACTGCAGATTGGTCATCGACCAGCGACGCGATCACGTCGTCGAGCACCGGCGGTGATTCCGGCGTCTTCACCGACGTCGTCACCGGGGAAAGCCTCACCTACAGCCAGATCCAGGGCCTCTACTTCAACGGCGGATCCGGTGACGACCTCGTCGTTGGGACCGGAAGCTCGGATTCCCTGGGCGGCGGCTCGGGGAACGACACAATCGTCGGGGGCGGCGGGGACGACGTCATCCACGGCGGGCTAAGCACGACCGCGGTGTTCAGCGGCGCCCGCGACGACTACCTGGTCTCCCAGCCGGCCTCGGACGTCACCACGGTGTACGACCAGCGGCCAGGCGCTCCAGATGGGTTCGATACCCTGGTCGGCGTCGGCCGTTTGCAGTTCGCCGATCTCACCATCACCCCCGGCCTGGTGTTCGACTTCTCCGGCTCATCCGACAGTTTCCGGATCACCTATGGCGCCGATTCTGGCCTGATCGAGGATCTCACGACTGGAGCCGCCATTCCGTTCGACGGGGTCTCGTCCCTGGATGTCACCACTGGCTCGGGCGACGACACCTTCGTCATCACCGGCCCCGCGGGTCAGTTCAGTTTCAATGGAGGGGCGGGGCAGAACCACTTCATCGGTGACTTCGGCGACGAGTCGTTCAGCTTTGCGCTCGGATCCAGCCCGGCTCTGGTTTCCGGCTTCCCCAGTTTCAGCGGTCTGGGTTACCTGGCCAACATCCAGACAGCCGAGGTCACCTCCAACGCCAACTACGCCACGATCACTGGCGGAGACGGCGCCGACAGGCTGGACTCCGGCTTTGGCTACGGCGCGGTCGTCGATGGGGGCGGCGGCGATGACACGGTCAGCGGCGGCTTCGAAGTCCATGGCGGCGCCGGCGACGACATCCTGACCGGCGGCTATTCCGCGACCAAGTACCCCCCCTCAGTGATCATGGATGGCGGCGCGGGCGACGACACGATCTACGGCAGGGGCATCGTCGGCGTTGGCCCCATTGGCGGATGGCAGGCGGCCGAGATCGCCACTTACAGCGGCGATCAGGCCTCCTATGCGATCGCCACCGATTCTCAGGGCGTGACGACCGTCACCGACCTGCGGCCCGGCTCGCCGGATGGAACGGACACCCTGATCAACGTCGCGGAATTGCGGTTCGCGGACAGCCCGGCGTACGGAGGGCTGTTCGTCCTTCACGGACCCCTGCTCACGGCGTCTGCGCCGAGCAACGACCTGGTCGAGGCCAGTCCTGGTTCAGCCGGGATCGCGAGCGCCACGGTCTCCCTGGACCTGACGGATTCGGTGGGTACGCCCTACTTCGTGGACGGCAGCGGCGTGAAGCTGCCCGCGGGTCCCGTTCTGATGGTTGGTCAGTTTGGCTCGGCCACGCTTGATCCGACGACCAACACCATGACCTACGTCCTGGACAATTCCAGTCCGGCGACCAACGCCTTGAGAACCGGCGAGGTCGCCACAGACACCTTCACCTTCGGTGCTGACGATGGTCGCTTCGACTGGGCGTCCTACACCTCCGTCACCTTCACCATCCAGGGCGCAAATGACGGGCCGGCGCCGGCGGATGACAGCCTTTCCACTGCCTATGGCGTGGCGGTCAGTGTCTCGGCGGCGAGCCTCCTGGCCAATGACAACGAACCGGAGAACTTCCCCCTGACCCTGACCGCCGTCGGCGGAGCGCAGCACGGGACAGTGACCCTGAACGGCGATCAGGTGGTCTTCACGCCCTACGTCGGCTACGTCGGCGCGGCGGGCTTCGACTACACCGTGGACGATGGACTGGACCCGACAGCGACGGGTCATGTCGCGGTGACCGTGACCGGCTCCTCTCCGGCCTATGTCTATCGAGGCGGCGTCATCACGCCCGAGACCATCGACTTCACCGGGGACAGCAAGTCACACCAGGTGCTCGTCGGCTCGGGCGACACCACGGTGTTGATGGGCGCCGGCGGCGGCAGCGCCAGGCTTGGGGCCGGCGATGACGTGGTGATCGGCGGCGCCGGCAAGGACACAGTCACCTTCGGCCCAGGACTTGGAACCGCCACCGGTGGAACGGGCCCCGACGCCTTCATCTTCGTCAAGGGACAGATCGCTGATCCGGCCGCGCATGGCGGCCAATTCGACACCATCACAGATTTCACCGGTGCAGGCGGCTATACGCCGGGCCGGGACTTCATCTGGCTTCAGGGCTTTTCCCACACCTCGACCGTGACTTACGAGCACGACCTGGCCGGCGATCCCACGGCCCACCTCTACCGGGTGGACGACGGCGCCTATCACGCCGAATTCGTCCTGGACTACGCTGGCCCCGGTCTCGCCCTTCACTATGGGCAGTACGGATTCCTTCAGTAGGCGCGTCATTGGCGCTGCCAGGCCGACATCTCCCAAGTCGGCGCCCAGCCGCGAGAGCCTGAGAACGTCATAGCAGGTACGGACTGCGGCTTTCGCGAAGCTTTACTCCATTCGACGTGTGCATCCGGAAGTGATGTGGGCCAAATTCGAGGCGCTGGCCGAAGGCGCAGCCAACGCCAGCAGAGACCTATGGAGCTGAGCGCGTGGCAGAAGGAAACACCATGGACGATTCCGCCCGGATCGAGCCCCCCGACGTCTCGCCGCTGTTCACCCCGTTCAACATCCGGGGTCTGACGATTCCCAACCGCTTCGTCCTGCCAGGCATGCAGCGGCAATGGTGCGAGGACGGGCGGCCCCTTCCCAAGCTGGGCGACTACTATCGCCGGCGCGTGCTGGGCGGGGTGGGGCTGGTGATCACTGAATCCTGCGCCGTGGACCACACCTCTTCCACGCAGAACCCCATGTTCACCCGCATGAACGACCAGACCGTCGACGATTGGGCGGTGTGCGTCGATGCGGTGAAGGACGTCGGCGGCAAGATGCTCATGCAGCTCTGGCACGAAGGCGCGATCCGTCCTGAAGGCGGCGAGGGCGCCCACGCGAAATACCCCACGCTAAGCCCGTCGGGCCTGGCTCACGCGGGCAAGGCGAACGGACGGGCGGCCACCCTTCAGGAGCTGGACGACATCAAGTCGGCCTTCGTGCGCAGCTCCATTCTTGCCAAGCAGATCGGTTTGGACGGCGTGGAGGTGCACGCAGCGCACGGCTATTTGCTGGACCAGTTCCTCTGGGAGGAGACCAACCAGCGCGACGACGGCTATGGCGGCCCCGATCCGCGCCAGCGCGCCCGGTTTCCCGCCGAGATCGTCGCCGCCATCCGCCAGGCCGTGGGACCGGATTTCGTCATCGGTATCCGGTTCTCCCAGTGGAAGGAAGTGAACTACGACGCCAGGATCGCGCCGACGCCCGCCGACCTGGCGATCATGGTGTCAGTGCTTGAGGCCGCGGGCGTCGACGTCTTCCACGCCTCGGCGCGGCGTTTCTGGACGCCGGAGTGGGACCACTCGGACTTCGGGATCGCCGGTCACACCAAGGCCCTGAGCCGGGTCCCGGTGATCGCCGTCGGTAGCGTCGGTTTGGACGTCGATGTGATGGAGAACTTCTTCGGCAAGGAGGCCCAGGCCACGGGTGAAGCGGGAATCAGGGAGCTGGTCCATCGATTCAAGCGCGGCGACTTCGATCTCATTTCCGTCGGCCGCGGCCAGATCGGCGACGCGGACTGGGTCAACAAGGTGCGTGACGGCCGGCTTTCGGACATCAAGATCTTCACGCGCCAGGACCTGATGGGCGACGTCGAATTCGAGGGGATCGTCGCGGAAGCACACGGACATTAGAGCTTAGGGGGGCTTGCCCAGCCGCCGCGTGACCGATGTCCCACATCGCCCCTCGCGTCACTCCTGGCGGATCATACGCCCCAGCTCGAGGCGAGCGGTTCAATCTCATCCCAACTCGCTCTGACGGCGTTCGTCGTCGAGCGTCGCCAGGACGAGGCGCCGGTCCGGGGCGATGGGCCTGAAGCGGCTGCGCTGCGCCAGCCGTTCGCGCCACCAGCCCTTGTAGTCCGTGCGGGTCTGGACCTCGACCGCCTCGTGGTCGGTCGCAGCGCCCACCTCCAGGTAGACGTCCAGGTTGGAGAGGTCGGGGCGGGGGAGGGCGCCGGCCTGCCGGTCGGCCCACATCTGGCGATAGAGGGCTTCCAACTCGCGGACCAGCCGGGGCGTGTCGAACAGGGCGCAGCTGTCCCGGCCGGCGGCGAGCCGGTCGCGATAGGCCTGGATCGAGCGGGGCTCGCGGCCCAGCGCCACGGCCCGGTCGATGTACTCCTCCTCCGAAGCGCAGATCAGTTCGGGCAGGCCGGCCGAGCGGACCAGGCTGCCGCAGACGCGGGCGGCGAAGGAGCGGCCGTCCAGGGTCAGGACCGGCACGCCCATCCAGAGCGCGTCGGACGCCGTCGTGTGCGCGCCGTAGGGCGCCGTATCCAGGAACAGGTCGGCCAGGGGATAGCGGGCCAGGTGCAGGGGATTGGCGAGCTTCGGCGCGAACACCAGCCGTTCGGGTTCAACGCCCCGCTCGGCGGCCCTCAGCCTCAGCCGCTGGTGCGCCGCCTCGCCGCCTGACAGCAGCCACAGCACGCTGCCCGGAACCCGACCCAGGATGGTCAGCCAGCGGTCGAAGGTGAAGCGGGTGATCTTGTGGGCGCCGTTGAAGCAGCAGAACACCGTCCCGTCCGCCGGCAGCCCCGCTTCTGCGCGCGTGGGACGATCTGGCGAGACGATCCGTCCGCGGTTGTTGGGCTGATAGCAGGGCAGGCGCAGCACTTTTTCGGTGAAATAGACTTCGTGGTCCGGCGGGGCGATCCAGTCGTCGGCGATGATGTAGTGATGGTAGGGGCTGGCCGTGGTCCCGGGGTAGCCCAGCCAGTTGACGATCACCGGCGCGGGCCTCAGCGCGACCAGCTTGGTGCGGCCCTCGCGCGTGTAGCCGTTGAGGTCGACCAGGATCTGGATCCCGTCGTCGGCGATGCGGCGGGCGGCGGCCGCGTCGTCCATGTCGGTGATCGACACCCAGTGATCGGCGCTGGCCTTGAACGCCTCGTGCATGGGGTCGCTTGCCGCCGGCCCGCAATAGTAGGCGTAGACCTCCACCGCATCCCGGTCGTGCAGGCCGAACACCTCGGCCATCAGATGGCCCACGGCGTGCTCGCGCAGGTCCGACGACAGGTAGCCGATCCGCAGGGGTCCTGGCCGCTCCGCCGCCCAGTGGGACGAGACCATGGCCGAGGCCGGCGGTCCCACGTCGATCCGGTTGTAGTTCCAGGCCATGGCCAGCTGCAGCAGGGGATCGTCGGTGTAGGCGGCGGCCGACAGCGGCGACATCGCCTCCATCAGCACCGACCGGCCGACCCGATCCCAGGGAGCGACCACAGGCGATGCGCACTGTCGCTGGCGGATGGCGACGAAGTGCTGGACCGCCTCCCGCTGATCGGGATCAATGTCCAGGCACTGGCGCAGCAGGTCTTCTGCCCGCTCGTCCTGGTCGGCCGCTTCCAGCACCCGCGCGGCCTGGATCAGGGCGGTGACCTTGTGGCTGATGGCGCCGCCGTTGACCTGGGCCAGGCGGTCGAGCACCGCCGACCATTGCTGCACGGCCTGACCCACCTGACCCTGCCGCTCGAGCACCCGTCCGAGGTTGATGTGCGAGGGGGCGAAGTCAGGGTTGAGGGCGACCGCCCGCTCAAGCTGGACGCGGGCGCCGTCCAGGTCCCCTGAGTCCGACAGGACGACCGCGTGGTTGAACAGCACCGAATAAAGCAAGGGATGGTCGCTGTTGTGCTCGATCCAGGCGGCGTAAAGGGCCTGCACAGCGCCCAGGCCCTGGCTCTCCTTCAGGCTCTCGGCGGCGCGGATCAGATCGAGGACGCTGAGACCGCGCTGCTGGGACCGGACGATGGACTCCGCCAAAATATCGCCGTCCATGACGACCTCTCAATCGGCCGCCCGCCGCATGTCGGCGCGCGGGCGCACGCCTTCCGTTTCGCGTGATTCCGCCTTGGGAGAAACGCCGCTAGGCGCCTCTAGGAGACGGCGACCGTCATCGCGATCAGCTGCTGCGGCGTCATACTGGCGATCTGGATCGGCGTGAAGGCGTCGATCTGGGGTCCGACCAGGGCCTCGATCTCCGCGGCGGTCAGCGATGCGATCGCCGTGACCGAGGCGCCGGCGATCTGGGTGGTGGTCAGGCCGGCCAGTTGCTGCGGCGTCAGCGAGGACAGTTCGGTCGAGGTCAGGTTGTTGATCTGGGTGACCGTCAGGGCGCCGATCTGCTCGGACGTGAGGGCGGCGAACTGGGTTGGGCTCAGCGCGTCGAGCTCGGTGTAGGTCAGGTTGGACACCTGGGTGGGATCCAGCGAGGCGACCTGGGTTTCCGAGAGGGCGCCGATCTGCGAGGCGGACAGGGCGCGCAGCTGCATCCTCGCCAGCCCGCCCAGCTGGGAGGCGGTCATGGCGGCGATGTCGGCGGTGGTGAGCTGGCCGATCTCAGTGGTGGTGAGGGCGCCGATCTGGCGGGTGGTCAGGCCGCTGAGCTGGGTCAGTGTCATCTGGCCGATCTGAGCGGTGGTCAGGCCGGCGATGGCCGATGCCGAGAGCGCGCCGATCTTGGTGGCGTCCAGGGCCGCGAACTGGGCCGTGTTGAAGCCCGCGCCCTGACTCGCCCGCAAGCCGCCGATCTCATAGCTGGACAGCTGGCCGATCTGGGTCGTGGAGAGGGCGGCGATCTGGCCGTTGGTCAGCGCCGCGATCCCGGTCTGCGACAGGGCGCCCAGCTGGGTCGCCGAAAGGCTCGCGACCTCGCCCGGGGTCAGACCGGCGATCGCGGCAGGTGAGAGGCTGGCGATCTCGTTCACCGTCAGGGCCGCGATCTGGCTCGTGCTCAACCCTACCAACTGGGTCGCCGACAGGCCCGAGGCGCCCTCGGCGGAGAACGCCGCGATCTGGGCGGGGCTCAGCAGGTCGATCTCGGCGTTGGTCAGTGACGCAACCTCGGTCGAGGTGAGGCCGCCGACCTGGCTGGCGGAAAGGGCGCCGAGCTGCGTCGAGCTCAGGGAGGCCAGCTGGGCGGTGCTCAGGGCGCCGATCTGGGTCGCGGTCAGGCTGGCCAGTTGCGTGGGCGAAAGCGCCAGGATCTCCGCCGACGACAGCCCGCTGATCCCGTCGTCCGACAGGGCCGAGACCTGGGTCCCGTCCAGCGCGGCCAGCTGTCCAGGCGTCAGGTTCGCGGCCTGGGTCGCAGTCAGGCCGGAGACGGCTCCAGGCGAAAGGGCCCCGATCTCCGTGCCGGTGAGCGCCGCCAGCTGCGTGAGGGTCATCGCGGCGAGCTGGGTGTCCACCAGTCCGCCGATGGCGGTGGTCGTGAGCGAACCGATCTGCCCGGGCGTCAGGGCCTGGACCTCGGTGGCGTCCAGCGCGGCGAGCTGGACCGCCGTCAGCCCGCGCAGCTGCGTCGCGCTGAAGGCGGCGATATCGGTGGCGGAGAGGCCGGCGATAGTCTGGTTGGACAGGTCGCCGATCTGCGTCGGGGAAAGGGCCGCGAGCTGGGTCGAGGTCAGGCCCGCAATCTGGGTCTGCGTCAGGCCCGCCATCCCGGTGGATGTCAGGGCCTTGATCTCTGTCGTGCTCAGGGCCGAGATCTGCGCGGCGTCCAGGGCGCCGACTTCGATGTCGTTTAGGCCCCTGACCTGGGCCGCGGTCAGGGCGGCGACCTCGGCCGGCGTCATGGCGGCGATCTGCGTCTCGGTGAGCGCGCCGAGCTGGGCCGCGGTCAGGGCGCCGAGCTGGCTCGACGCCAGCGCTGCGATCTGGGTCTCGCTCACCCCCGGCATCGCCGAGGTCGAGAGCGCCGCGATCTGGGTTCCCCGCAGCTCGGCGAACTGGGTGGCCGACAGGGCCGCCATCTGCGTATCGACCAGGCCCGCGATTTCGGTGGTGGTGAGGGCGGCGACCTGGGTGGTGCTCAAGGCCCCGATCTGGGTCGTGGTCAGGGAGCCCAGCTGCGTCGGGGTCAAGCCGCGGATCTGGAAGGTCGACAGGGCCGCGACCTGGCTGGCGGTCAGGCCCCCGAGGCCGGAGGTCGACAGACCGCCCACCTGGGTCGTCGACAACCGCGCCAGCTGGGCCGCGTCGAGCACGGCCAGCTGGTCGTCGCTCAGGGCGCTCATCTGGGTGGCGCTGAGGGCGCCGACCTGGGTCGTCGTGAGGGCCTTGAGTTCGGCCGCGGTCAGTCCGCTCACCGCCGTTTCCGAGAGCGCTGCGATCTGGCTGGCCCGGAGCGCGCCGAGCTGGTCGGTCGACATGGCGGCGATCTGGGTGTCGACCAGGCCGCCAAGTTCAAAGGCGCCCAGGGCTGCGACCTGGGTCGTGCTCAGGGCCGCGATCTGGGTCTGGGCCAGCGCGGCCATCTGGGTCGGCGTCATCGCCGCCAGTTGGTAGGTGGAGAGCGCCGCCAGCTCGGAGATCGTGAGACCGCCGACGCCGGTCGTCGACAACGCCTGCGCCTGGGTGGTGGACAAGGCGCCGATCTGCCCAGTGCTCAGCGCCGCCACCTGGGTGTCGTCCAGGGCGTTGATCCCGGCCAATGACACGGACTTGATCTGACCGGCGCTCAGCGCAGCGATCTGGGCCGTGGTCAGGGCGGCGACCTCCGCGGCGGTCAGACCCTTGATCTGCGCTGTGGTTAGGGCCGCGATCTGCCCGGGACTCAGGGCGACGATCTGGGTGTCGTCCAGCGCCGCGATCTGGCTGGCGCCAAGGGCCGTCAGCTGAGCTGTGCTGAGGGCGGCGATCTGGCTCTGCAGCAGGCCCCCGATGGCCCCGGTGTCCAGTGCGGCGATCTGGGACGGTTGCAGGGCGGCCAGCTGGCCGGGCGTCAGGGCGGCGAGTTGGGTGTCCGCCAGGCCCGCGATCTCCGTCGTCGTCAGAGCAGCGAACTGGTTGGCGGACAGGGCGGCGATCTGGGTCTCGGACAGCGCCCCCAGTTGGGTCGCGGACAGGGCGGTCAGCTGCGTGTTGGCCAAGGCGGCGATCGACGCGGCGCTCAGTCCGGCCAGCGCTGCGGGCTCAAGGGCCGAAACCTGGGATGTCGACAGGGCCGCCAGCTGGGCGGTCGACAGGGCCGCCAACTGGGTGTCCTGCAGGGCCCGGACCTCGGCGGCGGTGAGAGCCGCGAACTGGGCGGCGGACAGGCCGGCCAACTGGGTTGCGTCCAGGACGGCGACGCCCGTGGTGCTGAGGCTCCCGATCTGGGTGGTGCTCAGCGAGGCGAGCTGGCTCGCCGATAGCGCTCCGACCTGGCCGCCGGTCAGCCCGGTCATCTCGGCGGGGGTCAGGGCGGAGAGCTGGAGCGCAGTCAGGGCCGCGATCTGCGTCTCAGGCAGGCTGGTCACGCTCGCCGTGGAGAGCGCTGCGATCTGCGCCGGGCTGAGCGCGTTGAGCTGCGTCCTGGTGAGCGAGGCCAGCTCCGTGGCGGTCAATCCTCTGATCTGGCCGGTCGACAGCGCCGCCAGCTGGCTGGTGGTGAGGGACGTGATCCTGGTGTCGATGGCCGCGATCTGCGTGGCGCTCAAGGCCGCCGTCTGAGTGGTGGTGAGGCCGGCCAGCTCCGAAGGCGTGAGCCCGCCCACGCCGGTGATCGACAGGGCGGCGACCTGGGCGGTCGACAGCGCGGCGATCTGGGTCGTGGTGAGGGCGGCTGTCTGCGTGTCGAGCAGCCCGGCGACCTGGGTTGTCGTGAGCGCCGAAACCTGGGTGGGGGATAGGGCGGCCAGCTGGCTGGCGCTGAGGGCCGCCAGTGCGGTGGCGCCAAGTCCCTTCACCTGGGTAGTCGTCAAGGCGGCGACCTGGGTGGTGACCAGAAGGCCGATCTGGGTCGAGGTCAGGCCGCCCAGGCCCGTGGCGGTCAGCGCCGTGAGCTGGGCGGGGTCGAGCGCGGCGATCTGCACGGCGCCGAGGCCGGAAATGGCGCCGCTCGCCAGCGCGGCCAGCTGGGCGGACGTGAGCGCGTCCACCTGGGCCGTCGTCAGGGCCCCCATCTCTGCAGCGGTGAGTCCCTTGATCTGCGTGGTCGAGAGGCTCGCCGTCTGGCTGGTGGAGAGGGCCGATATGTCGGTTCCGCCGGCGCCGATCTGGGCCGCGTTCAGCGCGCCGAGCTGTGCGGCGCTCAAGGCCGCGAGCTCCGTGTCAGTGAAGCCGGTGATCCCAGCGGACGTCAGGGCTGCGATCTGGGTCGTGGACAGGGCCGCCAACTGGGCGGGGCTGAGGGCGGCCGTCTCGGTGGCCGTAAGGGCCGTCGTCTGGGTCGCGGTCAGCCGCGAAAGCTGCGCCGGGGACAGGGCTGCGAACTGCCCGACATCCAGGGCGGCCAGCTGGGGCCCGGTGAGCCCGGCGATCTGGGTCCCGGTCAGGGCCGCGACCTGCGAGGTCGACAGCAGCCCGATCTGGCTGGTGGTCAAGGCCCCAATCTGAGCGGCTTTCAGCGCGCCGAACTGGC
>FTHI01000959.1_pt1 | contig 12113 bp, 12 predicted proteins | sample 1640891 | NCBI WGS metagenome assembly FTHI01 (sample SAMEA3914788, study PRJEB12502) | metagenome | biome: forest; material: soil | place: Canada | collected 2011-07-03 | depth 0.1 m
CGACAGCAGCACGCCGGCGTTGGCGGCGATCACCCGGCCGGGCTCAAGGGTCAGCTCCGCGTCGAACCCGTCGAACACGTCGAGCGCCACGGCGGCCAGTGCGTCGGGCGAGGGCGGGTCGGGCTGGTTGAAATAGGGCACGCCGAGGCCGCCGCCGAGATCGATGCGCTCCACCGGCAGCCCCTGTCCGCGCAGGTCCTCAGCCAGTTTGCGCAGGGTGGCGTAGGCGGCCCTGAGCGGCTCGAGGTCCACGATCTGGCTGCCGATGTGGCTGGCGACGCCCACCGGCTGCAGGTGGGGCGAGGCGGCGGCGCGGGCGTAGAGCCGGGCGGCCTCGCCGAGCGAGACGCCGAACTTGGATTCCGCCTTGCCGGTGGAGATCTTGGCGTGGCCGCCCGCGCCCACGTCGGGATTGACCCGGATCACGATCCTCGGCCGCGCACCTGCCGCCTCGGCGACCTCGGCCAGGACGTCCAGCTCGGGTTCGGACTCCACGTTGATCTGGCCAACGCCGGCCTCGATGGCGAACCTCAGCTCCGCACGGGTCTTGCCTGCGCCGGAGAAGATGATCTTCGAAGCCGGGATGCCCACCTTCAAGGCCCGGCGGATCTCGCCTTCGGAGACCGTATCCGCCCCCGCGCCCAGCCTGGCAAGCACGGCCAGCACCGACAGGTTGGAGTTGGCCTTCACCGCGTAGGCGACCATCACCTTGCGGGGCGCGAAGGCGTCGCGGAACACCGTGTAGTGCCGGGTCAGGGTGGCCGTGGAATAGACATAGGCGGGCGTCCCCACCGCCTCTGCGATGCGGCTGAGGGGGACTTCTTCGCAGCAGAGCTCTCCCGCCCGCGCCTCGAAGTGGTTCATTGCGGGGTCGAGGCGGTGGCAGGCGCCGACGCTGGAGCGTTGGACTGGGCTTGCGGCTTCAGCGTCGCAACGCCCTGGTCGCGCACCTCAACGATGGACTGAGGCGCCTGCGGATCGGCCCTGAGAGCGGCGTCGGCCCTGGCGCGTTCGGTTGCCTGGTCGCGCGTCACCGCATCGGCCGACGGCGTCGACGGATTGCCGAACAGGGGACTAGGACGCTCAAGCTCGCCCTGGCGACCGCAGGCGGCGAGGGACGCGGCAGCCCCGAGGGCGGCGATGGCCAGCATGGCCCGACGCGAGATCATTTCAGACGCTCCTTCCAGCCGCCGATCTGCCGGCGCACCTGATCGGGGGCCGAGCCGCCATAGCTGGAGCGGCTGCGCACCGAGGCTTCCGGAGTCAGCACCTCCAGCACCTCGGCGGTGATGCGCGGATCCAGGGCCTGCAGCTCGGCAAGCGGCAGGCTCGAGAGGTCGACGTCCAGCGTCTCGGCGCGCTTGACCGCGGCGCCGGCCAGATGATGGGCCTCGCGGAACGGCAGGTCGAGCTTGCGGACGATCCAGTCGGCCAGGTCCGTGGCGGTGGAGAAGCCAGCCCCGGCCGAGGCTGCCATGCGGTCGCGGTTGGGCTTCAGGTCGGCGACCATGCCGGCCATGGCCTTCAAGGACAGCTCGAGCGCGTCGAAGGCCTCGAACACCGGCTCCTTGTCCTCCTGCATGTCCTTGCAGTAGGCCAGCGGCAGGCCCTTCATCGTCGTGGTCAGGGACGTCAGCGCCCCCTGGATCCGCCCGGCCTTGGCGCGGACCAGCTCGGCAGCGTCCGGATTGCGCTTCTGCGGCATGATCGATGAGCCGGTGGTGAAGGCGTCCGACAGGGCCACGAAGCCGAACTGCGGGGTGGTCCAGAGCACGATCTCTTCGGCCAGCCTGGACAGATGGATGGCGGCGATCGAGGCCGACGACAGGGCTTCCAGGGCGAAGTCGCGGTCGGCTACGCTGTCCAGGGAATTGGCGGTGGGCCGGTCGAAGCCCAGCGCCTCGGCCACCATCATCCGGTCGATGGGGAAGGCGGTGCCGGCGAGGGCCGCGGCCCCCAGCGGGCTCTCGTTCATCCGCGCGCGGGCGTCGGCGAAGCGTGCGGCGTCGCGGCCGAACATCTCCACATAGGCCATCATGTGGTGGCCGAAGGTCACCGGTTGCGCCGGCTGCAGATGGGTGAACCCCGGCATCAAGGCGTCGGCGTTGGCCTCGGCCTGGGCCAGCAGGGCGCTCTGCAGGGCCTGAAGCTGGTCGATGGAGCGGTCGCAGGCGTCGCGGACCCAGAGACGGAGGTCCAGCGCCACCTGGTCGTTGCGCGAGCGGGCGGTGTGCAGCCGTCCGGCGGGGGCGCCGATCAGCTCCTTGAGCCGCGCCTCCACGTTCATGTGGATGTCCTCATATTCCTCGCGGAAGGGGAAGACGCCGGTCTCGATCTCCTGGGTGATCTGGTCGAGCCCGCTCTGGATGGCGACCTCGTCTTTGCTTGAAATCAATCCGCATCTGGCCAACATCGCCGCGTGAGCGCGTGAGCCCATGATGTCCTGGGCCGCGAGGCGCCGATCGAAGCCGATGGAGACGTTGATCGCCTGCATCAGCGCGTCCGGCGTTTCTGAGAAGCGCCCGCCCCACATGGCCTGGCCCCGCGCCGGGCCGGGAGCGGCCTTGGGCATGTCGGAGGCGTCGTCGGTCATATGAGCAGAATCCAGAGCAGCGGCCGGAACGCGGAGCCAGGGGCCCGCGGGGCCAAGTTGGCGCTCCTATGGGCGGGGATCGGCATTATCGCAATCCTCTGCGGCTGTTCAAAGGAGGGGCTGAAGCCCCTGGCCAAGGGGGAGATGGCCAAGCTGGTGGTCCCCGACAAGGTCCTGGCCCCCGCCGTGATCGCAGCCCAGGGTCCCGCCGGCGAGCCGGTCAGCCTTGCGGACCTGAAGGGCAATGTGGTGGTGGTGAACCTCTGGGCCAGCTGGTGCGCGCCGTGCGTCAAGGAGATGCCAACCCTGGCCAGGATGCAGTCCGACTATGCCGGCAAGCCGGTGAAGGTGCTGGCCATCAGCCTGGACAAGGGCGCGGACGACATCGCCAAGGCCCGGGCGTTCATCGCCGCGCGACCGCCGCTCAAGTTCTACCACGGCGAATACAGTCTAGCCTTTTCAATAACCCCCCCCGCCGAGGGCCTGCCGACCACCATCCTGTATGACCGTTCGGGACGCGAGCGGGCGCGGCTTTCGGGGGGCGCGGACTGGTCCACGCCCGAGGCGCGGGCGGTCCTGGACCGGCTCCTGACGCAGGCGGACTGACCGGGTTTGAGGTTGACCTCCCAAGCCTGCGCGGGCATTCAGACTGAGCAACTCGAGACTTGGCTTCCTGTGGTCATGTGCTGGGCTTCCGTCCCGGTGCGGACGAGCGGTGCGGGGATTGAGATGTCCGAGGTCCGCTTCGAGCGGCCTCGCCCTGGAACGGCTCGCAAGTGAGAGAAGATACATGTCGAACGGCACGGTGAAGTGGTTCAACGCCACGAAAGGCTTTGGCTTCATTCAGCCTGAGGACGGAGGCAAGGATGTCTTCGTGCACATCAGCGCGGTGGAGCGGGCCGGCCTGCGGGGCCTCAACGAAGGCCAACGCGTCCAATACGAATTGCAGAACGAGCGCGGCCGCACCGCCGCCGTCAACCTGAAGGCGCTCTAACCTCAAAAGGATGTGTCCCGGACGTTCGGGGGAGCGTCCGGGACCTCCGATCGACGCCGAAGGCTCCAGGGCCTCGGATCGGCGGCAGGCTCGTTGACTTCGCCGCGCCCCTTCGTGTAAGTCACCGCCGTCGCCCGCGGGCCCTCTCGCGGGCGTAAGCATTTTTGGGTCGGCCGGCCTCCCTGCGACGGACGGCGGATCCCGACAAGACCTGATTTCAAGGACTTATGCCGATGTACGCGGTGATCAAAACCGGCGGAAAACAATACCGGGTCAAGCCAGGCGACGTGCTGGTGGTGGAGAAGCTGGCGGGCGACGTCGGCGCCGAGGTCTCCTTCGACCAGGTGCTCGCGCTCGGCGAAGGCGCCGACGTGCAGATCGGCGCCCCGCTGGTGGACGGCGCCAGCGTCACCGCCACGCTGGTGGAGACCCGCAGGGGCGAGAAGGTCAAGATCTTCAAGAAGATCCGCCGCCAGGGCTATCGCCGCACCCGCGGCCATCGCCAGACGGAGACCGTGCTGCGCGTCACCGCAATCGCCGGCGGCGGCAAGAGCGAAAGCTGGGACGGGGCGGTCGACCTGACCAGCCGCGCCATGCTCAACGCCCGCGCCCGCGGCCTGAAGTCAGTGATCGCCGCCCTGGAGGCCCAGGGCGCTCCGGCCGTGGCCGAGGCCGCCCCCAAGCCGGCCCGCGCCAAGAAGGCCGCCGCCGCCCCGAAGGCTGAGGTCGTGGCCGAAGCGCCCGCCGCCGTTGTCGAGCCGGAAGCGCCCAAGCCCGCCAAGGCCAAGAAGGCGGTGGCCCCGGCGGCTGAAGCCAAGACTGGAACCAAGACCGAAGCCGCGGCCAAGCCGCGCGCCAAGAAGGCCAAGCCCGCCTCCGACGGCGGCAAGGCCTAAGCGAACAGGAAAGCGTTATGGCTCACAAGAAATCAGGCGGTTCGTCCCGCAACGGCCGCGACTCTCCGGGTCAACGGCTCGGCGTGAAGCGTTATGGCGGCCAGACGGTCAACGCCGGCGAAATCCTCGTTCGCCAGCGCGGAACGACCTTCCATCCTGGCGTCAACGTCGGCATCGGCCGCGATCACACCCTGTTCGCCAAGGCCAACGGGGCCGTGAAGTTCACCGCCAAGCGCAACGACCGGACCTACATCTCCATCGTGGTCCCCGAGGGGGCCTGAGCCAGACCTCCTCTCCCACAGGGAGAGGAAGGGGAAAAGTGCGGGGATGAGCGGAATTTAGGGGCTCTACCCCGCCGCGCTCTCCACCGCGCTGACGATCGATTTCACCGCGTCGGCGACCATGCGCTGGTCGTCGCCTTCGGCCATGATGCGGATCAGGGGTTCGGTGCCCGAGGCGCGGACCACGATGCGGCCCTGGGTCCCGAGACGGGCCTCCGCGTCGGCGATGGCGGCCTTTACGTCCTTGTTTTCCAGCGGCTTGCCGCTCGAGAAGCGGACGTTCTTCAAGAGCTGCGGCGCCGGCTCGAACTGGCGGCCGAGCGCGCTCATGGGCTGGTCGGAGCGGGCGAGCACCTCCAGCACCTGCAGCGCCGAGATCAGCCCGTCGCCGGTGGTCGAAACGTCCGACAGGATGACGTGGCCGGACTGCTCGCCGCCGAGGTTGAAGCCGCCCTCCCGCATCCGCTCCATGACGTAGCGGTCGCCCACCTGGGTGCGCTCCAGCTTGAGACCGCGCGCGCCCAAGAACCGTTCCAGCCCGAGGTTGGACATCACCGTCGCCACCACGCCGCCGCCGGTCAGCCGGCCGGCGTCTGCCCAGGAACGGGCGATAATGGCCATGATCTGGTCGCCGTCGACGACCTCGCCCTTCTCGTCGCAGATCACCAGCCGGTCGGCGTCGCCGTCCAGCGCGATGCCGATGTCGGCGCGGTATTCTTTCACCGCCTTGGCCATGGCCTTGGGGTGGGTGGAGCCGCACTCCTCGTTGATGTTCAGGCCGTTGGGCTCGACCCCGATGGGGATCACCTCGGCGCCCAACTCATAGAGCGCGGCGGGCGCGACCTTGTAGGCGGCGCCATGGGCGCAATCGATCACTACCCGGAGGCCGTTCAGGCCCATGTTGCGGGGGAAGGTCGCCTTGACGATCTCGATGTAGCGGGCCTGGGAATCGTCCACGCGGACCACACGGCCGAGGTCACGGGGCTCGGCCAGGCCTTCCTGCAGGCCCTCCTCCATGAAGGCCTCGATCTCGGCCTCGCGCTGGTCGGAGAGCTTGTAGCCGTCGGGGCCGAACAGCTTGATGCCGTTGTCGGCGAAATTGTTGTGGGAGGCGGAGATCATCACCCCGAGGTCCGCGCGCATGGAGCGGGTCATCATCGCCACCGCCGGCGTCGGCAGCGGCCCGAACAGGCGCACGTCCATGCCCACCGAGGTGAAGCCGGCCACCAGGGCGGGCTCGATCATGTAGCCCGAGAGGCGCGTGTCCTTGCCGATCACCACCAGATGGCGCCGGTCGCCGCTGGTGCGGAACAGCTTGCCCGCCGCCAGACCGACCCTCAGCGCCACTTCCGCCGTCATCGGATGGGTGTTGGCGCGACCGCGGATGCCGTCGGTGCCGAAATAGGATCGTACGCTCATGATCTCTCACGAAATGATCGGAAACGGGGATTTATCGCTTAGGGCCCTTTGCGAATGCTAAAGGCCTAACGCGAATCCTTGCCTTTGGACAGTGTTCGGCCGCGCCCCGCCTGGGCCGCCGCCGGGGGGCGAACCATAGATGTGCGGCATTATCGGCATTGTCGGCAAAGGCCCTGTGGGCCCGCGCCTGATCGACAGCCTGAGGCGGCTGGAATACCGCGGCTACGACTCGGCCGGAGCCGCCGCCCATGTCGGCGGCAAGCTGGTGCGCCGGCGCGCGGTGGGCAAGCTGCGCGAGCTGGACGAACTGCTCAAGACCGAGCCGCTGGACGCCACCGTCGGCATCGGCCACGTGCGCTGGGCCACCCACGGCGCGCCCAGCGTCGTCAACGCCCACCCCCACATGGCGGGGCGGGTGGCGGTCATCCACAACGGCATCATCGAGAACTTCGCCGAGCTGAAGGCCGAGCTCATCGCCAAGGGCAGGGTGTTCGAGAGCCAGACCGACTCCGAGGTCGTGCCGCACCTGATCGACCAGCTGCTGATCGACGGGCTCGAGCCCCTGGCCGCGTTCAAGGGCGCGCTGGACCGGCTGAAGGGCGCCTATGCGCTCGGCGTGCTCATCGAAGGGGAGGAGCGGCTCGTCCTGGGGGCCCGCCGCGGCAGCCCGCTGGTGGTCGGCTATGGCGACGGCGAGATGTTCATCGGCTCGGACGCCCTGGCCGTGGGCCCCTTCACCGAGCGCGTGGCCTATCTGGACGAGGGCGATTACGTCGCCATCGACGACGCCTCGGCCCGCATCTTCGACGAACACGGAAACCCGGTGAAGCGGGAGGTGCGGGTCATCCCCGCCTCCGCCGCCCTGGTGGAGAAGGGCAACTACCGGCACTTCATGGAAAAGGAGATCCATGAGCAGCCCGACAGCTGCCAGCACACCCTGTCGGCCTATGTCGACGCGGTCGCGCTGAAGGCCGCCCCGCCCGCTGGCGTGGACTTCAGGGCCATCGACCGGATCCAGATCGTGGCCTGCGGCACGGCCTCCTACGCCGGCATGATCGGCAAGTATCTGATCGAGCGGATCGCTGGCCTTCCGGTGGACGTGGAGATCGCCTCGGAGTTCCGCTACCGCGAGCCGGCCCTGGCCCCCCGGACCCTGGCGGTGGCCATCTCCCAGTCGGGCGAGACCGCCGACACCCTGGCCGCTCTGAGGTGGTGCAAGGCCCAGGGCGTGACCTGCGCCGCCGTGGTCAATTCCCACCAGTCCACCATGGCCCGCGAGGCCGACGTGCTTTGGCCCACCCATGCGGGGCCGGAGATCGGCGTGGCCTCCACCAAGGCTTTCACCGCCCAGATCTGCGTGCTCTCGGCCCTGGCGGTCGCTGCGGCGTCGCAGCGTGGACGCATCGACGCAGCGGAGGAAGCGCGGCTGGTGACGGTGCTGCTGGAAGCGCCGCGCCTGATCGGAGAATCCCTGCGGCTGGAAGACCAGATCCGCGAGATCGCCCACGAGCTCTCGCGCGCCCGTGACGTGCTCTACCTCGGTCGCGGGACCATGTACCCGCTGGCCCTGGAGGGCGCCCTGAAGCTGAAGGAGATCAGCTACATCCACGCCGAGGGCTATGCCGCCGGCGAGCTGAAGCACGGCCCGATCGCCCTGATCGAGGAGGCGACGCCGGTGATCGTGATCGCCCCTTCGGACTCCCTGTTCGAGAAAACCGCCTCCAACATGGCTGAGGTGTCGGCGCGCGGCGGCAGGGTGATCATGATCACCGACCCGCAAGGGGAGGCCCACGCGGCGATCTCGTCCCGCGTCATCGTCGCCCCGGCCTGCGATCCCTTGATCGCGCCCCTGGTGCTGGCCGGGCCAATCCAGCTCCTGGCCTATTACACGGCCGTCCAGAAGGGCGCCGACGTCGATCAGCCACGCAACCTCGCCAAATCCGTAACCGTTGAATGAGATGCTGTTGACCGGGCGTTAGGAGGCTCTGTCCTCTAAGCGTCGCGATCCGTGTATAAGCGAGGCCTCATGAAGCCGGTCCGTAAAGCCGTTCTGCCCGTGGCGGGCCTGGGCACGCGCGTGCTCCCCGCCGGCAAGACCACGCCCAAGAACATGCTGAATGTGTTCGACAGGCCGATCCTGTCCTACGTGGTGGCCGAGGCGCGGGCGGCGGGCATCGAGCACTTCATCTTCATCACCGGCCGCGGCCAGGGGATGATCGAGGACTATTTCGACCACCACGTGGAGCTGGAGCATCAGCTGCAGGCCAAGGGCAAGACCGCGATCCTGGACGAGATCCAGGCCGAGCTGGCCAGGCCCGGTGAGATGAGCTTCGTGCGTCAGAAGGCTCCGCTGGGTCTCGGTCACGCCGTCTGGTGCGCCCGCGACCTGGTAGGCGACGAGCCTTTCGCCGTGATGCTGCCCGACATGCTGATGGACGCCGCGGTCCCGGCCCTGGCCCAGGCGGTGGACGCCCACGGCAAGGTGGGCGGCAACATCATTGTGGTGGAGCCCTGCGCCAAGGGCGAGGCCCACAAGTACGGCATCGTCGCCCTAGAGGGCCACAAGGGCCGGCTGAACCGCATGACCGGCATGGTCGAGAAGCCGGCGCCGGGCACGGAGCCCTCGAACCTGTTCATCTCCGGCCGCTACATCCTGCAGCCCGAGATCTTCGACGTGCTGAGCTCGCAGCAATCGGGCGCCGGCGGGGAGATCCAGCTGACCGACGCCATGGCGCGGCTGATGCAGGATCAGAGCTTCCACGCCTACGAGTACGAGGGCGTCACCTATGACTGCGGCGACAAGGTGGGCCTGCTGCGCGCCAATGTCGCCTACGCCCTGAAGCATCCCGAGCACGGCGACGCTTCCCGAGAAGCCATCGCGGCGTTGCTGGACGACGTCGCCCCGTCGCAGCCGGCGCGTGTGGCTCAGGCCCGGTAGAAGGGCCGGTACCAGTCGGCGAAGCGGGCAAGGCCCTCTTCCAGCTTCACCTTCGGCTCATATCCCGTCAGGGCGTGCAGGCGCGAGACGTCAGCGAAGGTGGCGGTGACGTCGCCGGGCTGCATCGGGCGCATCTGCTTGACGGCTCTGGTCCCAAGAACCTCTTCCAGGATCTCGATCATGCGCATAAGGCCGATCGGACGGCTGTCGCCGATGTTGAGGATGCGGTTCTCGCCCGCGGCTGGCGGGCTGTCGAGCGATCCCACGATCCCGTCGACGATGTCGTCGATGTAGGTGAAATCCCGGGCCATGCGGCCCTCGCCGAACACCTCGATCGGCTCGCCGCCGAGGATCTTCCGTGTAAAGATGAAATAGGCCATGTCGGGCCGTCCCCACGGTCCGTAGACGGTGAAGAACCTGAGGCCCGTCTGGCGCATGCCGTACAGATGGCTGTAAGTGGAACTCATCAGCTCGCAGGCGCGCTTGGTGGCGGCGTAGAGCGAGACAGGCGGCCCAAGCACCTCATCCTCCCGGAACGCCCCGTCGCCGGTCCGGTCGCCATAGACCGAGCTGGACGAGGCGTAGACCAAGTGCTCGAAATCCGGCGCATGGCGGCAGGCCTCCAGGACGGAGAGGTGCCCCGCGACGTTGGAATGCTCGTAGGCGAAGGGGTTTTCCAGCGAGTAGCGGACGCCCGCCTGGGCGGCGAGGTGGACCAGGCGACGGGCCCCCGTCTCGCGCACCAGGGCGGCCATGGCGTCGGCGTCGGCAATGTCCATCCGGTCCAGGCGGAAGCCCGGCCGCTCGATCAGCGTGGCGACCCGCGCCTCCTTCAGCGACGGATCGTAGTAGCTGTTGAAGTTGTCGACGCCCACGACCTCCTCGCCCCGGTCGAGCAGGCGTTCGGCGACGGAGCGCCCGATGAATCCGGCTGCGCCGGTGACGATGATCAAGGCTCTCTGCGGTCCCCAGCCGTCCGTTCTTCCGATAGTCCCATTCCTAGCGCCGCATCATCCGCGGCACAGCCTAAGAAACCTCCTCCACCGCCGCCATGATCCTGGCCAGGTCCTGCGGGCGCGACAGGCGATGGTCGCCGTCCTTGATCAGTGTGAAGACGGCGTCGCGGCTCTCCAGCGCCTGGAACAGGCCGAGCGCATGGCGCCAGGGCACATCCTCGTCCTCGCCGCCCTGAAGGATGCGCACCGGGACGTCGATGGCGACGGGCCCCGGAAGGATCGACCAGCGCGCGCCATCCTCGATCAGGGCGCGGGTGATGGTCAGGCCCTCGGCCTCATCGGCGGACGGGCGGGGCCAGGCGCGTTCCGTGAGGATCTCATGCCGCTGTTCGTCGGTGAGGCGCGGCCAGATCAGTTTCTCGGTGAAGTCTGCGGCGGGCGCGATCAGCACCAGGGCCTTGATCCGTTCGGACCGGACCAGCGCCAGGAGGCACGCGATCCATCCGCCCATGGAGGATCCCACCAGCACCGCCTCGCCCTGGACCAAATCGTCCAGCACCGCCAGGGCGTCTTCCCGCCACAGCCCGATGGTCCCCTCGGCGAACCGGCCCGACGAAGCGCCATGACCCGAGTAGTCGAAGCGGAGGAAGGCCCGGCCCTGCGCCTCGGCCCAGCCGGCCAGCGCCTCGGCCTTCGTCCCCGTCATGTCCGACGCGAATCCGCCCATCCACAGGACGCAGGGCCCGCGACCGTCCTGGAAACGGTACGCCAGGTTGTGATTGTCGCCGCGCGGATGAATTCGATTGGCGTCCGGCACGCGTAAGCCCTTCACATATCTGTGGTATAGCAAAGTCAGATGAAAGCCATTTCCCGCATCCTGGTCATCAAGCTCGGAGCGATCGGCGAGTTCGTCCTGTCCTTGCCGGCGATGCGGCGCATCCGCGACGCGCATCCGAATGCCGAGATCGCACTGCTGACCACGACCCGCTTCGAGCAGCTCGCCCGCTCGAGCCGCTATTTCAACGCCGTCTTCGCCGATGGCGAGCCCGACGGGGTGAGCGGGGCCATGGCCCTGGTGGGCTGGATGCGCCGGTGCCGCTTCGACCGGATCTATGACCTAGAGAATTCGGCCCGCACGCACCTCTATTTCCAGGCCCTGAGGCCCTCGCCGCCGCAATGGTCGGGCACCGCGCCGGGATGCGCCCTGCCCCATCTCAATCCGCACCGCTCGCGCATGCACGTGCTGGAGCGGCAGGCCGATCAGCTGCACCACGCGGGCATCTGGCCCAACGCGCCGGTGGAAGCGGGCGCCGCGCCGCCGCCGGACCTGTCGTGGATCACGCGGCGCTCACCCGAGCCCAAGCCGGCCGCCGGCGCGATCAGGCCGCGGCCCTACACCCTGATGGCTCCGGGCGGGACATCCAAGTCCGACCGGCTCTGGCCGATCGACCGCTACGCCGACCTCGCCGGGGAGCTGGACCGCAGCGGCCTTGACGTGGTGGTCATCGGCGGTCCGGAAGAAAGCGCCTACGCCCGCGCGATCCAGAGGGTCGCCCGCCATGCCCGGGACCTGACCGGCCGCACCGACTTCGCCCAGATCGCGCTCCTGGGCGCACGCGCCTCGCTGGCGGTGGGCAACGATTCCGGGGCGACGCACCTGATGGCCGCCGCCGGCGCCCCCACCATCGCCCTGTTCTCAAAGGCGTCCGAGCCCGACCTTTCGGGCCCGCGCGGCTATGTGGCGATCCTGCGAAGCGGCAGCCTGAAGGACCTTCCGGTGCAACAGGTCGCGGAAACCGCAAAGGTGATGATCCGCTCGGCTTGATCCGACCGGTGGGGTTCATCATATTGGAACGATGGGATGGGAGAGCTGTGGCTCAAGCGTTCCTTTGTGTTCACAGCTCTAGGAGAGCCTGCCTATTCGTCGCCCCATGCCCGCGCCGCCGTCCAAGGACGGCCCACGCATCAACGAAGACATCCGCGTCCCTCGCGTTCTGCTCATCGATCAGCACGGCGAAAAACAGGGGATAATGCCC
>FTHI01001191.1_pt1 | contig 12109 bp, 10 predicted proteins | sample 1640891 | NCBI WGS metagenome assembly FTHI01 (sample SAMEA3914788, study PRJEB12502) | metagenome | biome: forest; material: soil | place: Canada | collected 2011-07-03 | depth 0.1 m
ACGAGGTGGTGTTCGACTTCTACGACCGGCTGAAATCGATCTCCAAGGGCTACGCCTCCTTCGACTATGCGCTGGAGGGCTATCGCGAGGGCGTCCACCGGCTCGGCGTTGACCAGGATCTGCATCTTCACCAGGTCGCCCTGGCGGTAGCCCTCCAGCTGATAGTCGAAGGAGGCGTAGCCCTTGGAGATGGATTTCAGCCGGTCATAGAAGTCGAACACCACCTCGTTCAGGGGCAGGTCGTAGACCACCATGGCGCGTGAGCCGACGTAGCTGAGCTCGCGCTGGGCGCCGCGGCGGTCCTGGCAGAGCTTGATCACGCTGCCGAGGTATTCGTCGGGCGTGAAGATGGTCGCCTTGATCCAGGGCTCCTCGATGTGGCCGATCTTCACCGGGTCCGGCATGTCGGCGGGATTGTGCAGCTCCACCACCTCGCCGTTGGTCAGGGTGATGCGGTAGATCACCGAGGGCGCGGTGGCGATCAGGTCGAGGTCGAACTCGCGGCTCAGCCGTTCCTGGATGATCTCCAGGTGGAGCAGGCCGAGGAAGCCACAGCGGAAGCCGAAGCCGAGCGCCGCGGAGGTCTCCATCTCATAGCTGAAGGAGGCGTCGTTAAGGCGCAGGCGGCCGATGGCGGCGCGCAGGTCCTCGAAGTCGGCCGCGTCCACCGGGAACAGGCCGCAGAACACCACCGGCTGTACCTGGCGGAAGCCCGCCAGGGCCACCTCGGCCCGCTTGCGCTCGTCGGTGATGGTGTCGCCCACGGCCGCGTCGGCCACTTCCTTGATGGAGCCGGTCATGAAGCCGATCTCGCCGGGACCAAGCGACTCAATGTCGGTGGCCTTGGGCCGGAACACCCCCAGCCGGTCGACCTGGTAGGAGGCGTTGGTCTGCATGGTGTGGATGCGTTGGCCCACCTTCAGCCGGCCGTCGAACACGCGCACAAGCACCACCACCCCGAGATAGGGGTCGTACCAAGCGTCCACGAGCAGGGCCTTCAGCGGCGCGTCCGGATCGCCCTTGGGCGCAGGCAGTCGAGTGACGATGGCTTCCAGCACGTCGGGCACGCCCAGGCCAGACTTGGCCGAAACCAGGATGGCGTCCGAGGCGTCCAGGCCGATCACGTCCTCGATCTGCTCCTTCACCCTGTCCACGTCGGCGGCGGGCAGGTCGATCTTGTTGAGGACCGGGACGATCTCGTGGTTGTTGTCGATGGCCTGATAGACATTGGCCAGGGTCTGGGCCTCGACCCCCTGGGAGGCGTCCACCACCAGCAACGAACCTTCACAGGCGGCGAGACTGCGCGAGACCTCATAGGCGAAGTCCACGTGGCCGGGGGTGTCGATCAGGTTCAGGACATAGTCCAGCCCGTCCTTTGCCTTGTATTCCAGCCTGACGGTCTGGGCCTTGATGGTGATGCCGCGCTCGCGCTCGATATCCATGGAATCGAGCACCTGCTCCTTCATCTCACGGTCGGCGAGGCCGCCGGTGATCTGGATCAGGCGGTCGCTGAGCGTCGACTTGCCGTGGTCGATGTGGGCCACGATCGAGAAGTTGCGGATGCGGTCGAGGGGTGCAGTCATGGGGGGCGTGCTCTAGCACATTGCACCGCAATCGCGAGCGCCCGACGTCAACGTCGTGCGAAGACGACGCTGAGGTTGTTGGCCGGCATGGCGATCCGCCCCTGAAAGGCGAGGCCATACCGCTCGGCCAGGGCGGTCACCGCCTCCAGGTCGCGCACGCCCCAGGCAGGATTTCGGGACTTCAGGCTCTCGTCGAAGGCGGCGTTGCTGGGGGCGGTGTGTCGGCCGTCTTCGCGGAACGGGCCGTAGAGAAAGAGCAGGCCTCCCGGCGGCAGGACCTTTTCCGCGCCAGCCATCAGACCCTCGGCGGCCGCCCAGGGCGAGATGTGGATCATGTTTATGCAGACGATGACGTCGGCGGACACCTCCGGCCAGGCGCCGGCCGCGTCGAGTGCAACGGGCTCGAGCAGGTTTGGCAGGCCGGCGTCCTGGCGCCGGGCCGCGATGCTGGCCAGGGCGGCGGGCTCCCGGTCGCTGGGGGCGCCAGGCGACCTCAGGCAGGGCTTCGGCGAACCAGACGGCGTGTTCGCCCGAGCCGGCGGCGATCTCCAGCACCCGTGCGCCAGGCTTGAGGCGGGCGCGCAGCACGTCGAGGATCGGCTCACGGTTACGTGCGGCGGCGGGCGCGGTCATCCGCACGGCGGCAGCGTCGTTCACGCCGGGGCCGCGCCGAAGCCCGTGATCAGGTCCGCGAGCGTCTGATGGTCCACCGGCTTGCCGAGGTAGGCGTCGTAGTGGATGTCGCCGGGGAGCTTGGCCTCGGGGACCCCCGAGATCAGGATCACCCGGATGGCGGCGCCGATCTCGCGGCGCACATGGCGGATGAGCGCGGCGCCATCGACGTTGGGCATCATCAGGTCGGTGACCAGGACGTCCGGCTTGAACCCGTCGAGCGCCTTGATGGCGAGGGCCCCGTCCGCGGCGTCGCGGACCGTGTGACCGTGTTCCTGCAGCCCGTCGACCAGGGCCATCGCCGTGAACGCTTCGTCTTCGGCCACCAGCACGCGGGCCATTCTAAACTCCACACTCGGAAGAGTCTTTGTTTGGAGACTCCACTTCCAGGCGCAAACTATCCATCGGAAGTTGTCACAGTGTTACTCTGGAATTGACATCGGCTTCACCCTGGAAACGACCCCCGCCAGCGCAGGCCGGCGTCGTCGAACTCCAGCGACGATGAGCCCTTGAGCGCCCTGGCCACCAGGGTCTCGAGCAGGAGGCGCCCGAAGCCGCTGCGCTGGGGCGGCGCAAGTGCGGCGCCCCGCTCGGTCCAGGTCAGCTCGATCGTGTGCCGGCCGCCGGCACTGGCGCGACGACGCCAGACGACCTCGACCACACCGTCCGATCGCTTCAGCGCGCCGTGTTTGGTGGCGTTGGTCGCGAGCTCGTGGATGGCCAGGGCGAGGTATTGGCCGGCCTCGGGCGACACGACGATGGCGGGGCCCCTGATGGAGACACGTCCCTTGTCGCTGGCCTTGTCGCTGGGCATGACCGGGGCCAGCTGGCCTTCGATCAGCGGGCGAAGGTCCACGCCCTTCCAGTCGGCGCTGATCAGCAGATCATAGGCCCCGCCCAGGGCGGACAGACGGTCGCCGAACCGCGCGACGAACGCCTGGGACAGTCCCTCCGACTTCGCCGTCTGCCGGGCGATGCCATCGACCAGGGACAACAGGTTCCGGGCACGGTGGGCCAGCTCGCGCATGATGATCTGCAGATGCTCGTGCTGGCGCTTTTGCTGGGTCACGTCGACGGCCGCCACCAGCACGCCGGCGCCCGAACCCACGCGGGCGGGCGTGATCTTCATGTCGAAGTAGTAGTCGGCGCCGTCGATCGGGACGTCGATGTCGGTGCGCAAGGGCTTGCCGGTGGTCAGCACCCTGCGCTTGAGCGGCGTCAGCTTGTCGGACGCAGCGCCGAACACCTCGTCATCGGTCCGCCCGAGCGACGCTGCCGACAGGGGCGGGCGCGGATTGTGCAGCCAGGTGTACCTGAGATCCTCGTCCTGTTCCGAGACGGTGACGACGGAACCGGCGGTGGCGATCTCGAAGCGCCGGGCGAGCGCCTGGACCTCGGCCGTGCGGCGCTGGACCTGCTGCTCCAGTGTAGCCTTCATGGCCTGAAGCTCGGCCACGGCCCGGTCCTTGGCGACGATCTCGTCGTGCAGCGCCGCGTTCGCCAGGGCCAGCTGGCCCGGAGACGGGATCTCCAGCAGGCGAGGCAGCACAGGCCAGAGCAGGATGGCGGTGACGATGGAGACAATGGCCGTGAACGCCTTGACCAGCCCGTCCAGGATGTAGACCGGCTGCCAGAGGATGATCACACCGAACACGTGGGTCATGCCGCAGCCCAGGATGAAGACGCTGAACAGGACCGCGATCCGCTTGTGCTCGGCGATCAGATCGAGGCGGCGGCGCACGAAAGTCATGATCGCCAGCGGGATGCTGAAGTACGAGGCGGCGATCACCACGTCGGAGACCGCGTGCAGCGCCAGGATGTCGGGCCGCCAGAGCAGGCAGTATCCGTGAGGCAGGAATCCTGCCGAGCCGAAGATCGCAGCGAGCTGGTCCATCACACCTGCCTTCGCCTTCGCCCCAACCCCTAATTGAACGGACCCGGCGAATGCGTCTACCCCGAGCCGTGAGTTACGCGCGCCGCCAGCCTGGCGCGATGATCCGGGTCCCAGGGACCGAACGCCTGGCTTGACCGCACGACTCGGCGCCAGGATGCTGGCGGCATGGCCCTGTTTCCCGAACGATACGCCGCCGGCGACACCCTGGAGGTGGCCGGCGTCCCGGTCCGGCTGCGGGTGGACGCGCGTGCCCGGCGGGTGAGCCTGAGACTTGACGCCGCCCGGCGGGAGGTCATCGCCACCGCCCCCACCTCGCGCCGGCTGAAGGACGCGGTCGCCTTTGCGGTTCAGCGGGCGCAGTGGATCGGCCAGACCGCTGCACGCCTGCCTGACGTCCCGCGCGCCGCTCCAGGTGGAACGATCGAGATCCTGGGGCGGACCTGCCGGCTCGAGGCTTCAGCCAGCCGCAGGGGCCAGGGGCTGGTCGACGGCCCGGACGGCCTGCGCCTGGTCGCGGCGGGCGAGGGCGAGGCCTGGTCGAGATCCGCCGCGCGCCTGCTCAAGGCCGAAGCGCTGAAGGTGCTGGCGGAACGCAGCGCCGTCCATGCCGCCGCGCTCGGCCGTCCTTTGCCCAAGGTCGGGGTCATGGACGCCCGCTCCCGCTGGGGCTCCTGCACTCCGGCCAGAGGCCTGAGGGCCGCGGGCGTGCGCTACTCCTGGCGGCTGATCCTCGCGCCCTATGCGGTGATGGACTACGTGGCCGCCCACGAATGCGCCCATCTGGTCCACGCCGACCACAGCCCCCGTTTCTGGGACGTGGTGAAGACCCTGGTCCCCGACGTGAAGACCGCCCGCGGGTGGCTGCGGACCCACGGCCCGAAACTGCACGCGCTCTTGTAACCCTCGCCCCCCGAAGAGGGGAGAGGGAGGGGCCCGCCGCAAAGCGGCGGGAGGGTGAGGGGCCACGGCGATGCGGAGGGTTCCCCCTCACCTTCCCATTGCTGCGCGCCCAGCCCGCGGCGGACCGCGGGCGTTCCTTGCGGCAATCGATCCACTGGATCGATTGCATCCGCGGCCGAGACGGCCGCGGCGCGCGTCACCCCCTTCCTCTCCCCCGCAAGCGGGGGCGAGGAGGATCAATACAGGTCCTGCGCCTGGGCGTCCGACTTGGGGACCGCCTGTGCGGGCGGCGGGAGCGCGACGGGTTCGCCCTCACCGTTCTCCTGGCCAAGGCCCATGGACGACAGGAGGTGGTCGATCACGTCGGGCTGCACGTCCTGGGGCGGCGGCGCGGCGCCGCCCGGGATCGGCGTGACCTGCAGCCGCGGCAGGGCCCGCGCCATGAACGCCTGCCAGGCGGCGGCCGGCGCCCCTCCGCCGGTGACCTTCTTCATCGGGGTGTTGTCGTCGCGGCCCATCAAGACGGCGGTGACGAAGCCGCCGGTGTAACCGACGAACCAGGCGTCCCGGTAGTCGGAGGTGGTTCCGGTCTTGCCCGCCAGATCGTATCCGGTCACCCGCGCCCGCGTCCCCGTGCCCGCCACGATGACCTGGCGCAGCATCTGGTTCATGTACTGCAGGGCCGGATAGCCGATCACGCTTGGCCGCGGCGGCTTCTGCAGATTGCGGTCGTAGAGCACCCGGCCGTTGGAGGTGCGGATGCGCTCGATGCCCGAGGGGACCACACGGAATCCGCCGTTGGAAAAGGCGTCATAGGCCTGGGCCATCTCCATCGGGCTCACCTCCACCGCGCCCAGGGCCATGGACGGGCTGGTCTGGATGGGAGACGCGATGCCGAGGCGGTGGGCGGTGGAGGCGACCGAGGCGGTGCCGATCTCATTGGCCAGCCGCGCCGCTACGGTGTTGATCGACTGGGCCAGGGCGGTCTGCAGGGTGATCTCGCCGAGGTACTTGTTGGTGTAGTTCTTCGGCTCCCAGTTGCCGATCTTCAGCGGCTCGTCGACCACCGGCATCTCGGGGCGGCGGCCCTGTTCCATGGCGGTGAGGTAGACGAAGGGCTTGAACGACGAGCCCGCCTGCCGCCGGGCCGCCGTGGCCCGGTCGAACTGGCTTTCGGCGTAATTGACCCCGCCGACATAGGCCCGGACCCGCCCCTCGCCGTCGAGCGCCACCAGCGCGCCTTGCTGGACGCCCCGTTTGGCCCCTTCGCCCTTGACCACGCCGACCATGGCGCGCTCGGCGGCGGTCTGGATCGGCAGGTCGACGGTGGTCTCCACCACCAGGTCCTGCTGCGGCTCGCCCACCATCTGGCGGACCTGGGCGTCCACCCAGTCGACGAAGTATTGGGCGCTCTGACCGGACAGCGCCGAGGAGATGCGGACCGGCTCCTTGAAAGCGGCCTCGCGCTGTTCTGGGGTGATGTTGTGCGTCGCCACCATCTCGTCGAGCACGATGGTCGCCCGGCGTTCGGCCCGCGCCACATCGGAGACGGGGCTGTAGCGCGACGGCGCCTTGAGCATGCCGGCCAGGAGCGCGGCCTCGCCCAGGGTCATCTTCGAGGCCGGCTTGTTGAAATAGCGCTGGGCGGCCGCCTCGATGCCATAGGCGCCGGCGCCGAAATAGACCCGGTTCAGATAGAGCGCCAGGATCTCCTTCTTGGAGAACTTGGCCTCCAGCCAGAGCGCCAGCACCAGCTCCTGGGCCTTGCGCCGCGGGGTCTGGGCAGGAGTGAGGAACAGGTTCTTGGCGAGTTGCTGCGTAAGGGTGGATCCGCCTTGCACGACGTGGCCCGCCTTCAGGTTGGCCATGGCGGCGCGGGCGACGCCGATGGGATCGACGCCGAAGTGGTGGAAGAACCGCCGGTCCTCGATGGCCACCACGGCGGCGGGCACGTACGGCGGAAGCGAGTCCAGGTCTACCGGCGGCGCGTACTGACTGCCGCGCACGGCCAGGAGCGCGCCGGAGCGATCCAGGTACGAGATCGAGGGCTGGCGCTTGATGTCGTAGAGCTTGGACGTGTCGGGCAGGCCGCGCGCCAGCACCGCGATGGCGGCCACGGCGAGGATGATCCCCCAGACCCCGACCACCGCCGTCCAGTAGATGATCCGCTCAACGAGGGTGCGGGGACTCCCCGCGCCACGTCGCCCGCGCGGACGGCCAGCGCCGTTCCCCCCGCCTCCGGGAGAGCCGCCGGCCCCGTGATTGGCCATGATATCGTCTCCGGCGCCCCCGCCTGATTGGCGGTCTGTTTACCCAAACCGCAACGGACCATCCAGAAGATTGACGAGAGATGAACGGCCCCCTGCGTGGAGCGCGGACATATTCACGCCCGTCTTGCCCGATAGGCCGGCGTCGCAGATGGTGGGCCGATGAACGCCTGGACGACTGGCCTTTGCGCTGCCGGCGCAGTGATGACCCTGGCGGGCCCGGCCCTGGCGCGCGAGCCGTTCGACGACATCTATTTCGTCAGACCGCAGGCCACGACCCCGGACCTGTTCAAAGACCGCGACCAGTGCCGGCGCGAAGCCTTCTCCATGGGCGACACCGCGGCCGCCTATTCCGATCCCAACTACGGGGCGATCAGCGCCATGGGCCAGGCGCTCGACACGGACGCCCTGCACGGGGGCGGTATGCGCAAGCGGATGCAGAAGGCGATCATGATCGACTGCATGAAGCGCCGCGGCTGGACCCAGCTCGATCCCAGCCCGGACGAGGCGAAGGCCGTAGACCGGGCCAGCGTCCGCCATCCCGATGCGCTGGACGCCTGGCTGAAGGCTCATGAGCCGGTGGCGGTGGCGGTCAGCGTCGACACGCGTGCGCCGAATTCGAAGCCCTAACGCACCCGGCGCTCAGGTTGATTCCGTCAGATCGCAACACTTATCATCGTCATCCTCGGGCTTGTCCCGAGGACCCATGAACACAGAGAGTAGAGATTTCCCGCGGTAGGGTAAACTCGCGAGGACTACAGCGAAGACCCAGATACGTAGGAAATATCGATGTTCATGGGTCCTCGGGACAAGCCCGAGGATGACGACTTTATTTTAGACGTCACCGATACAACATGAACACCAACGAGCTGGCTTCGAGATCGACGCTCAATAGGTCTCGTCCCGCATCTGGCGGATCTGGGTTGCGGAATCGAAGTCGGCGCCGCTCTTGGGCGTCAGAATGTTGCGCTTGAGCCAGTCGACATCGAGCGCAGCGCTTCTCGCGGTTTCGGGAACGATCCTGACCAGCGGCCGGCCTCTGCGGGTGATCGTCACCTCTTCGCCCGCCACCGCCCTGTCGATCAGCTTGGACAAGTTGGTCTTGGCTTCGGAGACGGAATAGCTGGTCATGGACAGAAGATAGCCGTCATCGAGTCCGCCCTCTACACGTCCACCTCTGCGTCCAGGGCGTTTTCCTGGATGAACTCGCGGCGGGGTTCGACCAGGTCGCCCATCAGGCGGGTGAACATGTCGTCGGCTTCGTCGGCGTGGGCGACCTTCACCTGCAGGAGCGTGCGGGCCTCGACGTCCAGGGTGGTCTCCCACAGCTGCTCGGCGTTCATTTCGCCGAGGCCCTTGTAGCGCTGGATCGACAGGCCCTTTCGGCCGGCGTCCAGCACGGCCGCCACCAGGTCCAGCGGGCCGCGGACCGTGGAGACCTTGTCCTTGCGCCGGTAGGTCGCCGGCGCGGCGAACACCTGGGCCATGACAGGCGCGCGCTCGGCGAGGCGCCGGGCGTCCAGGGCGTGGATCAGGGCTTCTTCCAGCACGATGCGCTCAGACACGCTGCGCTTGACCCGGGCGAAGACAAAACCGCCCAGCCCGCCCTCTTCTGCCGGCGCCCCTTCCCACGGTCCGTCGCCCTCTTCGGCATAGAGGTTCATCCGTTGCGCGGCCGCGGCCGGGTCGGGATGTTCGCCAAACAGTCCAGCGATGGCGGCCTGTTCGATGGCGCGGTCCGGCGCGCGAGTGGCCAAACGCTCGATGTGAGACTTGGCGGTCTTGGACTGCTGCACCAGGTCCATCAGGTCGCGCCCGGTGCGGGCCTCGCCCGAGGCCAGCTCGAGCACAGCGCCGTCGGTCCCCTCCTCGGTGAGGAAGGCCTCCATCTCGGTGTCGTTCTTGAGGTAGCGCGAGGACTTGGACTTGGTCGCCTTATAGAGCGGCGGCTGGGCGATATAGAGGTACCCGCGCTCGATCAGCTCGGGCATCTGCCGGTAGAAGAACGTCAGCAGCAGGGTGCGGATATGGGCGCCGTCCACGTCGGCGTCGGTCATGATGATGATCTTGTGGTAGCGCACCTTGTCGGCGTCGAATTCCTCGTGGCCGATGCCGGCCCCGAGCGCGGTGATCAGGGTGCCGATCTGGTCCGAGCCCAGCATGCGGTCGAAGCGCGCCCGCTCCACGTTGAGGATCTTGCCGCGCAGGGGAAGCACCGCCTGGTTCTCGCGGTTGCGGGCCTGCTTGGCCGAGCCGCCGGCGGAGTCGCCCTCCACCAGGAAGATCTCGGACTTGGCCGGATCGCGCTCCTGGCAGTCAGCCAGCTTGCCGGGCAGGGACGCCACATCCAGCGGGGACTTGCGGCGTGACAGCTCGCGCGCCTTGCGGGCGGCTTCGCGGGCCGAGGCCGCCTCGACGATCTTCTGCACGATGGTGCGGGCGTCGGTCGGATGCTCTTCAAACCACTGGGCAAGTCCTTCGCCCACCAGGCCTTCAACGGCAGGCCGCACCTCGGACGAGACCAGCTTGTCCTTGGTCTGGCTGGAGAACTTCGGGTCGGGGACCTTGACCGACAGCACGCAGGTCAGGCCCTCGCGCGCGTCCTCGCCCGTGACGCCCACCTTTTCGCGCTTGGCCAGCCCCGAGCTTTCGACGTAGTTGCCGATCACCCGCGTCAGGGCGGCGCGGAAGGCGGCCAGGTGTGTGCCTCCATCCCGCTGGGGGATGTTGTTGGTGAAGCACAGCATGTTCTCGTGGTAGCTGTCGTTCCACCACAGGGCGAGCTCGATCTCGACCTTCTCGCGCTTGCCCCTGACCGAGATCGGTTCGCCGATCAGCGGCGTCTTGGCCTTGTCCATGTGGCGCACGAAGGCTTCCACCCCGCCCGAATAGGCCATGACCTCCTCGAACGGCTCGGCGCCGCGCAGGTCCTTGAAGCGGATGGTCACGCCCGAGTTCAGGAAGGCGAGCTCACGCAGCCGGTGCTCCAGGGTCTTGCGGTCGAACTCGATCATGGTGAAGGTTTCGGTCGACGGCATGAAGGTCACGCTGGTGCCCGACAGGAAGCCGTCGCCGCGCTTGGGCGCCGGGCCCGTGATCTTCAGGGGAGAGACCGGATCGCCGTGCTGGAAGCGCATCTCGTGGGTCTGGCCCAGGCGCCAGACCTTGAGGTCCAGCCATTCCGACAGGGCGTTGACCACCGACACGCCCACGCCGTGCAGGCCGCCTGAGACCTTGTAGGAGTTCTGGTCGAATTTACCGCCGGCGTGCAGCTGGGTCATGATGACCTCGACCGCTGAGACGCCCTCACCCTCGTGGATGTCGGTGGGGATGCCGCGCCCGTCGTCGGTGACCGTGGCCGAGCCGTCGGCGTTGAGGATCACTTCAACGGCGGTGGCGTAGCCGGCCAGAGCCTCGTCGATGGCGTTGTCCACCACCTCATAGACCATGTGATGCAGGCCCGAGCCGTCGTCGGTGTCGCCGATGTACATGCCGGGGCGCTTGCGCACCGCGTCCAGGCCCTTGAGGACCTTGATGGATTCTGCGCCGTAATCGTCGCCGTTGGGCTGATCCGGAGGCGTCTCGGTTTCGTCGGTCATCAATCTTCCGTTGCGGAGAGCACGCCGGCGTCCACGCGGACGCCCTGAGCGCGGCCCTTGAGGTCTTCGAACAACTCCTGGTCCACGCCGGTGAGGAAGGCTTGTAACCCGAGCGCTTCGATTTCGTCGAACAGTCCCGCCCGCCTGGATGCGTCCAGATGAGCCGCGACTTCGTCCAGCAACAATATAGGGTTTGGCGCTGATTCTGCACGCGAAAGCCGCGACGCCTGGGCCAGGACCAGGTTCAGGATCAGCGCTTTCTGCTCGCCGGTGGAGCATTCCGCGGCCGGACGGTCCTTCTGTCGGTGCAGGACAGCCAGATCGCCGCGGTGCGGACCGGTCAGGGCGCGGCCGGCGGCGGCGTCCCGATCCCGCGACCGCGCCAGGGCCTCGGCGAGCCGGGCCTCGATCTCCGCCAGGTTCTCGCCCTTGCCGGCCAGCAGTTCCCACTCGCCCGTGAGGGTCAGGCCGGCCTGGGGAAACGGCCGCTCGGCGCGGGCGTCGATCTCGCCCTGCAGGCTCTGGAGGGTGCGGGCGCGCGCTGCGGCCACCAATGCGCCGCTCTCGGCCATCCTTGCCTCGAGCGCGCCCAGCCAAACGGGATCGGCCGGCGGCTCGGACAGGAGGCGGGAGCGCTCGCGCAGGGCCTTCTCGTAGGCGGACGCGTGGGCGGCGTGGCCGGGCTCGGCGGCGAACACGAGCCGGTCCAGGAACCGGCGGCGTTCGGACGCGCCATCGAGGAACAGCCGATCCTGGGCCGGGGTCAGCCAGACCAGCCGAAGGTGGTCGCTCAGCCGCGAAGGCGGAACAGTCTCGCCGTCTATCCGGACCGTCCGCCGCGCCGCTCCAGGGGCTTCCACGCCCGTGCCGACCTGCAGCCCGTCGTCATCGTGCTGGACCCGGGCCGAAACGCTCCAGGCGCGGCCCTGGGCCTCCCCCGGCTCGCGCCGCCCCAGCTCGGCGATCACAGAGCCACGCAGGCCCCGGCCGGGCGATAACAGCGACACGGCCTCCAGCAAATTGGTCTTGCCCGCCCCGTTCTGCCCGAACAGGAACACCGGCCGCCCGTCGAGCTCGAGTTCGGCGCGGTGATAGGAACGGTAGTCGGTCAGTTCCAGGCGGCGGAGCACGGAGCGGGTCATGGGAAGAGCCCACGGAAGCAGCCGAGCCCACGAGACAGGCAGAAATATCGTA
>FTHI01001171.1_pt1 | contig 12094 bp, 13 predicted proteins | sample 1640891 | NCBI WGS metagenome assembly FTHI01 (sample SAMEA3914788, study PRJEB12502) | metagenome | biome: forest; material: soil | place: Canada | collected 2011-07-03 | depth 0.1 m
GCGAAGTTATCGTTCGCATCTAGAAAAAGCCCGATGACGGTGAGCCGAGCCGAGAGAAAGCCACGCCTTTACACGCCTGTCGAAACTGATCGGCCCCATGCTTGCCGGCGATAACCCGGGAAGAGGTTGGTGGAGCCGCCGGGAATCGCACCCGGGTCCAGATCGCTTATTCCGCGCGCGTTTATCTCCATAGTCAGGCCGAAGCCCGACCTCACCGATATAGCGCCTGAGAGGTAAGGATTGAAGGGCCTGGCGATGAAGCCGGCTATAAACCTGGGGTCTTCGCCGCGCTGCCGCGGGTTTGGACGTCCTCGGTCATGGTGCGCGCGTCCCGGGCGGCATTGGCCCATTCCTGACGGGTCATGCAGATCTTCTTGGCGCCGAGCCGGCTGCCAGTCTCCTCCTCCCGGCGGCATTCGACCTTGTCCATGGGATTGGCGGGCTTGGCCGAAACAGGAGCGGGGGGCGCCGACGAGGCGGGGGGAGCCGCCGGTGAGCTTCCCGCCGCAGCGACCGCCGCCGCCATCATTCCGATCAGTCCAGCAAGCATGGTCGCCCCGAATGCAGCTTGGGCTGAGTTGATGCCGGCTTTGTCCGACTTGGCAATAGGGTTTGCCGCGGCTCAGCCCTCGTCGACACCCCGCGTGATGGAGAGCACGCCGGTGCGCGACAATTCGACCAAGCCCAGCGGACGCATGAGGTCCAGGAACTTGTCGATCTTGGATGAGGCGCCGGTGACTTCGAAAACGAAGCTCTCGTGGGTTGTATCGATCACCCTGGCGCGGAAGATGTCGGCCACCCGTAGGGCTTCCACCCGCTCAGCGCCGGCGCCGCGCACCTTGACCAGGGCCAGCTCCCGCTCCACCCCGGCGGGGTCTCTGCTGACGTCATGCACCACCCGGACGGACACCATCCGCTCGAGCTGGGCGCGGATCTGGTCGAGGATGAGGGCGGTGCCCGAGGTGACGATGGTGATGCGCGAGACGTGCCGCTGGGTGTCTGTCTCAGCGACGGTCAGGCTCTCGATGTTGTAGCCGCGGGCGGCGAACAGCCCGACCACGCGCGCCAGCACCCCCGGTTCGTTGTCCACGAGCACGGCATAGGTGCGTTTCTCGATGGGCTGGTCGAGGCGAGGAGGCATGGCCGCGGTCTAGACCATGATCCGGCCTTCGTCGTCGATGACCTTGTCCAGGTCCACCGCCGCGTCGCCCAGGATCATCTCGTTATGGGCCTTTCCCGACGGGATCATCGGGAAGCAGTTCTCGTCCTTGGTCACCCGGCAGTCGAAGATCACCGGCTTCTTGGAGTCGATCATCTCCAGGATCTTGGCGTCCAGCTCGGCCGGATTGTCGGCGCGCAGGCCCAGAGCCCCGTAGGCTTCGGCCAGTTTGACGAAGTCCGGCAGGCTTTCGGAATAGGAGTGGCTGTAGCGCTCTCCGTGCAGCAGCTGCTGCCATTGGCGCACCATTCCCATCCACTCGTTGTTGAGGATGAAGATCTTGATCGGCAGGTCGTACTGCACCGCCGTCGAGACCTCCTGCATGGTCATCTGCACCGAGGCCTCGCCGGCGATGTCGATCACCAGGCTTCCCGGGTGGGCCATCTGCACCCCCACCGCGGCGGGTAGTCCGTAGCCCATGGTGCCCAGCCCTCCGGAGGTCATCCAGCGGTTCGGCTCCTCGAAGTGGAAGAACTGCGCCGCCCACATCTGGTGCTGGCCGACCTCTGTGGTGACATAGACGTCGCGGCCGCGGGTGAGGGCGTAGAGCCGCTCGATCGCGTACTGCGGTTTGATCGCCTTGTCGTCGGCCCGGTACGAGAAGCCCTTTCGCGCGCGCCAGGCGTCGATCTCGCCCCACCACTCCTTCAGGTCCAGAGGCTTCAGCCGCCGGCTCTTCCAGGCGTCCCGCATGGCTTGGATCACCCGGCCGACGTCGCCGACGATGCCGATGTCGACGAGCACGTTCTTGTTGATCGACGAAGGGTCGATATCGACGTGGATCTTCTTTGAGCCCGGCGAGAAGGCGTCCAGTCGGCCGGTCACCCGGTCGTCGAAGCGCGCGCCGAGGCAGACCATCACGTCGCAGTCGTGCATGGCGTGGTTGGACTCGTAGGAGCCGTGCATGCCGACCATCCCCAGCCACTGGCGGTCCGACGCGGGGAAGGCCCCCAGGCCCATCAGGGTGGAAGTCACCGGCGCGCCGACCTCGTGGGCGAAGGCGCGCAGGGCCTCGCTGGCCGCCGGGCCGGCGTTGATCACCCCGCCGCCGGTGTAGAACAGAGGCCGGCGAGCCTTGGCGATCAGCTCTACCGCCTCCGCGATCCTATGGGCGTCGCCCTCGGTCTTCGGCCGATAGCCGTGGGCGTGGCGCGCCTGCTCGGGACCCACGTAGGCCCCAGTGGCGAACTGCACGTCCTTTGGGATGTCGACCACGACGGGCCCCGGGCGGCCTGAGGTGGCGATCTGGAAGGCTTCGTGCAGCACGTGCGGCAGGTCCTCGACCCGCTTCACCAGGTAGTTGTGCTTGGTGCAGGGCCGGGTGATGCCGACGGTGTCCGCCTCCTGGAAGGCGTCAGAGCCGATCAGGTGGGTGGCGACCTGGCCGGTCAGCACCACCAGCGGGATGGAGTCCATCAGAGCGTCGACGATGCCGGTGATGGCGTTGGTGGCGCCGGGGCCGGAGGTGACCAGCACCACGCCCGGCTTGCCGGTTGAACGGGCGTAGCCCTCCGCCGCGTGGGCGGCGCCCTGCTCGTGGCGCACCAGCACGTGGCGGAGCTCGTTCTCATGGAAGAGCGCGTCGTAGATCGGCAGCACCGCGCCGCCGGGATAGCCGAAGATCACCTCCACGCCCTGGTCCTTGAGCGCGCGCACGACCATCTCGGCGCCGGTCATGGTTTCGGTCCTGGTCTCGGGTTCGATGGTCTGGTGCAGGGTCATGGGGGCGATTGGGGGCTGGATGCGGGCAAGAAAAAAGGCCCTCGAAGGGGCCTTGGCAAGCGCGACCGACGGCGGCTGATCAGGTGATCAGGCCGAGACCGGTCGCTCCGTAAGTACGAGGATGGCGCGCAAAAGCGTTGCTCCACTGGCTCGACGAAGGTGATGCCACGCCCCTAAGAAAGGGTCAAGGCGGGGTTCAGCGCAAGGAATTGCCTCCACTGGACTTCCGGCTCGGTGGCGGAGACCCTCGGCCAGTCAGGCGTCTGGTTGCGGAACCAGGTGAGCTGGCGCTTGGCGTAGCGGCGTGTCTGCTGCCGGGCCAGGGCGACGGCCTCGTCGAGCCCGGTCTCGCCTTGCAGGTGGGCCGCGAGCTCGCGCAGGCCGACGGCCTTCATGGCCGGCAGGTCGGGAGCAAGGTCGCGGGCGACCAGGGCGCGGGCCTCCTCCAGGGCGCCCGCCTGCATCATGGCCTCGAAGCGCGCGTCGCAGCGGGCGTAAAGCGCGTCGCGGGGCGGCTCCAGCACCAGCGCCTGAAACGCCTGGGCGAAAGCCGGCGCGGCGTCGGCCTGCCAGTCGCTCAACGCGCGGCCGGTGGCGGCATGGACCTCCAGCGCCCGGATTAGCCGCTGCCGGTCGCCGGGCGATATCCGCGCCTCCGCAGCGGGGTCGACCGTCCGGAGCTCGGCGCGGAAACCGGCTTCGCCGAGGACCTCGAAGTGCGCCTGAATCCGGAGCCGGACGGCCGCGGGGACCGGGGGCAGGGCGGCGAGCCCCTGGGTCAGGGCGCGGAAATAGAGGCCCGTGCCACCGACCACGATGGCCGGCCTCCCTCGCGCCTCGATGGCCTGGAGCACCCGGGTCGCGGCAGCCAGCCAACGGCCCACCGACCACCCCTCCGCCGCGTCCGCGACTCCGAACAGGTGGTGCGGAAGGCGTGCCTCCTCCTGCGGCGTGGGGCGTGCGGAGAGGACGCGCAGGTCGCGGTAGAGCTGCAGCGCATCGGCGTTGACGATCTCGCCGCCGAGCTGTGCGGCCAGGCGCAGGGCGAGCGCGGTCTTGCCGCTGGCCGTCGGCCCCGCGATCAGGAAGAGCTGCATAGGCTCTAGTTATCGACCACTTCGAGGACGTCGCGATAGATCGGCTTGACCACCCAGTTCACGAACTGGCCGACCGACTGACCGCTCCGGTCGAGCTCGACAAGGTCGCGGAACACTCGGGGCGGGACGTCGCGATAGGCATATTCGCGGCCGTTTTCGTAGACGATGCGTAGCTCGCGGCGCCTGCCGTCATAGCCCGCCCGCATCACGCACGTCGAATCCGAGGGCGTGAACCACTCCATCCACTCGGAACCGTCATAACGCGTTATGGTTGCGCAGGGCCGCAGTGTTCTGCCAAGCGCGAATGGGTCGGACCGCATTGATCCGGGGCCGGGCTCGCTATAACCGCCGCCCATGCAGTTCGCCGTCACCCTCGTCGCGCCGCCAGACGCGGTGTTCGTGCCCGAGACCGTGGTCGTCCACGCACTCGAGGCCGAGGGCCTGCGCCTGACGGGCCGCACGGTGCTGGGTGAGCAGGCGGTGGATCTGAAGATCGACGCCCCCGAGGAGGCCCTGCCGCGCGTGCGGACGCTGGTCCAGGAGGCGGTCCGGTTCTTTCCCCTCGACCACTGCGTCCAGCCCTGGGAGGGACGGCGCAAACGGCTTCTGGTCGCCGACATGGATTCCACCATCATCGGCTGCGAATGCCTCGACGAGCTGGCTGATTTCGCCGGGGTGAAGGCAGAGGTCGCCGCGATCACCGAGAGGGCCATGCGCGGCGAGCTGGAATTCGAAAGCGCCCTGCGCGAACGGGTGGGCATGATCAGGGGATTGGCTATCGCCGAGCTGGAGCGCTGTTTCGACGAGCGGGTGCGCCTCAACCCTGGGGCCCGGACCCTGGTGCGCAGCATGGCCGCCAGCGGCGCCCGCTGCGTGCTGGTCTCCGGCGGCTTCACCTTCTTCACCTCGAGAGTAGCGGAGATGGCCGGGTTCCATGCCGCCCGCGCCAATTCGCTGACGGTCGAGGGCAAGGCTCTCAGCGGCGAGGTCAGCGAGCCCATCCTCGGCCGCGAGGCGAAGCTTCAGACCCTGCTTGACGAGGCCGCGGCCCTGGGCGGCGGGCCGGAGATCGCCCTGGCCATCGGCGACGGCGCTAACGATCTGGCGATGATCGAGGCGGCTGGCCTGGGGGTCGCCTACCGCGCCAAGCCGGTGGTCGCCGAACGGGCCGCGGCAAGGGTCGACCGGGGCGACCTCACCGCGGTGCTGCACTTCCAGGGCTACCGCGAAGACGAGTTCGTCCAATGACGCTGCCTCGTCCCGTCCGCGCCGTGGTGTTCGACATGGACGGGCTGCTGGTCGATACCGAGACCGTGTCCCGCGAGGCCATGACCCTCGCCGCGCGTCAGCAGGGAGCCGAGCTGCCGCACGAGCTGTTCGTGCGGATGGTCGGGCTGAACTTCGCCACCTCCGGCCCTTTGGTCGCCGAGCATTTTGGCCCGACCTTCGACGTGCCCGCGTTCCAGACCGAAAGCACCAGGCTGTTCCGCGCGGCCGGCGAGATGGGGGTGGCCCTGAAGGACGGCGTCGTCGAGCTGCTTGACCTGCTCGACGAGCTGCAGTTGCCGCGCGCCATCGCCACCTCATCGCCGCACCAGGACGTCGAGCGGAACCTCGGCCGCCACGGGCTTCGCCAGCGCTTCGACGCGATCGTGGCCGGCGGCGACTATCCTCGCAGCAAGCCCCACCCCGACCCCTTCCTGAAGGCGGCCGAGGTCCTGGGCGCCGATCCCGCCCACTGCCTTGCGTTGGAGGACTCCCACAACGGCATCCGCGCCGCCCATGCGGCCGGGATGATGGCGGTTATGGTGCCCGATCTGCTGGAGCCGAACGAGGAGATGCACGCCCTGTGCGTCCGCATCATCGAGAGCCTACATGAGGTGCGGGACCTGATTGTCGCCAGCGAGGACTTGGGTTGAGTAACGACATCGAACGCAGCGCCGTGCTGGCGGCCCTCAACGCCATCCGCGATCCGAAGAGCGGACGCGGGCTCGTGGACGCCGGCCTTGTCCAGGGCCTGGTCGCCCGGGAGGGCCGCGCGGGGTTCATGCTCGAGGTGGAGCGCGGCGACGCGCAGCTCTACGCCCCGGTCCGGGAACAGGCGGAGGCCGCCCTGAACGCCTTGGCGGGGATCGACCGCGCCCAGGTGGTGCTGACCGCCGACCGCGCCGCCCCATCCGGCCGGGGGGCCCAAGACGAGCCGCCCGTGCCCCCTGGCGCAGTGCGCATGCGCCGCAACACCCGCATGTCGGCCGGCGCGCAGGCCCAGGTCGCTCCGCCGGAGCAGGGGGCTGCGGCGGGCTTGAAGCCGTCCCATGTCGCTCACGTGATCGCCGTCGCCAGCGGCAAGGGCGGGGTGGGAAAGTCCACGGTCTCGGTGAACCTCGCGGCGGCCCTGGCCATGCTCGGGCGGCGCACCGGGCTCCTCGACGCCGACGTCTATGGGCCGTCCGTGCCGAGAATGACCGGCCTCGACGCGGAGCCGGAGGTCACCGCCGAGCGCAAGTTGAAGCCGCTCGAGGGCTGGGGCCTGAAGGTCATGTCCATCGGCCTGCTCGTCGACGAGGCCTCGCCGATGATCTGGCGAGGTCCGATGGCCTCCTCGGCCCTGAATCAGATGCTGAACGACGTCGCCTGGGGCAGCGAGGCCGAGCCGCTCGACGTCCTGGTCGTCGACATGCCGCCGGGCACCGGCGACATCCAGCTGACCCTGGCCCAGCGCGTGGCGCTCTCGGGAGCGGTGGTGGTCTCCACCCCCCAGGAGGTGGCCCTGATCGACGCGCGCCGCGCGGTGTCGATGTTCGAGAAGACTCACATCCCCATTCTGGGGGTGGTCGAGAACATGGCCTATTTCGCCGATCCCTCGACGGGAGAGCCGATCGAGATCTTCGGCCGCGGCGGCGCCCGCGCGGTGGCCGAGACGCTCAAGGCGCCGTTCCTTGGCGAGGTGCCCATCGAGGTCGCCTTGCGCGAAGCCTGCGACGCGGGCCGGCCTTTCGTGGTCGAACATCCCGAGAGCCCCGCCGGGCGGGCCTTCCTGGCCATCGCCGAGCAGGTGGCGGCGGCGCTGGAGGGCTCCGAGCAGAAGCCTCCGCCGAAGATCGTGTTCGAAGACTAAGCAGCAGCGAGGAGCGGCCCCAATGTCGACGCCCTATCCAGCGACCTACGCCCAGGATCGCGCCGAGATCGAGGACCTGATGGCGCGCTATCTGTTCGCCATCGACTACCATGACTGGGACGCCTACGCGGCGACCTTCGCTGAGGACGGTGAGCTCGAATACGCCAGCGGGACCAGCCGCGGCCGCGCCGCGATCCGCGAAAGCGTGGAGGCCTTCGCCGGCCGCATCGGCCAGTTCTATCACACCGAGGATGGCCAGCCGGCCAAGCTGCGGCACGTCATCCTGCAGTCGGTGATCCGGGTGGAGGGCGGGCGCGCGTGGAACCGCGCGCTCTGGATGGAGATGGCGAACCACGGGCCTCAGGACACCATGAAGGCGGCGACCTACGGCATCTATGAGGACGAGCTCACCAAGGCGAGCGGCCAATGGCTGTTCAGCAAGCGCCGGGTGCTGAACGAGTTCCTCAAGGGCAGGGAATCAGGGCCGGGCAATCCGGTGGGGGACATGGACGCGGCGGCCGAAGCGTTCCGGGCGACCTAGGGGATGCGCTAGATCAGCTGCCCGATCCCGGCCCTCAGCGCCTTCAGAAAAACACTGGGCAAGGCGCTGGCGGCTTCGTCGATGGCCAGCCAGAGCCGACCCGAATCGGCGGCCTCCGCTTGCCCGCGCCAGACCTGCAGGGTGAGGGCGAAGTGGGTGAAGACATGCTCGACCGGGCCCAATGGCCGCCAGCCCGCCGCGGCGGGGGCTGCCTGTTCGATCTCGGCGGCCGATAGCGGCGCGGCGCGCCACTCGGTGGTCGGCAGGCCCAGCATGCCGCCGAGCAGTCCCTTCGGGGGGCGGGTCTCCAGCGCCACCTTGTCGCCATGGATCAGCACGAAGGCCGCCCCGTGCCGCCTCGGCCTTTCGGCTCTGGAGGTCCTACGGGGATAGGCCTCCGGCTCACCCGAGGCGCGCGCGGCGCACGCGAAGGCGACGGGGCAGCGCTCGCAGAGCGGGGCCTTGGGCCGGCAGATCACCGCGCCCAGGTCCATCATCGCCTGGGCCCAGTCGCCAGGCCTCTCGGCGGTGACCAGCTCGCTAGCCAACGCCTTGAGTCGGGGCTTCGAGGCGGGCAGGGGTTCTTCCACCGCATGCAGCCGCGAGACCACCCGCTCGACGTTGCCGTCCACCACGTTCGCCGGCCGGTCGAAGGCGATCGCGGCCACCGCCGCTGCCGTGTAGGCGCCGACGCCGCGCAGCTCGAGCAGGCCCCGCTCGGTGTCCGGAAACACGCCGCCGTAATCCGCGGCCACCGCCCGGGCGCAGGCGATCAGGTTGCGGGCCCGGGCGTAGTAGCCGAGCCCCGCCCAGGCGGCCATCACCTCGGCCTCGGGCGCGGCGGCGAGATCGGCGACCGTCGGCCAGCGGCGGGTGAAGTCCAGGAAATAGCTCGTGGCGTGAGGCACGGTAGTCTGCTGCAGCATCACTTCCGAGAGCCATACCCGGTACGGATCGGCACGGACGCCGCGGGCATGAGCCGCCGGCCCGACGCGCCACGGCAGGGTGCGGGCGTTGGCGTCGTACCAGCCGAGCAAGGCGGCGCGCAGGTGGCGAAGATCCATGCCACGCCATAGCCCCACCCATCCAGGCTGCGCCAGAGCGCCCTCGCGCACGGCCGCCGCGGCGGTTCGATCCTGAGGACTAGGCGCGCCTGACGGGATTGGCGCGCAGAGCCGCCGATGCCAGCAGCTCGCAGCGCGCCAGCTGGCTCGCGCAGAAGTCGGGCCAGGCGCTGGTCGAGCGCCAGTAGTCGACGAGACCCAGCCGCGCGGCCACGCCCCAGAAGCGGGGGTCCTCCCGGAATCGCTTCATCGGTTGCGTGAAAAGCCACGCCGGATCCTGGAGCAGGCTTGTGTCGGTGACCCAGGCGTCGCTGTCCGGGGGATGGAGCGTCCGCAGGTCAGGATAGACCAGGGCGGCGAAACGGAAGGCGTCGTCGATGGCGCCTAGCCGCACCATTTGCATCAAGCAGATTGGGACGAAGTTCTGTCCCGGGGCCTTCAGGTTGGCGAAGCACTCGGCGACAAGCTTGCGGATGGCGACGGGGTCGCGCGTCTTCCAGGCCTGGAGCCCGACGGCGGCGTCGAGCCTTTGCGCCCTGGCGCCCTGCATCGGATGGGCTCGCGTCAGCGCCTCGTAGCGGTCTGGCGTGTCCTGGGCGATCGCCACATAGAATTCCGAGGCGCGCGTCCTTTCGCCGTCCGGCCAGATCCGCTCCTGGCGATCCAGGGTCTCGGCCGCATCTTCGAGATCGCCGGCTTTGACGTAGTCGAACGTGGCGGCCTCGACCACGACATCGGACATCGGATCGACCTGCACCGACCGCTTGATCAGCGCGGCGGCCTCCTGGGCTCGTCCGACCGACAGCAGAACCTCGCCCAGGCCGTTGTAGGCCACGTGCAGGCCGGGGGTGAGGGCCAGGGAGCGCCTGAGCAGTTGCTCCTGTCGGGCGTAGGCCAAGGGGCCGTTCACCAGCAGCTCCTTGGCCACATAGAGCAGCCCGGACCTGCCGGAGAGCGCCTCTGCGCGGTCTATAGAGCGGTGCGCCAGCTCCAGCAAAGCCGGCTGCTGCGCCGCGGCGGCCTGCTCGGCGGCGTAGATGGCGCTGATGCCCAACGCCGCCAGCAGGTCCGCGTCGTGAGGGTGGCGAGCGACGAGTTTCTGGGTCTGATCGACCACATAGGGCATGTCCCACCGATCCACGGCGTCGTTGGCGCGGGCGATGATGGTGTAGTCGGCCGTGGTGAGCTTGCCGCCCAGGTCGTTGGCGAACTTGGTTGGGTCGAGCGACAGCGCCACGTGGTTGGCGATCTCGCCGGCGACGTCCCCCCTTCCGCCGGCGGGTTCAGGGGTGTCGAAGGAATAGACCACGATGCCGTTGTGGGAATCCGAGAGGTCGGTGGTGACCTGCAGGCGGTGTTCCTGTTCGGTGACCCGGCCGCTGACAACGAAGTCCGCTGGCGAGGCGCCGCCGCCGGGCCGTCCCGCGATCACCGTAACATCGTAGGCGCTGAGGGCGTCGGCCACGCGGCCGGTGAGGGAGCCGGCCAGCGTTTGCGCGGCGGCGTCGCCCTTGGCCGCCTGGAAACCCTGGACGGTGATCGTCGGCGTGCGCACCACAGGGCCTTCGCCGTGGCGGGTGAGGACCCACGCCAGGAAACCGACGATCACAACCATCGCGGCGACCGCGGCCCACAGCAGCGCCAGGCGCGGCCGAGGCAAGTCGACCGACGCGGCGGGCTTGGCCGGCTCCCGTCCTGCCGCCGAGAGGCGGTAGCCCACGCCGGGGATGGTCTCGATCTCGAACGGCGGCTCCGGCCAACTGCCGGAGAGCCGCCTCAGCTGGCCGATGCGGCGGCCGTGGCGTCGTCGGTGACTGACAGGCCGCCCCAGCAACGCTGGATCAGCTCCCTCTGGGAGACGACCTCGTTGCGGGACCTGGCGAGAGCGACCAGCACCTGCATGACGCGGCGCTGCACCGGGCGACGCTCGCCGGCCCCAGCAACCTCGCAATGGGACGGCCGCACCCTCAGAGGCCCCAGACTGAAGTCCGGCTCGCGCGCGAGATCGATCCGACCGTGCAGGGCGAAGCCTTGAGTCAGCTCGTCCATGCCCTTCCCCAACGCGGCCCCATGGGCCTTGGCGGCTATACCATGAGGCCTTGAACGTCTCCACGTCGGCCAGAGATCGGCGGCTGATCGGGCATAGATCGGACTGGAGATTCGACAGTCCCTGCATACTCGGAGGCGTCGCCTGGGAAGGGCCCAGGCCTCTGACATTGCACGGAGTTTCGACGATGCGCCTCTCTACCAAGGCCTCGCTCCTCGGCTTGGCTACTCTCGGTCTGGCGGCTGCGGCTGCGCCCTCGGCTTGGGCCGGATGCGGCGATGGAGCCATCCATCCGGCCTCCTGGTCCTCGGGCTCGGATCCGGCCAGTTTGCTCAAGGTCTCCAATGGCGGCGAAGCGGCTATCGTCGGCATGTGGAGCATCCAGATGATGGCCGGCGGCAACCAGATCGACTTTGGCTACCAGCAGTGGCACAGCGACGGCACCGAGATCATGAACAGCGGCGGCCGCGCGCCCTCGACCGAGAACTTCTGCCTCGGGGTCTGGACCCAGACCGGATCGCATAGCTTCCACCTGAATCACTACGCCCTGAGCTACGACTCCTCGGGCAATCTGAACGCCAAGATCAACATCAAGGAGGACGTGACGGTCCAGCACCAGACCTTCACTGGCCCTTTCACCTTGGACGTCTACGACCCGCACAACGGCGCGCTGCTCCAGCACCTGGCCGGGCAGGTCAACGGCGTTCGCGTCCCAAACTGAAGTCCGCACGGCCCCTGCGCGCCGCCGCGCGCCGGGGCCCAGCGTCTGGTGCTTTCGCATGATCGCGTCGCTCAGGTTCGCGGCAAGCCTCGCGGCATCGGCCATGCTGGCCTCCTCGCCGCCGGCAGGGGCCGCGCCCCCCGCGCCTCCGCCTCCGCCCGGCTGGACCACGGCGCCCGTCGCGGTGAGGGCTCTCCCGCCTCACGATCTCCCAGCCCCCACGCACGGGCTGGAAGCCGGGGAGGGCGAGGTCTTCGACGTCCTGCCATTGAAGTACGCCGATGTCAGCGAGGTCGTGGGCCTGCTCACCGGCGACCAGAACGTTCGGCCCAACGACAACTTCTCACCCCAGGAGCCGAACTTCGGCTCGGCCGCCCTGCAGGGCGGCTATTACGCCTCCGGCTTCCCCCCGACCTCCCCCAGTTCCGGCTTTGCGCCCATCGCGGGGAGCCCCGAACCGCTCGGAAGGGCCGCGGACGAGTCCATCGGCGTGGACCGGCGCCTGAACGCTGTGGTGCTGAAAGGGCCGCCCGACAGGGTGGCGCGGCTGAGGGACGAGATCGCC
>FTHI01000932.1_pt1 | contig 12086 bp, 7 predicted proteins | sample 1640891 | NCBI WGS metagenome assembly FTHI01 (sample SAMEA3914788, study PRJEB12502) | metagenome | biome: forest; material: soil | place: Canada | collected 2011-07-03 | depth 0.1 m
ACCGCTTCAGGGCCTCGCCCCTCTACGACGCCAAGGACCTCGCCACACATCTCCAGAGCGCCTTCAGACAACTCTGGACCAACTGGTGCGAAGGGGCCGCGCCGACCGCCGGGGCCGATCCGTTCGCCGCCGCTGCCGCCGCCTACGTCGCTGGCGACCTGACCGCTGCCTCGCAAGCGGCCGAGGCCATCCTGACGGCAAGCCCCGACCACGCTGACGCCTTGCACCTGAGGGGCGTGGTCGCCTATCGGCAAGGCCGGCTCGCCGACGCCATCGAGGCGGTGCAGCGCGCCGTGGCGATCCGCGGCGACGTGGCCGAGTGGCGTTGGAACCTTGCCGCCATGCTGCGGTCCCAGGGCTACCTGGCGGCTGCCGAAGTCCAGGGCCGGGAAGCGACCCGGCTGTCCCCCAAGGCGCCGGAAGCCTTCAACAACCTCGGCCTGGTGTTCAAGGAACAGGGCCGGGCAGGGGAGGCGGAGGCCTGCTTCCGCAAGGCCGTGGACCTGCGGCCCTCCTATGCCGACGCCTGGAGCAATCTCGCCTGGATCCTGGGGATCGCCGGACGGGCAGGCGAGGCAGAGACAGCCGCGCGACAGGCGATCGCCCTGAAGCCGCAAGACGCCAACGCTTTCAACAATCTCGGCGCGGCGCTGCTGCAGCAGGAACGGCTGGTGGAGGCCGCCGACGCCTTCCGGGCGGCCGTCGAGCTGAAGCCGGGTTTCGCCATGGCGCACAGCAACCTGCTGTTCTGCCTCAACTACCGGACCGACCTCAGCGCCAAACAGATCTTCGCGGAGTACCGGCGCTGGGACGACATGCACGCCCGCCCCCTGGCGCCGGCCGAGCCGCCCAGGCGTCGACGGCGGGGCAAGAGCCGGCTGAGGATCGGTTATGTCTCACCGGACTTCCGCCATCACGCCGTCAGCTTCTTCGTGGAGCCCCTGCTGGCGGCCCACGACCGGTCCAGGGTGGAGCTGTACTGCTACGCCGACGTCGTCCAGCCCGACGCGGTCACGGAGCGGTTCATGGCGATCGCCGACTACTGGCGGTCCACGGTCGGCCTCTCGGACGAGGCGGTCGCTGACCTCGTCCGCAAGGACGGGATCGACGTGCTGGTCGACTTGGCCGGCCACACCTCGGGCAACCGTTTGCTCGCCTTCGCCCGGCGCCCGGCCGCCCTTCAGGTCGCCCACATTGTGGGCTCGGGCTGCACTACCGGCCTGAGCGCCATGGACGGCTTCCTCATCGACAAGGACCTGGCCCCAAAGGGGTGCGAGCATCTGTTCAGTGAACAGCTGATGCGCCTGCCGCGCATACCGCTGGTCTATCAGCCGCCCGAGGGCATGCCTAAACCGGGCCCTCTGCCTGCATTGACCTCAGGCCACGTCACCTTTGGCTGTTTCAGCCGGACGGCGAGGATCAATGATCAGGTGCTGGACGCTTGGGCCTCGATCCTGAAACGGGTCCCGGACGCCCGCCTCATGCTCAACAGCAAGCCCTTCCAGGAGGAGGCGGCGCGCGCGATCATGCGCCAGAGGTTCGTTCAGCGGGGCATCGACCCTGACCGCCTGGAGCTGGTCTACACGAGGCCGCAGCCGGTCACCTGGGCCGCATACGACCGTCTCGACATCGGGCTGGATCCCTTCCCGCACAACGCCGGCACCACGACGATTGAGGCGCTGTGGCTGGGCGTGCCGGTGGTGTCCCTGGCGGCGCGCCCGCCGGTCGGCCGGTTCGGCAAGAGCATCCTCGGCGCCCTGGGCATGGCCGATTGGGTCGCGGACGACGTGGGGGGCTATGTGGAGCGGGCCGTGGGAGCGGCCGCTGACGTCGTCGCGCTGGCGGCGGTCAGGTCGGGCCTCAGGGCTCGCTTCGAGGCCTCGCCCCTGCGTGACGCGCAGGGACTGGCCCGCGCCGTCGAGGCGGCCTTCCTGAAAGGGCTGGGGAAGTCGTCCTAGATTCGCGCGCGGTTGCGCAGGGTCTCTTCCATGACGGCGTACGAGAACACGATGCCGCTGTAGATGTAATAGACCTGATGGAACAGCATGCTACGGAGCGCGAACAGCACGCCGCGCGCCTTCATCATGAAGCTGAAGAACTTGGAATTGGCCCAGAACACCAGGACGCCGGCGATCAGCGGCGCGAACCAAAGCACCGGGAACATCAGGCCCACCACGACGCTCAGGAACATCACCCCGGCCAGGAGGGCCCGGACGCGCTCGGCGGTGTTGACGTTGAGGTCGTCGGTCACTTCACCCTGCTTGATCAGCAGACGCGACCAGGGCAGGGCGCGGCGGAAGATGTCGGTGTAGACGACTTCGCGCACGGTCCACTTCTTCAGGTGGGTCGACAAGAGGTCGCTGCGCAGCAGGACCCGGCCGCCGGCGGCGCGGACGCGATAGCCCAGCTCGATGTCTTCCACCGAAGGCTTGCGGAACATCTTCACGTCGAAGCCGCCCATCTGGTTGAACACGTCGCGGCGGATCGCGCCGCAGCCGGACCAGAAGGTGGACGCCTCCTTCTTGCCGCGCTGGTGATAGAACCGATGGGTCAGGTTCTTGTACTGCGAGGCGAAATTGCTGGCCGGCGGGGCCTCGTCGTAGGAGCCGAACACGGCCTCGACCGTGGGGTCGGTCAGGGCGTCACGGATGATCTCGGCGCCGCCAGGGTGCGCCACGACATCGGCGTCGACGAACCACAGGAACTCGCCCTTGGCGGTGTTGGCGGCATGGTTGCGGGCGGCGCCAGGGCCCCCGTTCTTTTCCATCTTGATGACCTGGGCGCCGAAGGTGGCGGCCACTTCGGCGGTGTCGTCTTGCGACTTGTCGTCGACGACGATGAGCTCGAGGATGTCGCCGTTTCGCAGCATCTCCTGCAGCGGCGGCAGCGACAGCTTCAGATAGTGCGCTGCATTATGCGCGGGCATGATCACGGTGATCCCCGGCATTTCTTTGGCGCCCGTTTGCGACTGAACAGTCATTATGCCCCCAGCTACGCTCTACAACCGATCGCTGGCCAGAAGGCCTTCGATGGACGCGGACTGCGCGAGCGGCAATATCGCCGCTCTTATACGAGAAGTCCGGCACAGTTTGAAGACGTCATGGCCGTCTCGAACCTGCATTCCCGATCCTTCAAGTCAGGGCGTGTCTGGAACCCTACACAGGGCCTCGACCCACCATACCACGTCACGCCGGCCTGGATGCAGAATTCACGCCACAAGAGAATTCGAGTTGTCGTCCCAGCGTGCCTAAACCTAACCGACTCTCGGGGCGCAGGGCCGCCGCTTCGCACTGCGAGATAAAATCGCTGGAATCTGACCAGGCTTTCAGCCCAGCCGCCTTGATAACGACCGCAGCCGAGGCGCCTTCGACCGATGCGTAGTCAGGCGCAATGTTCCAATTCGGCACGAGGTTCGGGAAGCTCCTGGTCCGCTCACGGCCTGTTGTCTGATCGGATCGCCTCGCGCATGCTGCGCTCATGCGGCGAGCTGATTTGACCCCCCATTCCGTTGAACCCGTCCATGGAGCGCCGGCCGCCAGACAATGACGACATCTGAAACGCCAATGAACGGCGCCGCGCCCGGTCGAAAGTTCGCGGGGCTCATGAGAGCGCTTGCCGGTCTGCGCGACCGTCCTGACGTGCTGTCCTGGATGATCGTCGCCCTCGGCGCAGTGCTGATGACCTGGCAGTACCTCGCCGCGCGCGCCCTTTGGCTCGACGAGGCCTACCTTGTCTTCAATCTGAAGTACCTCAGCGCCCATCAGCTGCTCGGTCCCGTCTACTTCTCCCAGCTGGCCCCGGTGGGGTGGCTTCTGCTCGAGAAGGTGATGTTCGACCTCTGGGGGCACCTGGAGTACGCCCTGCGCCTGCTGCCGCTGGCCATGGGCCTTGCCGCCCTGGCGTTGTTCCGCGACCTGACGTTCAGGCTGCTCAAGCCGGCGGGCGCCCTGGCGGCGCTTGCGGCCCTCGCTCTCTCGCCCTGGGTCCACGAGTACGTCGTGGACGTGAAGCCCTACAGCGCCGACATCCTGATGACCCTGGCCGTGCTTCGGCTGGGCCTGCCGATGACGGAGGAACGGACCGCGTCCCTGGGCCGCCTGCTGGCTCTGGCCGTGGCGGGGCTCGCCGGTGTCGCGATGTCATTCCCCATCGTCTATGTGCTGGGCGCTGTCGGCGGGATCCTGTTCCTGCAGTTCGCCGTCCAGCGCCGCTGGCGGGACGCGATCGTCGTCGCTGTGGCCTCGGCGCTCTGGCTGGCGGCGTTCGGCGCGCTCTACCTGCTGGTCTACAAGGTCCAGACCCGCGTCGGCACTCTGGCCGACGCCGGACATGAGCATTTCTTCCAGCGCTCGACCTTTGGCCCGTTCCCGCCCAAGTCCCTGGGGGACCTCGTCTGGTACGCCAAGTGGTCGGCCAACCTCTTCATCTACTATTTCACCGGCTACGCCGCCGTGCCCGCGGGTCTCGCCTGCCTCGCCGGATTCATCGGCTTCTGGCGGCGCAGCATCTGGCTGGCCCTGATGCTCCTGGCGCCGATCGCCCTGGCGCTGCTGGGCGCGGCGGCGGCGCACGCCTATCCGCTCTATGGCCGTTACGCCATCTTCTACGCCCCGGTGCTGTTCCTGTTCGCCGGGGCCGGTGTCGACCAACTGGCCAGGGGTGGCGCCCCGCGCTGGGCCTTGGCGGCGGCGGCCTTCGCCATCCTGGCCGGTCCGACAATGCTGCTTTCCTGGCAGTATCGGCGCTCTCCGCCGTTCGGGCTCACCCACATTACCCCGGCGATCAAGACCATGGGCAAGGACTGGAAGCCTGGCGACGTGGTCTACGTCCAGGCCTCGGCTACGCCGGCCTACCTCCTCTACCGCTCCCGCTATGGGCTCGGGCAGGCGCCCTGGAGGATCGGGTATGAGACGACCTGGTCCTGCGTCCTCAAGGACCTTGGCGCGGATGCGGCCCGGCGGGTCTGGGTGCTGGCGCCGATCGACATCGGGCTTCGGCCCCTGCCGGTGCTCGGCGATGCGGACAAGAGGCAATACGCGGCGCACGGCGTCGCCGCAGACCTCGTCAGCTACCGCAACGAGATCGAGCTGGTGAAGCTTCAGCCGGCGACGGCCAAGGCGCTCGACGCCGGCGTCGCCGAGCAGGCCTGCCTGCCCCTTACCGACCCGATCGCCATCGCCGACGCCAAGTCCCTGCACGCCAACTTCGACCCCGCCCTGAAGATCGTTCGATAACAGTCAGTCGGGCGCTTTCGACGCGATGCGATGGGCGTTTGCCATCACCGAGAAGGTGATGGTGGTGGCCGGTATCGACGGCAGCACCGAAGCGTCGACCAGATGCACCCGCTCCAGGCCCGCGGGCCGGCCCAGGACGTCGGTCTGAAGGCCGACAGGGTCCCTCGACATGGGGAAGGTCCCGCCGCAATGGAAGCTCGATCCCGGCGGGCCCAGGCGGCTCACCGGCGTCAGTGGGGCCATCCCCGCGCCGATCATGGCGCCGGCGAATTTGCGCCGCGCCGACGCTGCAACGGCCGCCGTCCGCGGATTCGCCAGGAGGCGCGCGTGCAGCTTGTCCCCCCCCGCCGTCAGCCTGAGTCCGATCCTGTGGGAGTGGTCCGAGTGCAGGAACATCTGCGCTACGATCAGTCGCCGGCTGAGCATCTCGAACAGGGGCGCCAACACGGCCGAGCGGCCGTAGCGCCTCTTCATCTCGTCGGCATAGAGCTCGTTGTAGGTGTAGAGCTGGGCGTGCACCGTCCAGGGCGAGATGGCCGGATCCGTCATCTCGATGAACAGCTGGGTCAGGGCGTGGCGCGGCTCGGCCACCGGATCGCGCGAGGCGTTCCAGAGATGAAGCATCGGCAGGAACAGGTGCTGGCTGTCCAGCAGCACGGCCTCCTGGCTCCCGCCGACGGTTGACGCCAGCACCAGCCGGGCGGTCGGCAGCACGCCTGCAGCGACGAAGAGCCTCTCTCCGGAGATCGATTCGGCCGCGCCGTCCGCCAGGCGGCAGGCGACCTCGACGCCGCCTGCTGTCTCGGAAAAGCCCATGGCCCGGCGGCCCTTGCGATAGTCGAACGCCGGATTCTGCCTGAGGGCCTCCACCACCTTGGCGGCGCTGAAGATGTAGCCGTAGGGACAGCCCACAAGACAAAGGCCGCAGTTGCGGCAGTCGTTCGACACCGCAACGCGCGCCCGCCCGAACGCAACGCCCGCCTGGCGGAGCGCATCGCGCCGGCGTTGCAGCCGCGCGAGCAGTCCCTCCGCCTGGGTGCTCTCCCGCAGGGGCCTCAGTCCCGACACATCATGGGCGGGAAACATCGACTTGAGGTCGTCGGGGGCCCCGGCCGCAGACAGCAGCCTCGCCGCCTCCTGGTAGTGGGGCGCCAGGGCGTCAGCGCCGATCGGCCAGCCGGCCATGTCCTCCTGCCGGTAGGGAAGCACGGCCGAGCCCCAGGCGTTGCTGAGCCCGCCAAGAGCCTGCGATGCACGCAGGGCCAGCCAGTCGGGCGCCGTGTCGAACAGGGTCTCGCTGCCACGCACGAAATAGTCTGAGCCGAAACGCGTGACCTCGCCTGGACGCGCGCCGGCGACAGGCGCCTGGTAGCGCTCGAGGTCGGAAACCGCCCAATCGGCCGGCGCCGCACTGGCGAGGCGGGCGCGCAGGGCCTGGCGCTCTTGCTCGAGCTCCATGCCCTCGTCGATCATGATCACCTTGCGGCCGCGCGCGAGGAGGGCCGAAGCCGCCGCAACCCCTGCCGGGCCCGAGCCTATGACCAGATCCGCCATTCCCCCGCCCGCGGCTTCATCCGCATGTCGCGCCATGAGACATCTAACTGGCACGGGCTTTGTTAAGAAGCGCTGCCGCAGTTAGGGCTAGTGTCCCGATTCCGAAGTTCGCAAGCGCATATCGCAGGCTCCGACGAACTTCGGAATCGATAAGGACACTAGCAAGTGCATGTTTCTAGTGTGCTTTTTGGATCTGAAGTTCGCTCAAAGCCTGATCGAACGAACTGGCGAACTTCTGATCCAGCACACTAGGCGAAAAGGGTTCTGAGCATGGGGGCAATGCCCACCTTCCTAGTGATCGGTGCGTCGCGCTCGGGCACGACGGCGCTGCACAACTATCTGCGCCAGCACCCCGACGTGTTCATGCCGCCCGAGAAGGAGCCCAACTTCTTCCTGGCGGACGGTCAGGTGCTCGACTTCAAGGGGCCGGCGGCCGAGTGGGTGAACAACTCCATGCGTTCGCTGGAGGAATACCAGGGCCTGTTCGAGGCCGGTGCGCGGAGCCTGGCGCGGGGCGAGGCCTCGCCGCTCTACCTTTACTTCGAGAACGCACCGCTGCGGATCAAGCACCACGTCCCGGACGCGAGGATGATCGCGGTGCTGCGCGACCCGGCCGAGCAGGCCTATTCCCACTTCATGTACGCCAAACGGAACATGCTGGAGCCGCTGGACGACTTCACCGAGGCCCTGGCCAAGGAGGATGATCGGATCGCCGACGGCTGGCAGCCGATGTTCCGCTACTCCAGCTTTCCCAGGTACGGCGAGCAGCTGGCCCGCTACTACGCCCAGTTCGATCGATCGCAGATCCAGCTGTTCCTCTATGAGGAATTCGACACCAGGCCCCTGCCGGTGCTGGCCGAGATGTTCGCCTTCATCGGCGTCGACGAAAGCTTCGTCCCGGACGTGTCCTATCGCCCCAACGCGTCCGGCCGGCCCAAGAACAAGCTACTGCAGGACGCGGTGATGAAGCCCCACCTGGCCACCCGCATCGCCGGCGCCATGCTTCCACGCGGCCTGCGCCAGCGGGTCAAGGACATCATCTCCGGCAGCAATGTCGAACGGGAAGTCCTTCCCGCCGACGCCAAGGCCATTCTCCGCGCACGCCAAAGCGAAGACACCCTGCGCCTGCAAGACCTTATCGGCCGCGACCTGTCGGCCTGGCTGAAGTAGCCGCCGCTCAGTCCCGGCTGTCGCCGCGGGCTTCGGACCAGCATCGGATGAAGGAGGCTTCGGCGAGTTCCGCGGCCTTGTCCCAGCTGAATTGGGCGGCGCGGGCGCGGGCGATGTCGCGCAGGCTCGCCATCTGCGCCGGATCGCTGAGGAAGCCGGTCAGGCAGCGGGCGATATCGGGGTTGTCCTCGGGGTTGAAATAGAGGCCGGCGTCCCCGACCACCTCGGGCAGGCTGCCACGGTCGCTGGCCAGGACCGGGGTCCCGCAGCTCATCGCCTCCACGGCCGGCAGGCCAAAGCCCTCGGCCAGCGACGGGAACACCAGGGCGGCGGCGCTGCTCAGCAGCTCGGCCAGGGGCTCGTCCGCGACGTAGCCGGGGAAACAGACGCGGCTCGCCAGTTCGGGGTCGTCGAGGACCATGGCCTGCAGCTCGTCGACATTGTCCCAGAAGCCGGCCCCGGTGGTGCTGCCGACCAGGACGAGCCGGACGTCGGGGTGCGCCTTGATCACGGCGGGCATGGCCTGCAGCAGCCCCAGCACGTTCTTGTGGCGGTTGAAGCCGCCCAGATAGACCAGCATCGGCGCGTCCTTGGGGACGCCGACGCGCTTGCGGGCCGCCTGCAGTTTGCGCTGGTCGGTGGTCGGGCGGAACACCGGGTCGGCCGCTTCGGTGATCACGTCGATACGGTTTCGCGGAATGCGGAAAAGCTCTTCGATGTCGCGGGCGGAGGCCTCGGATACCGTCATCGCCCGCCGGGTCTGCAGCCGCGCCAGCCGTGTCTTCGCATGCCACAGCCGGGCGTTCATCTTGGTAGGGAAGATGATGTCGCCGAACCGCTCGGCGATGGTGTCGTGGTAGCAGACGACGCATGGCGTTCGCGACAGCAGCGGGAAATAGGAATAGACTGCGGGGAAGAAGAAGACGTCGAACTTCGTGCGCCCTGCCAGGCGCCCCATCCGCAGCATATAGCCGGCCGGACGCGACGAGGCTCCAACCGCAGTGGTCGAAAGGTTGTCTCTCGACGCGGCCGTCAGCACCTTCACGCCCGTGGGCAGGTCGGTCTCCGGGAGCTGGTCGAACACCAGGGTGTAGCGCACGTTCGACTGGCGGCGCGCCAGGGCCTTGACCAGCTCACGGGTGAAGCGCCCGAAGCCTCTGTCGTTGGACCAACACGTCGCGTCGATCCCAACGTGTAGCTGCGGAACGGGCATGACCTTCGATACTCCAGCGCCCTTTGACGAACCGTCAATCCCGGATCGGATATCCAGCCGGGCATTAGGGCCTCGGTCTTGACTTCACCGGCCCGCCGCCCCCAGACCGTACACGTGATCGAGCCCGAACTGTCCGTCATTCTCACCGTCGTCGAGGGCGAGCCCGCGATGTCGCGGTGCCTGGAGGCCCTGGCGCGCCAGGAGAACGCGCCGCCGTTCGAGGTGCTGATCCCCTATGACGATACGGTCGCCGAGACCGCCGTCCTGGCTGAGCGCTTTCCGCAGTTCCGCTTCATGCCTTTGGGCGCGCTCATCCCCACGCCCAGGCCCAAGGACGCCTTCGAGGAGCATGAGCTGTTCGACCGCCGTCGCGCGGAGGGCATGAAGGCCGCCAGGGGCCGGCTGATCGCCATCCTGGAGGACCGCGGCGCGCCCCGTGAAGACTGGGCCCGGGCCATGGTCGAGGCCCACGCAGCCACGCCGGCCGCGGCCATTGGCGGGGGCATGCTCAACGCTGCGCTCAGCCCCATCGGACGGGCTCTGTTCGCCTGCGACTGCGGCCGTTACCAGCCACCCTTCCAAGAGGGGGAGGTCGAGTACGCCAGCGATCTCAACATCTGCTACACCCGTGAGGCGCTCGATGCGGTCCGCGACCTCTGGAGTGAGCGCTACCAGGAAACGCGGGTCAACTGGACCCTGCGCGACCAGGGCCGGCGCTTGCTGCTCTCGTCAAAGCCGATGATCATCCACAAGCGTGGAGCCGCGCCGCTCAGCCGGATCCTCGGCGAACGGATGCATTGGGGCCGGGTGTTCGCCATCCAGCGCGGCGAGCGCTGGACGCCGACGCGATCGCTCATCGCTGCGGCGGCCACCGTGATCCTGCCCTTTATCCTCCTGCTGCGTCACACCCGCCTGATGCGCGCCAAGGGCGCGAGCGTCGGCTACATCCTTGGCGCCCTGCCGGCCTTCGCCGTGATCCTGCCGGCCTGGTCGCGTGGAGAGGCGCTCGGCTACCTCGATGCGGCGTTCGGTTCGCGACACGCTCCGGCGTGACGTCCGGGTGGCGCACCCCTTGCTAGCTCACAGGCCATCCAGCCGTTGCAGAGCCAGAATATGCCAGCCACAGCCATGAAGGCCCCCGTCCGGACCGCCCCATCCGCCCACCTCTCTGAGGACGGCGGCGCTGATCGGCCGCTGCGGATCCTTCAGATGTGCACCACCTTCGGCGTCGGCGGCATCACCCGCCACGCGGTAGAGCTCGGCGCCTGGCTGCGCTCCCGCGGTCACGAGGTTTCGTTCGCCGGCACCCCGGGTCCGTGGGGAAATCCCGAGATCGAGCCGGCCTTCTTCCCCCTCGCGACCCAGGACGCCTCCGGCCTCGGCGCCAACATGGCCACCCGGCTCGCCAGCGTCGCGGGCAGCGCCGCGCGGCTCCGGACCTGGCTCAAGCGCAATCCGGTGGACCTGATCCACACCCACGAGTCGGCGCCGGCCCTGATCGCGCGCCTGGCCACAACGGGACTCGATATCCCGATTGTCGTCACCTACCACGGCTCCGAACCCGAGCGGGTCCGTCAGTTCGCCCAGATCGCCCGCTTCGCCGCCGACAGGATCATCTCGGTGAGCCACCGTTGCGGCCGCGAGCTGGTCGCCGGCAAAGCGCCAGCCGCCCGGCTGGCGGTGGTGGGCCTCGGCGTGAAGCCCCAGCCCAAGGTGGCGGTCCGCCGCACCGCCGCCCTGCGCAAGCAGCTGCTCGGGGACGGCGGTAAGATCCTGGTCGTCGTGGTCGCGCGGGTGACCGAGCAGAAGGGCGTCGACATCCTGGTCGACGTGGTGAAGCAGGTGACCAGCGATCGCCCGGACATCCACTTCGCCCTGGTTGGGGACGGCCCGCAGATGGACCTCGCCAAGGGATGGGCGGCCGAGGCGGGCGTTGAGGCCAACCTCCACTTCGTCGGGCGCAGCCTGGAGCCCGAACTCTACCTGCAGGCCGCCGACCTGTTCCTGCTGACCTCGCGCTGGGAGGCCCTGCCTTTCACGATCGTGGAGGCCTTCCAGGCCGGAACCCCGGCCGTCGCCACCGACTGCGGCGGCGTAGCCGAGCTGATCGACGACAGCGTGGGCCGGGTAGTCCCTATCGGGGACGTGGGCGCCATCAGCGCCGCGGTGCTCGAGATCGCCGGGGACGAGCCTCTGCGCCGATCCATGGCCGCCGCCGCCGCCGCCCGCAGCCTGGAGGACCGCTTCTCCCCCGCCCACGTGCATGAGCTGATCGAGGGGCTTTATCGCGAGATGCTGCGCGACAAAGGCTGATCCTGGCGTCTCTCAGGCGCTCAGCCGCGAATTGGAGCTGAGCCCAGATCGAACACGTGCTATGTTGCGATGCAGCATTGCCGAAATGGTAATGATTCCAGGCATGAGAGTTGCACGCTTGCGTGGGACTGTGCGCATGCGAAACCGGTCGCACGGAAAGAGCTCGGGGCGAACTTAATGATCGTGTCTCAAGGCGGCGGCGCCGTTCCGCCGGTGGCCGTGGTGATCGGCCTGGTCTCGACCGTGGACCGGGATCGGATCCTGGAGACCCTGGCCTTCCTTCACGAGGCGCAAGGCGAGACCGCCTGCGAGGTGATCCTCGCCGACCGCCGCAAGGACGAGGTCAGCGCCGAGATCCGCCGCCGCTATCCCCAGGTCCGCATGATCGACTGCCCCGACGGCTCGACCCTGCCGCTGATGCGCACCCTGGCCTTTGAGGCCAGCCGCGCCCCAATCGTCGCCGTGACCGAGGACCACTGCGTTCCGGCCGCCGGCTGGCTTTCCGAGATCATCGCCGCCTTCGAAGGGCAGGGCGAGGACATGGCCGCCGTGGGCGGGACGGTGATCAACGGCGTGACCCAGACCTCGTTCGACTGGGCCAA
>FTHI01000121.1_pt1 | contig 12064 bp, 13 predicted proteins | sample 1640891 | NCBI WGS metagenome assembly FTHI01 (sample SAMEA3914788, study PRJEB12502) | metagenome | biome: forest; material: soil | place: Canada | collected 2011-07-03 | depth 0.1 m
ACTGGCTGATGGGCGTCCTCTTGGGGGGCGTGATCAACGGCATGCAGACCTTCGTCCCGCGGATGATCGCCGCCGGCAAAGGCGGCTACATCGTCAACACCTCTTCGCTCGGCGGCTTCCGCGGCAGCGACGGCGCGGCCATCTATTGCGCGTCCAAGGCGGCGGTGAACAACCTTTCGGAAAGCTACAGCGCGTCGCTGAAGAAGTACGGCATCGGCGTCTCGGTGTGCTGCCCGGCGAATATAAAGTCCAACATCGCAGAGGCCACCTACACCCGGCCCGACCGCTTGAAGAACACCGGCTATGTGGTGAACGACCAGAGCATCGACTCCCTGCGCCGCATCCACGCCGCCGGGATGGATCCGGTCGAGCTCGCCAACCACGTCAAGCAGGGCATCGAGGACGAGCAGCTCTACATCATCCCCTATCCGGAATCGAAGGAGGGGCTGGAGGAGCACTTCAAGATGATCGTGGACTCGGTGTTGCCCATGGAGGCGGATCCCGAGGGCGTCAAGCAGCGCAACGAGGCTCTGAAGGCCTGGGCCGCCGAACGCCGCCAGATGTTCGAGCAGGCCAATCCTCAGGCCCAGCAGCAACAGCAGCAGTAGCAGTAGGGGGGTTGCACAGACCCCCGTCCCGCCTTTCAGCCGGACTTCCCCCAGAGGGGGAAGATCCAAGAAATCAAGATCTTCCCCCTCTGGGGGAAGTACCGGCGAAGCCGGGGTAGGGGGTCTGCCGCCTACTCCGCCACCACCGGCTTGCCGGTCACCGGGTGGAGGTAGTGGAAGGGGACGAGGCTGGTCTCGGGCCAGAACTTGGAGTCGGCCGGCACGATCTCGTCGGGACCCATGGGATCCTCCGGGAACGCCTTGGACCAGAAGGCGCCTTCATAGGGTTTCTGGTGCGCCCAGCCGGTCTCGAAGTCACCCTGCCAGGTGAGGTGATGGCCCATGACCTTCACCTTCCAGACCCCGCCATCCTTTACGTAGTCGTTCTCATACAGGCCCGCTTCCCACCACTGTCGCGGCAGGTGGGGGTTGATGTCGGGCTTGGAGTCGTGGCTGCCGCCCTGAAGGAACGCCCGGAAACGACCCTTGGCGGTGAGCCCGTCGGTCGCCACGTGGATCACGTCCTGCAACTGCATGTGGTCGCAGAGCATGCCGTAGGCCGGGCCGTTCTTGCCGGTGAAGCCCGGCCGCAGACGTTCGCAGTAGAGCCGGCGCAGGCCCGCTCTTCCCTTGAACACCCCGCCCATGAACCGCAGCTCGCCGTCCTCGGCAAACAGGTCCACCACCTCGTCGTAGAGGCCCTTGTCCATGAAGTAGCCGTAGGTGTGCTGCAACCAGCGGATTGCGTTCACGTCCTTGAGTTCGCTGAGCTCGCGCGTGAGCTCGTCCACCGCGGCCTCCAGCTCCGCCAGCCGTTCTTCGTCCGCTTCCGCGCGGTCCGTGGTCAGCTCGGCCATCTGAACGTCTCCCTTTACTTGGCTTGAGCGCCTTTGCGGGCATCAGACATATGGGGCCGGGGTCGGTCAAACCGCTTGTGCTCGGGGGCCCGGCGGGATCAATTTCAGGAGCTGCAACACCGGAAGGCGGACCCATGCACAAGATCCAGATCTCGCCGGAGGCGCGCGCCTTCGCCAGGGCCCAGCGAGGCGGCGTCGAGCACATGTTCGACGCCATCGACCTTTCTCGCACCGCCCATGTGGTCGTCGACCTGCAGAACGGCTTCATGGAGCCGGGAGCGCCGGTCGAAGTCCCCGCCGCGCGCGACATCGTGGCCGACGTCAATGCGATCAGTGCCGCCGTCCGCAGGGGCGGAGGGGTCAACGTCTTCCTGAGGATGACCGTGGACGAAGAGTCGCTGCAGAGCTGGTCCAACTGGTTCAAGTATTTCCACACGCCGGGCTCGACCGGCAGCTTCACCGAGTCCTTCGGCCGCGGCCGGCACTACTGGACGCTCTGGCCGGAGCTGGATGTGCAGGATGGCGACCTGATGGTCGACAAGACCCGCTTCGGCGCCTTCGTGCCGGACGCCAGCAAGCTGCACGAGACCCTTCAGGCCCGCGGGATCGACACCCTGATCATCACCGGCACTCTGTCGAACTGCTGTTGCGAGTCCACGGCGCGTGACGCCATGCAGATGAACTACAAGCTGATCTTCGTCTCCGACGGCAATGCCGCCGTCACCGACGCCGCCCACAACGCCACCCTCGACAACATGTGCATGTTGTTCGCCGACGTTCGCCCCACCTCGGAAGTCCTCGACGTCATCCGCCGCAGCGCCCGCGTCCCGGCCTGACCTCCTCTCCCCCAACGGGGGCGAGGGGAATTACCGCTTCACCACCAGCTCGGGCGGGCGTTTTCGGGGGATCCATTCGCCGCGGCCGGGGAATTTGGAGAGGATCGGGCCGTCCCAGAGGCGGATGGTGCGCTCCTTGAACAGCCACTGGCCGTCCTGCTTGACGATCTTATCCTCGTAATAGCCAGCGAAGCGCAGCAGGTAAGGCGGCTCGCCGTGGCACTCGGTCACGAACACGAAGGACCGGGCGTCGCACGCCTCGTTGTCGCCGTTCACCTGCAGCTGGCTGGTGTGGTGCTGCCGGCCCGGGAAATTGGCGGCGTTGCGGTAGTGCTCCGAGATGTGGCGGATGCCCTCATGGCCCTCCCAGATGTCGGGATCCTCGAACACCTCCTCGATCACCCGGGCGTCCGGGGTGAAGCAGGCGATCAGGCCGTCGATGTCGCCGGTGTCCAGCGCCCAGGAATAGCGGGCCACCAGGTCCTGGATGGCGAAGCGGTCTTCCACGGTCAATGGGCCAGCCACGACGGTGCTCCTTATGCGGACGAACGGTTCAGCGGGGCGGGGCGCGGGTCCCCGCATCGATGCGGATCGCCTCACCGTTGAGGTATGCGTTGGTGATGATCTGCTCCACCAGGGCGGCGAACTCCCTGGGGTCGCCGCCGCGCTTGGGGAACTCGTTCAGGGTGTAGAGGTAGTTCAGGAAGTCCTCGGGCAGGCCGGCCAACAGCGGCGTGTCGAACAGGCCCGGCGCAATGGTCATCACGCGGATTCCATGAGGCGACAGGTCCCGCGCCATGGGCAGGGTCATGCCCACGATCCCGGCCTTGCTGGCGGAATAGGCGGCCATGCCGGTCTGGCCCTCGAAGGCAGAGATCGAGGCGGTGTGGACGATAACGCCGCGCTCCCCTGTGTCCGGGTCGGGCGCGTTGTGGATCATCCGTGCGGCCGCCAGGCGTGAGATGTTGAAGGTCCCCACCAGGTTGATGTCGATCAGGCGTCGGAACTCAGCCAGCGGCAGCGGCCCCTCCGGCGTCGCGGTCAGGCCCATCCCGCCGACGCCGGCGCAGTTGACGCAGATGTCCAGCCCGCCCAATGCCTGGCCCGCGATGCCGATGGCGCGATCAGCTGACGCCTCGTCGACCACGTCGGTCTCGATGAACAGGGCGCCCGAGCGCACCTTTCCCGCCAGGGCCCCGCCGAGCGCGACGTCACGGTCCAGGATGGCGACCTTCGCCCCGCCCGCGGCCAGCCGCACCACCGTCGCCGCGCCGAGGCCAGAGGCTCCGCCGGTGACGACCGCCCTCTTGTCTTCCAGCCGCATTAGTAACCGACAGTGATACGTTCGCGGTGGTGCGCCGGGCGCTCCAGCTCGTCGATCATGGCCACGGCGTAGTCTTCCAGCGATATGTGGCTGTTCCCGTCTGCATCGTAGAGTACGTGGTCCTTGCCGAGGCGGAACTTGCCGGTGCGCTCTCCGGGCCGCAGGAACACCGACGGGGCGACGAACACCCAGTCGAGCGAGGGCTCGTCCTTCAGCAGGTAGTAGAGGGCCCGCGTGCCGCGGACGCCGCCCTTGTACGGCTCGAATTCCTGGGGGAACTCCGGCGAGTCGAGGAATTCCACGCCCTCGCGGGTTTTCAGGCTCGCGGCGCCGCCGACGGCCAGGAACCGCGTCACGCCCGATTGCTTCACACCGTCGATGATCGCCCGGTGCCCCGCCTTGTGCTGGGCGGTCACCTCGTCGCCGCCGGGGACTGCGCGTCCCGGGTTATAGGCGGAGATCACCGCGTCGTGGCCGGCCGCGGCGGCGGCCAGGGCGGCGCTGTCCAGGACGTCGACGGACCTGGCGGTCAGGTTCGGATGCGATGGCAAGGCGTCCGGCTTGCGCACGAGGGCGGTGACCCGGTGGCCGCGGCTCAGAACCTCTTCAAGGATGCGGGCTCCGACAAAGCCGCTGGCGCCGATCAGCGCAACGTTCATGATGACGTCCTCTTTTTCGTCGGATCAGGGCTCGACGTCCGACGCTGACCTATTAATCTCATTTGTGACGATCGCCGCAAGCGCGGTAGCGGGGGAGGGGGCGCCGATGGCCGCGGAACGTGGGCCGAAGACGGATGTCGGCGCGCTGATCGATGGGCGGCCGATGTCGGCGCTGCAGATCGGCGTGGTCGTGCTCTGCAGCCTGACCATCTTCCTCGACGGCTACGACATCCAGGTCATGGCCCTGGCGGTGCCTTCGCTGGCGAAGGAGTGGTCGCGGCCTCCGTCCGACTTCGGCTGGGCGCTTTCCGCGGCGATGGTCGGACTGTCGGTGGGCTCGGCGGGACTTGGCCACTTCGGCGACCGCCTGGGCCGGCGTACCGCGGTGATCGCCGCCATGGTGCTCGTGGGCGTGACCACTACCTGCACCGCTTTTGCGACCTCGCCTGAGCAGTTCATCGTCTGGCGGTTCTTCACCGGGATTGGATTGGGTGTCTGCGTGCCCAACCTCAACGCCTGGACCTCCGAGTACGCGCCCCTGCGTCAGCGCTCCCTGGCGGTGGTGTCGATGAACGCCGCTATCGCCCTCGGAGCCTTCAGCGCCGGCTTCCTCGCCCCGCCGGTGATCCACCTCTTCGGCTGGCGCGGGATCTTCCTGGTGGGCGGGATAGGACCGCTGATCGTTGCGGCCCTGTTGTGGCTGCTGGCGCCGGAGTCGTTGAAGTTCCTGATGGCCCGCAAGCCCGGCGATCCGCGCATCGCCCGCACCCTGGCGCGGATCGCGCCCGGCGTGGACGCCTCGAGAGTCGTGCTGGCCGACGCTGGCGGTGTCCGCAGCGGCTCGGCGTTGGAGCTGATCTCGCCGGCCTTCCGCAATCGGACCCTGCTGCTCTGGGCCATGGCGGCGCTGAACATCTTCACCCTGAATGTCCTCATCGCCTGGCTGCCGACGCTGCTGGGGTCTGCCGGGTGGAGCCCCGACCACGCGCTGCAGGGCGCGGTTACGATCCAGCTCGGCGGCATCGCCGGTGGGATCGGCCTGTCGTTCTTCCTGGATCGCGGACTGACCCGGCCGAGTCTGGCCGCCACGTGGATCCTCAGCGCCGTGGTGCTGCTGGCCTTCCTGGTGGTCCCATCCAGCCTGGTCGGCTGGGGCCTGCTGCTCCTGGCCGTGGGCGCGGGCGTCTCGGGATCGCAGCTGTCGTTGAACGCCCTCTCGGCAGCGTACTACCCGCCGCAGATCAAGGCGACGGGCGTGGGCTGGGTCGGGCTTGTGGGCGGGTCCGGCGCCATCGCTGCAGGCCCGGTCGGCGCCTGGCTCATCGGCCAGGGGATGGGCCTGACCCAGGTCCTGGCGGTCCTGGTCATTCCCGTGCTCTTGTGCGCCGGCGGCGTAGTCCTCATGAGGCGAGAATGGCAGGCGCACTGACGGCCCCCCGGATCGAAGTCGGCGCGCTGATCGACAGCCGGCCGCTCACGGCGATCCAGATCAGGGTCATGCTGATCTGCGGCCTGGCGGTTCTGCTGGATGGATACGACATCCAGGTCATGGCCCTGGCGGTGCCGTCCGTGTCCCAGCTGTGGGCCGCCGCGCCGTCCAAGTTCAGCATCGCCCTGACGGCGGCCCTGGCCGGCATGGGCCTTGGCGCTGGCGTCATCGGGCCGGTGGGCGACCGGTTCGGGCGCCGGCCTGTCATGGCGTGCGCCCTCACCATCGCCGGGATCGCCACGCTGCTGACCGCGATGTCCCACACCCTGAACGACTTCGTGATCTGGCGCCTGGTCACCGGGATCGGCATCGGCGGCAGCATCGCCAACGCCATGGCCCTGACGGTGGAGTACATGCCGGCGCGCCGCCGCATCTGGCTGTCGTGCGTGATGTACTGCGGCGTTCCGCTGGGCGCCTTTTCCGCCGGTCTACTGGCTCCGTGGATCCTGAGGCTGTCCGACTGGAAGGGCCTGTTCCTGTTCGGCGGCGGCCTCACCCTGGCGGTGGCCGCCACGATCCTGCTGGGCGCGCCCGAGTCGCTGAAGTTCATGATGGCCCGGCGCCGGGCCGATCCACGGATCGCCCGCACGCTCCTGCAGATTGCGCCTGGCGTTGATCCGGAAACAGTGGACGTGGCGCCGGACCAGGCGCGCAGGCGACGGGTCTTCGATCTCCTGAGCCGCGACTATCGCCTGCGCACCGCACTGCTGTGGACCGTCTACATCTTCACCTCCTTCATCATCTACGTGCTGACCAGCTGGCTGCCGACGATGCTGGGGCAGCAGGGCTGGAAGCGCGATGACGCCCTGGTCGGGGGCGTGCTGTTCCAGCTGGGAAGCGTCTGCGGCTCCTTCTTCCTGTCGATGTTCGTCGATGGAGGACGCGTGCGCGGGACCCTGATCGCCGGCTACGCCCTCTGCGCCGCGGGTCTGGTCGGCCTGATGGTCATCCCCTCCAGCTTCACGACCTGGGCGCCGCTGATGCTTGCCGTGGGCGCGGGCGTCGGCGGGTCGCAATGCATCCTGGTGGCGCTCGGGGCCGCCTTCTATCCCCTGGCCATCCGCGCCACCGGGGTCGGCTGGGCGGTGATGGTGGGCCGGGTGGGATCGATCAGCGCGCCGTTGATCGGCGGAGCCCTGATCCAGCACTTCACTCCGGTGGAGACGCTGGGGATGCTGATCATCCCGGCGGCGGTCTGCATCTGCGGCTCCTACTTCATGCGCCGCGAATGGCTGAAGGGCTGACCGCTCAGCTCGCTCTGGGCCAGTAGGCGGCTCTGAGCAGCGGCTTCTGCACCTTGTCAGAGGCGTTGCGGGGTAGGGCGTCGTGCACGTCGATCCGGCGGGGACGCTTGTAGGAGGCCAGCTTGCCCGAACAGAAGGCCTGCAGTTCCTCGGGCGTGGCGCTCTCGCCCGGCCGGAAGGCCACAGCCGCACAGACGGTCTCACCGTAGTGTTCGTCGGGGATGCCGAACACCGCTACTTCCCGCACCGCCGGATGGGTGGAGAGCACGGTCTCCACCTCCTTGGGATAGATGTTCTCGCCGCCGGAGATGATCACATCCTTGCGCCGGTCCACCAGGGTGAAGAGTCCGTGCGGGTCCACCCGGGCCAGGTCGCCCGAATAGATCCAGCCGTCGCGGATGGTCTCGTCCGTCGCCGCCGGGTTCCGCCAATAGCCGATCATGCCCATGGACGACTGGCGCACGATGATCTCGCCGACGCCGCCCAAGGGGACGTCGCGGCCGTCGTCGTCGACGATACGGCTCTCGGTGAGGATCGCCTGGCGGCCGGTGTGCTGGGAGAAGCGCGGATGATCCTCGGCCCGCAGCACCCCCACCATGCCGCATTCGGTGGAGCCATAGCCCTGGAAGAACAGCACTGCGGGAAACACCTCGAGGGCCCGGTCCAGCACGCGGGGCGTGATCGGCATGGAGCCGTAGAAGATGTGCTTCAGGCTCGAGACATCGTACTCGGCGAGGCGCGGGTGGAAGGCCAGGAGGCTGAGCGTGGTCGGCACCAGTATGGCCAGGGTGATGGCGTGCTGCTGGACCAGGCCGAGGATGACTTCCGGGTCGAACGGGCCGCGGTGGATGATCCCGGTGGAGCCCATGTAGAGGCACTGATTCAGCGCCATGTTCAGACCCGCCGCGTGGAACATCGGCACGGCGATCAGGAACACCTCGTCGTGGATCAGCCGGGCCTCGATCGACTGGGCCGCAAACATCCGGAAATACATGGCGTGCGAGGCCAGCACCCCCTTGGGCGCTCCAGTGGTGCCGGACGTGTAGAGGATCACGCAGGGGCTCTCGGGATCGACGTTCACTGGGGGCGTCGTCGCCGGTTGATCTTTGCAGAGCGCTTCCAGGGTCAGGCCGTCCGCCTCGTCCAGGCTGATGATCCGAGGCCGGACGGCCAGGCCAGCCACGGCATCATCCACCAGCGCGGCGAAGCCCGGCTCGATGAACAGGACGGCCGGCTCTGCGTCGGCCAGGACCTTGAGGATCTCAGGCGCGGCGAAGCGGAAGTTCATGGGGACCAGGATCGCCCCGCACTTAGCCACGGCCTGCACCACCACCGCGAACTCAAGGCGGTTGTAGGAGAGCAGGGCCGCCCGGTCTCCGACGCCTAGGCCGAGTTCGATCAGGGCGTGGGCGAGCTGGTTGGAGCGGGCCTCCAGCTCGGCGTAGGTCAGGGACGCGCCGTCCATCACCAGGGCCGGCTTGTCCGGGTATCTCTGGGCGTTCATCCGCGAAAGGTCGCCGATCACCTTCATCTTGCAGTGATCGCCATCACCGCCGTCCCGGTGGCCAGGGGCGCGTCGGCGCCGTCCCTGGTCAGAGTCCCCGACGCGAAGATCATCGAGCCGCCCATCCGGTCCAGAGGGGCGCGCGCCACATGCAGCCCGGTCCGCGCCGGCCTCAGGAAGTGGGTGGTGATCGAGACCGTGCCGAACGACTTGCTGGCCGGCAGCTGGCTGAACGCCGCCAGCGCCATGGCGTAGTCGAGCATTGCGGTGACGATCCCTCCCTGGATTGCGCCGCCGCCCTGCAGGAACCGGTCGTCCGGCTCGAACGAAAGCACGGCCGCGCCCGCCACGGGGTCCATCTCCAGGATCACTCCCTTTAGGGACTCTCCTAGCGGCTCGCGCATGGCCAGCGGACCGCCGCCGGCTTTGAGGAACGCCGCGAGTATCGGATGATGGTCGCTCATGACTCCCCTTCCGTTCCCGCCAACCATAACATCTGTGATGAACCTGTCATGAGCCCGGCGTCGATCACTCCGCTTCCGCTCCCGGGTTTCGACCTGGAGCCGCCCGGAACCTACCTGTACACCGGTCCGGTCTCCACGCGTGGCCGTCGGCTGAACGCCTTCGCCCTCAGCCTCAAGTCGCCGGAGAGCCGCACGGCCTTCCTGGCCGATGACGCCGCCTATGTGAAGCGGTTCGGTCTGGACCAGGCGGAGCAGGCGATGGTGCGGAACAGGGACTGGACGGGCCTGATCAGAGCGGGAGCGCATCTGCAGGCCGTCCTCAAGCTCGCCGCGACCCTGGGCCTCAACATCTACCACGTGGGCGCCCACAACGTCGGGACCGACGTCAAGACCCTCTATGCCGCCTGCCCGCGCCGCGTCACCGCCCTGCCCGGCGAGGCCTGAGGGTGGCGAGGATCATCGGCGGCATCGGCATCTCCCACACCCCGTCCATGGGCGTGGAGTACGACAACGGGCTCGCCCGTGGCTGGGCTCCGGAATGGAAGACCTGGTTCGACGGCGTTCAGCCGGTGAAGGCCTGGCTGGAGGCGGCGGCCCCCGACCAGATCGTCGTGGTCTACAACGACCACCTGAACCACTTCGAGTTCGACGCCTACCCGACTCTGGCAATCGGGGTGGCGGAGGAATTCCCACAGGCTGACGAGGGCTTCGGGCTCCGGCCCTTTCCGAGCCTGCCCGGCGACACCAGCTTCGGCTGGCATTTGACCGAGCGGCTGGTCCGCGGCGGGTTCGACATGACAGTCTGCCAGACCCTGGCGGTGGACCACGGCGTCTACTCCTGGCTTCCCTACATCGCCGAGCCGCCCTGGCCCTGGTCCGTGACGCCCATCGCCGTGAACATGATCCGCCATCCGATCCCGACGTCGCGCCGGCTCTACGACCTCGGCGCGGCGCTCCGGACTGCGATCGAAGGCTGGCCCGGAGACGAGCGGGTGCTTGTGGTGGCCACTGGCGGCATGTCGCACCAGATCTCGGGCGCACGGTTCGGCATGGCCAATGAGTCGCTCGACCGGTTCTTCCTGAGCAACCTTGAGCGGGACGTTGAGTCGCTGGTCGAAATCCCTCAGGAGGAACTGATGCGCCTGGGCGGGACTGAGGCGGCCGAACTGGCGATCTGGTTCGCCATGCGCGCGGCCCTGTCCGACCGCATCCGCGAGGTCTATTCCTTCTACACCTTCCCCAGGATCACCGGGTGCGGGGTGATCATCTTCGAAGAACAGGAGCCTTGATGTCGCTGAAAGTGATTGGCGCGGGCCTGCCGCGGAACGCCACCTGGTCGCTCAAGCTGGCGCTGGAGCATCTGGGCCTGGGGCCCTGCTACCATATGAGTGAGGCGCTGGAGCATCCCGAGCACTGGCCGCTGTGGGAGACTGCCGTAGCCGGCGGCTCAGTCGACTGGGGCGCCCTGTTTCAGGGCTGGGGATCGACCACCGATGCGCCGGCATGCCACTTCTATCGCGAGCTGGCGACCTTCTATCCCGACGCGAAGGTGGTGCTGAGCGTCCGCGACGAGGAGGGCTGGTTCGCCTCGACCCAGAACACCATCCTGTCGGAGCACACCGCCGGCTTCCATGAGGCGCGCGGCAGTCTTGCGATGGTCAACGCCGTCGGCTGGGGCGCCGATCCGCGCCTGCACGACAAGGCCTTCATGCTCGACCGCTATCGTCGTCACAACGAGGAGGTCAAACGCACCATCCCGGCGAGTCGGCTGCTGGTCTACGAGACGGGCAGCGGTTGGGAGCCTCTGTGCAGGTTCCTGGGCCTCGCCGTCCCTTCGGACCCCTACCCCCAGATCAACTCCACCAGGGAGTTCCAGGCCATGATCGCCGAGCGCGAGGGCGGAAACTCCATCGCCGACACCTATCAGTAGCGCTTCGTCCGGGATCCGGATTCAGGGGGGAAGATGTCACTCAAGGTGATCGGCGCAGGGCTGCCGAGGACGGGGACGCTGTCCATGAAGGCGGCGCTCGAGCAGCTGGGATACGGTCGTTGCTATCACATGGCGGAAGTCTTCTACGCGCCATGGCGGGCCGAGGCCTGGACCCGGTATTTCCAGGGTGGGCCGATAGACTGGGAGCAGGTGTTCGATGGGTTCGGCGCAGCGGTGGATGCGCCCGCTTGCCTCGTCTGGAAGACCCTTGCCGAGCGCTATCCCGAGGCCAAGGTCGTGCTTACAGTGCGTGATCGCGACGCCTGGTATCAGTCGATGCTGAACACGGTTCTTTCCCAGGAACATCAGGACTCGATCGCCGCCTCGTCGCTGGCGCCGATGTTCCAGGCCATGAGCGGCCGATTCATGCAGATCTCTGGCGCGCCGCCGCCGGACGGTCCGCCCCCGCCAGGGCCGCCGCCGAAGGAGATGCTGTTCGCCCTCTACGAAGGCCAGCGGGCGGCGGTGGTTGAGGGCCTGCCTAAGGAGCGTTGGCTGGAGTTCGACGTGCGCGAGGGCTGGACGCCGCTGTGCCGCTTCCTTGGCGTGGACGAGCCGGACGCGCCCTTCCCACGGGTCAACGATTCCGGCAGCTTCCACGGCCAGTTCTCGCCGGCGGCTCCGATCGCAGGGTAGGACCCCTAGGAGGCTTGCATGTCGCTCGCTGTGATCGGCGCGGGGCTGCCGCGCACCGGGACGCTGTCCATGAAGGCGGCGCTCGAGCAGCTCGGCTTCGGCCGCTGCTACCACATGACGGAGGTGTTCAACGCGCTGTGGCGATCAGAGGCCTGGATCCGCTGTTTCAAGGGCGAGCCGGTGGATTGGGATCAGGTGTTCGAGGGCTTCGGCGCGGCTGTCGACGCACCCGCCTGCGTGGTCTGGCCCCTTCTCGCTGAACGCTATCCCGAGGCCAAGGTCGTCCTCACCGTCCGCGATCGCGACGCCTGGTATGAATCGATGATCAATACCGTGATGTCGCAACAGCACCGGGACTCGCTCGCTGCCTCCCCGCTGGCGCCGATGTTCGAGGCCATGAGGGGCATGCAGGTCGCCGGCGCTCCGCCGCAGGCCAGCCCCCCGCCCCCGGGC
>FTHI01001604.1_pt1 | contig 12058 bp, 13 predicted proteins | sample 1640891 | NCBI WGS metagenome assembly FTHI01 (sample SAMEA3914788, study PRJEB12502) | metagenome | biome: forest; material: soil | place: Canada | collected 2011-07-03 | depth 0.1 m
GGACGCACTCCTCCTTGAACACCCGATAGTACTCATCGACCCACTGGCGGGCTTCGGCCGGGTCGACGAAGGCGAAGGTCAAGGCGCCGATGCCGTTTCGCGCCGCCAGCCGGATCGCCTCGCGGCTGGAGCAGGCCATCCAGACCGGAGGGTGCGGCTTTTGCAGCGGCTTGGGCACCACGTTGCGGCACGGCATCGAGAAATATTGCCCCTCGAAGCCGGGATAGGGCGCCATGACCATCATGTTCAGGCACTGCTCCAGCCCCTCGCGCCAGGCCTTTCGCTTCTCTTCGAAGTCCAGCCCGAACCCGCCCAGCTCCATGACCGAGGAGGATTCGCCCGTGCCGAATTCCACCCGGCCGTCCGACACCAGGTCCAGCGCGGCGATGCGCTCGGCGACCCGGGCAGGGTGATTGTAGGGTGGCGGCATAAGCACGATGCCGTGGCCGAGACGGATCCGCTTGGTGCGCTGGGAGCAGGCGGCCAGGAAGACCTCGGGCGCAGAGGAGTGGGCGTACTCCTCCAGGAAGTGATGCTCCACCTCCCAGGCGTAATCCACGCCCAGTCGGTCGGCGAGCTCGATCTGTTCCAGCGCCTCGCGATAGATGCGGTGTTCGTCGCCCTCGGCCCACGGCCGCGGCAGCTGGTGCTCATAGAATACGCCGAACTTCATTCGCGTCCCCTCTGTGGCGGCTCGCTCCCTGTGGTCCCATGAAGGGAGGGAGCCTGGCCGGCGTCAAGGCGCCGCCGGCTCGCTGCTCTCGCTAGGTCAGGTACCCGCTGCCCTCTCGGGGACTGCTATGGCTCGATTGGCGAACCGTTCGACGCCTGCGGCCAACAAGGCCAACACCGCGTAGATTGTGATTGTCATCAGGCCCATGGCGCTGGGTGACGGAGGGGGTGGGCCGAAGTTCAAGAAAGCCTGCAGCGCCACCAGGATAGCGACGAAGCCCCAAAACAGGCCGCGCGCCCTCGAACTCGCGAACGTCTGGATACGCGCATAGAGCCATGACCCGAGGCCCAGGATAATCAACTCAAGCGGGAAGCTGACCATCACATGTCGCCATAGACTGAAGCCGACCTTTTCAGAGTTGTCGTAAAGCGGTAGGTCCGGCACGTGCACGATGAGATCGAGTATCCAATGTGAGAACGACACCGCGACCACGAGAAGAAAGGTCGAGAGCCGATTTCCTGAAATCCACAGCGATACAACTAAACCAAGGATGACCGAAAGCGCGACCGCTCCCAATAAGCTATGAGTATATGGCATGTAGTAAAGATCGTAGGCGTTGGCCTGCGTGAATCCTGGGACAATTCGAACCTTTTCGACGCCCATGAGGATGAGGATCGACCACACCACATCCAGCCATTGCGAGGCGATGAACCAAACCCAGAGCGGAACGCTCCGCTTCACCGACTTCGCCGCGAATGACACGCCGTAGTGACCAACGAACATTCTTGGCTCCAAGTGACGTCAACGATGTTTCTGTCAGCAGAGGCACACAGCTCCCCGGCGACGTCCTTTTCGGTCCGCTCCGGTTTCGAATGGCCCAGGTCGAGGTTCAGTTCCGTCGCCCTCGGTCCTTTTGTCCAATGACCCGATGCCCGGCCCCGACCAAGGGTCCACGTCACATCAAAGGCGTCGTTCGTCGGACCGCATGCGTGGTTCCAGCTCTCGCAGGGGCGGCGTCCTAAGGTCGCCCAGGCGTCGCGCGCGCCGGGCCGCAAAGGCCGCTCAACCCCGCCACCGGCTGGCTGGCGATGTACCGCGACGACGTCCAGCCCATGAGCCGCGGCGCGGTCCTGTCGCCAAACCGGCGCTGACCTAGCCGCCTGCTTCGATGACCGACGCCAGGACATCTGCGGCGTGCGCGCATTCGGCCGGTCCGACATCGAGATGGGTGGTGGCGCGGACGATCCGAGGGCCGAAGGCGCTGACCAGGACGCCGCGCTCCCTGGCGCGGGCGACGATCGTGGCCGCATCGGGCGCAGGGGTCAGGGTGCGGAAGATCACGATGTTCGATTGCACCGTGGCCAGCTCGATCTCCACGCCGCGGAGGCCGGTGACCCGTTCGGCGAGCGTCCAGGCGTTGACGTGGTCTTCCGCGAGCCGCGCCAGATTGTTGTCGAGCGCATAGAGCCCCGCCGCGGCGAGGACGCCGGCCTGGCGCATGGCGCCCCCGAACATGCGGCGCGCCCGGACCGCAAGATCGATGTGCCCTGCAGACCCGGCGATCAGGCTGCCCACGGGACACCCTAGTCCCTTGGAGAGGGCGACCGAGACGAGATCGAACGGGCCGGCCAGGTCCGCCAGGGACGCGCCGGACGCGGCCGCCGCATTGAACAGGCGTGCGCCGTCCAGATAGGCGGCCAGTCCCAAGGCGTGCGCGGCCGAGCAGATCGCAATCACCTCGCTCTGGGGGAACACGACCCCTCCGCCGCGATTGTGGGTGTTCTCGATGGCCACGAGGGTGGTCGGCGGCTGGACGATGTGCCCGGCCGGCTTGCAGGCGGCCCTCAGGTCATCGGCGGTGAACAGGCCGCCCGAGCCGGCGACGGTGAACTGCACGCCGGAATTGGCGGCGGCGGCTCCGGATTCGTGCCAGACGATGTGCGCTTCACCGCCAACGATCACATCGTCGCCAGGGCGGGTGAGCAGCTTGAGGGCGATCTGGTTCGCCATGGTGCCGCTGGGGACGAACAGCGCCGCGTCCTTGCCCAGGAGCCCGGCCACGCGCTCCTGTAGCCGGTTGACGCTCGGGTCCTCGCCGTACTGGTCGTCGCCCACGGGCGCCTCGGCCATCGCCCGTCGCATGCCGGCGGAGGGCAGCGTCACCGTGTCAGAGCGAAGGTCGATCATCGGCATGCGACGCTCCCTGCCAGGCCGTCCGGCCTCGATCACCGCGAAGCCTTCGCAATTGCCAAGCTAGGCGGCGTTAAGGACGTCCTTTTCTCCCGCATTAAGAGGCTGGGGCGCAAGAAGGGCCGAACATAGGCGGGCAAACCCCATGAGCGTGCTCTCGGTCTCGCTTTCCGGCATCCAGGCCGCAGTCGCCAAACTCAATGTCAGCGCCGAGAACGTGGCCAACAGCCAGACGACGGGCGCCCTGCCCGACGCCCCGCCGTCCGCCACGTCGTCGACCCCTGGGGCGCCGACGGTCTATCAGCCCAAGGAACTGGCCTCGTTCAGCGTGGCGGGCAGCCTCGGCGGCGGGGGCACGACCACCGTCAGGCCCAGCCTGAACAAGCCTGAGTACGCCTATGCCCCGTCGGCGTCCTACGCCAACGCCCAGGGCCTGGTGGCCTCGCCCAACGTCGATCCGGCGGTCGAGGCGGTCAACCAGATCGAGTCGCTGCAGCAGTTCAAGGCCAACCTCAAGGTCTTCCAGACCGGCGAGGAGATGATGGCCATCGCCCTGAACCTGAAGGCCTGAGCTAAGCCGCCCGCATCAGTTTCGCCCGCGCAGCGTCGGCGGCCGCCAGGATCACGTCTACCCGGCTGCTCCAGGTATGGTCGGCCAGCACACGCGCATGGCCGGCGCCGGCCATGGCGAAGGGCGCCTCGGCGTTGTCGACCAGGGCTCCGATCCTCGCCATGCCCTCGTCCAGCGCCTTCCAGCGATAGAGCAGGATCTCGGCGTCGGGGGTGAACCGCTCAGCGTAGAAGGTGCTGTGGTCCGAGGCGGGGGCTGCTCCGGCCATCAGGGCGGTCAGCGGCCGCTCATGCGAGCCGCGGCCGAAATTGGCGTTGACGTTGAGCACCACCCGCGAGCGGCGCATCAGGGCGATGGCCTGGTTCAGGTCGGCCTCGCCGCCCCAGGTCACCGACTTGAAGCGGTACATCTGCTTCTCATAGCCCTTGCCATAGATGTGCAGCGGCAGGCCCGCCTTGGCCGCGGCCTTGAGCAGCTCGAACCGGCGGTGGGCGCGCACGTGTTCGTGCACGAAGGTGGCGTTCTTGCGGAAGCCGGCCAGGCTCGGATCGGCGGGGCTCAGTCCCATCCCCTTCATCGAGGCGTCCAGGGCGTCCAGCGCCGGCGTCCACTCCGCCGCAAGGGCCAGCTCGACCGCCCCCTCGAAGATTCGGCGGATGCGGGGCTCCTGGGCGGCCCACGGCGGCGCGTCGGGCTTGTAGAAGGTGCCGCAGAACAGCAGCGGGATGTCCCGGCCGGCCGCATAGGCGGCCGCGTCCGGCTCGCGCGGCGCAGGCTCGCCGATCGCGGCATGAGGGCAGAATCCGACGTATGCGAAGTGGTTTTGTCCGTAGACAGACTGAATCGCCTCCGCGTGACTCTCGTCGATGGTCAGGATGGCCGCGTCGCGGGTGCAGCCGTCCAGCCGCTGCATGTGGGTGAAGGGGTAGTCGACGTACTGGATCACGTGGGGCGCGCCGGCGATCTGTCCGACCGTGCGCCCTTCCCCGTCGCGCCATTCGCCGAGCAGGGTGAAGGAATGGATCAGCGCCACGGGCCCAGCCGCCGCCTCGCGTCGCAGCGCCGCCGCAAGGTCTGGCTCGGCCGGCACGTCGAGGATCACTGGCTCGAAGCCGCGCGCGGCGAAAGCCTGCTCCAGACCGTCGCTGAAGATGCGCAGGGCGTCGTAGGCGGAACGCCCCTTGACCAGGATGACGCGCATGGCCTGCCTCCGCAGCCGGTTTAGCCCCCTGGATGGTTAATGTCGGTTAACAAAGCCTTGCCCGGCGCGATCGGCCTGTGACCTTCCGGCGCGGATTCCGCTATACCGAAGGCCTCGCGGGGGCGCCGTCGATCGAAGGAGGCCAGACGTGAACCAGAAGACCTTGATTGCAGCCGGCGCCGTGGCGCTACTGTCCGTCGCCGCCTCGGCCGCCAGCGCTGCGACGCCAGGCCGGAGCTGCTTCCAGATGACCCAGTTGCAAGGGACCCGCGCCGACGGCGACCAGCGGATCTACGCCCGCGTGGGAGTCAAGGAGATCTACCGCATCGATCTCGCCCACCGCTGCTCGTCGCTGCTGAGCCAGGAGGGCATCGTGCTGACGCCGACAGGCGGCAACAACCTGATCTGCACGCCGCTGGACCTGGACCTGAGGGCGCGGGACCTCGGCGGCTTTTCGACGCCCTGCATCATCTCGGGGATCACAAGGCTGACTGCCGAGGAGGCCGCGGCCCTGCCGGCCAAGGTCAAGCCTTGAGGCAGGCTCAGGCCCGCCGCATCCCCAGCACGTCCTGCATGTCGTAGAGGCCCGGCGGCTTGCCGGCGACCCAGCGCGCCGCCTCCAGGGCGCCGCGCGCGAACAGTGAGCGGTCGCGGGCGGAGTGGCTGAGGGTGATGATCTCGTCCTCGGCGGCCAGCACGACGCTGTGCTCGCCCACGATCCCGCCGCCGCGCATCACCGAAAAGCCGATGGCCCCCGGCGCGCGCGCGCCGGTCAAGCCGTCGCGGGCGCGTTCCGACACCGCCGCCAGATCGACGCCGCGCCCCTTGGCGGCGGCCGCGCCCAGCATCAGGGCGGTGCCCGACGGCGCGTCCACCTTGCGCCGGTGGTGAGCCTCGAACACCTCGATGTCGTAGTCGGCCGAGAGCGCTCGCGTGGCCTGCTCCACCAGGCCCAGCAGGAGGTTCACCCCCAGCGAATAGTTGCCGGACTTGACGATGGCGACGCGGCCGGCGGCCTCGCGCACAGCCGCCTCGTCGGCGGGCGAAAACCCGGTGGACCCGATCACCAGGGCCGGCCCGCCGCGTCCGGCCGCGAGCCTGGCCAAAGCGGCCGAGGCCTGGGCGCTGGAGAAATCCACCACCACCACGCAGGCCTTCAGGGCGTCCTCCGCGCGCGACAACGTCATGTCGCCGAACGCCATCTCACCGACCGGCTGCCCGGCCAGTTCGGGCCGATCGATCAGGGCGGTGAGCGTCATGTCCTCGCGCGCGCCGATCAGCCCGGCGGTGACCTGGCCCATGCGGCCGAGCGCGCCGGAGACGCCGATTGGAATGGGGGCTGCGTTTGTCATCGGAGGCGCGACCTTATCCGCGGCGGCGCCCCTTGCGAAGCCGCTAGTTCCCGCGGCGGGCGGGCTTGGGGGCGACGCCGGTGGCGACCTCGGTGCGGCCGTCGCCGATCTTGGCCTTGCGGCGGATCTTCTCGAGCAGCTGCTCGGCCTCCCACTTGCGCCCGTGGTCGGCCAGTTCGCGACCGGGACGGGACGGGGCGTCCAGCGCCCGCTCCAGCGCCTGCACGGCCTCCTCGCGCCGGCCCTGGCGGGCCAGGTAGTCGGCGTAGAAGTAGTTGGCGTCGAGCCCGTTGGGATTGGCGGCCAGCGCCTTCTCCAGATAGACGCGCGCCTTGTCCGGGTCGCCGAAGCTCAAGGGGAAGCCGGGCAGCTGGGCGTAGAGCGTGCCCAGGTTGGCGTAGATCGACCCCGGCCCGATGGCGTTGGGATCGATGCGCGCGGCGCGTTCCAGCAGCCGCTTGGCGGACCGTGAAAGCTCCAGGGACTTCAGGTCGTGCCGCGCGTCGGCCTCGCAGAGCAGGGCCAGGGCCTGCCACGCCAGGGGCTCGGCGCGATCGGGATATTGCCTGGCGAGAGCGGCGGCCTGGGTCTCGAGACGCTGGGCCTCGGCCACCTCGGCGTGCATGTCCTTGATCTCATAGTTGACGTGGGCCCAGCCCTTGGAGAGTCCGTCCATCTCGGTCTGCAGGCGCGAATCCTCGGCCGCGAACGCGGCGCCGGACAGGGCAAGAGCCATGGCGGCTACAAGCAGGATCCTCGGCGTCATCGGCCCGTTTGAACTCCGGTCGACCTGCCGCGCACCCAACGCCAGGACCACAATGATTGCCATTAAGCGCGTGTGTGAGGCGAAATACAGGCGCTGGCGGGGATGGCAGATGGCGACGCCCCAAGCGTTTGCCAAGGGTCGGCGCACTTGAACAGTGCGGCGCGGCGCCGTTTAAGGCGCGCGACCTCCGCTTTTCGAAAGACCCCCAATGGCCTCCCTGCCGCCCCCCAAGAAGGTCGTGCTCGCCTACTCCGGCGGACTCGACACCTCCATCATCCTGAAATGGCTGGTGCAGACCTACGGCTGCGAGGTGGTGACCTTCACCGCCGACCTCGGCCAGGGCGAGGAGCTGGGACCGGCGCGCGACAAGGCGCTGCTGCTGGGCGTGAAGCCCGAGAACATCTTCATCGAGGACCTGCGCGAGGAGTTCGTGCGCGACTTCGTGTTCCCGATGTTCCGCGCCAATGCGCTCTATGAGGGCCAGTACCTGCTGGGCACCTCCATCGCCCGCCCGCTGATCGCCAAGGTCCAGATCGACATTGCGCGAAAGGTCGGGGCCGACGCCGTCTCCCATGGCTCCACCGGCAAGGGCAACGATCAGGTCCGTTACGAGGTGGCGTACTATGCCTTGGAGCCCGATATCCGCGTCATCGCGCCGTGGCGGGAGTGGGATTTCGCGAGCCGCGAGGCGCTGATCGCCTTCGCCGAGCAACACCAGATCCCGATCGCCAAGGACAAGCGAGGTGAGTCGCCGTTTTCCGTCGACGCCAACCTGCTGCACTCCTCCTCTGAAGGGAAAGTTCTGGAGGACCCGGCCGTCGAGGCGCCGGAATTCGTCTATCAGCGCACCATTTCGCCCGAGGATGCGCCTGACCGACCGGAAGTCTTCACCGTCGATTTCGAGGGCGGCGATCCGGTCGCCATCGACGGCGAACGGCTGTCGCCGGCCGCCCTGTTGACCAAACTCAATCAGCTCGGCCACGACAATGGGGTGGGCCGGCTGGACCTGGTCGAGAACCGCTTCGTCGGCATGAAGTCCAGAGGGGTTTACGAGACTCCAGGCGGGACGATCCTGCTCGCCGCCCACCGCGGGATGGAATCGATCACGCTCGACCGCGGTGCGGGGCACCTGAAGGACGACCTCATGCCCCGCTATGCGGAGCTGATCTACAACGGCTTCTGGTTCACGCCCGAGCGCGAGATGCTGCAGGCGCTTATCGACAAGAGCCAGGAAATGGTCACCGGCCGGGTGCGGGTGAAGCTCTACAAGGGCAACGTCACGGTGATCGGCCGCGAGAGCCCCTATTCCCTCTACGACCAGGACCTGGTCACCTTTGAAGAGGGCAAGACCGCCTACGACCACCGCGACGCCGCGGGCTTCATCAAGCTCAACGCCCTGCGCCTGCGCGTCCTGGCCAACCGCGACCGGCGGGCGGGGCGCTAAGAGGGTCTGACGGACAACGCCTCTCGTTTCATGACCAACTCGTAAGGTGACGGCCGCCCTCGGCAGGAGCAAGCTGAGGCGCGGCAGAAGAGGAGCGGCGCCATGAGCCTGAAGACGGCAGGAGTCGCCGCCCTTTCGACGCTCGTCCTGGGCGCCCCCGCATCGCTTCACGCCAACACCACAGCCGAGGGCTGCCCGGCGGCGACCGCAAGGGCCGCGCGGATGGAGACCCTGGACCTGCAGATCGAACGGCTGAGCGCCCAGCTCGACGCCTTGGACGCGACGCTCCAGGCCCAGACGGACGCCCGCAACGCCGCGCTCAGCGAGGCGGAGAGCCGCATCCAGGAGGCCGTGCATCAGGACTCGAGTCCCGAGCAGATCGATGCGGCGGTGACCAGGGCGGTCGCGGAGGCCAACGCCAGGGCCGAGGCCACGGCCCGGGCCGCCATCGGCCTGCACAACGCCATGGAGGCGGTGCGGACCCAGCTCCACGATCTCGACCGCCAGCTCCACGCCATGGCCGAAGCCCCCACCGAAGCGGAAGAGCCCGAGGCTCCGACCGGCTGACCGCCTGCCCAAGCAACGCAGTCTCCGGTAGGCTGCGCCGGTCCGACGCGGAGCGGGCTCCTTCATGACGAGCACGGCAGGGCGCCGAAAGGTGCTGTTCATCGGCGAGGGATCGACGCTGGCCCACGCCGCCCGACCCATGGCCCTGGCCGCAGCGCTCCCGTCCGACCGCTATGAAGCGATCCTGGCGACACCTGAGCGCTACCTTGGTTTCTCACCGCCTGGCGTCCAGTGGCTGCCGCTGAGCGCCCAGACGCCCGAGGCGTTCGCCGAGCGGCTGAGGCAGGGCGCGCCGGTGTTCAGCCGCGCCCTCCTGGAGCTCTATGTCGAACAGGACCTGGAGCTGATCGAGACCGTGCGGCCTGACGTGGTGGTCGGGGACCTGCGCCTGTCGCTGGCCGCCAGCGCGCGACTGGGCCAGGTCCCCTACATCAGCGTGTCCAACGCCTACTGGAGCCCGGACCGGCCCCTGAAGGCCCGCAGACCCTCCCTCGACATGTTCCAGAGCTGGCCGGGGCCTCTGGCGGACCTGGCGTTCGCGACGCTGGGGTCCCTGGCCATGCGCCGGCACGCCTCGCCAGTCCACCGGGTGATGATGGCCTATGAGCTTGGCGGCGTCGGGCGCGATATCCGCCGGGCCTTCACCGAGGCGGACCTCACGCTGTTTGCGGACCTGCCGGCGCTGTTCGGCGCCGCTGCGGCAGGACCCCGCCGGCGCTTCCTCGGGCCGGTGGCCTGGGAGCCGCCGGGCGAGCCGCCGGCCTGGTGGAATGCGGTCCCCGAGGACCGGCCCGTCGCCTATCTCACGCTTGGCAGTTCGGGGGACGGCGCCCTGACCGGTCGCGTCGCCGAATGGCTGGTTGGGCTCGGCTTCACTGTCATCGCCGCCCACGCGGACCGCGCCGACCTGGTGGGCGACGGAGAGAGGCTGTTCGCGGCCCGCTTCCTGCCGGGAAGCGCGGCGGCGGCGCGGGCGGAGCTGGTAGTCTGCAACGGCGGGTCGCCCACCGCCACTCAGGCGCTCATGGCTGGACGGCCGGTGATCGGCTTGGCGGGCAATATCGACCAGTTCCTCAACATGGGTGCGGTGCAGGGGGCCGGCGCAGGCGTGACCCTTCGGGCCGACTCCCTAACGCGGCGAGCGTTCGAGCGGGCGGTCGCCAGGGCCATGAGTCCCGGCGTTGCGGGGGCTGCGCAGGCGTTGGCGGCTTCGGCGCAAGGCTGGGACCCCGGCGCCGTGCTGGCGGAGGCGATCGACGAGCTGGCGCCGCAATGATCAGACGGTGATATCGACCTTGCCGGGATCAAAGCCAGCCTTGCGGGCCAGGGAGTGCAGGCGTTCGTTGATGGTCGCGACCTGGAAGGCCTGGTCTGAAGGCGTGCGCAGGGCGGGCGGCGTGCGCAGGGTTGGACTGGGAAACGCGGGATCGGACGGGTGACTTACACGGCTCGCCGCCGGAACGCTGGTGAGCAATCCCACCGCGCCGACGCCAGTGCTCATGACGGCCTCCTCGGCGGAGCGCACGGTGCGGACCGCTCTAAACTCAAACCCCAGGCGCCCACATCGAGCCTAGAAAATTATGGTTATCAAATGATTAAGACTCGATCCGGCGCGGCCTCGTCAGGGCGGGCCCAGCGTGCGAAGCTCGGTAATCAGCCCTTGTCCGGGGGATTGAAGGGAGGCGCTCATGCACGTCGATAATCTGGTGGTGCTGGTCACGGGTCTCGCGTTGCTGGTCTATTTCTGGATGGGCATCCGGGTGGCCGGCGCCCGCGTCAAGTTCAAGGTCGTGGCGCCCGCCGTCAGTGGAGACCCCACCTTCGAGCGGACCTACCGGGTGCAGATGAACACCCTGGAATGGCTGCCCATCTTCCTGCCTGCGCTCTGGCTGTTCGCCTGGTTCTGGAGCGGCCCCGTCGCGGCCGCCATCGGCGTGGTCTGGATCGTCGGACGGCTGATCTACGCCGTCACCTATGTGAAGGATCCGACCAGCCGGGCGCCGGGATTCATCCTGCAGACCGCGTCGACCGCGGTGCTTCTGCTGGGATCGCTGGGCAAGGCAGTGGCGCTGCTGGTGATGCACGGGATATAGCCGTCGCCACCGACATGGGGGGCTGAGTTGCATGCGGGCCCTTGGCCGCGACCATCGAACGATCTGGCTCAATTCCGACGGTTCGGGGGTCGACGTCATCGACCAGACCCTGCTGCCGCACGGGTTCGAGGTGATGACCCTGCGCACGGCCGACCAGGCCGCCGCGGCGATCCGGGACATGGTGGTGCGGGGCGCGCCGCTGATCGGCGCCTCCGCCGCCTATGGCATGGCGCTGGCCATGGCCGAAGACGCCTCGGATGCGTCGCTGGAGCGGGCGGGCAGGACCATCGGCGACGCCCGGCCGACGGCGGTGAACCTGCGCTGGGCGGTCGAACGGATGCGCCGACGGCTGGCCGAGCTGCCGCCGACAGGGCGCAAGGCGGCTGCCTATGCCGAGGCGGCTCTCATCGCCGATGAGGACGTGGCCGTCTGCGAGGCCATCGGCGAGCATGGGCTGGAGCTGATCCGGCGGGCCGCGCGCCCAGGCAAGGCGCGGATTGATGTGCTGACCCATTGCAACGCCGGCTGGCTGGCCACGGTGGACTGGGGCACGGCGCTCGCCCCCATCTACAAGGCCCACCGCGCGGGCCTGCCCGTCCATGTCTGGGTCGACGAGACCCGGCCGCGGAACCAGGGCGCCAGCCTCACCGCCTGGGAGCTCGGACAGGAGGGCGTGCCCCACACCGTCATCGCCGACAACGCCGGCGGCCACCTGATGCAGCACGGCGGCGTCGACCTCTGCATCGTCGGTTCCGACCGGACCACGCGCGCCGGCGACGTCTGCAATAAGATCGGCACCTATCTGAAGGCCCTGGCCGCCTTCGACAACGGCGTGCCGTTCTATGTCGCCCTGCCCTCGTCCACCATCGACTGGCGGATCGCCGACGGCGTGCGCGACATACCCATCGAGCAGCGATCAGCGCGGGAGGTGACCCACATCACCGGCCTCACCGAAGACGGCCGCGCCGAGACCGTGCGCCTGACTCCGGAAGGCAGCGGCGCCGCCAACTACGCCTTCGACGTCACCCCCGCGCGGCTGGTGACCGGGCTGATCACCGAGCGGGGAGTCTGCGCAGCGTCGGAGGCCGGGCTGACGGCGTTGTTCGGCGACGAGGAGCAGGCGGCGTGAGGGGAGAGAGTCTTCTCTCCCCCTGCGAAGCGGGGGGAGGGGACCGCCGAACGGCGGTGAGGGGGGCGAGCC
>FTHI01000090.1_pt1 | contig 12024 bp, 10 predicted proteins | sample 1640891 | NCBI WGS metagenome assembly FTHI01 (sample SAMEA3914788, study PRJEB12502) | metagenome | biome: forest; material: soil | place: Canada | collected 2011-07-03 | depth 0.1 m
ATGGTCTTAGCAAGAGGTCGCGAGGGCCGTCTGCTAGACCTTTACCAAGGCGTTTGTGTGATAAAGCTTCCGGGCCGTCGAAGCTTGGCGAACCGAGTGTCTTTGTTGCTTAATGGGGCGGGCCGGATCGGCGCCCTTCCGGTGGGGAGGGCGCAGTCAGCACTGTTGGGCAATGCCTTCCGGGACGAGGGCCGATGGATTCGACTGGCGTCGAAATTCAACTGTCAGGATGTATTTCGGTCTCCCGATCGGGCCAACGGCTGGGCCTGAGCTTGGCCGGCGCGACGCTGGAGCTCCTTGCTTATCTGCTGTGCCATGACGCCGAGGTTCGCCGCGACGCCCTGGCGACGCTGCTCTGGGAAGAGGTCGAACCCGATCGGGCCCGGGCGGCTTTGAATACCGCCCTCTGGCGCATCAAGAAGCAGGTCCGCAACTGGCCGGGCGTCTCCCTGATCTCGACCCAAGCGGCGGTGCGCCTGGACCTTAGCGGTTGCCGGCTCGACATCCGCCGGATCGAGACGGCGGTGCGGACGGCCCGGGGCGCGGCGCGTGGCGATGACGGGATCCTGAACGAGGACGTTCGGCTTGGGCTGGCCGACGCGGCTGATCTCTATCGCGGCCCCTTCCTCGACGGCTTCGGCGCCGCCTGGGTGCTGGTCCAGCGCGAGCGGCTGTTCGACTTCCAGATGCGGGCGCTGGGGCTCCTGATGCAGGATGCGAGCAGCCGGCGCGACTACGACGAGGCGCTCGACTATGGCCGGCGCCTGCTCGCCGCCGACCCCTTCCATGAACAGGCCCAATGCCAGGTGATGTGGCTCTATGCCCTGAACGGCCAGCGGGTGCGGGCGCTCATGCAGTATCGCGCCTACGAGGATCTGCTGCGGCGGGAGATGAGCATCCGGCCCATGCCGGAGGCGCGGGCGCTGTTCGACTTTATCCGCTCGGAGCTTGATCAGGACGGGGTCGCCCTCCCCTCCGCGCCAGCCAGCTCAAGCCGCGCCGGAGGCGGCGAGGCCGATCTTTTCGGTCGGCTGAGGGACGTCATCGCCAGCTCCCGCGCCAGCGCCTACCACGCGGTTCGCCCCTAGCAGGGCCGACGGGTCGTCTCCTGGACGCGCCTGGGAGCGCGCAACAACGCGTGCCTGTGACTCCGCGGCGATACCTCTGTGATGATGCGGTGAGCGCAGCATAACACCGCTGCGAGCGGCACGGCGCCGCTGGCGCATGACGACGTCATCAGCGGGCAAGCGTCACCATATCGCCCCCCCTTAGCTTGAGCTCGGTCAGCCGCCTTCGGGCGGCGTGCAGGGCGTGGCGAGCGTGATGGATGCAGGCCAGATCAGGTCGGGCGACTTCTCGGATCGCGAGGTCTTCGTGGTGCGGGTGCGCCGCTATCACAGCCCTGACCAGGCCGCCGGCGGCGGCCTGCTCATCGAGGTCGAGCGTCCAGCGGAGCCGGGCGTGCAGCGCTTCACGGACCCCCAGGGAGCGCTGGAGTGCCTGCGCGGCCACTTCGAGGTGATCGCGGCCGAGGACCTCTCCGACCGGCCGTTCCGGCTTCTGATGTGATGGGGGGCCGGGCGTCGTGAACTTCGTGGACACTGTCCTGATCCGCCTCGCCGATCCGACGGCGCGCAGCGCCGTGTTCGACAGCGACAGCCTCGCCCAGATCGCGTCGGCGGCCTACGACACCGACGCCATGCCGATCCAGGGGCCGTTCAATGCGGCCTTCGACGAGGTCCAGCTCGGGCTGTCGGTGCCGCGCGTGGCGGCTCTGGACGGCTCCTGGGCGCGATCGGGAACAGGCGAGCGCTTCGACGCCCAGTTCGTGCTTTCCGGGCTCGGCGACAGCACCATTCGGATCGACGCCTTCTGGCGTGGCGCCATCATCGCCCGCACCATTCCGCCGAGCGGCCGGATCACTTCGGTGAGCGGCGGTGTCGTCGACGCCGGCCGGATCGACGCGGAGATCGTCGCCGCGCTGGGAAGCCTGCCGACCAATGCCGCCGCGCTTGAGACCGAGAGGCGGACGCGCTTCCTCGCCCACCTGAAGGCGGCGTTCAAGCAACCCGATCTGATGAGCGGTGACCTGCTCGACGGATGGCTCGCCGCGCACGGCGCCGCCTCGGTGAGCGATCTGATCGACCGCCTGGGTGGGACCGTCCAGCTCGACCCCCTGCAGATCACCTTCTCGCCGCCCAACACGACGCCGTCGCTGCCCGAGCCGCTGCCGATCGGCACGGCGCTGATGATCCGGGACGTCGGCTTCTCGATCTCCGACCTCCTCGCCGAGTCAAAGATCGTCCGCCAGCAGCTGGATCGTATGGGCATGGCGCGGGCCGTGCCTGCGGGCCTGCCGGTCAATCAGCCTCTTCCGGTCACCTGGGTCGTCCCCTCGGCCGTGTTCGACGACGCGGGATGGGCGGGCGCGAGCGACGGCATGAGCGCCACGGCGGCGCGAACGGCGCGGCGGGCGACGGCCGGCGGCTGGCTCGCGGGCCAGGGCGTCGGCCTGGCGGTGGTTTGAGCGGCTTCAACCGCTCCAGTGAGCGTACCTCGAGGTTCCCGGCGGCCGGCGCGGCCGGGGGCCGACACCAAAGGAGCAAGACATGCCAGCTACGGTGCCTGCGGCGTTCCCCTTCATCCAGGTCACGATCGACACTTCGGCCTTGACCCCCATCGCCCAGCGCTCGCCTGGGGTCATCGCCATCGTCGGCAAGACCCCCGGCGGCGCCAGCGGCGGCGACGCTGCGTTCAACACGCCGACCGTGGTCGACACGGCCGACGACGTCTCCCAGCACTTCGCCAAGGTCAATGCCGACGGCAGCGTGGCCGACACCACGCTTTCGACCTCGGTGAAGCTCGCCATGCTGCAGAACCCCGCGCCGTCGAAGATCTACGGCGTGAAGGTCAACGGCGCGGACTACGCCGCCGCGCTGGCGTCGCTGGAGGCGGCCGACGACGTCGACTTCGTCTGCCTGGCCAACGAGACCGATGTCGGCGCGGTGGCCGGAGGCGGAAATCCGGCGACCAACCTGCACGCCTTGAAGGACCACGTGGAGACCATGTCTTCGCAGGGCCAGAAGCGGCTGGGCGTGGCCATGGTCAATCCCGCCACGGTCAAGGTTCCGACCTACGTCACCGACGTGGACACCGCGGTGTCTTCGCTGAAGAGCGACCTCAGCCGCATGGTGATCGTCGCCGCGCGGGGCGCCACCGTCGACGTTGCGGCCGCGGCCACTGGCGCCATCGCGGGCTATGCGCCCCAGGTCTCCATGGTGCTCAAGCAGGTGCGCGGGGTGAGCATACCGACGGCAAGCCAATATGGCCCCTCCGAGATCAAGGGGCTGTCGGAGGCGGGGATCATCCCGATCATCCAGCCGGCGTTGATCGTCGGCGGCGGCTTCTACTTCGGCGAGGGCCGCTGCTACACGACGGACGCGAGCCAACTCTACATCGACATCGTCCGCGTCCTGGACGACATCGACTTCCGGCTCAAGGCCGGGCTGATCGGCATGATCGGCGACTCACGGATCACCAAGGCTGGCCTCACCCAGGTGCGGGTGCGGATCGATTCCATCCTCGGCCCGCTGCTGAACGCGGCGGTGATCGACGACTACGCGATCACCATCCCACTGCTGAGCATCCTCTCGACGCCCGAGTCCGCCTGGACCGCGACCGACCAGTCGCTGGTCACCACCGGACGCGCCAACCGGACCGTCGATGCCCTGGTGTCGATCACCTACGGCCCCGCGGTCCACCAGCTTCGCGTGACCCTGGCGCCGAAGTTCTGAGCCAACCCAATCCAAGGAGTTCAAAATGCCCGATTGGAACAGCCGGCTGGTCGTCTCCTACACGGTGAACGGCCAGACCAAGACCATCTCCCCGATCGATTCCTTCACGCCGACCTTCGCCCTGACTGCGGAGGCCCTGCACTCGATCGAGCATACCCACATCGGCGTCGTCTATTCGCCGCAGGTGATGACCTTCACCATGACGGTGAAGCCCATCGGCACCATCGCCGCAGAGCTCACCTCCCTCGCCATCAACCGGACGCGCTTCGACGTGTCGGTGCAGGAAGCGGAGGGCAATGACTGGGCGTACTCGACCCTGGTCATGAGCAATTGCATCATCACCAGCGCGATCCCGTCGACCGCGACCACATCTGGGGCGCCGACCGCCACCTTCTCGGGCTTCAGCCTCGGGGCCACGGAGACCGACAAGGCCAACACCTCCAATTCGCTGCCCTAGGCGCGGGAGCTTCAGCCATGGCCAACGGACAAGGCGCTCCGTCCCCCAACTCGGGTGCGGTCCAGCACGACGGTCACTCCGTCGTCTGGTCGCTCGGCTCGGAGACCGACGGGTCCTCCGGGAGCGGGCCGCCGGAGATCCACTACCATTTTCCGGTGGAGATCGAGGTGCGCAACGCCTCCGCTCCGGTCGACGAGGACCGGATCATCCACGCGACGCTGGAGCGCCTGGCGCGGGAGCTCAACGCCTGAACCGGTCCCTGTCCTTATGCGGCTGAACGTCAACATACCTATCCGCTTGGCCGTGGACCTCGACACGCTCGAGCATCGGCCGGGGGACGTCGACGAGGCGCTCGGCGCGGCGACCGGCCGCGCCCTGCGCCGGTCGGCGGGAGCGACCGCGCGCGCCGGCGATCCCAGTGGCGTGGTGGTCCACGATCCGACGTTCGCCTGGCGGGGCGCGGCGCTCAGGACCGTCGCGCCCGACGCCCGGCACGACACCGAGGCCCGCCTTGCGCGCGTGATCCAGCGCTCGGCGAGGAGCGGAGGAAGCCCGGCGGCCGCGCCGGCCGCTCCGGGCCGGCAGTTGCGCAACCGGCCCTGGCGCGGATGGCGAATCCAGACGGCGATAAACTTCCACACCACGGTCGGCGAATACACGACCTATTTCGGCGACTTCGTGGAAGGCGCCAACGGCAACTACTACACCCTCTACGAGGCCTTCGCCGACGAGCTCAGGTGGGTCTCGCTGTGGGTCGTGCAGGTCGACCGCACTTACCGGCGCGACGATCTCGGGGCGGAGCTCGCCGCCCGGGCGCGGGAGCTGAACCGGGTCGACACCGCTCACGAAGACGGCATTTGGATCGAGGTCTTCGCCGAGCCGGCGCGCCAGCGCCTGATCCAGATCGACCACGACCACCTGGTCGAGGGCGCCACCTCCGATCTCACCGGCAACGGCCGCTACACGGCCGTCTACGACGGCGAGCGCTACGTCCTGGCCGGCGCCCAGGTCGTCTTCACGATGATGAAGCTTCCGATCATCACCCTGGAGACCTACGCGCGGCTGGACTCTCCGTTCGACCTGACGGTGGCGTACCGCGATCTGGACTTCCTGATCAATCAAGAGGGTTTCCGGTCGTACCTGAATGTCTCGTGGCAGGCGTTCATCGCCGCCATGGGCGATCAGACGACCGCCCTGCACGTGACGCCCGTCGAGGTCACGGCACGCGTTCCGGGCATGACCCTGGCGCAGCTCACCGAAGGGCGCGACCTGCCTCAGCTTCCCGGGCCGAACGCGCGGCGGATCCGCAGCTTCCGGATCCTCAATCAGGAAACCATGGACGCCTTGCCGTCCGCCGTCCGCGCGGCGGTCGCGCCTCACACCAACGCCGCGACCCTGCCCCAGCCAAGCGACGCGCGCTGGGGGCCTTGGCAGGTCGGTTGGCGCGGCGCGGAGTTCTCGGCCCCCTTCGAGCTGAGCCCTGACCAGCAGTTCGCCATCAACAACCGCGCGCGGGCGGCGCAGGTGGCCGACGGCTTCATCGATCTGCTGGGCCGCTATCCCGACGACTCCCTGGAGCAGATCCGCTGGTGGGGCGACCTCGACGGGCTGATCCAGGGCCATCTCGGCATCGCCAGCGAGAACGGCGTCCGGACCATGTTCGACCTGGTCATGACGGACCTCCAGGGGCGCGAGGCGGGACGCTGGTTCACGGCCTTGCTCGACCGCATCGCCAGCTCGCGCGGCGACGCATCCATGCACTTCCTCCAGGCGGCGATGGTCTCCCGGGACTATGGCGGCCATCCGCGCATCGCGCAGATCCGCGCCGACTACAACCAGCACACCCGTGACGTCCTCGAGATCGCCTATTTCCCCGGCGTGGCCATGTGGCTGCACAAGGATTCCGATCAGCGGGTCGCCCTTCGTGGTGTCGTCGCCGACGCCTGGAGCGACTACGTCAGCCGCGCCAAGGTCCAGGTTCTGAACGAATCCAAGCGAGCGGAATTCGACGCGGCGCTCGACGTCGCCGCCCATCAGATCCTGGACGAAGTCGTCACCGGCCGGTCCCCTCAGGAGTACACCCAGGAACAGTTCGCAAACGCGGCGATCAATCGGGCTTCCCTGGCCGTCCATCTGAGCAACGACGATTTCGAGAAGGCCACCCAGCTCACCTCCCTGCGGATCACCGCCATCGAAGCCACCAAGGATCGGGGCATCGAGGCCTACCGGATCACCTTCAACCTCGTCCAAAAGCTCGAGGACGACGCCACTTGGACGGACCTGCCCGACACCACCCGCTCGCTGATGGCCTGGGACTTCGAGTTCCTGCTGAGCGGCTGGCAGCTCGGCCGGATGGGCGAACGCTTCGAGACCGTGGGCCTGGTGATCTCCGGCATCGCCATTATCGCGGTCGCCTGGGAGGCCGGCATCATCGCCGCCCTGGTGGAGGCGGCGGGCGGCACAGCGGCGGTCCTCACCTCCGTCGCCATCTCCGAGATCCTCTACCTGGCGACCGCCAGGCACTACAGTATCGAGGGTTTCGTGATGGCCGCCATCGACGGCTACATCATGGCCCTCACCTTTCGTGGCGGCGGCATCGCCGGTAGGGCGATCGCGCTCAGGATCGGTCGTGCGACGATGCCTCAGATCGTCGGTGGCTGGATCGCCGAGCGCCTTACCGTGGGCATCGTGGGGGGCGCCCTGGGTGGCGGCGCCGTGGTGTTCGCGCACGGCATCGCCGAGGTCCTGCTGCACCAGGGCCATTTCCCGAGCCTCGGCGATTTCGCGCGCGGCATGGAGATGGGGGCGCTGTTCGGGCTGGTCGGCGAGTTCGTCATCGGCCCGGCGCTTCAGGGCGCCTTCCGCGTCGGCGGCCGCACCGTGCTGAACACCATCGGCGACGCCGCGCGGGTGATCCGCGAGTCCGGGGTCTCGCCAGCCGCCTACGCCTCCGACGTCGCCCAGGCCCTGGGAGCCCTGCGAGCCCGCCTCGCAACCATGCTCGAGGAGACCAGCGTCCGGGAGATCATCGAGGGCCTGCGCGATCGCATGGCCAGCATCGGCGAGAATATCGAGGGCTTGCCGGGCGCCGTCGCCAGCGGGGCGCGCCGGCGGTTCCAGTTCGCCATGCTCCGCCGGATCCTGGAGCTCTCCGACATCGGACTCGGCAGGGTCGAGACGGACGGGCTCGAACGGCTGCTGTCGACGACGGAAGCCGGCGCCGCCTGGATGTCTCAGGAGGAGATGATCGCGTTCCTGAACCGGCTGCGGCTTGACGCCAGCCGGGCCCAGCAGTTCCTGAACGCCCTGGGACGGCTCACCGACGAACGGGTCGGCGGCGTCGTCGCGGGCGGGCAGCTCGACGCCCTCGCTACTGCGCCGAACCTTTTGACCCGGCTCACGGCGGGAGACCTCGAACAGGCCTGGGCGGTTCTGACCGGGCCGTCGTTCCGCATGTCGGCGGCCGACTTCGAGGCCTTCCTTGGCCGGATCGCCGGCCATCCAGAGCCCCAGCAGACCTCGGCGCTGGAGATCCTTCGTCGCCCCGAGCAGCTGGTGACCCCCGAAGGCGTGATCCAGGCGCTCGGCAAGGCGGGACTTGGCGAGGGGATCGCACCCGGGCTCGACCGCCTCTACGGCGCGCTGGAGTCGGCCGCCGCCGACAACGTCATGGGTTCCGTGTCGGCCGGCAACACCGGGCGGTTCCTGCGTGGCCTCGGCGCCCTGCGCCAGGAGGTCGTCAACAACCTGGCCCGCGACGGCTACCTCGAGCCCCTGGCGAGCGCCCCGCGAGTGCTCGAGCGGATGGGCGCGAGCCTCGACCAGATGCGCGCCCTGACCGCGGCCCACGGGCCGTTCGGTGCGACCCTAGGGGACGCGGTCGCCGGCCTAGAGACTTTCCTGGGCGCCATCGAGCGGTTTGCGGCCGATCAGCAGCAAGCGGCGCTGGAGCTGCTTCGGCGGCGGGGCAACCTGGTCTCGCCGCGCGCGGTGAGGGCCGTCCTGGATGCCGGCATCCCCCTGGACAACGAGGTGCAACGGGGCCTCGACCACGTCCACCGCGCCGACTCCGGCGTGACCTTCGAGCAGCTTCAGGCCGCAACCGGCGGCGACCTGGAATCGGTGCTGCGGGGGCTGAGCCGGAACGACCTCCCGAACTGGAGCCGGTTGGGCCACGTCGACGCCATCCTGCGCAATGACGGGGTCAGGACCCTGCTGAGCCAGCGCGCCAACCTGGAGCCGTTCCGCACCTTCCTCGCCCGCTACCCGGGGAACGAGGAGGCGGTCATCGACGCGCTTGGGCGGTTGCTGAACCGCGTGCGCCAGCTCGGTGGCGGCAGCTTGCGCAGCTTCGAGACGACCGAATTGATGACCGCGCTGAACAGCCGCGCGGCCCAGCGTGGGGGCCTGCCGATCGGAGAGATCGACCAGATCGCTGGCGAGCTCGGGCAGTCGTCCTTCCCGACCCGTACTGTCCCGGTCGCCGGCCGGCCAACGGTCGTCCCCGCGGCCGCCGAAGAGGCGCGCGCGTTCGTGCGGCTGCTGGGCGACAACGTCGTGCCAGTCCAGGCCCACGAGATGCTCACTCTGCCGACGGACGTCACCGTGGCGCGGGTGGAAGTCGCCGGCGAAGGCGCGATCGGCCCGGACGTGCTCTTCACGACCAGCACCGGCGAATCCATCGGACGCGAGGCCGTCGCCACGGCGATTCCGACGGTGGACCCCGCCAATCCCCTCGCGGCGCTCGACCGCAACCTCAGCGGCGCCAGTCTCGAACACAAGATCACCGCTTACAGCCCCAGCGGCGTGGTGGGCCGCAGGCCCGGCCTCACCTGGTTGCGCAAGGAGATAGACGTCCGCATCGATCCGTCCGTCGACGGTTTCTCCTACGACGCGCTGTTGCAGCAAATGCAGGCCGACGGATCGCTCCGACCGTTCCTGGACCGGGTGATCCGCGGCATACCTGGAAACGGCGATATCAGCCGCATCAGGTTCTACAATTCCCAGGGGACCCTGGTCCTCACGTGGACGCCATAGCCCATGCAAGCTCTCGACCTTGTCGCGGACCTCCCGCTCACCACAGATCCGGCCGGCGGACCGATCGAGGCGCTGCGGCGCATGCTGGTTGGGTGGATGCCGGAGTTCTTCCGGCCGATGGAGTGCCACGCGGTCGTCTCCGGCGAGGCCTTCGACTGGCCTGCTTCCCCGGGCTTGCAGGCCGGTGAAGACCCCTGGCCGGGCGAAGTCGCCGACGGGGGCCCTGTGACCCGCACAGAGGGTCCTGCCGCCCTGTCCATGGGGATCCTGGAGCGCCTGCCCTCCGGCGACCGCTACGCCATCCGCCTGCTTGGCGCACTGAAGTTCCTGGAACCAGATGTTGCTCCGCAGCCCGGTTGGTACGGCCGCGCCACCGATGGCGACAGCAAGGGCCTCCTGGCCGTGGCCTATATCCAGTTCCACTGGAACCAGTCCTGGCGCGAGCTCCGCCTCTCCTTCCCGGCCCTCGGCTATCCGCTGAGCGGCCAGCTGCCCCGGGTTGGGCCCGACGGCAGGGGGGCGGGGGTGCAGGGGCCGGAGACCGTCGCATTCAATCGCCAGAACCTGATCGAAGCCTTCGTCCGCTGCGCCGATGTGCTGGGCTACGCGCGCGGCGACATCCGCTGGTCGGTCGAGGCGGAAAGCGACACCCCCGAGGCGACGCGCGAGGAGATCGCCACCCTGCTCCAGCAGACGACAGGCAGGCCCTAGATGGCTTCGAGTTTTCAGAACTACGCCAACGTCCCGTCCGCGATCATCTCGGACGGCATCCTGCCAATCCCGATCTGGGCGGTGACCACCATGGTCCTGGCCGAGACCTATCACCTGCCGCCGATCGGCTCGACCGGGGCGAAGGCCATCGTCGGCGTGCACGACGATCTCGTCACCCTCACGGGCGTGCTGGTCGGGATGGAGCGCTTCGCCTGGAAGCTGGCGCTGGAGACCCTGGCGGAATCCTCCAAGCGCGGCACGGCGCTGGGCGCCTTCACCGGCGGGGCCGTGTCCGGCCTGATCCTGATCACGGCGATGACCATCCGCACCGACATGCAGATTCAGTCACTGTCGTTCACCGCCACCACCACCAAGCGCGAGGCGCTCGACGTCACCATACAGCTGGCGTCGATGCCTTTGCCCGGCGCGCTCGGCAAGCTGCTGGACCTGGCGGCTGTCGGGGTCGGCGCGCTGGCGGACGCGGGAGGCAACTGAGATGCCCGTCCCACCGATCCCCGTCGACCGTTATCTGACGCCGGACGACCCGCCGGCGGCGCCAGACGGCTTCACCACACTCACCCAGAAGATCGCCACCGGCATCCCTTTGCCCATCAGCCTCGACACGGACTTCACCGCCGTGCTCGTGGTCCCCACCGGCCTGGCGGGTGAATGGCAGGCGGCTGCGCCTGCCGCCGTCGTGACGACCAGCACCTCCCAGACCGATCCGCATGATCCTGCCGTCGCCGAGCCCGTCGGAAACGTGGAGCGGTCCACGGGCCGGCTGCTGATCCAACGGCGAGGCGTCAATGTGGCGTCCGTTCCTCTGACGGCCGGCCAACAGGTGTCGGCGCCGCTCGATGGCGGGACCTCGCCGGGCCGGCTCGAGGTCATGGTGACCGCCTGGGACCTGCGCGCCGGCTCGATGGTCAGCATCGGCGATTATGGCGCCTCGATCACCCTGGCCTGGCGTCGCAACGACACCGGCATGCAGGTCTACGGCCCCGTGCCGCTCAACCCGTTCCTGAGGTTGCGACTGCCGCCGCTCATCAGGCTGCGCTCGACCGTCGCCCTGGCCCTGCTTCCGAAGATCTACGACCGGCTGCGGATCAGCATCCCTGAGGTTCTCAGATGAGCGTCGGCATCCTCTCTTCGGACCAGGTGATGATCGGCAACGCCGCCGGTTGGGCGCTGACGTTTCACACCGAGACCGGCTCCACGCTTGCGCCAGCGGTCAAGACCATCTGTTCCTCGGATTACGAGGCCCGGCTGACCGCGACGCTGCCCTCCGGGCTCGAAGGCGGATCCTATTCGATCACGGTCGAGGGGATGACGGATGCGGACTATAAGCTGATCGCCCAGACCGGCGCCTCGGGCCAACCCACCGTGTGCCAGCTCTATCTCTACTGGATCGACGCCAACGCCAGTCCTCTCGGCTATCTCGCCAATCTCGCCGGCCTTACCGGCGCCCTGAGCCGCTTCGACCCCTCCGCCATGGCCTCCTCCCTGGTGGCGGTCCTGCACATCACCAAGGTCTCCCGGGCGGTGGGCGAGCGCCGCTACGAAGCGACCATCGAGGGCAAGGAGCGGGTCTACCAGAACCTCTCGAGCCAGCGCATCGGCAGCCCGGTGACCGCGACCAAGGTGCGCGACGCGGTCACGACCATCGCGCAACGCACCAATGTCGACATCCAGACCGTGGGCTTCGGTGCGGACGGCTCGATGCCGACCGCCCCGGCCGCCGGCTCGGGCTCCTCCAGTCCAGGAGATGAGCAGGTCTCGCTCGACACCGGCCCGACCTACGCCTCTGCCCTCAACGGTCTGGCGACGCGGCTGGAACAGGCCTCGGGCAAGTACGGCCGGGGCATGATGCTGATCCGCAATGGGAGCCTCAGCTTCGGCGTGCGGCAGTTCCAAGAGAGCGACGCCAAGATCCTGACGCTCGGCAAGGGGCTCCTGGCCACCGAGACGCTTCATCCGGCCGCGGCCGACCCGGACGCCTCGCCCGATTCCGCCGGACGCGCGCAG
>FTHI01001451.1_pt1 | contig 12015 bp, 9 predicted proteins | sample 1640891 | NCBI WGS metagenome assembly FTHI01 (sample SAMEA3914788, study PRJEB12502) | metagenome | biome: forest; material: soil | place: Canada | collected 2011-07-03 | depth 0.1 m
ACCAAAGACCAGGCTTCCGGCGACGGGGCTGGCAGGGGGGTTGGCCCCGGTAGTCGATGTCTGTGCGGCCGCAACGGCCGTGACGTGTGCGTCTGAGGTCCTTGCCGTCCGCTCGGCGCGGGGATGGTCTGACCTGGCTACGGCGGTGGCGCCCCGGACGTCAGCCCGGACGTCAGCCTGGGCGGCGGCGCGAACATCCGCGGCGTGCGGCGCGTGGTTCGGATCGGTCTTGGCCACCTTGGAGTCGCCCGTCTTTGGCGGGGCGACGGCGGTCGGCTGCGCGGCGGGAGCCGGCGGCTGGGCGCCCGGGTCCACATTGGCGTTGGCGGCAGCTGCCTTGATGGCGGCCTGGGCCGCCGTATCGGAAACGGGCTTGGTGAGGCTCGCGAAGTCCAGGACGTTCGAAGCCTTCCCGGCGGCGGGCGCGTCGTTCTTGCCTTGGACCGGCGTCGCCGTGGGGGTCTGGGTCGGCGGGGCGGCAGGGGCGTTCATGAGGGCGCCGGCCAGCATCTGGGCCACCACGTCCGAGCCGAGGGTGGTCTCCTGCTTGATCGGATCGCGCTGCGCTGCCGCGTCGTCGGCGCCGGCCGGACCCTTGTCGGCGAGCACCTTGTCGAACAGGGCGGCGAACGCAGAGTCCGAGCCCGCGTCCGCACCGGCCGCGGTGGCGGCCAGCTGCGGGATCAAGGCGGAGGCGACGGGAGCAGATTGCATTCGACGAGATCCGATCGGCGGACGGCGCGTGTTGCGCCATTGGTCTGCCTCATCCAGCAACCGCCGCGCCAACTCCCCGATCAGGGGTCAATCCATTGAATCCTCTCGATATTCACTAAAGCGTGGCGGCTGGAGCTCACCGACTGCGCGGCGGATTTTGCCGAGCACTGGGGCGTCTGGCGCCGGGCGCCGGTGAACTGGCGCCCGTCTTGCGCCTGAATCTGGCAGACGAACGGTCTCCAGAGACGGATGCTATGAAAATCAATGAGTTAGATCTGATCAGAATGTCGGATCTCGCCGGGTCCGGGTCGAATCTGCCGACCGGACGACATTCTTTGCCCAGCAGGAGGGCCGCCCCGTGACCCTGTCGACGATCCTCAGCTCGGCCTCATCCGGGCTGCTGACCTCCCAGACCCAGCTTCGGGTGGTCTCGGACAACATCGCCAACGTCAACACCCCCGGCTACGCGCGCAAGCAGGTCGACCAGGGCTCTGTCAGCCTGTCGACCATGGGCGGCGGCGTCTCGGTCGGCCGTATCGACCGGGCCGTGGACCAGTTCCTCCAGCAGGCGGGTCTGCAGGCCGCCGGCCAGGTGGGGCGCGCAGGTGTGATCTCCGATTTCCTCGACCGCGCCCAGAGCGCGTTCGGCGACCCGACTGCCGCCAACGGCTACTTCAACCAGCTCGACCAGATCTTCTCGGCCTTCTCCGCTTCGTCGCAGGATGCGGCCTCGACCGTGTCGCGGAACCAGGCGCTCTCGGCCATCTCCAACTTCCTGGACCAGTCCTCGGCCATTTCGTCACAGCTCACCGCCCTGTCGCAAGAGTCCGACAAGCGGATCAGCGACAACGTCAACAAGCTCAACGACCTGCTGGGTCAGATCTCCAATCTCAACACCACCATCATCCGTGACAGCGTCAATGGTGGCGACACCACGGGCGCCGAGAACAGCCAGGCCCAGCTGATCGACCAGCTGTCCTCGATGATGGACATCCAGATATCCCGCCGCGCCGATCAGAGCCTGGATGTCCGCGGAGGCGGCGGCGAACTCCTTGTGGGCCGCGCCGGCCCGGCCGCGGTCTCCTACCTCACCACCGGCTCGGCGCCGGGCCAGCTGCAGGTGACCACTGCAAATGGCAGCCCCCGCCCCCTGGTCCCCGTCGACGGGTTGATCAAGGGATTGATCGACCTGCGCAACAAGGAGATCCCCTCGATCGGCACCCAGCTTGGCGAGTATGTCACGCGGGCGGCCGATGAGATCAACCGGGCGCACAACGCCGCCACCGCCGTACCGCCCCCCAACACGCTGGCCGGCCGCAATACAGGGATCGACATCGCCACGAGCGTCACCGGCTTCACCGGCAAGACCACGGTGGCGGTCGTCGATTCTGCCGGAACCATGCAGACCCGAGTCGACATCGACTTCAGCGCCGGGACGATGATTGTCGACGGCGGCGCCGCGACCGCCTTCGTCCCCTCGAACTTCCTGACCACCCTGAATGCGGCTCTGGGGGCCAATGGCACGGCGACCTTCGCCAATGGCGCATTGACCTTGCAGGCCTCCGCCGGAAACGGGATCTCGATCGCGGACGATCCGACGACGCCCTCCGCCAAGGCCGGACGCGGGTTCAGCCAGTTCTACGGACTGAACGACCTGATCACCTCCAACCGCTTCCCCTATCCCGCCACAGGTCTGTCGCTGAGCGACGCCAACGGCTTCAATGCAGGCGGGGTCATCAGCCTGCGGGTGCAGGACCCGTCCGGGGCGAACCTGCGCGACTCCGCCGTCTCGGTTCCCTTTGGCGGCACGGTGGACGATCTGATCACCGCCCTGAACGACCCCGCCACGGGCGTGGGCCTCTACGGGACCTACAGCCTCGACAGCCAGGGCCGGATGAGCTTCGCCCCCAACAACCCCGGCGTCACCGTCAGCGTGATCAGCGATTCCTCACAGACTGCCGCCGGCGGGGCCTCCGCTACGGCGCTGTTCGGTCTGGACGACACCGTCAGGGCCGCCCGCGCCTCACAGTTCTCCATCCGGGGCGACATCGCGGCGGACAGCACCAAGCTTTCGCTGGCCCAGCTCGATCTCACCGCCACGGCCGGCCAGTCGGCCTTGAGCATCGGCGACGGGCGCGGCGCGCTGCTCCTGGGCGCAGCCGGGGACGCCATCGCTACCTTCGACCCGGCGGGATCGCTCGGGCAGGTGAGCGCGACCCTGGCGCAGTACGGCTCACAGTTCTCCGGCGCGGTCGCCCAGAAGGCCACGGCCGCCGAATCGACCAAGGGCAACGCCCAGGCGGTGGCCACCGAAGCCGCCGGCCGGCGCTCATCGGTCGAAGGCGTCAATCTCGACGAGGAGCTGATCAAGCTCACCACCTACCAACAGTCGTACAACGCGTCCGCCCGCCTGATAACGGCGGTGAAGGACATGTTCGACACACTCATCAATATGGTGTGAGGCAGAAGCCATGGACCGTGTAACCACATTCAGCGCCTACAACTCGGTGATCGCCAGCCTGATGCAGAACGAGCTTCGGCAGAACGTCGCCGAGGTCCAGGTCTCCAGCGGCAAGGTCGCGTCCGACCTGAAGGGCTTCGGCGTCAACGCCGAGGCGCTCACCGCCGCCCACACCCTGAAATCCCGGGTCGACGGCTTCGTCACCAGCATCAAGAACCTCGGCGTGAAGCTCGACGCCCAGAATCTGGCGCTCATGAACGTCTCGGACTCTTCGCAAAGCGCCCGGGCAGCCATCGCCAATGCGGTGGCGACCGGCAGTGGCGCGGGCCTGATGACCTCGTTGCAGAGCTACTTCAGCCAGGCGGCGGCGGCCCTCAACACCCAGTTCAACGGCCACTACGTCTTTGCAGGCGGCAAGGTCGACACGCCGCCCGTGGCGGTCCAGACCCTGGCCGGGCTCGCAGCGCCGCCGCCCGGCGGCGTCTTCCAGAACGATCAGCTTGTGGCCACCAGCCGGCTCGACGAGTCGACCACGGTGCAGACCGGCGTCCTGGCCAGCAATGTGGCGACGAACATGTTCGCCGCCTTCAACGCTGTCCAGGCCTTTGATCAGGGCGCAGGCGGGCCCCTGAGCGGCCAGCTCACCCAGGCCCAGATCGCGTTCCTGACCAGCATGCTTCCCACCTTCGATTCCGTGGGCCGCGGGCTGACCGACACGGTCGCCTCCAACGGGCTGATGCAGAGCCGCGTCGAGCAGGCTCAGACCACCCAGACCGACCGCCAGACGGTGCTGGAGACCATGATCGGCGGCATCACCGACGTGGACATGGCGGAGGCGGCCTCCCGGCTCAGCCAGTCGCAGGTGGCCCTGCAGGCGTCGGCCAAGATCTTCGCCTCGCTGCAGAACAGCTCGCTGCTGAACTACCTCCCGATCCAGTAGGCGCGTCCGCCTGGCGGCCGCCCCTGGCCCGACTCCAGGATTCGGCGCTAGGAGAAGGCATGCACGGCGGACACGCGCATCATCACGGCCACAGCCATCATCACCCCGCCCCTCCGCGCGGCGATCCCCGCTGGCTGATCGGCATCGGGCTGAACACGGCCTTCGTGCTGGTCGAGGTCACGGCGGGCGTGCTCGGCCACTCCATGGCCCTGCTGGCGGACGCCGGGCACAACCTCTCGGACATCCTGACTCTGGCGCTGGCCGGCGCCGCGGCGTGGCTGGCCCGCAGACCGGCGAGCCCCCGGCGCACCTACGGCTTCGGCAAGGCGACGGTGCTGGCCGCGCTCTTCAACTCGATCCTTCTGGTGTTCGCCTGCGGCTTCATCGCCCGCGAGGCGCTGATCCGGTTCTCAAGCCCGACCGTGCCGGCGACCGGCCTGATGATGGCCGTTGCCGCCGCCGGGGTGGTGATCAATGGCCTGACCGCTGCACTGTTCCTTCGGGGGCAGGCCGACGACGTCAACGTCCGTTCAGCCTTCCAGCACATGGCCGCCGACGCGGCGATCTCGGCGGGGGTGGTGATCGCCGGCGCCCTGATCCTGTTCACCGGCAAGGCGTGGATCGATCCGGTGGCCAGCATCGCCATCCTGGTGGTCATCCTGATCGGGACCTGGGACGTCTTGAAGGAGGCCCTGGACCTGGCCATGGACACCGCTCCCTCCCGCGTCGACGTCGCCGCGGTGCGCGCCTTCCTGGAGACCTGCCACGACGTGGCGGACGTGCACGACCTGCACGTCTGGCCCCTTTCCACCACGGAAACCGCGCTCACCGTTCACCTGGTGCGGGCCTGCGGCGGCGGCGACGACTTCCTGGCCGATGTCGGCAAGGCCCTTTCCGACCGCTTCGGCATCAGCCACGCGACGGTGCAGGTCGAGGTCGAGGGTCTGACCGGCTGCGAGGACCTGCACGCCTGATGTAAGACTGCGCTTCGGGACAATGCTCGAAAAAGGAAGACCGGGATGGCGAGATCCAACTCCTTCCTGCTGGCGCTGGCCGGCGCCGCCCTTGTCGCCTCATCCGGGGCCGGGGCGCGTGCCGAGGACGACCTGGGGCGCGTGCTACGGGTGATCGGCCAGAGTTCGGCCGGAGCCCCGATCCCCGGGCGGTTCGTGATCGACGCCCGGCTCAAGCCCGGCGACGCGCCATTCCAGAGCACGGTCGAAGGGTGGTTCGCCGCCCTGCCGCCCGACACCGGGACGGGCGAGATCGAGGGGAGCTGCGTGGAGAGCCGTTGCGCCCTGTCCGTGGACCTCGACGACGGCAAGCTGGGACTGACCGGCGACCTCGGGGGTCCAGCTACGCCAGGGCCTGGTCGCGCCTCGCTCAAGGCCGAAGACGACAAGACGCCCCATCAGGGCGCGGTCACCTATGCCCTGGTCTCGGGGCCCATCCCCGACCTCGGAGAATTGGCGCCGCCTGACGCTGTGACCGCCCAGGAAATGGAGGAGCTCCTGATGTGGAATGGCTCCCAGGGGGGCTTCAGCAACGTCGACAAGGACTGGCCGGACTCCTTCGAGCGCGGCCTGCTGGCCGACTGGCAGGCCGGCGCCGGCCGCCCCGCCACCGGCCTGATCCTGGTCGCCGACCTCAAGGAGATGCGCGCAGGCGCCATGGCCGCAAAGGCCAAGGCCGACTGGAAGGTGCTCGGCGATCCGGCGCTCGGCTGGAGCGGCGGCTATCCGGCGTCGCTCCTGACCAAGGCCAGCCAGGCCCAGGGAGAGCGGCGCTTCGAAAGCGCTGATGGCAAGGCCAAGCTCGTGCTCGCCGTCGATCCGCCCCTGACGAGCGAGGCCTTCGACGCATTCTGGGAGAAGGTGAAGGCCCGCGCCGAGGCCGGTGAAGGCCAGGGCTACACCCGCGTGAACAGCGACTTCGAGATTTCCTGGCGCGAGAAGGATGTGGTGGTCACCGCCGTGGCGCACAGCCGCGAAGGGGGCCTGGCGCGGCTGGAATTCTCATACCCGGCCGACCAGGACGAGACCTGGGCCCCCTACAAGACCATCCTCCCCCGCAGCCTCCGCGTCACCGACGCCCTGAAGCCGAAGTAGGAAAGTGGGTGGCGCAGCGCCGACGCCCTTAAGGCGTGGTCGGGCGCGAGGGGCAGGTGCGTGCAGCCCATGCTCGCACGCTCCTTCCTTCCGTCATGGTCGGCCCTGTGCCGACCATCCAGAAACGTTGTCCTCTCCGGAGGGGGCGGTGCGTCTGGATCCTCGCCACAGGGGGCGAGGATGACGGAGTGGAAGGATTCACGTCACCAACGCTTGAGGCCAGGTAGACACGGCTACATGAGCCTTTCGCGGCCGTGCGGGGCGGTGAAGTCCACGGGGGTTCCCTTGGGGATCACGCCGGAGGCGTTGGCGCGTAGCAGCGAATAGTAGTTCTGGACGTAGAGCCGGGGCTTCACGGTCGCCGCTACGCCGGGGACGGCATAGAGGTCGCGGGTGTAGGCCCACAGGTTGGGGAAATCCCTGAGCTGCTGTCGATTGCATTTGAACAGCGAGAAATAGGCGACGTCGAAACGGACCAGCGTCGGGAACAGCCGCCAGTCGGCTTCGGTCGGGCGGGTGCCCAGAAGATAGCGCTGGCTCCCGAGGCGCGCCTCCAGCGTGTCGAGGGCGGCGAACAGGGAATCGTAAGCCTCCTCATAGGCCTCCTGTGACCGGGCGAACCCGCAGCGGTAGACCCCGTTGTTCACGTCGGCGTAGATGAAATGGTTCAGCGCATCGATCTCCGCGCGCAGCGGCTCGGGATAGTAGTCCTCGGCGTTCCCGGCCACCCCCCTGAACTCGCTGTTCAGCATCCGGATGATCTCGGAGGACTCGTTGTTGACGATGCGCCGGCTCCGCTTGTCCCAGAGGACCGGGATGGTCACCTTGCCGGTATAGGTCGGGTCGGCGGCGCTGTAGGCCTCATGCATGTAGTGGAAGCCATTGACCGCGTCGGCCGTGCAATCCGGATACTCAGGGCGGATTTCATAGGTCCAGCCGTTCTCCCGGAAGAACGGCAGACAGTAGGAGATGGTGATGGCGTCCTCGAGCCCCTTCAGGGCGCGATAGAGGATCGTGCGGTGCGCCCAGGGGCAGTGATAGCCGACATAGAGATGGTAGCGCCCGGCCTCGGCCTGGAAGCCGGAGGATCCGTCCGCGGTGATACGATCGCGGAAGGCGCTGGCGATGCGCTTGAACTCGCCCCCCGCCCCGATCTCCTCCGGATCTTCCTCGGTCCACTTGCCGTCCTTGACGTAGCCCATGGCCTTCTCCGTGTTCCCGGGCTCTCTTAGCCGACTTGTCGGCGCGCAGGGACCTCATGACGATGTCCCGGCCCCGATGATATAGACCCGGCCCCCATGATCCCGGTCAACGACGACATCGCCCTGGAAGACGACGAGCTCGTCGAGCGCTTCATCCGCGCCTCCGGGCCCGGCGGCCAGAACGTCAACAAGGTCTCCACCGCCGTGGAGCTGCGTTTCGACGTGCGCGGCTCACCGTCGCTGCCCGACGGCGTCCGCCATCGGCTCGAGCGCCTGGCTGGCCGGCGGCTCACCCTTGAGGGCGTGATCGTGCTAACCGCCCAGCGCTTCCGCACCCAGGACATGAACCGGCAGGACGCCCTGGAGCGCTTGCTCGAGCTGATCCGCAAGGCCGCCGAGCCGCCCCCGCCGCCACGCAAGAAGACCCGGCCGACCAAGGCGTCGAAGGAGCGGCGGCTGGTGGCCAAGTCCCGCCGCGCGAGCGTCAAGTCGACGAGGTCCCGGCCGCTGCCCGAAGGCTGACGTCAGCCCGGCTGGGACTCAGTCTCGGACGGCGTCGTCCTGGCCTTGGCGTCGCGAGCCCGGCGGATCACGCTCGCCATGTCGGCCACGCCGAAGGGCTTGGCCAGCACCAGGAAGCCATGCGCGCCCCCGCTCGACAGCGCCTCGCTGTAGCCAGTCATCAGCACGATCGGCAGGTCTGGCCAGCGCTCGCGAACCGCGCGGCCCAGGTCCAGGCCGGACATCCCGTCGTCGAGGGCGATGTCGGACATCAACATATCCGCCGCCCCGCCCGCTTCGAGGGCCGCGAGGGCCGATGCCGCGTCCCTGGACCAGGACACGGAATAGCCGATCCCCGTAAGCATGGCCTGAGTGACTTCGGCGACCTCCGGGTTGTCCTCCACCAGCATCACGTGGCCGCGCTCGTTCTGGGTCTCGACTGCGCGCTCCGGGTCGAGGCGGACGGTTATGGGCTCGCCGCGGGGAAGATAGAGCGTCACCGTCACGCCCTCCCCGCACCGGCTCCTGATGGTGACGGCGCCGCCGGACTGCCTGGTGAAGCCATAGACCTGGCTCAGCCCCAGGCCTGTGCCCTTTCCGGGCGGCTTCGTCGTGAAGAAGGGCTCGAAGACCTGAGACAGCTGGTCCGCAGGGATGCCGACGCCGGTGTCGGCGATGGCCACGGCCACGAATTCGCCGGTCAGTCCGGTCCCGTCGTCCCGGCCCTTCCCGAGCGTCACATTGACGGCCGACACGGTCAGCCGGCCGCCGTTGGGCATGGCGTCGCGGGCGTTCACAGCAAGGTTGATCAGGGCCATCTCGAGCGCGCTGGGATCGGCGTGCACAGGCCAGACGTCCGTCGGAATGTTGAGACCGATGTTGATGTCGTTCTGCACCGCCTGGCGCAGAAGCGCCCTCAGCTCCTCGATGCGCTCCTGCAGCAGGAAGCTCACCGGCTGGTGCGAGCTGCGCCGCCCAAACGCCAGCAGCTGGCGGGTCAGGGTCTGGCCGCGCTGGCCGGCCGCGAGGATGGCGTCGACCAGAGCCGAGGCGCGCTCGTCGCCCACCCGCCGTTTGAGCAGCTCGGCGCTGCCCTGCATGATCATCAGGAGGTTGTTGAAGTCGTGGGCGACTCCTCCGGTGATCCGGCCAAGCCCCTCGAGCCGGCGGCTCTCCTCCAGCGTGGCCGCTTCCTGCTGCCGGAGCCGCAGCTCGCGCAGCAGCAGCAGCATGAACAGGACCACGATCATCAGGCTGGTCGCGGCGCCCACGCCCACCAGCGCCAATGCGCGCCGGAAAGGCGCCTCGTAGTTTGCTTGTGGCATGGCCACGTGCACCGACCAGCCCGAGCCGGGAAGGATCCGGTATGCGACCACCAGCGGCGTCCCGTCTGTGCCCATTGCGCGGTAGAAGCCGGTCGGACTGCGGGCCATTGCGGCGCGGCCTTCAGGCGCTGCCGCAGTGCCCGCCACATCGGGCCGGCTGGTCCGGGTCACGACCCTGAACGATCGATCGATGATCCCCGCCCGCCAGCCGGTGGGCAGCTGGCTCGACAGAAGCAGGTTGCGGATGGCGTCGGGTTCCATCACGGCGTCGAGCACATAGACGACCCTGCCGTCCCGGATCACCGGCGCGAAGATCACGAACGCAGGCCGAAGCCGCGGCGGCGTAAGGATCTGTCCGATCACAGGCAGGCCGGTTCGGACCGCCTCGGCCTGGCTTGACTTGTCGATCACCTTGCGCGGGCGCGTCGAGTTCAGGCGCGGGTAGTCCGTGATCCGCTCACCCTGGGGATCGGACAGGGTCAGCGCCCGCCAGTGCGGACGGCCGCTGAGCAGCCGAGCGGCGATCTGATCAAACCGCGCCTGATCGACGGTTCCATCCAAAAGGGGCGACTGAGTCACGGTCTGGACGACTTCGACCTGGGCGTTGAGCTCACGGCTCACTCCGGCGGCGAGCACAGCGACGCGATCCTGGGCATCGCTGACCATGTCCCTCTGACCCTGGCGAAGCGCTGCGGCTCCGAGGACGGCGGACAGGACCACCAGCGGGAGCAATGCCGCCAGGAACAACAGGACCAGCTGACGGTTCAGCTTCACGCGTCTGCCCTCTGGGGAGCGTCGCGCTCAACCTAGATCAGCCCGCGCGTGGAAGCCAATGCGGCCGTTCGTATCGGTCCGGTACGAACAAGGTCCTAACGCATTTCCGCCGGGTCAGGAGGCGAAAGAGAGTCCGGCGGTGGCGAGCTTGGGGATCGTCCGAACCTGGCGCAGCGCGCCCTGTGGGCGAATCGCCGCCTCCAGGCAGGCCAGCAGCTGATCGGCCGGGCCGTCATTCAGGAAGTGGCCCGCGCGCCGCACCTCCACGAACCGGGCCGGGACCATGGTGGTCTCGGCCAGAGCCCGGGCGGTCTCGATCGGCGCGAAGTCGTCCTCGTCGCCATGGATGAAGGTGGTCAGGAAGGGATGCCGCTTCAGGAGATCGAACACCTGGTCCAATTGGCGCCGCTGGCCGGCAACCTCCATCACAGCGTGCTTGAGATCGCGCGGTATCAGGCCCAGCATCCTCATGCCAGCGTCGACCAGGAAGCGGGCGGTCGGCCCGGCCTGACCGAAATACCCGGAAAGCTGGACCAGCCCGCCGAGGTTCTCGGGACGGGCGGCGGCCATCATCGTGGCGATCGCCGCGCCATAGGACTGGCCGACCAGCAGGATGCGCTGGCCGGGCGCCGCGTCCATCAGCGGGAGCAGGGCCTGGGCCTGGGTCTCGAGCTTGGGGACGCAATGAAACGGCTCGGAATTGGCGAAGCCAGGCCGGTCGACAATGACCATCTCCCGGTCGGGCGGCAGTGCGGCCATCACCGGGGCCCAGTATTCGGCCCAGGACGGGGCTCCGGTCACCACCACGATTTTCCAGGGTGGAGGGGTGTCGCGCGGGGTCCACAGCGCCGAGAGGCGCCAGCCCAATCCGCCACCGGCCTCAAAGCTGATGCGTCGGACGACGCTGTCCGGATATTGTTCGCCTGTCGGCAAATGTTCACGTCGGCCGGACATTGCGCACTGGATGCACGACAGTCCGATCTCGAATACGCCCCGCGGTCGTCTACGGCCCACCACCATCTCCATCGCCAGGCCAAGCTCCGCCTGCAGAGGTGCAACGCGGAGTCCAGGCGGGAGTTGCCAGGGACAGGTCTTCGCCCGTCCTCTGTCGCCCCCCAGACACAGGCATAAACCAAAGACCTGAATCCGAGCTTAGCGGTGGGCGCGCCTTGTGTGGCCATTCCGCCACACCTACATCCGAGCCCAGCGGGGGTTGCGCTTGCTCAAGGCGGCCCGCGCCAGATCGCCCATTGGGGATAGGCATGAACATCGAACTCTATTCGGACCGCGCCAAGCAGGCCGTCCAGTCGGCCCAGTCGCTTGCGCTCAGCCAGCGCCACCAGCAGCTCGCGCCCGAGCACCTGCTCAAGGTGCTGCTGGAGGAGAAGGATGGGCTCGCCCGCCAGCTGATCCAGACCGCCGGAGGCCGGCCCGAGGCCGCAGTCTTCGAGACCGAGGCCCTGCTCGCCAAGGCGCCCAAGGTCGAGGGCGGCAATGGCCAGCTCTACCTCAAGCCGGACACCGCCCGGGTCTTCACCAAGGCCGAGGACGACGCCAAGTCGGCCGGCGACTCCTTCGTCACCACCGAACGGCTGCTCGCCGCCCTGGCCAAGGAAGGCGGCCCGGCCGCCGACGCCCTGAAGAAGGCCGGCGTCACGCCCTCGGGCCTGGAGTCCGCGGCTCAGGGCCTCCGCAAAGGCCGCACCGCCGACACTGCCTCGGCCGAGGAAGGCTATGATGCGCTCAAGCGCTACGCCCGCGACCTGACCCAGGCCGCCCGCGACGAGAAGCTCGACCCGGTGATCGGCCGTGACGAGGAGATCCGCCGCACCATCCAGGTGCTGTCGCGCCGGACCAAAAACAATCCCGTCCTGATCGGCGAGCCGGGCGTCGGCAAGACCGAGGGGGCGATGGACGCCTCCAACCTGCTCAAGCCCGCCCTGGCGCGCGGCGAGCTGCACTGCGTGGGCGCCACCACGCTCGATGAATA
>FTHI01001176.1_pt1 | contig 12013 bp, 8 predicted proteins | sample 1640891 | NCBI WGS metagenome assembly FTHI01 (sample SAMEA3914788, study PRJEB12502) | metagenome | biome: forest; material: soil | place: Canada | collected 2011-07-03 | depth 0.1 m
CAGGGAGACGGTGGCGACGTTGCTGTCCAGCGAACCGTCATTGGCCTTGAAGGTGAAGCTGTCCGGGCCGTTGTAGTTGGCCCCAGGCGTGTAGACGTAGGAGCCGTCCGCGTTCAGCGTCAGCCCGCCGTGCGCAGGGCCCGTGACCACGGAATAGGTCAGGGAATCGCCTTCAGAATCGCTGGCGGCGGCCTGGCCCGGGATGGCGCCGTCCTCTGAGCCCGAGGCTGAGCCGTTGGCGGCGACGGGCGCGCTGTTCGAGCCGCCGACGTTGATCGTGAAGCTGTAGCCGCCCGACCCGCCGTGACCATCCGAGACGGTGAAGCCGAAGCTGTCCTGGCCCGAGAAACCGACGGTGGGCGAATAGCTGAAGCTGCCATCGGCGTTGACCACCGCCGATCCGTGCGCCGCACCGCTCGCCAGGGCGTACGTGACCGCATCGCCCTCGGGATCGGATGCGGCCGGGAGGGTTCCGCTGAGGCTGCCGCCCGCGACCGACGAGCCCGAGCCGTTGGCAGATGTGGGAGCGTCGTTGGTCCCGGTGACGCTGACGGCTATCTGGGCGAGGTCGGTCAGGCCATGGGCGTCAGCCACGCGATAGGTGAAAAGGTCGGAGGCGCTGGCGCCCTGGCCCAGGGCCTGTGTGGCCGCGCGGGCGTTGTCCAGGGTGTAGCTGAAGCTTCCGTCCGCCTGGATGGTGAGCGATCCATAGGTCCCCGAGACGACGGTGGATCCCGCCACCGACTGGAGCGCGCCGCCTGCGCCTTCGCTGCCGGCCCGCACGCCACTGACCGCCCGCGTGTCGCCGAGGGCGGAATCCGGATCGGAATCGTTGGTCAGCACATTGCCGCTCGCCGACGGCGTCCCCGCGGTGGGCGTCCCATTGGCGAGTACGCCCGCTTCCGTGACCCCAGCCGCGTCGTCGGCGCCGAGAGGGGCTTCGTTGGCGATCTGGGAGACTGAGAATGCGCCGTTGGAGAACTGATAGGTCTCGACGTTGGTGACGGTGTCCGTTCCGTCGCGCCCCGCCTGGCCGTCGGCCACGGTGGTGGTTCCGGACGACAGCCCCGAGGTGGAGATGACGTAGTCGATCCAGGCGCCGGTGAAGGCGGCCGAATCGGACGCCGCACCGCCGTCGATGGAGTCGTTCCCTTGTCCCCCAGTCAGGGTGTCGGCCCCCGCGCCGCCGCTGAGCGTGTCCGCCGACGCCGATCCGGTGATGGCGTCGCCGAGATGTGTGCCGATCAGGCTCGCCTGGCTGGCGTTGGCGATGGCCAGGCTGGAGGCGTATCCGACCGCCAGGGAAGCGTTGATCAGTCCCGAACCGGTGGCGATGTCGACGCCCAGGCTGGCCATATCCAGGGCCGAGTCCATCAGAAGGGCCCGCACGTCGTCGGGGCTGAGGGTCCCTCGCGCCTGCAGCATCAAAGCCGCCGCGGCCGCCGCGTCGGGCGCCGCCGCCGAAGTGCCGAAGAAGTTCGGGAAGCTGTCGGGGTCCGAGCCGGTGTCCGAGCCGAAGAAGGTGGTGTTGCCCCCGTCCACGGCGGTGAAGGCCACATTGCGGATGTCCGGCGTCGCCAGCAGCGCGCCGGTGTTGTCGTAGAGGATCTTGTCGGGGCCGAAGGAGCTGTAGAATTCGGCGACCGGCGGATTGACCCCGAACTGGGGGGTGCTGGCGAAGGATGCGGCGCCCACGCCCGAGCCACCCCTGGCGGCGGCGTGGCCGTAGAAGGTCCCGGTGTTCAGGTTCGAGGCAGGCGAGGTGAAGAAGATGTTGCTGCCGTTGCCCTCGGCCATGATCCGGATCTCGGACGGGGCCGGGCCGGCGAACAGGCCGACGCGAAGGTAGTAGGTGCCGGCCGCGAGACCCGTGGTCCCGATCACCTCCACCGGATCGCCGCCCAGGTTGTTGGCGACGGACGAGGCTTTGACCGACGTGCCGGCCTGGTTGGTCAGGAAGAAGTCGACGTCGGCGTTCGCCCCGGTCCCGCCTGCCGAGGCGCCGGGGTTGCTCCACTGCAGGACGATCACCTCGCCGCCCTGGATGGTCACGGGCAGGTAGTCCTGGCCCGGCGCGAAACGCATCAGAGTCGTGGTCTCGCCGCCGCCCGTGTAGGTCGCGCCGGTGTTCCAAAGCCCCTCATAGCCGGTGACCTTCGAGCCGTTGGAATCGTTGCCGGCCGAGGAGAAGTAGCTCACCCCCGTCGCCGCCACCTGGTTGATGGCCTGGGCGATCGGGCCGTCCTGGTAGGCCAGCTCGGCGAAGTAGGCGACGTCATCGACGATGACCTTGGCTCCGGCATTGGCCAGGGCGACGATGTTGTTGGCGAAGTGGGCCTGGCCGCCGTTGGCGGTGGCGAACTGTATCGAAGCGCCCGGCGCGATGTCGTGCACCAGCTGGGCCATGCCGCGGCCCTCGTCGGTGCCGCCGGCCGAGTCCTCCAGGATCGTCGTCGCCGCCGGCAGGTCGCCACTGGCGATGTCGCCGGCCATGTGCGTGCTGGCGGAGCTCGAGGTGTTGAAGCTGTCCGACAGGATCCCGATCTTGATCCCGGTTCCGTCAACGCCATAGGTCGAGCGGGCGATATCGGCGTGCTCGGCCGCGTCCGCCTGTGTCGTCACCGTCCCGGCGTGGGTCATCATCACCGAGACGCGGGCGAAGCCGAGGTCGTCAGCCTTGCCGTCGCCGGCGCCGCCCAGCACGCCGCGCAGGTCGTCCAGCCTGGCCGTGCTGATTACGCCGGAGACCATGCCTGCGAAGCTCTCGGCGCCCTGAAGACCCGCCTGGACCAGCTGCGGCAGCAGCGACGCCCCGTCGCCGTTGCGAGCGGTTATGTCCACCGTCACGTAGGTCTGGCCGCCTATCGATTGGGTCGTTCCCGGCAGGTCCGGCGTCGTCGCGGCGAAGGCGCTGGCGGCCGCCTGCTGGGTGGCTTGCAGATAGAGCTTGCTCAGCTGGCTGTCGAAGACGGTGAGGGCGCCCGACTTCATCTGGGCGTTGGCGTAGGCGCTCGAGGACGCCCCCGAAGCCAACGAAGCGCTGAAAGCGGGTGTGGCCCCGGTGTCCAGATTGCTCATGGGTGCAGACCCTTTACGCCGCGTTCGCGCGACCATGATGGGATTCGGGACCGGGCGCTTGGCGAGCCGGCCTGACATGCCACGTCTGGTTCGTCGGCAGCCGGGAAGCTAGGCCCGCGAACGGCAGGGCGTCCAGTCAATTCCCCCGCGAGCATGCCGGATGGACCACGCCGCCGGGAGGTCCCATAGTCATCATGACCGGAGGCGGCGAGGCTGAACTCTCCGGCGCAGGAACGGACCCCAGGATCGGAACAATCTCATGTCTTCTTCAAAGGGCGGGCTGTCCGCCGCACGGCTCTCCCGAATGCACGATGTTGTCCAAGGCTATGTGGACAGGGGCGAGGTGGCCGGCGCCATCACCCTGATCGATCGTCGCGGCGAGACCCACGTGGACGTGGTGGGCATGCAGGACCGGGAGCGCGGGACGCCCCTGAAACGCGACAGCATCTTCCGAATCGCATCCATGACCAAGCCGATCACCGCCGTGGCGGCGATGATCCTGGTTGAGGAAGGCAAGCTGCGTCTGGATGAACCGGTCGACCGGCTGCTGCCCGAAATGGCCGACCGCAAGGTGCTCAAGAGCATCGACGGACCGATCGACGACGTGGTTCCCGCCAGCCGGCCTGTCACCTTGCGGGACCTGCTGACCTTCCGCATGGGCTTTGGCATGCTGATCGGGCCGCCCGGCGCGGAGCCCACGCCGATCCAGAAGGCCATGAACGAGGCCCAGATCATGGGCCTCAAGCCGCCGACGCCGCACGACCCGGATACCTGGATGAAGCAGTTCGGAACGCTGCCGCTGATGTACCAGCCAGGAGAACGCTGGCTCTATCACACCGGGTCGGACATGGCCGGCGTGATCATAGCCCGCGCTGCCGGCATGCCGCTGGAGCGGTTCCTGAAGCAGCGCATCTTCGATCCGCTGGGCATGAAGGACACCGGGTTCAGCGTCCCCGCCGACAAGTTCGACCGCCTGGGCAGCTGCTATTCGGTCGATCCGCAGAGCGGCAAGCTCGTGCTCTACGACGACGCCGGCGCCGCAAGCCAGTGGGCCAGCCCGCCGGCGTTCCCCGCAGCTGGCGGAGGTCTGGTCTCCACCGTCGACGACTATCTGGCCTTCGGGCGGATGATGCTGCACGGCGGCCGGCACGAAGACGAACGGATCCTGTCGCGCCCGACGGTCCATACCATGACCACCGATCAGATGAGCGCCGAACAGAAGCGGGCGTCGCCCTTCTTCCCGGGATTCTGGGACAGCCGCGGCTGGGGTTTCGGAGTCTCGGTCGTGACCCGCCGGACCGACATCACCATGACCCCTGGCCGGTTTGGCTGGGACGGGGCGTTCGGAACAAGCTGGACCTCCGATCCCCTGGAGGAGATGGTCGGGATTCTGATGATCCAGCGAATGGGATTCGGACCCACGCCGGCGGGCCTCAATTCCGACTTCTGGACGCTGGCCTATCAGACCATAGACGACTGATTGCGAGACGGGGGTTGGGGCTCGACATGAGATACTTACCATCGCGCCAAGTGGCGCTCATGGCCGCGGCCGCTGCGTTCGCTCTATTGAGCCTGGCGGGATGCGCCAAGGAATCCGCGCGCTACACATTGTATCGACACGAGTTCCCCGCCCGGGGCATGACCCAGGAACAGCTGGACGACGCGGCCAAGGCCAGGGTCCACGTGGCGACCTTCAACGCTCATAACATGGACGCGCACAATGAGGACAATTGCCGGATCGCGGCCGAACTGTTCTCGCGGCGGGCGGGCGCGCCGGGGACCTACTGGTGCGAACTGGGGCCCTATCACCCCTGACGACAAGGGAACGGGCCCGCCCTCCAGGACGGAGGCCGGGCCCGCAGCGCAGCGTCAGTAACAGCGGGTGACGCGGACGTTCCGGTGACGCCACGCGTCCCAACGCCAATAGGTCGCGCAGCCGTCCCGCCATGCATAATACGGCCGGTGATAACTGTAGCCGTAACCGTTGCGGCGACGGTCGTCTCGCCATTCGCGACGGCCCCAATCGTGGTCGCGATCCCAGCTGCGGTCGTAGCGGCCCCGATCACGTTCGTGGCCGCGCCACTCCTGGGCAGAGGCCGGCGCTGTGGCCAGGGCGACGCCAGTGAAAGCCGCCGCCGCCAGCCCGATCTTCGAAAAAATGTTCATGGTCATCTCCATGGTCTGGTCGATGCGATCCACGCTTCGAAAAGTTTCCACGGAATTGATCATAGGCGCCGGAACTGAACCCGATCCGGCGCTTGCTGTTAAGCGGAGGTTCACCTCCCTGAACAAGCGGAGCCTCGCTACGCTCCGGGGTTCAGGCGGCCTTGCGACTCCGGGGGCCCATCACCTCGTTAAGGGCCTCGATCAGGGCCTCTGCATTGATCGGCTTGGACAGATGCTTCTGGGCGCCCGCGTCCCGGCCGGCGACGACATGGTCGGGCAGGCAGTTGGCCGAGACAATGATCACGGGAGTGGACCGCCGGGCCTCGCTGGCTTCGAGTCTCCGGATTTCACGGGTGGCGGTGATGCCGTCCATCACCGGCATCTGGATGTCCATGAGGATGGCGTCGAAAGCCTGCTGTCCGCAGGCGTCGACCGCCTCGCGTCCGTTCTCGACGGATACGTGACGAACGCCCAGTTGGCCCAGGATCAGCTCCAGCACATGCCGGTTGGTGGCGTGGTCGTCCACGATCAGCACTGTGGGCGCGGCCTCGCCAGCTGCGATCGACGCAGCAAGACCCGACAGGTCATCGGGCGCGGCGGCCTCGGCAGCCTTGGGACGCAGAAGGGGGATTTCCAGGGTGAATGTCGATCCTTCGCCGGGCGCTGAGCCACAATCCAAGACGGCGCCAAGCAGCTGCGCACTGCGTCTGGCGAGGGCCAGGCCCAGGCCCGCGCCGCCATGTCGGCGAGTCGCAGATCCGTCAGACTGGGTGAACTGCTCGAACAGCCGTTCCTTGTGCGCCGGGTCGAAGCCAGGACCGCTGTCGCTGACGCTTATCCGATAGCGCTCGTCGTCGAGCTTCAACCCTTCCACCATGACGCGGCCGTGGTCGGTGAACTTGACGGCGTTGCCGATCAGGACGTCGAGGATCTGACGCATGCGGCCCGCATCGCCCACGACCGTGGCCTCCAGCGCCGGTTCGAGATCGAGGACGAACTCGATCCCTTTCGATTCGGCCAGGGCCCGATGCGATAGTGTCGCCTCGCGGATGCTGGTCGCGAGGGGGAACGGCGCCGTCGCCGTGACCGACGTTCCCGCCTCCATGCTGGACAGGTCCAGGATGTCGCCCAGCATGGCGTCGACCTGACGCGCCGAGCTGCGGATCACCTCGACCAGCCCGGCCTGACGTTCGTCGAGCGCTGTGCCCGACAGGATGTCCGCCACCCCGACCACGCCGTTCAGGGGCGTGCGGATCTCGTGGCTCATGTTCGCCAGGAATTCGCTCTTGGCGCGGCTGCCTGCCTCTGCCTGGTCCAGCGCCACCTTGAGGGCGTCCTGGTCCCGTTTGAGGCTCGAGACGTCTATGCCGACGGTAACCATGCCGCCGTCACCGGTGGGGACGTTCTCGATCCTGATCCAGAAGTCCTTGGCGAACTCGTGGACGGCCGAAAGCCCGTCGCGACGGCGGACCTTTTCCTGTTCGAGGAAGCCCTCCGGGACTCCCATGCCCCCAAGGAGTTCGTCGAAAGTCATGCCAGCCCTCAGAGCGGTCCGGCCGCCCGGGATGATCTTTTCGTAGAGCGAGTTCCAGACCACCAGCCGGTCGTCAGAGTCGAAGAACGCCAGGGCGGCAGGCATGGCGTCGGTGGCGACACGCAGCTTCGACAGCGCTCCATGCCGGTTCCTGGATTCGATGGCGGTGATCCCGGCTGCGCAGGTCAGCACGATCAGGGCGACGACGCAGATCATCAGGGCCATCTGCGGGCGATCGGCGAGCGCCGCCGGCACCTTGGCCAGCGGATCGGGCAGGATGGAGACGGCCGCCATGGCGGTGAAATGCATGCCGACAATGGCCAGCACCAACAGGCCCGTTCCCGCGGCGCCGCGCTTCAGGTCCGGTTCGCGCCCGGCCGCAAACAGCGACGCAATCGCCAGCCCAATGCCGATCACGATCGAGGCGGTGACATAAGCCGGGTTCCAGATCAGCATGCCCTGGGTTTCGAAGCTGGCCATGCCGGTGAAGTGCATCACGCCGATGCCGCCGCCCAGGACCGCCCCGCCGATGATGGACCCCCAGCGGCCTATCAGGCGGGCGGCGAGCGCAAATCCCAGGCCCGCAGCGACCACGCCGATGACCAGCGACAGGATCGTGCCGAACGGATGGTACCCGCTCTTGAGCGCAGGCTGGAACGCCAGCATGGCGATGAAGTGGGTGGCCCAGATGCCCGACCCTGCGGCCAGGCCCCCGAAGGCGAACCATCCAAGGCCCGCGATCGACCGGCTGGCGAGACCCCGACGGAAGAGCCAGAACGCCAGACAGGACGCCAACAAACAGACTAGCGCCGCGCCCGCCACCAGTCGCAGGTCGTGTTCAAATCCGATGCAGGTGAGGACTTTGAGCAGCGGGAGGACTCCGTCGGACACCGCAGATCATGCCCGCCAAAAGTTACCTTTCACTTCAACACCTTGTCCTGAGGCCCTTTTGGCCGACTGAGGCGGATTGTCGCAGGCGCCCATTCGGTCCGCGGCGAGGGAAGGAGTGGCGTCGCTCAGGTCGCGTCCGGCGTCCTGTAGATGAACTCCACCAGATAGATGTTCTCGCCCGGTCCGTGCTTGGCGGTTTTAAGCAGATCCACCACCCCCAGGAAACCCGAGCGGCGGGCTAGCTCGGGGGTGATGTCGTCCATTTCGATCTGCCGGATGGAGGTCACCTCGATGGATCCGCCGCCCATCGCGTAACGGCCGCCGACCTTGACGTGGGGGCGCTGCCAGATCCGCACGCTGCAGGTCACCTCGCCGCGCATGACCGGCTCCCGCAGGCGCTTGGTGAACATCATGGCGAGGCCGCCAACCTAGGGCAGGGCGAAGACGTAGAGGACGCTGGTCGACTGTGGGGTGAACTCCGGCGTCATCCGGCCCAGCGCCATGGCTTCCGGCGACAGTCCCGTGCCCACGGCCACGAACTGGCGGCCGCCAGACGAATAGCTGATCGGAAAGCCGCCCACCGAAGCCGACAGGTTCACGTCCCAGAGGACATCGCCGGTGGAGTCGTCGAGCGCCCGGAAACGGCCCACCGCGTCGGCCGAGAACAGCACCCCGCCGGCGGTGTCGACCAGCGACATGACGCCTGCCCGCTGCTCGTGTTTCCAGGCCGTCCGCCCGGTGGAGACCGAGATGGCCTGGATGGAGCCGACGTTGGTCTCGCCTGGCGGCATCACGGCCTTGTAGTCGATGCCCATTCCCAGCTGCCCCTTGGTGTTCGGTCCTTCGCTGGTGACCACGCTGCAGATGTTCTGCAACGGCATGTACATCAGCCCCGTGCGTGGGCTGTAGGACCCGGCCGGCCAGTTCTTGCCGCCGGCGAAGCTCGGGCAGATGTCCAGCGCCTGGTCCGGCTTGGTGAACACGGCGGCCGGATTGTTGGTGACCTTGCCGGTGGCGCCGTCGATGGAGGACACCACGTTCTGGCGCACTGTGGGGGTCGCCCACAGGAACTCGCCGGTCTGGCGGTCCAGCGTGTAGATGATGCCGGTCTTGCCGGGGATGCCGGTGATCACCTTGCGCCGCTCGCCGGGCTTGATCCGCGGATTGATCCAGGCCACCGCCTTGGGGTCCGGCGCGACCTCCGTATCCACCAGCAACCGCTCGAAGGTGTGGTCGAAGTCCCAGTGATCGTTCACGTGCTGGTAGTGCCAGACGATCTTGCCGGTGTTGGCGTCCAGCGCCAGGGTCGAGACGCTGTAGAGGTAGGTCTTGTCGTTGCCGGCCAGCATGAACTTGGCCGTGGGCGAGGTCACCGAGGTGCCGACGTAGATCAGGTTCAGCTCGGGATCGTAGCTGGGGGGCATCCAGGTCCCCACCTGCAGCCGCTTCTCCCAGGGCACCCCGCCCCAGGTCTCGTCGCCTGGCTCGCCGGGCCTGGGCATGGTGTGCGTGCGCCAAAGCTCCTTGCCGGTGAGGGCGTCGTTGGCGACGATGACGCAGGCGTCCGGCCCGGCGGTGGCGGCGCAGTTGCGTCCGGAGATCACCTTGCCACCGGCGACGATCGGGCCGGAGCTGGTGCTGGCGGGCTGGGTCCTGAAGTCGGTGACCTTGGTCTCCCAGACCTGCTTGCCGGTGCGCGCGTCCACGGCATAGACGAAACCGTCGGCGCTGGAGCTGACCAGGGTGTCGCCGAAGATGGCGATGTTCCGCTTGCTGCCGTTGCCCTTGAAGTCGTCCGCGTATTTCCGCTCGAACTGCCAGATCGGATCGCCGGTGGCCGCGTCCACCGCCTCGATCCGGTCGCGGGGCTCGACGATGTACATCACCCCGTCGTGGACCAGGGGCGTGCCTTCGTAGAGTCCGCTGGGCAGGGCCCTGGACCAGATCAGGCGCAGGCCCTTGGCGTTGGAGGGCTTGATCTGGTCCAGCGGGCTGTAGCCCCAGCTGTCCAGGGTCCGGCGCCACATCAGCCAGTCCGCCGGATCCGGCGATTTCAGCATGGCGTCGGTGACCGGCCGCCACGGCCGAGCGCTGGCGGCTGCCGGCGTCGGCGCCGCCACCGATTCTCCCGGCGCGGCAGAGGCTACGCCCGAGGTCGCCAGCGCGGCGGCCAGGATCCCTGCTGTCGCCAGCGCAGCGGCGTACCCTCTCGCCATGGTGCTTCCCTTCCCAGGATCGGGCCGCGCCAAGACGTCAGTGAAAGGCTTGGCTTCAGGCGCCCGGATTGGCCCCACCATAGCGGGCCGCCTCGGAGGCAGGGAAGTCTTTTGACAGGGTCAATCCAGCGGACTGGTTCATCGTCGGCAGAGTCATGGTTCCAGCAGAGTCCTGGCGCATTGACGGGGCTTGGCTGAGAGGCGAGACGAAGCGAAAGCCACGCCGAAGAGCGGGGCATGGTCGGAAAGGGAGTAACGATGCCGGGGCCGAGCAGCCAGGACCGCACGGAGATCTACGAGCTCTACGCCCGCTATAGCTGGGCGCTCGATACCGGCGACACCGAGGGCTACGTGGCGCTGTTCACGTCCGACGCCGAGGCGACCGAGGAGACCAGCAGCGGCGAGCTCGAGGTCCGCAAGGGCCGCGACGAGATCCGCAAGCTGGTGCTGAAGTTCCACGAGCACCCTGACTTCCCCGGTCGCCAGCACCAGATGGCGCAGTTCGTGTTCGAGCCCGATCCTGAGGGGCGTCCTGACCACTGGGTGGTGCGCTCCTACGCCTGGGCCACGATCAACCGGCCGCCCCAACCGCCGCACCTGCACTGGTGCGGGCACATCCGGGACGTCGTGGCCAAGGTCGACGGCGTCTGGATGATCCGCTCCAAGGCGATCATGGGCTGGGCGGGCGACGTGCTGTCGCGGTTCGGCGGCCGTTAGGGCAGGAGATGGATCTCATGAAGCGTTTCGGACTGTCCGCCCTCGCCGTCGCCTGGGTCCTTTGTTCGGCCGCCGCCCAGGCCGCCGATCTGCATTGGGCCCGAAGCTGGGGGGCGTCGCCGCAGGCGCCGACTCCCGCCGGCGGACCGTTGCCCGGATCGCCGACCTTCCATGACCAGACCCTCCGCCAGGTGGTTCGTCTCAGCGGCGGCGGCCGTCAGGTGCGGATCCGCTTCAGCAACGAGTTCGGATCGGCGCCGATCACGGTCGGTGCGGCTCACGTCGCCCTGGCGTCAGACGGCGGCGCGATCCAGGCGGGCAGCGATCGCGTCCTGACATTTGCGGGCAAGCCCTCGGCCGTGATGCGGCCCGGGTCGCCCCTGCTCAGCGATCCACTGGACATGTCCGTCCCGGCGCTGTCGAAGCTCGCCATCAGCCTCTATCTGCCCGACCAGGTCGACGCCTGCACCTGCCACGGCACGGGAATGGAGACCGGCTATGTCGCTGCGGGCGACATGTCCGGCGCGGCTGCCCTACCGGGCGCGACCAAGCTAGCCGTCCGCGCGCTATTGTCGGCGGTGGAGGTCGGCGCCGAAACGCGGGCCAGGACCATCGTCGCATTCGGCGACTCGATCACCGACGGGATCGGCTCGACGGCGGACGCTGACCGCCGCTGGCCCGATCAGCTCGCCGAGCGCCTCGTGAAGAAGGGGGGCGCCGCCGTCTTCATCTCCAACCAGGGCATCAGCGGCAACCGGGTGCTGAACGACGGCTTCGGCGTGACCGCCCTCGCCCGCTTCGACCGCGACGTCCTCTCCACCCCGGGGCTCGCCTATGTCGTGGTGTTCGAGGGGATCAACGACATCGGAATCTCCTACATGCCCAAGGTCGAAGGGCCGTTCGCCGCCTTCATGAAGTCGTTCGCCGGCGCGCCGGTGTCGGCCGACGACCTGATCGCGGGATACCGGCAGATGATCGCCCGCGCCCACGAGCATGGCGTGAAGATCTACGGTGCGACCATCACCCCGTACGAGGGCGCCGCCACCTATTCGCCGGATGGGGAAAAGGTGCGCCAGAAAGTGAACGCCTGGATCCGCACCGGCGGGGCCTTCGATGGCGTGCTGGACTTCGACGCCGCAATCCGCGACCCGGCCCATCCCAGCCAGATGAAGAACGGCTTCCACATGGGCGACCACCTCCACGGCAGCGACGCGGGCTACAAGGCGATCGCGGAGTCCATTGATCTGGCGCTGTTCAAGTAGGTTTCGCTGGTACGATCCGTCACCCACGTGTCCGGATCGCACACAACAGAGGCTGGCGCACCCGACAGGATTCGAACCTGTGACCTCAGCCTTCGGAGGGCTGCGCTCTATCCAGCTGAGCTACGGGTGCTTGGGGCCGGCTTTGGAAG
>FTHI01001546.1_pt1 | contig 12001 bp, 11 predicted proteins | sample 1640891 | NCBI WGS metagenome assembly FTHI01 (sample SAMEA3914788, study PRJEB12502) | metagenome | biome: forest; material: soil | place: Canada | collected 2011-07-03 | depth 0.1 m
CTCCACGGCGCCCGCCTTCATCGCGCGCACGGTCATTGGCACGTCGCCATAGCCCGTGATGAAGATGATCGGCATGTCGGCTCGCGAGCGGGCGATGTGGTCCTGAAGGTCCAGGCCGTTCAGGTCGGGCAGACCGATGTCCAGCACCAGGCAGCTGGGTCCCGACGCAGGCGGGCAGGCAAGGAACGACCGGGCGGACGCGAAGGTCAGCGGCTCCCACCCGGAAACCTCGATCAGGTCTTCCAGGGATTTACGCACGGACACGTCGTCATCGACGACAAACACAGTAGGTCTGGCGTCTGCCATGGCCGACAATCTCGCCGAGTGGCTCAGCGTCAGACTATCGTCGCCGGACAGGGATTGCATGGGGAAAAGCCGGTTTCCTGCCGGGCGTGATGCGCGTCGCCGGAAGAATGGCCATTTGCGAAACTGATTGGGCAGACCGGTGACGCGGAGGCGCAACACGGAGCGAGCGCCTACAGCGAAGCTATAGACACCTTAGTGCAATAGAAATCCGTCGAACTCGCCCACCAATGTCTCCTGCCAATCAAGTGCAAGGCTGCAATGCCGCCTAGCTGTGCAGGAGAAATGTCATGCCTTCAGAATTCTCACTGACGAGTCGCAGGCGCTTCCTCACCGCCTCGGCCACCATAAGCGCGATGGGTTTCGCCGTTTCGGTGTCCGCCGACGCCCTGGGTGCTGTGTCCGAGCAGGCCAGCGGCGGAGGGGGCGGCCCAGCCGCGGACCCGACGGCCATCCGGCCGTTCCGCTACAAGGCGCCCGAGTCAGAGCTGGTCGACCTGCGCCGCCGCGTCCAGGCGACCCGGTGGCCGGAGCGGGAGCTGGTGAACGACATCACCCAGGGCGTGCAGCTCGCGACGACACGCAAGCTCGCCGACTATTGGGCGACCGGCTACGACTGGCGAAAGGTCGAGGCGCGGCTGAGCGCCTTGCCGCAGTTCATCACTGAGATCGACGGGCTGGACATCCACTTCATCCATGTTCGCTCGAAGCACGAGAACGCGTTGCCGATGATCGTCACGCACGGGTGGCCCGGCTCGGTCATCGAGCAGATGAAGATCATCGATCCGCTGACCAATCCCACGGCGCATGGCGGCAGCCCATCGGACGCCTTCCACCTCGTGATCCCGTCGATGCCAGGCTACGGCTTTTCGGGCAAACCGGCCAAGACGGGCTGGGATCCCGATCACATTGCGCGCGCCTGGGACGTGCTGATGAAGCGCCTGGGCTACACGAAATACGTAGCGCAGGGCGGTGATTGGGGCGCTCTCATCACACAATTGATGGGTGCGCAGGCCCCTGCGGGCCTGATCGGCATCCACACCAACATGCCTGGCGCGGTTCCACCCGACATCGACAAGGCGGCCTTTGTCGGCGCTCCGGCGCCATCCGGTCTCTCGGACGAGGAGCGTCACGCCTACGACCAGCTCGTCTTCTTCTATACGAAGGGACTCGCCTACGCCCAGGAGATGGGGAACCGTCCGCAGACGCTGTACGGGATCGCGGACTCCCCCGTCGGCCTGGCCGCCTGGATCCTGGACCACGACGCGCGCAGCTACGAGATGATGGCCCGCGTCTTCGACGGTCAGCCCGAGGGCCTTTCCCGCGACGACATCCTCGACAACATCACGCTCTACTGGCTGACAAACACGGCGGTCTCTTCGTCTCGCCTCTACTGGGAGAACAAGAACGCCTTCTTCGCCCCGAAAGGCGTCGCCATCCCGGTCGCCGTGAGCGCCTTCCCCACCGAGCTCTACACCTGCCCCCGGAGCTGGGCCGAGAAGGCCTTTCCCAAGCTCATCCATTACAACCAGCTCCCGAAAGGCGGCCATTTCGCCGCCTGGGAACAGCCCGGGTACTTCGTCTCCGAGATGCGCGACGGCTTCCGCTCGCTGCGGTCCGCCTGACGCCGCACCACGGCGCAGCCTCGGCTGCGCCGTGACCAGCTCAAAGCTCTACACATCGGGAGACGACAATGCCCATCGGATCATCCGCGCCGACGCGGCGTAGCTTGCTCGCAGCCTCGGTGATCGGCGCGACCAGCGGACTCTACTTCAACGCCGTCCAGGCGGCGGCCGATGTCGGGGCGGGCGCCGCCGTCCGGCCCTTCCGCGCCAACATCCCCCAGGCGGCGATCAACGACTTGCGCCGCCGCACCGCCATGACCCGCTGGCCGGACAAGGAAACGGTCAGTGACGGCTCCCAGGGCGTCCAGCTCGGTAAGCTCAAGGAACTCGTCCGGTACTGGGGGACCGGCTACGACTGGCGCAAGGTGGAGGCGAGGCTCAACGCCCTGCCGCAATTCATGACGACGATCGACGGCGTCGACATCCACTTCATCCACGTCCGCTCGCGTCTTCCGAACGCCCTGCCGGTGATCATCAGCCATGGCTGGCCGGGGTCCGTCATCGAACAGCTCAAGATCATCGGGCCGCTCACGGACCCGACCGCTCATGGCGGCCGTCCAGAGGACGCCTTCGATGTGGTGATCCCGTCCCTGCCCGGATACGGCTTCTCCGGCAAGCCGCAGGACGCCGGTTGGGGCCCCGATCGCATCGCGCGAGCCTGGGCGGCGCTGATGAACCGCTTGGGGTACGCCCGCTACGTCGCGCAGGGCGGTGATTGGGGCGCCCCCATCTCCAGCGAGATGGCCCGCCAGGCTTCGCCGGGCTTGATCGGCATCCACATCAACCTGCCGGCCGCCGAGCCGCCCGAGGTCGCCGCGGCGCTCGCCAGCGGCGGCCCGGCGCCGGCAGGGCTCTCGGAGCAGGAACGCGCGGTTTTCGACGCGCTGCGCGCCTACGGCATGAAGGGGTCGTCGTCCTACTTCACGATGATGACCACGCGGCCCCAGACGATCGGCTACGGCGTGACGGATTCGCCGGTCTTCCTGGCGGCCTGGATGCTCGTGCATCCAGGCTTCACGCAGTGGGCGTACGGCGCAGATCCAGCGAAATCGCCGACGAGAGACGACGTACTGGACGACATCACGCTCTACTGGCTGACCGACAGCGGGACCTCGTCAGGGCGGCTCTACTGGGAAAACGGCGGTCGAACCCCCGTCGCCGCGGCCCTGTGGAAGACCACTGAGATATCGCTGCCGGTGGCCATCACGGTGTTTCCAGACGACGTTTATCGACCCCCCGAGACCTGGGCCCGGCGCGCCTATCGTAACCTGATCTATTTCCACGAGGTCGACAGGGGCGGCCACTTCGCCGCGTGGGAGCAACCGGAGCTGTTCTCTGAAGAGCTGCGCGCCGCATTCCGGTCGTTGCGCGGCGCCTGAGCCACAGGCCATGCTTCCGTCCCGCAACCCCCGGCCCACCCTTCCGTCCGAACGCCAAGCGAGGGCGCTGGGTCTGGCCTTCGCTGTGGTCATGGCCCTCGGCGCGGCGGTCGGCTGGCTGGTCCTTGGCGATGGCCTGACGGGCTGGAGCGCGGCGGTGCTGGCCCCGCCCGCGCTCGCCCTGTCGAATCCGCAACGCTCGCTGTGGAAGGCGGCACCATGGCTGAACACGCCGCCGCTTCGGGCTGAGGATCTGCGTGGCAAGGTCGTGCTGGTGAACTTCTGGACCTACACCTGCATCAACAGTCTCCGGCCGCTCCCCTACGTCCGCGCCTGGGCCGCCAAGTACTGGGACCGGGGGCTGGTGGTCATCGGAGTGCACACCCCGGAGTTCGGCATCGAGAAGGACCTGGCCAACGTCCGCGGGGCGGTCGCCGACCTTGGCGTGACCTATCCGGTGGTCCTCGACAGCGACTATCGGATCTGGCGCGCGTTCGGGAACTCGGCCTGGCCGGCGTTCTACTTCATCGGCGCCGACGGACGCGTCCGCCGCCAGGTGCTGGGCGAGGGGAATTACGACCACTCCGAGGCGCTGATCCAGGCGCTGCTCGCCGATGCGCAACATGAGCCCGTCACTGATCCGATCGTCCCGGTCGCCGGCGTCGGCCCGCAGGCAGCGCCAGACTGGGAGGACGTGGGGTCCGGGGAGACCTACGTCGGCTTCGCCAAGGCCACAGGGGTCGCATCGAAAGGCGGCTTGAAGCCGGATGTCGCCGCCCTCTATCGGCCGCCGGAGCAGCTTGCGCTCAACAGCTGGAGCCTCGTCGGCAGATGGAAGGTCGGCGCCGAGTTCGCCGCGTTGATGGAGCCGTCCGGCGCCATCGCCTTCAGGTTCCACGCCCGCGACCTCAACCTCGTCATGGCGCCGCCACCTGACGGCCGCACCGTCCGCTTCCGTGTGCGCCTGGATGGCGAAGACCCGGGGGTGGATCACGGCTTCGACACCGACGCCCAAGGCTGGGGCGAGTTGAAGGCGCCGCGGATATACCAGCTCGTCCGGCAGTCCCGCGCCGTGGCGAACAGGACCTTCGAGATCCAATTCGAAGGCGCCGGGGCAAGCGCCTATGTCTTCACCTTCGGCTAGGCCGCTCCAGGAGACCCCGTGTGCCGCAACACATAGATCCGCTTCGCCGCAAGATACTGGGGGCGGCCCTGGTGACCGCCGTTGCGGCCGAATTTGCGCCTGCCGCCGCCACCGCGGCCCCAGCGACTTTCCCGCCGCTTCGCCACGCCAGGTCCGACCTGCTCGACATCGCCTATGCCGAGTTCGGCCCGGCGGACGGGCCGGTGGCGATCCTGCTGCACGGCTGGCCCTACGACATCCACGCCTTCATCGACGTCGCGCCCCTGCTGGCGGCGAAGGGCTATCGCGTGATCGTCCCCTACCTCCGCGGTTACGGGGGCACCCGTTTCCTTTCGCCCGAGACCGTCCGCAACGGCCAGCCGACGGCGGTCGCGCTCGACACCATCGCCTTGATGGACGCCCTCAAGATCCCCGCCGCCGTCCTGGCTGGATTCGACTGGGGCGCGCGGAGCGCCGACATCATCGCGGCGCTCTGGCCGGAGCGCTGCAAGGGGCTGGTTTCGGTCAGCGGCTATCTGATCGGCAACCAGCAGGCCGGCAAGACGCCCTTGCCGCCGGCGGCGGAGCTGCAGTGGTGGTACCAGTTCTATTTCGCGACGGAGCGGGGCCGGTACGGCTACGACAAGAACCGGCGTGAGTTCGCCAGGCTCATCTGGCGCCTTGCGTCGCCGCAGTGGCGGTTCGACGACCCTGTGTTCGACAGGTCGGCCGCGGCGCTCGACAATCCCGACCACGTCGCCATCGTCATCCACAATTACCGCTGGCGGCTGGGACTCGCCGAAGGCGAGGCGAGATATGACACGCTGGAAGCAAAGCTCGCCTTGGCCCCTGTGATCTCCACGCCGACCATCACGCTCGAGGGCGACGCCAACGGGGCGCCCCATGCTGATCCTGCTGCCTACGCAAAGAAGTTCTCAGGGCCATACGCCCACCGGACCATCACCGGCGGGATCGGGCACAACCTGCCGCAGGAAGCCCCTCAGGCGTTCACCCAGGCCGTCCTCGACGTCGTCCGCGGCTGACCCCTTACCGCTTCCCACCCTTCGGCGCCGGAGGCAGCTTGAAGACCCACAAGGTCGTGCCCCCGTTCGGGTTCACGATCTCGGAGCCCGCCGATGCGGTGGCGCCGTCCCAGGAACTGCCGCCCCCCGTCGTCACGGCCACGTACTGCTGACCGCCGGCGGAATAGGTCACGGGGAAACTGTTGGGCGTGGCGTTGAGCCGGGTCTCCCACAACACCTTGCCGGTGGCGTCGTCGAGGGCGCGGAAATAGCGATCGCGGTCGCCGGTGAAAACGATCCCTCCGCCCGTTCCCAGCATCGCGCTGGCCAGCGGCGCCCTTTGCCGGCGCATCCAGACCACCTTGCCGGTGGCCAGGTTCACGGCGGTCAGGCGGCTGAACTTGCCGTCGGCGCTGGAGCGCGGAAGCATGCCGCTGAAGCTGATGTCCACGCCGCCCTTGGCCGTCTCCTCAGGGCTGCGCGGATTGTAGCGATAGTCGGTGCAGAACTCGACCATCGGCGCATAGAGGATCCCCGTGGCCGGATTGACGGATGTCGATGGCCAGTTGCGGGCGCCCAGCGGGCTGGGGCACATCAGCTTCGCCTTGCCTGGCTCGGGCTCCAGGGCGGGGTTCAGCCGCTTTTCGCCGGTCTTCGCATCGACGCCGAGCACCAGGTTCTGCAGGCCCATGTCCCTGGAGAAGGCGTACTTGCCCGTGGCCCGGTCCAGAGCGTCGAACAGGGCGATCTTGCCGCCGGTCACGACCAGCTTGCGCGGCTTGCCATTCAGGGTGACGTCGACCAGCGACTGCTCGAACACCCAGTCCAGGTCCCAGACGTCGCGGTGAACGTGCTGGAAGTGCCAGGCGAGCTTGCCGGTGTCGACGTCCAGCGCCAGTGTCGAGTCGGTATAGAGGGCGTCGTTCGGTCCGACCTTGCCGCCCCTCGGCTCCAGCAGCGTGGCGACGTCATAAGTGTTGCCGACGCCGAAATAGACCAGGTTCAGGTCGGGGTCATAGCTGCCGGCGGTCCAGACGCCGCCGCCGAAGCGCTCGTTGGCGGGGGCGCCGTTCCAGCTGTCGCCGCCTGGCTCGCCGGGCTGGGCGACCGTATTGAAGCGCCAGACTTCGGCGCCGTCCTTGGCGTCGAGCGCCAGGATGAAGCAGCCGCCCTTGGGCGTGTCGGTCCCCAGGCTCACGCCCAGGACGACCTTGCCCTTGGCCACGATCGGGCCCCCGTCCAGATGGAAGGAAACGCCGTCGGCCCGGCCCTTGTTGGTCGCTTCGGCGTCGGTGAGCACGGCGTGATCCCAGGCGACCTTGCCGGACTTCAGGTCCAGGGCGACCACGTGGCCATCGACGAAGGCGGCGAACAGGCGGTCCTGATAGATCGCCATGGTCTTCACCCGCGTGATGCGGGCGTCCGCGCCCGCCTCCGGCAGGGTGCGGACATACTGCCAGAGCAGGTCGCCATTGGCGGCCGAGAGGGCCTGCACCGTGTCGCCGCTTTGGACGAACATCACCCCGTCGTGGACCAGGGGCGTGATCTCGTTCTGGCTGGCGGGCAGCGACCAAGACCAGGCCGTTCCCATGGCCTTGACGTTGGCCCTGTTGATCTGCCGCAGCGGGCTGAAGCCCAGCGTCTGGTAGGTCCGCCGCCACATCAGCCAGTCGGCCTCCGACGGCCGACGCAGCATGGCGTCCGTGACGGGCGAGAGCCTTGTCAGTGGCGCCATTCGGCTGGCCTTCGCCTGTTCCAGCCCCGGATCGCGAGCCGCCCCGTTCGGCGCTGGCTGCAGCGCGCTGACCTGAGCCCGCGCGGCTGATGGCCTGGCAGGCGGGGCCGCCTCGGCAGACCGGCCCGGCGCCGCGCCGTCGGATTCAAGGATGTAGGCCGCAAGCTGCGCCGCGCCGCCGGCGCCCAGGGACCCAGGCGCGGACGGCGGCATCCGGCTTTGGATGAAGCTGGCCAGGGCTTCGGGCGACTGTCCCTTCCAATGCCCCTCGAAGGATGGCCCCTTCAGCGGCGGCCCGAACTCGCCACCCGTCAGGCCCGCGCCATGGCACGAGACGCATGTCGTCACGAACAGGTCCTTGCCGCGGGAGGCGGACGGGCCCCGAGGCGCCTCGGCCGCGCTGGCGCCTGACAGGGACAAGGCGAAGAGCGTGATGGCGCCCAGTGTATGAAACAGGATGCGGCTTGGGCCGGTGCAGGTCACTCGCATGAATCCTCCGCGCGCAGCTCGAAGCGATCGGCCAGCGTCGTTGTCCCCGGTGTGCCCGGTCAGCGCTCGTCTGTCATCCCGGCTTGGCAATGGCAGTCAGGAATTCCACCCCACGGCGCGGTGGCGCGTCGCGCAGGACCAATACGGTCTGGACTCTCAGTGGCGGGCCGAAGCGCCGGCGCTGGAGCGGGCCCGCGGCAGCAGCCCCTTCACCACGGACGCGGCCATCAGGCTGGCCACGGCTCCGAGGATGAGGTTGGCCCAGAATCCGATCTTGATGGACTCGATCTGGAAATCCGGCAGGCCCTGGATTCCGGTCGGCGGTACGTCGAGGTCCAGCCTGGTCGGCCAGCGCAGGTGATCCAGGAAGCGCTGGATCGGACCCTGGCTGAGGTTGAAGAGCGCCTTGATCAGGGCGTCCAGGAATCCGACCACGAACCCGGCCACGCCAAGCACCAGCTTCACCAGGCTGTCCTGCCAGTGCAGGCCCGCCGCATACCAGCCGGTCGGCTCCACGTTCCAGCGCCGCGCCAGGAGCAGCATGAAAAGGTTGGCCAGCGCCACGGCCAGCAAGCCGATCACGACTCCGCCAAACCAGCTCCGCGTCATGCGGTTGACCAGCAAGGGACCCAGCACGCCTCCGATCAGGACGATCCACTCAAGGATCAGCACCAGCCCCAGCAGGTACGGGAACGATCGAAAGATGTAGATGGAGAACGCGAGGATCAGGAAGATCGCGGCGCCGATCACCAGCACCGAAGTCGAACGGCCCTTGCCATGCATGGCTCAGCTCCCGCCTGAGGTTCCGCCAATGACTGCACGCCCGGGCCGTCGAGCCCAAGCTTCAGGTTAAATGCTCGTTAAGACTATTTGTTGCCTGCCGGAAGCAGCTGGACGGGCGCCGGCAGCTTCGGAAACGCCTGTTCGATGTCGTGGAGCGCGATGTCGAGACCGAAGTCGTTTGCGAGGACGCCATGAAGCGCCACTGGGTCGGCCAGGATCCGGCGCTGTGGCGCTCCATCTCGATGGTGGACGCTGAGCTCGGTATTGAACAGGTTCAGGCGCTGCTCGCCCGACAGCCGGGAGGCGATCAGGTTGGTGGTGAAGCGCGACTGCGGATGGGTGGAGGTGAACCAGTTCCCGACCTCGTAGTCGGCGAAGACGCGGGGTTCCAAGGTGAAGCGATAGAGGGTCGCCCACCTCCCGGAGAGGCGAAGCTGCATGTCGAAGCCGTCCTCGACCTGCTGGATCCGATAGTCTCCGTGCGGCGTCGCCTGCGCCTCTCCGGGCTCGAGCTTCAATGGCGCGCTCGGGCTCTGGCCGCCAAAGCCCACGTCGCAGATCAGGTCGGCGCCCTCGACGTCCAGCCGCAGCAACATGTGGGTCAGGGCCGTTGGCGGCGCATCCTCCGGGACCATCCAGCGGACGCGCGCCGCGAGCGGGGTCACAGAATAGCCCAGGGCCCGCAGCACCCGAAGGAAAAGGCCATTCTGCTCGAAGCAGTAGCCGCCGCGCCGATCGCGGACCAGCTTGGCCTCGATGGACGCCGCGTCGATCTGAACGGGTCGTCCAAGCAGGGGATCCAGCCCCTCGAAGGGGATGGCTGAAGGATGGGCGAGATGCAGGGCGCGAAGTGTCTCGACCGTCGGATCGCGCGGACCGGCGTAGCCCAACCGCTCGAAGTAGGCCTCAAGATCGACGCCGTCCTCCATGCCAAACTCCTGCCCCGACCCGGCCTCGTGATCGGGTATCCTCCGCGTCGACGCAAGCATCCGGGAGTTTAAGATGACCACGCGCCGGGCCGCCTGCAGCTGCGGCCAACTCAGCATCACCTGCCAGGGCGAGCCCGTACGGGTCTCGGTCTGCCACTGCGGGGCCTGCAAGCGCCGGACGGGCAGCGCTTTCAGCGTCCAGGCCCGGTTTCCTGCGGACCGGGTCGCAACGGAGGGCGACACCTCTGTCTGGGAACGGCGGGGAGATAGCGGCGGGACCGGCACGTTGCGCTTCTGCCCGGTATGCGGCTCGACGGTCTGGTGGACGCTGGATGCGATCCCCCGCTTCGTGATGGTCGCCGTTGGGGCGTTCGCCGACCCTGGATTCCCGGAGTCTTCGATCTCGGTCTACGACGAGCTGCGCCATCCGTGGGTCGGGCTGGTCGCGGGCCTGACGCTGGAATGACCGATCGCGCCTATTGTTCGATGATCGGGCGCACTTCAGGATCGCGCTCCAGCGCCCGCACCAGCAGAGCCTGGGCGAGCAGGATGCCGATGCCGGCCGCATAGCCGGAGAAGACGCCGGCCGGATAGCGTCCGCCGTGAGCGACGCCGGAGATCTGCAGATAGATGAAGCCCGCTGCGAAGGCGGGCAGCCCCAGGCCCGAGAGCACCGAGACGACACTCTGGCCGAAACCAGACTTGAAGCTCATCCAGACATAGCGGGTCAGCCCTCGCCGCATCGGACCGACGATCAGGGGCGTGAGGGCCGAGAGCCCCAGGAACACCGACGGCGCCGCCAGCGTCCACAGCACCTTCACCGAGGAATCCCCCGGCAGCACCCGCCAGGCATGCAGGATCGCGGCGACGTAGATCAGCACGGCGAAGAGGCAGGCGCAGTCCTCCATCCGCTTGAAATTGCGCCAGGCCCTGGTGTGGTTCATCGCCTCGATCCGCCGCTCGCCTGCCCGCCAAAGATAGGAGCGGGCCCGGCGGACCGGAAGCCGGGTCAGTGGCCCTCGAACGCCACCAGCGCCGAGACCGGGACGCCCGCGTCCCTCAGCCGGGCCGCGCCGCCGAGCTCAGGCAGGTCCACGACGAAGCCGGCCGCAACCACCTCCGCCCCCGCGCCGCGCAGCAGCTGAAGGGCGGCCAGGGCCGTGCCCCCGGTGGCGATCAGGTCGTCGATCAGCATCACCGTCTCGCCGGCCATGCAGGCGTCGGTGTGCATCTCCATGGCGTCGACGCCGTATTCCAAGGCGTACTCCACCGACAGGGTCTTGAATGGCAGCTTGCCCTTCTTGCGCAGCGGGATGAACCCGGCTGACAGCTGGTGGGCGACGGCCCCGCCCAGGATGAAGCCGCGGGCTTCGATGCCGGCGATCTTGTCGATCTTCCGGCCGGCGAACGGCTGGACCAGCTCGTCCACAGCCTGGCGGAAGGCCCGGGCGTCGCCCAGCAAGGTGGTGATGTCCCGGAACAGGATCCCCGGCTTGGGATAGTCGGGGATGGTGCGGATGGCGTCGGCGAGGTTCATATGATGGGGCTTACAGCACGCGCCCGGCCACGGCCCGGAGCATTTCCACTACGTGCGGGTCACGCGCGCCCGGCGCGGTGATGATCGCGCCGTCCAGGCAGGTGTCGATGGGTGATGGCTCGCGAGTGCTGGGCAGCGCGGCGGCCAGATGGCCGACCGTGGCGCGGGCCTTGGCGGCGTTGTCGTGCAGGACCTTCAGGACATCGCCGATCTCCACTGGGCCGACATCCTCGTGCCAGCAGTCGTAGTCGGTGACCATGCAGACCGAGGCGTAGGGCAGCTCCGCCTCGCGAGCCAGCTTGGCCTCGGGCATGTTGGTCATGCCGATCACGTCGCAGCCCCAGGAGCGGTAGAGCAGGCTCTCGGCCTTGCTGGAGAACTGCGGGCCTTCCATGCAGAGGTAGGTCCCGCCCTCGACCACCGGCGCCCCGGTGGCGCGCGCCGCCTCGGCCGCCAGCGCGGCCAGGCGTGGGCAGATCGGATGGGCCATGGAAACGTGGGCGGCGACGCCGACGCCGAAGAAGCTCTTCTCGCGGGCGAAGGTACGGTCGATGTACTGGTCCACAAGCACGAAGGTCCCTGGCGTCAGGGTCTCCTTCAGCGAGCCCACGGCCGAGATCGACAGGATATCGGTGCAGCCGGCCTGCTTGAGAGCGTCGATGTTGGCGCGGGCGTTGATGTGGCTGGGCGTGATCCGATGCCCGACCCCGTGACGCGGCAGGAACACCAGTCGCGTCCCGTCGATCTCGCCGAACATCAGCTCGTCCGACGGCGGTCCCCAGGGCGTGTCGATGCGGCGCGAGCTGCGGTTCTGCAGGCCCTCGATATCGTACAGGCCCGTCCCGCCGATGACGCCCAGAACCCAGTCGGACACGCGACCGCCTCCCCTCTTACGCCCTTCGGCGACGAAGGGAGCCCCGAAGCCTAGTGTCCCGATTCCGAAGTTCGCAAGCGCTTATCGCAGGCTCCGACGAACTTCGGAATCGATAAGGACACTAGCAAGTGTATGTTTCTAGTGTGCTTTTTGGATCTGAAGTTCGCTCAAAGCCTGATCGAACGAACTGGCGAACTTCTGA
>FTHI01000280.1_pt1 | contig 11977 bp, 5 predicted proteins | sample 1640891 | NCBI WGS metagenome assembly FTHI01 (sample SAMEA3914788, study PRJEB12502) | metagenome | biome: forest; material: soil | place: Canada | collected 2011-07-03 | depth 0.1 m
ACGCGAGGGCGTCGCCGTGCTTGGCCCCAATTGCATGGGCCTCGCGAACTTTGCGGACCGCACACCCCTGACCTTCGAGCCGATGCAGTTCCGGCCGCCGGCCGCTGGGCCGAAGATCGCCATCCTCGCCCAGAGCGGCGCGATGAACGGCAACATCCGTCAGGCGCTTCATGGCAAGGGTCTGGAGGTCTCCTTTGCGATCTCCACCGGCAATGAGGTCGCCGTCGGCGTCGAGGACCTGCTCGGCCATCTGGTCGCCGATGAGGCGGTGGATGTCTTCGCCGTCTTCGCGGAGGCCATCCGCAAACCCCAGCTGTTCCTCCAGGGCGCCCGGCGCGCCCGCGATCTCGGCAAGCCGGTGGTCCTGATGCATCCGGGCAAAAGCGCACGGGCCCGTGACGCGGCCCAGTCGCACACCGGCGCCTTGGCGGCCGACCATGCGGTGATGAAGGCCCTGGTCGAGCGGGAGGCGGTGATCCTGGTGGACAGCCTGGACGAGCTGTTCGACGTGACCGAGATTCTCGCCCGCTATCCGAAGCCGGTCCACGGCGGCCTGGCGGTGGTGTCCAATTCCGGGGCCATTCGTGGGATCTCCATCGACTTCTGCGAAGCGGAGGGCGTGCCGCTGGCGACCCTGGAAGACGCCACGCTGGGGGCCTTGGCCGCGCTGCTTCCGCCCTTTGTCGCGGCTGACAATCCGCTGGACCTGACCACGGCGGGCATGCAGCAGCCGCAGCTGTTCGGCCAGACCGCCTCCTCCCTGCTGAACGACCCCGGCGTGGGCGGGCTCCTGATGGCGGTGATGGGCGGCTCGCCCCGGCATCAGCTCGAAAAGGGCGAGGCCTTCTTTCCGGCGGCCCGGGACGGCGATAAACCGGCGGTCTTCTGCATCATGGGCGACACGGCGCCCCTGGGCGACGCGTTCATGGCCCTGGCGGCGACCGCCCCGACGCCCTTCCTGCGGTCGGCCGACCGGGCGCTGCGGGCCCTGGCCCATGTCTTCCGCCGCGGCGAACTGCACCGCGCCGCCCAGGTGCGCGCGCCGGCGGGCGCAGCGCCGACGTTGAGCGGGACCGGCCCCCTTGCCGAGTACAAAGGCAAGGCGGTGCTGGCGGATCTGGGCCTGGGCATCCCGCGCGGCGGCCTGGCCCGCGACGCCGATGACGCGGCGCGTCTGGCCGCGCGGATCGGCTATCCGGTGGCGCTGAAGGCTCAGGCGGATCGACTGCTTCACAAGAGCGACGTGGGCGGCGTCGCCATTGGGCTGGCCGACGAGGCTGGCCTGCGCGCCGCCTGGGATCAGATGACCGGCGCGGTCCGGCAGGCGAAACCGGACCTTCAGCTCGACGGTCTGCTGGTTGAAGCCATGTCGCCGCCGGGCCTGGAGCTGGTGGTGGGCGCCCGCCGCGACCCGGCCTGGGGGGTGGTGATGATGGCGGGCCTGGGCGGCGTCTGGATCGAGGCCCTCAAGGACGTGCGGCTGTTCGCACCGGACCTGACCGAGGCCCAGATCATCGTCGACCTGCGCCAGCTGAAGGGCGCGAAGCTCCTGGACGGCCTGCGCGGCAAGCCGGCCGTCGACCTGGTGGCGGTGGCCCACGCGGTGCGCCGGCTCGCCGACCTGATGCTCGCCAATCCGACTCTGCTGGAGGCGGAGATCAATCCCCTGATGGCCGGACCCGCAGGGGCTGTCGCCCTGGACGCGGTGCTGGTGCTGGCGGACTGAGGGTCAGCGGCCCGCCGCGTGCCAGCGGTCCCGCGCCTCGTTCAACAGGGCGGCCAGCGCCTGGGGCGGCAGTTCCCAGTCCTGAACAAGGTCCCCGGCGTCGCGGCAGGCGCCCGCGCCCTTGACCTGGTCGAAGCCCACGAAGCGATAGAAGCGGTTGCTCGCCGGCCTGAAATGGCGGGCCTCGCGCCATGACCAGCGGCGACGTCGCCACAGGTCGCGCAGTTCGAACCCTTCGGGGCCGATGACCAGCCGGCCCGGCCACGCCAGCTCCCAGAGCGAGGCCGCCGTCAGGATCCCGAACAGGACGATGAGGCACCAGGCCAGGCCATTGGCCCGCCAGTCGGTGCGGGCGAGCGGTGACATCAGGGCGCCCAGCAGCGCCACCGCCGCAAGGTGCAGCACCGCCCTCCATCGCTGGGTGCGGATGACGATCGGCGGACGGTTCAGGCTGCCTCGCATGGGCCGGCTCCTCGCGCTGGCGCATCATACGCCATAGACCGGCGTCGATCAGCCGCCGGCCCGCGACCTATCCGCGGGGCCCACTTTGGCCTAAAGCACGCCCATGTCCTCAGAAGTTATCGATCCGGCGCTCGCCAAGGCGCTGTCCGACCGCGGCTATGCGACCCTGACCCCTGTCCAGCTCGCGGTGCTGGAGCCGGAGGCGCGCGGGCGCGACCTGCTGGTGTCGGCCCGGACCGGTTCGGGCAAGACCGTCGCCTACGGACTGGTGCTGGCGGAGACCCTGCTCGGCGCTGACGGCCAGCTTCGGGCGCCCGGCGCGCCGGCGGCTCTCGTCATCGCCCCCACGCGCGAGCTGGCCATGCAGGTCCAGCGGGAGCTGCAATGGCTCTACGCCGGCGCCAGGGTCGCCGCCTGCGTCGGCGGCATGGACCCGCGCAGCGAGCGGCGGGTGCTGGACCAGGGGTGCCACATCGTCGTGGGCACGCCCGGGCGGCTGCGCGACCACCTGGAGCGCGGCCAGCTGCGCCTGGACCAGCTGGGCGCCGTTATCCTGGACGAGGCTGACGAGATGCTCGACCTCGGCTTCCGCGAGGAGCTGGAGGAGATCCTCGACGCCACCCCCAAGGAGCGGCGCACCCTTCTGTTCTCGGCGACCCTGCCCAAGCCCATCGTCGCCCTGGCGGCCACCTACCAGCGCGACGCTCTGCGCATGGTGGTCGGGGCCGGCGCCGCCGCGCACGCCGACATCGAGTATCGCGCCGTCCGCATCGCCCCCAACGAGGTGGAACTGGCGACCGTCAACGTGCTCCGCTTCTTCGAATCCGGCGCGGCCATTGTCTTCTGCGGCACGCGAGAGGGCGTGCGAAAGCTGCACGCCAACCTGGTGGAACGGGGCTTCAACGTCGTCGCCCTGTCGGGCGAGCTGACACAGAACGAACGCACCCACGCGCTGCAGGCCCTGCGCGACCGACGCGCCCGGGTCTGCGTGGCCACCGACGTGGCGGCCCGCGGCATCGACATCCCCGACCTCGACCTCGTCATCCACGCTGATCTGCCGGCGAACCGCGAGGTGCTGCAGCACCGCTCCGGCCGCACCGGACGGGCCGGCCGCAAGGGCGTCTGCGTCATGCTGGTCCCGCACCCCAAGCGGCGACGCTTCGAGATGATGCTCAAGTCAGCCAACCTGGAGGCCGCCTGGCAGTCCGCGCCCACGGCGGAGGACATCCGCGCCAAGGACCAGATGCGGCTGATCGAGGACGTCCGGCCCGCGGCCGAGGCGGGGGAGGAAGATCTCGCCGTCGCCCGCGCCCTGATGGACCAGCGCACGCCCGAGGACATCGCCGCCGCCTATGTGCTGATGGCCCGCACCCGCATGCCGGCGCCGGAGGACCTCGTCGGCAGCGAGCCCGAGCCCCGCCCGTACGCTACGGCCCCAGACCAGTCCGAGGCGCCCCGTCCCGGCTTCGAGGACGCGGTTTGGTTCCGGATCGACCTCGGCCGCAACAAGAACGCCGAGGCGCGCTGGCTCTTGCCCATGCTCTGTCGCCGAGGCCACCTGACAAAGCGCGACATCGGCGCCATCCGGGTGTTCGAGCGCGAGACGCGATTCGAGATTTCCGGCGAGGCGGTCGAACGCTTTGAAACCGCCATCGCCAAATCGGACAGCAGCGATGGCGGCAAGATCCAGCGCCTGGAGGCGGGCGCACCCCTTCCACCTCGTGATGGGCCGCCGCCGCACGCCCGGCCCCGCGGCGGCTTCGGCGGACCAAAGCCATACGGCAAGAGCAAGCCCGGCCGGCCGGCCGAAGCCCAATCCACGGCGTCGGCGGCGGCGCGGCCCTGGGTCCCCAAGGCCGATCGTGACCAGGCCGTCAAACCCGCGTGGGCGGAACGCCCGGCCAAGGGGCCCAAGGTCAAGTTTCCCAAGTCGAAGAAGCGCAAGTCAAACGGCTGAGCGGGCGGGCTCCAGTCCGGCGGGAACGGCTTGGGCGCCGCGCGCCGATCGGCTATGCGGAAGCATGCAGACCAAGCTCCCCCTCCACCGCCTGCTGGACCTGCCCGGCGTCGCGGATCTCGAAGACAAGGCGCTGATGAAGCCGCGCTACGCCGACGTCGATGCGCGGACCGAGTTTCCGGAAATCGACGAGGTATCCATGGCCCTGTTCGGCCTCACGGCGGACGAGGCCGACGACGTCCCCCGGCCGGCCGACTGGGACCGGATCGAACGCCGTCCCGTGCGCGAACAGATCGACGCCTTCGAGGCGGAGGGCTGGGATGTCACCGACGCCAAGCGCCGCCCGCTTCGCATGTTCGGCCATTTCAGCAGCCAGCTCTGGCTCGCCGTGCGCGGCGTCGCCGGAACCCTGCCGTTCCGGCCGGAACCCAAGTCCGACACCCTGACGTCGACCCTCGCCAGTGAGGCGGCCGCCTTCCTGCGCCACCGCCGCTAGCCGAAGGCGGGACGGCTCCCACGCCCGGCCGCCGCATGGCGCGGAACCTGCATCTCCCCGCGTCGCGAGTGACGTCCCAGGGGAAGCGGTAGCGCCTGTGCGATCAGACATGACTCCAACTGTCGCCTCGCCGCGCGCGGAGGGCGAGGCGGCCGGGGACGCGGCGCCGGCCGCGACCATCTGCGGTCTGTTCCGGGCGACGGCGGCCCGCTGTCCCGGGTCCGAAGCGGTCCGGTGGCCTGGCGGTTCGCTCTCCTTCGCGGCGCTGGACGCCCGGTCGGACCAGCTGGCGCAGGCCCTGGCGCTCGGCCACGGCGTGGGTCGCGGCGATCTGGTGGGCGTCGCCCTGCCCAGGACCGGCGACCTCGTGGCGACCCTGCTGGCGATCCTGAAGTGCGGCGCCGGCTATGTGCCGCTGGATCCGGCCTACCCGCCGGAGCGCCTGGCGTTCATGAAGTCCGACAGCGGCTGCGGGCTGATCGTGACGGAGTCGTCCCTGGCCGACCGCTTCGGGGACGCCGCGCTCATCCGCCTGGACCAGATCGGGACGCTGATGGCGCCGCCGCCCGCGGCGAGCCTTCCCGACGGCCCGGAACCGAACGACCTCGCCTACGTCCTGTACACTTCCGGATCCACGGGCCTGCCCAAGGGCGTGGCGGTGGAGCACGCCAGCGTCTGCGCGCTTGCGGCCTGGGCGCGCGACGTATTTTCGATCGAGGAACTGGGCGGCCTGCTGGCCGCGACGTCGATCTGCTTCGACCTGTCGGTGTTCGAGATCTTCGCCCCCCTTTGCCTCGGCGGCCGGGTGCTGCTGGCCGACAGCGTCCTCGCCCTGCCCGAACTGCCCTTCAAGGATGAGGTGCGGCTGATCAACACCGTGCCGACGGTCATGGCCGAGCTCCTTGCCATCGGCGGTCTTCCGCCGGGAGGTCCGACCGTGTGCCTGGCCGGCGAGGTCTTCCCGGCGCCCCTGGCGCGGGGCCTGGCAGGCGCCGGCGCCGGACGCCTGCTGAACCTCTACGGACCGACCGAGGACACGGTCTATTCCACCTGGACCGAGGTCGACGGCGCCGGCGAGGACGCCCTGCCCATCGGCCGGCCCCTGCCGGGCACGCGCGCCTATGTGCTGGACGAGGCCGGAGCGCCCTGCCCCGCCGGGCAGGCCGGAGAGCTCTACCTGGCCGGCGCCGGACTGGCGCGAGGCTACCTCGGCCGGCCGGAACAGACGGCGGAGCGGTTCCTGACCGATCCCTTCGCCAGCCGGGCGGGCGAGCGGATGTACCGCACCGGCGACCGGGTCCTCTGGCGTCCGGACGGTCAGCTGCATTTCCTCGGCCGGCTTGACGGGCAGGTGAAAGTCCGAGGCCGGCGGATCGAACTCGGGGAAGTGGAGCAGGTCCTGCGCCGCCAGCCCCGCGCCGGCGAATGCGTTGTCCTGGCGGTGGAAGGGGCGGCGGGAGAACTTACCCTGGCCGCCTATCTCTGCGGGGATGCGTCCATCGCCGATCTGCGGCGGAGTCTGCAGGCGGTGCTCCCTGCCTGGATGGTCCCGTCGGCCTTCGTGAGACTGGCCGAGATCCCCAGGACCCCCAACGGCAAGATCGACCGACGCGCCCTGCCGGCGCCCGAGGCCATGGTCGACGCGGCCTACCGCGCGCCCGGCGACGGTCGGGAGGCGCTCATCTGCCGCCTGTTCGAAGAGCTGACCGGCGCGGGTCGGGTCGGCCTTGACGACGACTTCTTCGACCTTGGCGGCCACTCCCTGACGGCCATGCGGCTCAACGCGCGCCTGAGGCAGGAAACGGGGCTTGAGCCGCCGCCTGGCCTCGTCTTCGCTCATCCGACGCCGGCCGCCATCGCGCGAGCCATGGACCGGGCCGCGCGTCAGGCCGCCGCGCCGCCGCGACGGGGCCAGGGAGATCTGGCGGACGGCGGCGTCGCCCTGTCCTGGGGGCAGAGGCGCTTCTGGGTGCTGGACCAGATCGACGGCGCCAGCGCCGCCTACAACATGCCCTTCGCCGTGCGCGTCCGGGGATCGCTCGATTGCGCCGCCCTGGCCGCGGCCCTGGCGGACCTGATCGCGCGGCATGCGCCGCTGCGCACAGTCATCGGCGCCTTAGGAGGCGCCCCCGCCGGCCGGCTTCTTCCGCCACCTTCGCCCGGGGGTCTGCTGGCGTGGGAGGACCTTTCAGGACTTGCAGAGACGGAGCGGGACGAGGCCCTTACAGCCTCCCTGGCCATCGAGACCGCCCGGCCGTTCGACCTGTCCGCAGACCTGATGCTCCGCGGCCGGATCATCCGCATGGGCGCTGACGACCACGTTGTGACGCTCGTCCTGCATCATGCGGCCGGCGACGACGCCTCCATGGCGGTGTTCGCCGACGAACTGGGGGTCGCCTATGACGCCCGCCGAAATGGACAGGCGCCGGCGTTGCCGGATCTGCCGTTTCAGTATGCCGACCACGCTGCCTGGCGCCAGGATCAACTCGGCCAGGACGGAACGCTCGCCGGCCAGATCACCTACTGGAGCCAGCGCCTGTCCGGCGCGCCGGACCTTCTCAGCCTGCCCACGGATCACCGGCGCGATCCCCATCGCACCCGCACCGCCGGGGTCCTGCCGCTCCGGATCGCGCCATCGGTCGTCCAGAGCCTGGAGGCGCTCGGACGGCGACACGGCGCGACGCTCTTCGCCGTGCTCCTCTCCGCCTACGCCGCCCTGCTCGGCCGGCTGGCGGGTCAGGAGGACGTGGTCATCGGCGCCCCCGTCGCGGGCCGCGACCGCATCGAGACCGAAGGGCTGATCGGCTATTTCCTGAACACGCTGGCGCTGCGCGTCGATCTGTCAGCCGACATCGCCGTCGGCGCGCTCGTCGCGCAGGCCCGCGACACGGCCGTTGGAGCGCTGGCCAACCAGGATCTGCCCTTCGATCGGCTGGTGGAGGAACTCGCCCTGCCGCGGTCCCTGGCCCACACGCCGCTGTTCCAGGCCGGATTCGCCTGGCAGACCGACGTCCCGGCGTCGCCGCGGTTTGGGGGTCTCGCCGCCGAGGATCTGCCGGTGTCGTCCGCCCAGGCCAAGTTCGACCTGACCCTCGCCCTCTCGCCTCTGCCGGACGGAGGTCTCGATGGAGCCCTGGAGTACGACTCGAGCCTTTTCGATCCGGCCACGGCGTCCCGCTGGCTTTCTGGCCTGGGACGAATGCTCGACGCCTTCGCCGCCTGCGAGGATCCTGATTCCCCGCTGGCGACCACGCCGGTCGCCCGCCTCCCTATCCTGGACGAGGCCGAACGGCGCCTCGTGGTCGAAGGCTTCAATGAGACGGCGCGGACCCTTCCCGAGGCGACGCTGGCGACGCTGTTCGAGGCGCAGGCCGCCTGCACGCCGGAGGCCATCGCGGTCGTTCACGGAGAGGAGCAGCTCAGCTACGCGGCCCTCGACGCCGCGGCCAACCGCATGGCGCATCACCTGATCGCCCGTGGCCTCGGTCCGGACCGGCTGGCGGGGATCGCGCTGGACCGTTCCATCGGCATGATCATCGCCCTGCTCGCGATCCTGAAGGCCGGCGGCGGTTACCTGCCGCTGGACCCCGATCATCCCGCCGAACGTCTGAGGTTCATGATCGAGGACGCCAGCCCGGTCTGCGTGCTGACCTGCGCGGGTTTCGCCGGCCGCCTGGGCGACGCCGCGCCCCTGATTCTCCTCGACGACCCCGACCTCATCAGCAACCTTGCCGCGCGCCCCTCGATCGCGCCCACGGACGCCGACCGGATCGCGGCCCTGCGGCCTGGCGATCTCGCCTACGTCATCTACACCTCCGGTTCGACGGGTTCGCCCAAGGGCGTGGAGACCACCCAGGCCAATGTCGCCGCCCTGGCCTGGCGTCCCGCCTATGCCGCCCTCGGACCGGGCCGGACCCTGCTCCAGTTCGCCCCCGTCACCTTCGACGCGGCCACCTTCGAGATCTGGGGGGCGCTGCTGAACGGGGCGCGTCTGGTGATCGCGCCCGCGGGTCCACCCGACCTCGGCCGGCTCGCCGAGACGATCTGTGGCCAGGGCGTCGATATCCTGTGGCTGACGGCGGGTCTGTTCCGCCAGGCCGCGGAGTCCCATCCGTGGATGTTCGCCGGGCTGAAACAGCTGATCGTCGGCGGTGAAGCCCTGCCGGTGGCGGCCGTGGCGGGGATCATCGCGCGGTATCCGGACCTGGCGGTCGTCAATGGCTACGGCCCGACCGAGACGACGACCTTCGCCTGCACCCGTCGCATCACGGCTGAGGACGCTGCGGGGGAGCGCATTCCGATCGGCGCGCCGATCCCGAACACCCGCGCCTATGTCCTGGACGCGGGCCTGTCGCCGGTCCCCTTGGGCGTGGTGGGCGAGCTCTACATCGCGGGCGCCGGGTTGGCGCGCGGCTACCTGAACCGGCGTGAGCTCACGGCGGAGCGGTTTGTCCAATGTCCGTTCGGTCCTCCGGACGACCGCATGTACCGCACCGGCGATCTGGCCCGCTGGCGTCCGGACGGGGCGCTGGATTTCCTCGGCCGGGCCGACGAACAGGTGAAGATCCGCGGCTTCCGCATAGAGCCGGGCGAGATCGAGGCGGCGCTGACGGGCGTGGCCGGCGTCGGCCAGGCGGCGGTCGTCCCGCGTGAGGCGGCCGGAGAGACTCGCCTGATCGCCTATCTGACGCCGTCTCCGGGCCAGGCCCTGCCGGACAGGGGCGCCCTGCGCGCCGCGCTCGCCGACAGGCTGCCGGACCACATGCTGCCCGCGGCGTTCGTCGCGATGGAAGCCCTGCCGCTCACGCCCAATGGAAAGCTCGACCGCCGCGCCCTGCCGGCGCCCGGGGCCACATCCGCCGGCGACAACGCACGCCCCGACAGGCCGCCCACGGCCATTGAACACCAGCTCGTCCAGATCTTCGCCGGCGTCCTTGGCGGCGCGCCGCCGGGCGTGGACGACAGCTTCTTCGAACTCGGCGGCCATTCCCTGAGCGGCATGCGGGTGATGGTGGGGATCGAGAAGGCGTTTGGCCGCAGGTTGCCCCTCGGCGCGCTCTTCGCGGCGCCCACGGCGGCGCAGCTGGCCCGGGTGCTGGACCACGCCGTCACCCCGTCGGACTGGACCTCCCTGGTCCCCCTCCATACCCACGCTGAGGGAGCGTCGATCTTCGTGGTGCACTGGATCGAACACGAACTCGCCCGCCAGCTGGGAACGAGGGGCCCGGTCTTTGGCCTGTCCTTCGGCCTCGCCCGGGGCGCTGGCCATGAGCCGCAGACGGCGCCTGGAACCATCGAGGCGATCGCCGCGCACTACATCGAAGAGATGCGCGCCCTGCAGCCGCAGGGGCCCTATCATCTGGTCGGTCATTCGGTCGGAGGGCTGGTGGCCTATGAGATGGCCCAGCAGTTGCGCGCAGCTGAGCAGGAGGTCGGGCTGCTGGGACTGCTCGACACGCACGCGCCGGCGCAATTGGCGCAACGTCGGCTGCTGCCGCTGAAGGATCAGTTGGTCAACATCCTCAGGACGCCGCCGTCCAGAGTGCTGCGCTACGCGGTCCATTATCTGCGGCGGGGGTTGGCTCGCCTGTCGCCGGCCGCGCCCAGGCTGTCGCAGCAGGCCATGATGGACGCCGGGCGCCGCAAGCTGGTGGCTGAAGGCCTCATGCGCCTTTATTCGCCGCGGCCCTACCCGGGCAGGGCGCACTATTTCAAGAGCATGGCTCCGGCCGCACCCATCCGGACACTGCCGCTCCCGTCCCCCGATCTGGCCTGGGTCCAGCTCGTCGTCGGCGGCCTCGAGGTCCACGAGATCCCCGGTCAGCATCAGGACATGGTCAAGGACCCCCTGGCCGGCATGATCGCTGCCAGGATTCACGCCGGGCTTGAGCTGTCTTCGCCGAAGACGGGTCGCCCGGCCTGAGCGGCTCTAGCCGAACGCCTGGAACAGCGGAGCGGCGGAGGCCGGGGTCGGGGGCGGGAGCGCGGCGCCCGGCGTCGGCCTGATCGCCAGGGCGAGGCTGTATCCTGGCGCTGGCCGCCAGAGCTGGAAGCGCCAGGCGGCGATGTCCTCGGGCGCCAGTCCGGCGAGCTTCAGGGCTGTCGTCGGCCGATCCGGATCGAATGCGAGCGCGGCCGGATCCAGCGCGAAGCCCATGCCCGTCGCCTTCATATAGGCCTCCTTCAGGGTCCACAGCGCGGCGAACAGCTCGGCCCGCGCCTGGGGTGGATGCGCCTGCAGGGCCGCCTGCTCGGCGTCGGTGCAGACCCTGGCCGCGATTTGGGCGCTGTCGTGCAACCGGTCCACCTGTTCCACGTCCACGCCGATTTCGGCGACCGGGGCGACCGCCAGGGCGACGATGTCGCCGCTGTGGCTGAGGTTGAACCACGGCCCGTCCGGCGCCCCCCTCAGAAACGGCCGTCCGCGCGGTCCGATCTCAAGGCCGATGTCCGCGGCCGGGCGGTCCAGGCGCCGGGCGAGCGCGAGCCGGCACAGGGCCCGGCCCAGACGGAACCGGTCCTGGTCCTCAGGCCGCCGGAAACGGTCGCGCCGGGCGCGCTCCTCGGGCGTGAGCAACGCTTCGAGCCGCTCCGGCGACGCGCCGTGCGCGCCCCTGTCCAGGATCCAGACTTCGATCACCCGCTCAGATCGCCTTTCGGTGCAGCCTGCCCAAGGACGCCCGGCCCGCCAGCGCCCGTCAAGCGGCTTCGCCGACCTGTACGTCGCCACCGAACGGGGTTGGTTCGTGGGCGCCCGCCCGGCGGACATCCAATTGCGGCCAAGCTGCGATATTGTCGCCACAGTTGCTCGACACACACGGCGGATGGACGCCGCGCTCTACCTGTCGCCGGTCCGCCACATCCTGGTCGTGGAAGACGATCGGGAGCTGCGGGGCGAGATCGAACGGTACCTTTCCGAATACGGCTACGTGATGCACACGGCCGCCGACGGGCCGGGGGCCGACCGGATGCTGGGCTCCGCGCACATCGACCTGGTGATTCTGGACGTCATGCTCCCGGGCGAGGACGGCCTGTCCATCTGCCGACGCCTGAGGGCGAGCGGCGACGCCGCCATCATCATGATCAGCGCCATGGGCGAGGAGATCGACCGCGTGCTGGGCCTGGAGATGGGCGCCGACGACTATCTCCCCAAACCGTGCAGCCCACGCGAACTGCTGGCCCGGGTGAAGGCGGTGCTGCGGCGGCAGGGCGACATGTCGCCCCCCCTGGAGCGGGACGCTCTGAAGTTCCTGGGTTTCACGCTGGAGGCGGACCGCCGGCAGTTGCGCACACCCTCGGGAACCACCGTGCTGCTGACCGGGGGAGAGCTGGCCAT
>FTHI01001151.1_pt1 | contig 11966 bp, 14 predicted proteins | sample 1640891 | NCBI WGS metagenome assembly FTHI01 (sample SAMEA3914788, study PRJEB12502) | metagenome | biome: forest; material: soil | place: Canada | collected 2011-07-03 | depth 0.1 m
CGACAGCGAGGCCGAGATCGCGGCGATTATGGACGGCTGCAAGGCTCTGGGCGTGAAGGCGGTGCTCTGCAAGCACTGGGCGCAAGGCAGCGCCGGCGCCGAGGAGCTGGCCAAGGTGGTCGTGGCGGCCATCGACGAAGGCAAGGCCAATTTCCACACCCTCTATCCGGACGAGATGCCGCTCCTGAAGAAGATCGAGACCATCGCCTTCCAGGTCTATCACGCGGGCGAAGTGGTCCCCTCCAAGGCCGCCGCCGACCGCCTGGCCGAACTGGAGAAGATGGGCTTCGGCCACCTGCCGGTGTGCATCGCCAAGACCCAGTACTCCAACTCCACCGATCCGGAACTCTACGGCGCCCCGACCGGCCACGTCCTGCCGATCCGCGAAGTGCGGCTCTCGGCCGGCGCGGAGTTCGTGGTGGCCATCTGCGGTGAGATCATGACCATGCCCGGCCTGCCGCGCGTGCCGTCAGCCGAGAACATCGTCGTCAACGCGGACGGGATGATCATCGGGCTGTCGTAGCGGAAGGGCTTCAGTCATGACGCCGGACGAGCTCCGAGCCTGGCGCAACGCCGAACGCAAGCGGCTGATCGAGGCCCGCATGGCCTTGCCCCTCGATCAGCACGCCGCCTTCAGCGCCGTGATCACCGAGAAGCTGGGCGAGCGGTTCCCGCCGTCCGCCCTGCCCTCGCTCGGCTGCTACTGGCCGTTCCGGCGCGAGTTCAATTGCATCCCGCTGATGGAGCGGATCATCGCGCAGGGCGGATGGACCGCCCTGCCGGTGGTGCTCCAGAAGAACCATCCCCTGGAGTTCCGCCGCTGGACACCCCAGACGAAGATGGAGGCGGGCGTCTGGAACATCATGCACCCGGCCGAAGGCGAACCGGTCTATCCGGCGGCCCTGCTGATCCCGCTGGTGGGCTTTGACGCCGCCGGCTACCGGCTGGGCTACGGCGCCGGCTACTATGACCGGACACTGGCCGCCTTCCCGCATAAGCCTCTGACCATCGGCGTCGGCTTCGAAGTGTGCCGCATGCCCACCATCCATCCCCAGCAATTCGACGTCCCGATCGACTACATCGTCACCGAGGCGGGGATCGTGCACACTGCGGCCGCCCTGCACTGACGCCGCGCGCCGGCTGCATCCGGAGGTTCCCATGGCAGACGCCGATCTGGCGACGGCCCCCAAGGCGGCGAAAGTCCACGTCCCCCAGCCTGAGCCGGGTCTGACGCCCGACATCATGGTCGAGCGCGCCCGCGCCCTGATCCCCATGCTGCGCGCCCAGCAGGACGAAGCGGACGCGCAGGGCTGCTACACCGACGAGGTGCACGAGGCGTTCAAGGCGGCCGGCTTCTACCGGATCCTGCAGCCGCGCATGTTCGGCGGCTACCAGTTCGATTTCCCGAGCTTCCTCAGGGTGGTGATGGAGATCGGCCGCGGGCATCCCGGCAGCGCCTGGTGCTTCACCCTGACCTCGTCGCACTCCCTGGTGGTCGCCTCGCACTTCCCCGAGGACGTCCAGCGCGAGATCTTCGGTCCCGACGGTGACTTCCGCTCCCCACACCGCGCGCCACCGGCGGGGACGTGGACCCGGACAGACGGCGGCTGGATCGTCAGCGGTCGCTGGTCCTATTCGTCAGGCATCCCGGTGGCGACCCACTTCATCGGCTGCGGCCTGATCCGCGAGGAGGGCAAGCCGCCCCGCATGGTCAATTTCATCGCGCCCAAGGACAAGGTGAAGGTGCTGGCCGACTGGGGCGGCGGCGCCAGCCTCGGCATGGAGGCTTCCGGATCCAACACCGTCGAGCTGACCGACGTGTTCATCCCCCACCGTCACCTCTTCCGCGAGGACATCCTTCTGACGTCCCTGGACTTCGGCCCCGAAGACGGCGTGGGGGTGCAGCTTCACAACGAGCCCATGTACATCGGCGTGGTGGGCGGCCTGTTCCACGCCACCTTCGGCGGCATCTTCACCGGCGCGGCCCGCGCGGCGCTGGACGAATTCGAGGACACGGCCAAGGTCACCGACGCCTACCGCCGGCCCGGCGTCTCACGGATCAACCACATCGAGGCCCAGACCCCCTTCGGACAGGCGCTGAACCTCGCCGACTGCGCCGAAGCCCTGACCCTCAGCGTCGCCCAGAGGATCATGGACCAGTTCGCCGTGGCCGCCCGCGACGGGACCCCAATCACGGTGGAGCAGACCATCCAGAACTGGGACATGTCGCGCCAGGCCTGCGTCATGGCCTGCGACGCCATCGACATCCTGTTCCGCGCGTCGCCCGTGCGCGCCGCCAATCGCGGCCAGAAGATGCAGCGCTATCTCCGCGACGCCCAGATGTACCGCATCCACCCCTCCTCCCAGCCCTGGTTGGACGCCGCCCGCGCCCGCTCCCACGGGGACCTGCCGATCGATCGGTACGGGCGGTAGGGCCTCCGGATCAGAGCTTGAGGCTCATGAAGATCGTGCCGGCCGGGGTCGGCGCGTAGTAGGGCGCGATCCGCTCGAATCCCATCTGCTCGTAGAGACCGATCGCAGCGTCCATGGTCGGCAGGGTGTCGAGGCGCAACTCGCCGTAGCCGATCCGTCTCGCCGTCTCGATCACAGCTTCGGCCATGGCCCGGCCCACGCCGAGGCCGCGCGTGGTTGGCAGCAGATACAGGCGCTTCATTTCGCAGCATCCTGCGTCCTTGAGCGGTCTCAGCCCGACGCATCCCAGGAGGGCCCCCGCGCCGTCGCGGGCCAGGAGGAGTTCGCCGCCCGGCGGCGCGTATTTTCCGGGAAGGGAAGCCAGCTCGGAGCCGAAGTCCTGATAGGCCAGGTCGACGGGCAGGGACGCTGCATAGGCTTCGAACAGGTCGGCCGTCGCCCTCAGGTCTTGCTCGGTCCTGACGGGTCGGATGTGAAATGCGACGGGCATGCTCGCAACTGTGCAGGACCGCGCAACGTCTGCAACAGATCGGTCCCCCGTCACGTCAGGCCTGGACCGTTTGACAGCGGCCGGGCCGGCGGCCAGGGATGGCCGCTCCTGCTTCACCACCACAGAGCCGACCGCATGACCTCGCTGCTCGTCAATCCCGACATCCGCCAGCTGGGCGTTCCTGTGGCCGCCGGCGGCGTGCCCGACGCAGGGCGGGCGGAGCTGCTGCAGCTCTATCCCAACGCCCGGTTCAACACCCTGCCCCGGGCCCTGACCGAGGACGAGATCATCGCCTTCATGGCCGGCTGCGACGCCGCCATCGTCGGCCTGGACATCATGTCCAGCCGGGTGCTGGACGCCCTGCCGGAGCTGAAGATCATCGGCAAGTTCGGGGCCGGCTACGACACTGTCGACCTGGAGGCGGTGAAGCGGCGCGGCCTGATGTTCGGCTACACCTTCGGGGTCAACGCCCTGGCCGTCGCCGAGCTCACCCTAGCGCACATGATCGAGGGCTTGCGGCATGTGCCGGCGCTGAATCTGGCCATGCGCAATGGGGAGCGTCCGCGGTGGATCATGGGCCGGCTGCTCTCGGGACGCACGGTTGGCATCCACGGCTGCGGCCATGTGGGCAAGCAGCTGGTGCGGCTGCTGAAGCCCTTCGGCTGCGAGATCCTGGCCTGCGATATCCGCGACTATTCGGAGTTCTATCGCGAGCATGGTGTGAAAGCCGTCGAGCTCGACGAGCTCCTGGCCCGCTCCGAAGTGCTGACCCTGCACCTGGCCAAATCGCGCCTCACCACCGGCCTCTACGACCGCACCGTGCTGGCGAAGATCCGGCCAGGCGCGGTGATGATCAACACCTGCCGCGGCGGCGTAGTGGATGAGGACGCGCTGCTGGAACGCCTGGAGAGCGGCGCCCTGACCGCCGCCCTGTTCGATGTCTTCGCCATCGAGCCGGCCGTCGTCGATCCCCTCCTCCGCCACCCCAACATGCTCGCCACCCCGCACATGGGCGCGGCCATCGAGGAGGTGCGGGTGGAGATGTTCCGCTCCGCCATCCGCGGCCTGGTGGACAACGGGCCGATCAACCTGTCGGACTACGACTACTAGGATGACGGCGGCGACTCCCAGTGGATCGCAGGGGCAACGCCCCGGCCACACGATCTGGATCCGCCTCTGCCACTGGCTGATTGTCGCGAGCGTCCTGACGCTGGCCTATTCAGGCGTCTTCATCCTGATGGCGCACCCGCGGCTCTACTGGGGCTCGGTGGGGAACGATCTGACCCCCGCGCTGATCGAACTGCCCCTGGGGCCGAACCACGGCCACGGCAGCTGGGCGCCGGCTGCCCCATTCACCCCAGACGCCGGCGGGCCGGTGAGCCGGAGCCGCATCGGCGACATCTACAATCAGAACGGATGGGCCCGCAGCCTCCACTTCATGCTGGCCTGGCTCCTGGTGGCGAGCGCTGCGGCGTACGGCCTGACCGGCCTGATCACCGGACATTTCAGGCGCGCCATCGTCCCCCGTGCGGATGAGCTGTCGCCCGGCCTGTTCTGGCGGGATCTGCGGGCGCATCTGCTCATGCGGATCAAGCCCGCGGCCGGCGGGCCGCCCTACGGCCTGCTGCAGAAGTGCGCCTATGTCGCCGTGGTCTTCATCGCCTTACCGACGATGGTCCTGACGGGTCTGTCCATGTCGCCGGCTGTCGGCGCCGCCTGGCCGTGGATCCCGGCGCTGTTCGGCGGATCGCAGTCGGCTCGCACGATCCACTTCGTCTTCCTCTGCCTGCTGATGCTGTTCCTGCTCATCCACGTCCTGATGGTGGTGATGTCGGGTTTCTGGCGTCAGATGCGCGCGATGACCTGGGGCAGATGAGATGGCTTTAGAGGACATGCCGCGCCGGGCGCTGCTGGGAGGACTGGCCTCCCTGGGCGGGCTGTCGCTGGCGGGCTGCACCGAAAACCCACCGACCTACGGCAACATCCTGCGGATGGCCGACAACCTCACCTACCGGGCGCAGCGGCTGCTGATTCCCCGAGGGTCGCTGGTTCGGGAGTACCAGCATGCCGACATCAGCTCGATCCCCGCCATCGGGACCACCGACCCGGCCGATCCGCACGGCCTGTACTATCACTCCGAGCTCGGCGCGCTGTACGACCGCCTGCACGCTGGCGGGTTCGCCGACTGGCGGCTGTCGATCGAGGGACGCGTGGCGCGCCCGGGCACGTACTCGTTGGCGGACCTCCGGCGGCTCCCGTCACGCACCCAGATCACCAAACACACCTGCGAGGAGGGATGGTCCGCGATCGCCGAATGGACAGGAACGCCGCTGCGAGCGGTCCTCGAAGCATCCGGGATCCTGCCGAGCGCCCGCTTCGTGAACCTCTATGCGTTCGACGACTACGCCGACGGCATCGACATGGTCGACGCCCTGCATCCGCAGACGATCCTGGCCTACGGCATGAACGGCCGTGATCTGCCGCCGGCGCACGGCGCGCCCGTGCGCCTGAGGGTCGAGACCCAGCTCGGCTACAAGAGCGTGAAATACGTCCGGCGCATCGTCGTCACGGACGAATTCGTGGACACCGGGAAGATCGGGCCGATCCAGAACGGATGGTCCTGGTACGCAGGGATATAGGCCGAACGGGCATCCTGTCCGGACAAGCTTATTGACAGAGTCAAAGAGGACAGGGATTGTCCCTTGGTTACGGACGGGGACACGTCCGGACGATCAGGGAGATGTCGGATCCAGATGCCTTTGCGCCCCTTTCTCGCCGCCTGCCTTGCCGTGACGGCCGTCGGCGCCGCCCAGGCTGCGCCGCGTCGGCCTGCCGCTCCTCCTCCGGCGCCCCAAGGCCGGACCTGGGCCGAGGTGGCCCGGCTCCCGGACTTCACCACCGGCATCTGGGAAACCCAGATGAGCCCGCGCAATTTCGCGCCGGGAACGCCGCCGGCCTTCACGCCCGCCTACGCGGCCCGACTCAAGGCTTTCAACGAGCGCCAGGCCAAGGGCGACGAGCAGGACAATCCCACCGCCAACTGCGTGCCCAACGGCATGCCGGGGATCATGAACCAGCCCTATCCCATGCAGGTCTTCTACGGCCCGGGCGAGGTGGCCATCCAGCTCGAGGCCTATGAGCAGATCCGCCACATCCACACCGACGGCCGCGCTCACCCTGCCGATCCGGACCTCACCTTCAACGGCGACTCCATCGGCCATTGGGAGGGTCAGACCCTGGTGGTCGACAGCGTCGGCTTCACCACCGCTACGCCCCTGGGCCTGAGCTGGGGCCAGCAGCATTCCTCCAAGATGCATATCGTCGAGCGGATGCACCTGACCGATCCGGACACCCTGGCGATCGACACCGTCATCGACGACCCGGAGGCGCTGACCCAACCTCTCGCCTCGTCCCACGTGTTCAAGCGTCACCGGGACTGGACCATCTCCGAGTACGTCTGCGAGGAGAACAACCGCAACCTGGTGGACGCCCAGGGCCACGCGGGCATCGTCCTCACACCGCCCAAGCCGGGAGCCTGACCAGTGTCGAAATTGACCAAGATGACGTTGCACGGATCCCTGGGGTTGCTGGCCGCAGGGCTGGCGCTAACTGGCGGCGCGGCCCTCGCCCACCACTCCTTCGCGATGTTCGACCTGACCCAGGAGAAGACCATCGCCGGCACGGTGAAGGACTTCCAGTGGACCAATCCCCACACCTGGCTGTGGGTCGACGTCCCGACGGCCAGCGGCGCCGCCGAGACCTGGGGCATCGAGGGGATGAGCCCCAACTTCCTGGCCCGACGCGGCTGGAGCAAGACGACTGTCACGCCCGGTGACAAGGTCACCGTGGTGATCCATCCGGTGAAGAGCGGCGAGCACGGAGGCAGCTTCATGCGCATCACCCTGCCCGACGGCAAGGTCATGGACATGACCGGCCGCGCCCCGCCCGCGTGAGTCCGGCAGCCCTGCAGCCGCCCGAGCCCGACCTGACCGCTCGCGAGATCGTCGCCCGGGCCGAGGCCCTGCGTCCGGCGCTCGTGGAACGACAGGCTGAAACCGAGGCCCTGACCTGGTATCCCGAGGCCACCCATCAGGCGTTCCTGGACGCCGGGTTCTATCGGATCCTGCAGCCGCGCCTCTTTGGGGGCTACGAGTTCGACACCACCACCTTCTTCAAGGTGGTGATGGAGATTGCCCGCGGCTGTCCCTCCACCGGCTGGGGCTTCTGCCTGTCGTCCGCCCACATCATGCAGATCACCGGGCTCTTCGACGACACTGCCCTGGGTTCGATCATCGGGCCAGATGGGGACTTCCGCGCCGCCTCCTACGGCTTCCACGGCGGGGAGCTGACCGCTGTCGAGGGCGGCTGGCGGATCACCGGCAAGTGGCCCTACGCATCGGGCGCCCCCTACTCCACCCACTTCATCGGCCAGGCCTTCCTGCCCCTGCCGGACGGCGAGCGGGGCTCGGAGATCCTGTTCGTCCTGCCTCGCAGCGAATGGACCCTCTGCCACGACTGGGGCGACGTCATGGGCCTGAAAGGCTCGGGCTCGCACAGCGTCGAAGCCAAGGACGGATTCCTGCCGGCCAGCCACGTGGTCCAGGCCAATCTCGTGGGCGGACGCAACGACGTCACGCCGCCGCGCAGCCACGCCGTTCCAATGTATGCCGGGCGCCTCGCGGCCTTCTTCTGCTGCGAGCTGGTGGCCATCGCGGTGGGCGCGGCCAAGGGCGCGCTCGACGAATACGCCCGGCTGATCACCACAAAGACGGCCACGATGGTCCCCGGGACCCTGCGCGTCGATCTGCAGGATTATCAGCGCTACTACGGCCAGGCCGCCGCCAAGATCGCCGCCGCCGAAGCCGTGGTGCTGAACGTCGCGGACCAACACATGGAGCTCAGCCGCCGGGCCGCCGAGGAAGGCGAGCCTTATCCAGGCGATGTCGACATGCGCAACCTGATCGCCGCCCAGGAGGCGGGCCGGCTGGCCTGGGACGCGGTGCAGAACATCATCTTCCGCACCGGAGGCTCCAGCGCCGCTCGCGACGGCCAGCGGCTGCAGCGGTACTTCCGCGACCTCTCCACCTATTGGACCCACAACGCCCCGGCGACGGACGACTGGTTCTTCGTCCAGTACGCCCAGCAGGTGTTCGGCAAGGGACCCCGCTTCGGGGCCGGCCCCTCATGAGGGCCCCAGTGAAGGCGGCAATCTGGTGGGGCCCGGGCCAGGCCCAGACGGTGGAAGACGTCGAACTCCGCACGCCCGGCCCCGGCGAGCTCCTGGTGCGGATCTCGGCAGCCAACGCCTGCGTCACCGACGTGATCGACTCCAAGCCGCGAACCTGGCCATCCCGGTCGCCGCAGATCCGCGGCCACGGGGCCGTGGGCGTGGTCGAGGCTGTGGGGCCGGGCGTGACGGTCGCCGGGCCCGGGGCGCGGGTGATCCTGTCGGCCACCTCCTTTTGCGGCGCCTGCCGCTTCTGCCTGAACGGCCGGCCTGCGCAGTGCGTCACGATCGCCTCAAGGAGCCCGGAACCGCGCGGCCGCCTGGCGGACGGGCGCGACGTCTACGCCGACGCCAACATCGGCGGTTTCGCCGAGCATGCGATCGTCGCCGCGAACCAGACGGTCCCCATCGTCAGCGACGCTTCAGACGAAACCCTGGCCTTCCTGTCCATCGCCGGCGCGGCGGGCGTGGGCGCCGCCCTGATCACGGCCCCCGTCCAGCGGGGGTCGAGCGCCGCGGTGTTCGGCTGCGGGGCGACGGGCCTGTCCTACCTCCTGGGCGCCAGGATCGCCGGAGCGGAGCAGATCATCGCGGTCGACCTCCTGCCCCATCGCCGTGAGCTGGCCCTCAGGCTCGGCGCGACCGACGCCGTCGACCCCTCCGCCGGCGACGTGCTGCAGCAGATCCGCGCGATCACCCCCGACCTTGGCGGCTTCCAAGGCTGGGGCGTCGATTACGTCTACGAGGCGTCGGCGAACGCAGGGGCGATCGAATACGCCTATGGGGCCGCGCGCTCCGGCGGTCACGTGGTGCTGGCCAGCGTGCCCTGGGACTTCGCCTCCAAGGCCACCCTGCCGGCGATCTGGCTGGGCGCGGGCGGCAAGACCATCCACTCCAGCCAGCACGGCGACATCTCAATCTACCGCGACTTCGCCCGCTTCGCCGGCTGGATGGATCAGGGCCTGCTGGACTTCGGCCCCTTGATCACCGGCCGCTACGGCCTGGACCAGATCAATGCCTGCTTCGACGACATGGAGGCTTACCGCACCGTCGGCGCAATCGTGATGCCCTGAACCCAATCCAGTGGCCAAACCCAGCGGCGTTTGCGAGGCTGGACGGAGCATGCTCGGACACCTCTCCTTCGGCGTCGCGGACCTGGACCGCGCCAGTGCGTTCTACGACGCTGCCATGGCGCCCATCGGCTTCGTGCGGGTCTGGACCAGCGAAAAGGGCGTCGGCTACGGGCCGCCCGGCGGCGACGACAAGCTCAACCTGTTTCCCCGGCCAGGAACGGCGAGCCCGCCCGGACCCGGGTTCCACCTGGCCTTCGACGCCCCGGACCGCGTCGCGGTCGACGCCTTCTACGCCGCAGCCATGGCGGCGGGCGGACGCGACGCCGGGCCGCCCGGCCTAAGGCCTCATTACGGGGCCGCCTACTACGCCGCCTTCGTCCTCGACCCGGATGGGCACAAGCTCGAGGCTGTGCATCAGTGATGCGCCGGAGGCCGGCAAGCCGCCGAAGCGGCGATCCCGCTTTATAAAGTCTGCGAGCGCGGCCTTCAGATCCGCTGCGCCGAAGTCCGGCCACATCACGTCGGTGAACCAAAGCTCGGCGTAGGCCGACTCCCAGAGCAGGAAGTCCGACAGCCGCCGCTCGCCGCCGGAGCGGATCAGGAGGTCGACGTCCCTCCCCTCGGCCATCAGGCTGGCGAAGACTTGGGCCGAGCCCGGCTCGCCGGCAGTCCAGCGGGAGGCGGCGTCGGCGATCGCCTGGCGCGAGGAATAGTCGATGGCGATGCGGATATGCAGGCGCCGGCCATGGGCGGTGGCCCGTTCGGCGGTGGCGATTTCGCGGCGCAGGCGGAGCGGCAACCGGTCGCGCCGGCCGATGATGCTGAGCCGCGCGCCGTGCTCGACCAGCTGCGGCGTCTCGGCGCGCAGATAGGTGCGGAACAGCCACATCAGGGCGTCGACCTCCTGGGCCGGGCGTTTCCAGTTGTCGGCTGAGAAGGCGTAGAGGGTCAGGGTCCCGACGCCGAGGTCGGCCGCCGCCTCGGCCACGCGCCGCACGGCCTCCATCCCGGCCCGGTGGCCGGCCGTCCGCGGCAGCCGCCGCCGCGTAGCCCAGCGGCCGTTTCCGTCCATGATGATGGCGACGTGGAGCCGATCGCTGCACTGCCAATCACTTTGCATTGGAAAGTTTCCTCTCAAAAAAAGGGGGTCAGGCGGGTGAGAGCCGGCCGCCCGGGGCAGGGTTGGCCTTGGCGGCGGCGGCGGCGTCGCGCACCACCTGCTCCAGGACGGCGAGGTACTCGATGTAGCGCCGCCGGCCCTCCGGCGTGACCCGGCAGACGGTCTGGGGCCGGTTGTGCTCGAAACCCTTGGAGACCTCCACCAGCCCCTCCTCGCGAAGCACCTGCAGGTGACGGCTGAGGTTGCCGTCCGTGAGGGCGCAGAGCGTCTTCAGGTCACTGAACGGCAGGCCCTTCGGCTGAGCGACCAGCGAGGTGAGCAGGCCCAGCCGCGCCCGCTCATGGATCACCCGGTCCAGGCCCTCGTAGGCAAAGGGGGCTTCGTCCTTAGGCGCGGCCATTGTCGCCTCCGGACGCGAACTGGATCACAACGGCCACCAGCAACTGGCCAATACCGAAGGCTCCGCCCATGGCCCAGGGCGAGAAGGCCTGGTCCCCGCGCGCCAGCACCAGGGAGGCGAGGCCGCAGGCCAGGTACCAGCCGCCCACCAGCAGCATGAGCCGCGGCAGGAAGCGGCTGGAGGCGAAGACGCCCAGGCTGAACACCACCTGCCACAGGCCGGGCAGCATCCACAGGTTCTCGGGCATGAAGCGCAGCAACACCGCGGTCAGCAGGACCCCGGCCAGGGCCGCGGGCAGGAACTGCTCCACCGCCGAAAGGATCATCTCCTGGGCCAGGCCCGAGTGGATCCGGCGGGTGCGGGTGACGGTCTCAAAGCCGATGATGATCAACGAGACCGCGGCTGTGGCGGTCCAGAGGCCCACATAGGCCAGGACGTTGTGCGCCGGATCGGCCAGCCAGCGGGCCTGGGCGAGGGCCGTCAGGGCGGCCAGCACGCCTGTCGTCGCCAGCGTCGCGGCGCCGAGGCCGTGGAACGGCGCGCCCCGGGCCAGCTGGCCCCGGATCTCGCTGATGTCCGCCAATGCGCGCTCCAGGTCCTGCACCGGTCGCCCCCTTTGTACTGCAAAGTACACGGTGATGGAGGCCGAATGCAAGGGCAAATCCCGCTCCGCCTAGGTCGCCCGGGCGATATTCGCCTCGACCATCGGCTCCAGCCAGGCGCCGCGCTTCAGGCAGATGTCCATGTGCGTGGTGTCGGGCAGCACCGCCAGCTGGGCGTGCGGGATAAGGGGAGCCATCTGGGCGGCGAAGTCGACGCGCATGAAGTCGTTGTCGCCCAGGGCCACCAGCGTCGGCGCCTCGATCGTCCTGACCTCCTCGGGCCGCCAGCCCGGCCAGGCGCCCAGCATGACGTTGAGCTTCTCGACCACCTTGTCGAAGGACTTCGGGTCCGGATTGACCCGCTCGTAGACGGCCTTCCAGCTGGCGAAATCCGCCTCGGTCGGCAGCAGCGGGACCAGCTGCGGCGAAGGGACATGGGTCGGGTCGCGCTGCAGGATCACCAGCTCGTCCAGCATGCCGTCGAAGGTGTAGGGCGCGCTCACCGGAACCAAGCTGGCCACGCGGTCCGGGTGACGGATGGCGACGCCGGTCAGGATCATGCCGCCCAGGCTGTGCCCAAGAAGGTGGGCCTTCCCCACCTTCAGGTGATCCAGCACCGCC
>FTHI01000355.1_pt1 | contig 11901 bp, 10 predicted proteins | sample 1640891 | NCBI WGS metagenome assembly FTHI01 (sample SAMEA3914788, study PRJEB12502) | metagenome | biome: forest; material: soil | place: Canada | collected 2011-07-03 | depth 0.1 m
CTGGTGGTCGGCGCCTCCCTGACCCAATGGCTGGCCAAGAAACACGACGACGCCAACGTGCGGGTGGTGGCGATCATGTACACCATCACCCCCATCTTCGCGATCGCCGGCCCCCTGATGCCCAACCCCTGGATGGCCGTGGCCTGTGCGGCGATGACCGCCATGTGCGGCCTGGCGGGCGCGGTGCCGCAGAACGCCGCCATTCAGAACATCACCCCCAACGCCATGCGCGGCCGCGTGACGGCGCTCTATCTCTTCGTCTTCACCGTGGTCGGCCAGGGCGGCGGGCCGATCTTCATCGCCCTGATCACCAACTTCATCCTCAAGGACCAGAGCCAGATCAAATTGGCCATGTCAGGCTCGGCCGCTGTCATGACCCCGCTGGCCGCCCTGATCATCTGGATGGGCGTGAAGAGCTACGGCCGCGAGATCGCCGCGCTGAAGGCGCGTGGCGGTTAAGGCATGAACAATTCTGATGGTCAGGCGAGGGCTGCGCCGCCCGAGCCCAAGGACTGGACGGCCGCCAACATCTACGTGCTGGTGTTCCTGACGCTGGTCTCGACGCTGAACTATTTCGACCGGTCGGTCCTGTCCTTGATGCTGCCGCTGATCAAGAAGGACTTCCAGGTCTCCGACACGACGCTCGGCCTGATCACCGGCCTGATCGCCGTCTACGCCATCCTGGGCGTGCCCATCGCCTGGCTGGCCGAGCGCTGGAGCCGACGCAACATCGTCTCTATCGGGCTTTTCTTCTGGAGCCTGATGACCGGCCTCACCGGCCTGGTGAGCAGCGTCTGGCAACTGGGCGCCACGCGTTTCGCCATGGCGGTCGGCGAGAGCGCGGGCCTTGCGCCGTCACAGTCGATCCTGTCGGACGTGTTCAGCAAGCGGGCCCGGCCCCTGGTGCTGTCGATCATCACCACCGCAAGCTCGCTCGCCTTGCTGTTCTACTCACCGATCGCCGGCTGGGTCGCGGGTCAGTACGGTTGGCGGGTGGTGTTCATCGCCGCCGGGGCGCCCGGCGTGGTCCTGGCGGTGGTGATGCTGTTCACCATCCGCGAGCCGCGTCGCCAGGCCGCGACGCCAGAGGCTGACAAGGTCGCCCCGCTCGGCGAGGCGCTCTCCTTTCTGGCGGGGTCGAAGGCTTTCCTCTGGTGCCTGCTCGGCACCTCGATCATGGGCGTCTATCTCTATGGCGTCAGCGCCTGGGACGCGAGCTTCCTGGTGCGCGTGCGCCACTACTCGGTGCCCGAAGTCGGCGCCTGGTTCCAGCCGCTCCGAGGCGCCACGAGCGCGATAGGGATTGTCACAGGCGGTCTCCTGTCGACCCGCCTCGAGAAGCTCGACGGGCGCTGGCGCTGCTGGATTCCGGGACTGGCCTGCGTCCTGATGGCGCCATTCCAGTTCGTCTATTTGTTCGCTGACGCCAAGGCGGTGTGGATCTCATCCTACGCCCTGGCCGCCTTGTTCTCGATCATGCACCAGGGACCCATCTACGCGGTCTACGTCAGCGTGGCCAAGGCTCGCACCCGCGCGGTGGCGGTCTCGGTCGCCCTGCTCGGCGCCACGGTGGTGGGGCAGTTCGGCGGCCCGATCCTGATTGGCTGGTTGAATGACCACATGCGCGCTCAGTTCGGCGACGAAGCGATCCGCTACTCCATGCTGGTGGTGATGGCCTGCGCCTTCATGGCCGGCCTCTGCTATCTGGTCGCCAGTCGCTACATCGTGGCCGACACCCGGCGCGCGGCCGAGGCCTGATCCAAACCGCCTGGAGCGCCGTATCGGCACAACTGGAAGCGGCCCGGGCCTTTGCCAAGCTCGCGCCTTCCATGCCTGGGGAGAGCCATGGACGAACCCGACATCGTGGTCATCGGCGGCGGCGTCGCCGGCGGGGCCTTCGCCACGGTCATGGCCCGCGCCGGCTGTTCTGTGGTGATGCTGGAGGTCACCCGCGAGCACCGCGACGTGGTGCGCGGCGAGCTGTTCGTGCCCTGGGGCGTGGCCGAGGCCCAGAGGCTGGGCCTCTACGACCTCTACATGCAGGGCGGCGGCCACCACACCACCCGCTTCGAGTTTTTCGACGAGGACATCGATCCGGCCGAATCCGAAGCCCACGGCATGGACCTCACCACCCTGCCGTTCCCGCCGCCCCTGTGCCTGGGCCATCCCAGGATGTGCAACCTTCTGGACGAGGCCGCCGCGGTCGCGGGCGCGACATTCATCCGCGGCGTGCGCCACACCAGGGTCACGCCGGGCTCGCCGCCGGTGGTCAGCTATGAGCTGGACGGCGAGGTCATCGAGCTGCGGCCGAGGCTTGTCGTCGGGGCCGATGGCCGTCATGGCCGCACCCGCAGCCAGATCGGGGTGGAGGAGCACACCGACCCCGTCCACCACTGGATCACCGGCATGCTGGTGGAGGGCGCCGACGCCTGGCCAGATCACGTCAGCTGCCTGGGCGTGGAGGGCTGGCGCCACTTCCTCGGCTTCCCCCAGGGCGGCGGACGCGTGCGCCTCTATCTCTGCGTGGCGCCCGAGGACCGCGAGCGGTTCATGGGCCCGGACGGCCCGGCCAATTTCCTGGAGGGGTTCAAGCTCAAGTCCTCGCCGGCCGCCATGGCCTTCGCCAACGCCCGCGCCGTCAGCGAGCCCTTCTGCTATCCCAACAACGACACCTGGACCGATGAGCCCTTCGCTGAGGGCGTGGTCCTTATCGGCGACGCCGCCGGCCACAACGACCCGATCATCGGCCAGGGCCTGGCCATCGCCCACCGCGACGTGCGGGTGGTGACCGACATCCTGAAGGCCAGCCCGGACTGGTCAGTCGAGGCGCTTCGTCCTTATGCGGAGGAACGCGCCGAGCGGATGCGCCGGCTACGCAACATCGGACGGTTCGTGGGCATCAGGGACGCCGAGTTCGGCGACGAAGGCCGCGCCCGCCGCCGCCGCATCGCAGCCCGCCTGCAGGAGACCCCCGACTACCAGGCCACCGCCCAGGCCGTGCTCCTCGGCCCCGACATCCTCCCGCCCCAGGCCTACGCGGACGAGACGATCGCTGCGATCGTGGCGTAAGGGCAGGATCGCGGGCGTAGGCTCACCCGTTCAGGCCCTCTGTCCTTGTGGCTGGTATCGGGGATCGCCTGTCCTCCACAGGGTGAAGGCGATCAGGTCGGCATTGCCGCGGATCCACTGGTCGCGCGTGGAGCCGCCGTGGCCAGCGTCCTCGTCGAGGCGCAGGAGCACGGGGGCGCCGGACCCGGTGGCGGCCCTGAGCCGCGCCGCCATCTTGCTGCTTTGCCAGGGCGGGACGCGGGCGTCGTTTAGGCCTGTCGTCAGCATCACCGACGGGTAGCGCACGCCATCGACGACATGCTGATAGGCGTCCATCTCGTAGAGGCCGCGGAACCCATCCGGATCCTTGACGCTGCCAAACTCCACCGTGTTGCTGGCGCCCCCAGGCGTGAATTCCATGCGCAGCATGTTGCAGACGCCGACGCCGATGACCGCCACTGCGGCGAGGTCAGGCCGCTCAGTGATGAACCGTCCGACCGCAATGGCGCCGGCGGACCCGCCGTTCACCACCAGCTTTCCGGGACTGGTATAGCCCAGGCTGATCAGGTGCTCGGCGGCGGCGATTGTATCTCGCCAGGTGTTGGGCTTGTTCAGCTTCTGGCCAGCCTGATGCCAGCCTGCGCCCAGCTCTCCGCCGCCTCGAACATGCGCCACGACGAACACCCCGCCTGCATCCAGGCTCGGCAGACGCGCGGCATTGAAGTTCGGCTGCTCCACCTCGCCGTATGCGCCGTAGACGAACAGGGTGAGCGGCGCCCTCCCATCGCGTTTGAGGCCCCGCCGGTAGAGGATCGACAGGGGGATCTGCGCGCCGTCCTTTGCTGGCGCGAAGCCTCTCTCGAAAACATAGGGCGACACATCGATGGGCGGTTTTGGCGCCATGCGCATGTCCAGGGCGGCGCCGTCGGGCCCCACCCGGCAGACCGCCGGAGGATGCACCCAGCCCTGCAGCACGATCCACGCGCCGTCCTCGTCGGGCCGTGCGGAAAGACTGGGCATGGCGCCCTCGAACGGCAGCGCAATCGGCCGGATCCGCCCGTCGCCGTCGATGCGCTTCAGACTGGCGATTCCGATGCGGGAGTCCTGCAGGTAGACGCCGTCCCGCGCGGCCGCGATATTGCCGATGACCGTATCGCCTTCCGGCAGGACGACCAGGGAATTGCCGATGTCGGGCGCCGCTGCATCGACTTTCAGAACCTTGCCCCTGGGCGCGCCCTGAAGGCTCAGCAGGAAGATGCTGCCCCCCCGCACCGTTACGCCGATCACCTGGTCTTCGGGTCCGCAGAGTCTTCGCCACGCGGCGTCGCCCGCCCGGGCGGCGTCGAGCCTGGCCACGTAGAGCGCGGCCTCCCGCCGGACCAGGCCCCCCACCCGAGCGACCACGAGGTCCGACGCTGGCCATGTCCACACCCCCGGCAGGTCCAGCTCGCCCATCTGAACGGCGCCTGTCCGGCCGGGCCCGAGGACCAGGACGTCGGATGCAGGGGCCGTCTCAAGCTGATGGAACCAGCAGGAACTGCCCCTGCCGGTCTCCGGGCCTTCAGGCAGGCGGTTGTAGAAGAACCCGGAGCCGTCCGGCGCCCATGCCGGAAAGGCGAAGCGGGTGCGGTCGATCCGCTCGGGCAAGCGGCGTCCGGCCCGGGTATCGAAGATATGGGCCGTGGACTTCTCCGTGCCCCCGAGCGAGAGGCCGCAGACAATATGGCGTCCATCGGGCGATGCCTGCCACCAGTCGATGGAGGCGTGTGTCCCCGGCGTGGCCTCGGCCGCCGGATCAATCAGCACGCGCCGTTCGCCGCCTCCAGCCCCGGTCACAACGATCCGCGAGGTCTGACCATCGGCCGGCCAGACCTCCATGAAGACGACCTCGCCGGCCGTCTGGACGCGAACGACGAGATCGAAATGGGTGGCGTGTTCGATGGCCAACGCCAGCGCGTCGCGGCCGGGAATGGCCTGTAGGACTCTCGCGGCGTAGGTCCTTTCCGCCTCCATGTAGGTCCGCCACTCGGGGCCGTCGGCCTCCATCCAGCGATAGGGGTCAACGACGGTCTTCCCGAACAGCTCATCGGCGACGGGATCGACCCGGGCGAAGGGCGGTGCAAGCGCTTGAGGCGTCGCTGACGCCGCTCGGCAGGCGGCTCCCACCAGACCCGCAGCAGCCGCAGAAGCCAGGACGCGCCGACGATTGACCGTGCCCATCGAGGCCGAAATGCATCTTGCCACGAACATCCCCCAGAAAATCACAGATGTAGTTTTATAGAACTACGATCATGGTTTTTTGAGTCAAGCCCGACGACGCGCATCAGCGCCGCGTACACGGAATTCCGGGGACACAGTACTTAACTCCGCGGGAAGCGGGCGAAGGGGCCTTTGCCGAACACCGCGGCCGGAAAAAGGGGTCAGAGTGATTTGATTGTGTCCTGCACAGATTCGGGTCGGCGCCCTGCCAGATCTCGGCCCGCCAACAAATGACTCTGACCCCTTGTCTCGGAGCGATTCCGCTGCGCCAATCACTATCAAGCGGCGCTAGAGCAAAAAAAGGGTCAGAGTGATTTGATTGCGCCCTGTCCCGGCCCCAGCGAACTGGTCGCGACCGCCTTCGGTCATCATTGAAGCCAAACCGAAAACAGCCTCTAAGATTGGCTGAAGGCGGGGGCTCGGCCGGCGTTTCGGCTCAAGCCTCCGGGGGGCGTCGATGAAGCGATTTCAGGACAAGGTCATCATCGTCACCGGCGCCAGCTCGGGGCTCGGCGCGGCGACGGCTGTGCGTCTGGCCGCCGAGGGCGCCAAGGTCGTCGTGGCCGCGCGGCGTACGGACCGGGGCGAAGATGTGCTTGGCCGGATCCGGGCGGCAGGAGGCGAGGGCCTTTTTGTCCAGACGGATGTGACCCGTACGGCCGATGTCGAAGCTCTGGTCGCCGCAGCGGTCGCCCGCTTTGGTGGACTCGATGGTGCGTTCAACAACGCTGGCGTCACCGGCCCCGTCATGACGCCGATAGCCGACATTCCAGAGGAGGGCTGGGACGAGGCCATCAACACCAACCTTCGGGCCGTTTTCGTCTGCATGAAGCATCAGATTCCCGCCCTGCTGGCTCGCGGCGGCGGCGCCATTGTCAATATGGCGTCCATGTATGGGCTGACGCCCGGCGATCTTGGCCACGCCGCCTACTGCGCCAGCAAGTATGGAGTCGTCGGCCTCACCAAGACAGCCGCCATCGACTACGGCGACAAGGGCCTCAGGATCAATGCGGTCTGCCCGGGGTTCATCCATTCCGAGATGGTCGATCCCTTCCTCGACGCCGAACCCGAACTCATGGCCCGTGTCATCAGCCGGCATTCGGCCATGAACCGCGTAGGCGAGGCCAACGAGGTCGCGCAGGCCGTCGCGTGGCTGCTCTCGGGCGATGCTAGTTTTGTAAACGGCGAGGCGATGGTGATCGGGGGCGGAGACGCGACCCGTCTCTACTGAAGGTCCATCTGGATTGCGGTCCTGGCCAGCGGAGCTACTCTGCGATGTCATGAAACGAGCGGAACGGGTGTTCGCGCAGAAGTCCTGGATTTGGCGTCTTTTGAGGTGCGCCGGGCTGGCCATCTGCGTCGCACTTGCTCAGGCCGGACCAGCCGCCGCCGAAATCAGGCGTGTGTTGCTGTCGGTCGACGGCCTAAACCTTCCGGCAATGGAGTCTATCCGCGCATTCCACCTCGACACTTGGGGTGTCGAGTTCTTAGCGGTTTGCCGCGTTCCCCCGAGTTGGGAGCTGAAATCGGAAAAGTTCGAGGATCCGGCAGGCTATTTCGAAGGGCGTTCAGAAGCGCACGGCGAGCCGTTCCGACGGATGTCCGACATGTATCTGGTCGATGTATATGACTATCAGCCGCTGCCAAAAGGCGATCCCAGGGGAGAGTATCACCCGGCGTCATTCGCTGGTTGGGTGACGGTTGGTCTGGCGCAGCAATTCGGCGGGGGTGCTCGCCACAAGCGCGTGCTTAAGGCAAGCAACTTCCGTCTGCGGGATGCGTCACACTGTCCCGACGCCCCGCCGGCTCCGCCCTAAACCCCAAGGAGGCCTTCAGAGGGCCGCAAGGGTCGATCTTCCCCTTTTCGCCTATCCCGCCTCCTGCAGCATCAGTTCCGCCCCCCGCTCCGCGATCATCACCGTGGGGGCGTGGGTGTTGGAGCTGACGATCCGGGGCATGACCGAGGCGTCGATGACCCGGAGGCCCTCGACCCCGCGCACCTTCAGGGTTTCGTCCACCACCGCGGCGTCGTCGACGCCCATCCGGCAGGTGCCGACGGGATGGAAGATGGTGGAGGCGTTGGCGGCGATGAAGGCGTCGATCTGGGCGTCGCTGGTCACCTCCGGGCCGGGCGCCGCCTCGGCGCCGCGGTGGGCGTCGAAGGCGGGCTTGGCGAAGATGTCCCGCATCATCCTGACCCCGTTGCGCATCACCCGGCGGTCGACCTCGCTGGAGAGGTAGTTGGCGCGGATCACCGGGGCGTCACGGGGATCGGCGCTCCTCAGCGTGAGCTCGCCGACGCTTTCCGGGCGCAGCTGGCAGACCGAGCCATAGAACACATGGCCCTGCCCAAAGCGGCTCCAGGGCTTGCCGGCGAAGGGATGGCGCAGGCCGCCCGCCCCGCCGGCGAAGAAGTGGATCTGCACGTCCGGCGCTGCGGCGGCCGGATCGGTCTTCAGGAAGGCGCCGCCCTCGTGCGGAAAGCGGGCGAAGGGGCCCTTGCCGAACAGGGCGGCCTGGGCGAACCCGACCGCGGCCTTGTCGATCCTCAGGTGGTCCCAGGTTTCGTCCGGGCTCCTGGATTCGTGGGCGACCACGACATGGACGTGGTCCTGCAGATTGCGCCCCACGCCCTTCAGCTCGACGGCCACAGGGATACCGAGAGCTTTCAACTGGTCGGGGTCGCCGATGCCGGAGTGCATCAGGGCCATGGGAGAATTGATCGTCCCGCAGGCCAGCACCACTTCGCGCTCGGCGCGCAGGGTCACCGTCCGGCCGTCCAGCCGCACCTGCACGCCCGTCGCCCGCCCGTTGTCGAGCGTGATCTTCAGCAGCTGCGCGCCGGTGACGACCCTGAGATTGTGCCTTGACCGGGTCGGGCCGAGGAACGCCCGCGCCGAGCTCCAGCGCTGGCCGTTCCAGATGTTGTAGTCGTAGCGGCCGACCCCCTCCTGCTCGGCGCCGTTGAAGTCGGGGTTGAGCGGATATCCCGCCTCCTGGCCCGCCTCGACGAAGGCGTCGAACAGGGGGTTTGTGCTGGTGGCGGGCCCCACCGGCAGCGGCCCGTCCGCGCCATGGAAGGCGTCGCCGCCGCGATGGTGCCGCTCGGAGCGCATGAAATAGGGCAGCACGCGGTCGTAGGACCAGCTCCTGAGGCCGGTCTGGGCCCAGCCGTCGTAATCGAGCCGGTTGCCGCGGGCGTAGATCATGCCGTTGATCGACGAGGATCCGCCCAGCACCTTCCCGCGTGGCCAGGGGATGGAGCGGTTGTCCATGTTCGGCTCGGGCTCGGTGGCGTAGCTCCAGTTGCAGTACTTCCCCATGAACAGCCGCCCGGCCATGATCGGCACTCGGAACACGGGGTTCCAGTCGCGCGGGCCGGCCTCGAGCAGCAGCACCCGGTTCTGGCGGTTGGCGGACAGGCGGTTGGCCAGCACGCAACCGGCTGAGCCGGCGCCCACCACGATGTAGTCGAAGCTCTGGATCATCGGGACGGGCGCTTCGGACCGGGTTTGCGTTGGCCGGCCCTGGCGCCTGGTTTGGCGCCCGACGTACGGCCCGGTTTCGCCCCAGGCTTGGCGCCGGATTTGATGCGGGGCTTGGGCCGGGCCCAGCCGGCCTTGTAGGTGATAGGCGCCTTCTCGGCGGCGTCCTTCGCGGCGCGTTCGCTCCTGGATGTGGGCGTCCTTGTCTTCCTGATCCGGCCGCCCGGAGGCTTGGCGCCCTTGGTTGGACGTGGACGCGGCATGTCGCTGCGCGGCGTGGCCAGGGGCCGGGGATTTTCCGGCTGGGTCGGCATCCCGTCCTTGAGCAGCTGGCGAAGCCGTTTGGCCGGGATCTCCTCGACCGCGCCTTGCTCCAGGGTTCCCAGCTCGAAGGGGCCATAGGCGGTGCGGATCAGGCGGTTGACCTTCAGGCCCACCGCTTCCAGGACCTTGCGCACCTCGCGGTTCTTGCCCTCGGCCAGGGCCAGGCTGATCCAGATGTTGGAGCCGCGCCCGCCGTCCAGGTGCGCCTGGATCGGGCCATAGGCGATCCCGTCCACCACGATGCCGTCCTTCAGGCGGTCGAGGCTCTCCTGGGTGGCGCGGCCGAAGGCGCGGGCGCGATAGCGGCGCACCAGGCCCGAGGTGGGCAGCTCGAACTCGCGGGCCAGGTCCCCGTCGTTGGTCAGCAGCAGCAGGCCCTCGGACGTCAGGTCCAGGCGGCCCACCGAGATCACCCGGGGCATGCCGGGGGGCAGTCGGTCGAACACCGACTGGCGGCCTTTTGGGTCCTTGTGGGTGGTGATCAGCCCGGCGGGCTTGTGATAGCGCCACAGCCGCGCCGGCTCCCGCTCGGCCACGGGCAGGCCGTCGAGCGTCAGGATATCGCCCTGGCCGACATTGACCGCGGGGCTGGTCAGCACCTGGCCGTTCAGGGCCACGCGGCCGGCTTCGATCAGCAGCTCGACCTCGCGGCGCGAGGCGACGCCGGCTCTGGCCAGCACCTTGGCGGCGCGTTCACCGCGGGATGTGGCTTGACCGGCGCCGGACCTGCCGCTTGGGTCGTTGGAATGGGAAACCATGATCAATCCACCATGCGCATCGCGCTGGAATTGGCGCAAGACGCCGGCGCCGCCGGCGAAGTGCCGGTGGGCGCTGTGGTGTTCGATCCGGCGACGGGAGCGGTGCTGGGCCGGGGCGCCAATGCGCCGATCGGCCGCAACGACCCTACCGCCCATGCCGAGGTGCTGGCCCTGCGCGATGCGGCCCTCCGCCTGGGCAACTATCGCCTGACCGGCCTGGCCATGGCCGTGACGCTCGAGCCCTGCGCCATGTGCGCCGGCGCGATCAGCCTCGCCCGCATCGGCCGGCTGGTCTGGGGCGCGGACGATCCGAAGGGCGGCGGCGTGCTGCACGGAGCCCGGGTATTCGACCAGCCCACCTGCCACTGGCGTCCTGAGGTGCTTGGCGCCGTGCTCGGGGAAGAGAGCGCCGCTCTGCTGAAGGCGTTCTTTAAAGCTCGGCGTTGACATGATAATATTGTACATCATATCATATCTCGGATGAGCAAGTACGAGCCCCTGAAGCTCCATCTGGAGGGGCGTAGCGGGTACGAGCTCCCCGTTTCGTTCGCCCAGATCGAACAGATCCTCGGCTTCCGCCTTCCGGCCTCTGCGCGAAAGCATCAGCCCTGGTGGGCGAACACGGGCGGCTCTCACGTCCACGCGGCGGCATGGCTCGACGCGGGATGGCGCACCTGCGGGGTCGATCTTGCGGAGGAGCGCGTGGTTTTCCGCAAGGCCCCAAGGGAGACATCGCGCGAGACATACGGAGTGTCCGAATCCTCGCCCGCGGATGGCTTTTTTGTCCCCATGGCTGCGCTCAAACCCGCGACCAGACGGTTACTGGAAGACTACTGCTCCCAGGCGGGGGCGGATCCCGGTCAGGCGGCGGTGGCCATTCTCGACGCGGCCGCGCTCGAGCGCAGACGGGCGCTTCTGGATCGTTTTGCGCGGGAGTCGCCTCGCACCCACTCCGACAGCGTTGACCTGATCCGCGAGGATCGTGATGACCGATGAGGTCGTCGTCGACGCCTCGGTGGCCGCCAAATGCTTCTTCACCGAGGCGGGCTCGGACGACGCGAGGCGCTTTGTGGCGACAGGGGCGGTCCTGATCGCGCCGGATCTCATCTTCGCCGAGATCGCCAGCGTCGCTTCAAAGAAGGTCCGCCGTGGAGAGATCTCGGAGTTGTTGGGCAGGGATGCGGTCGAAGCGCTCGCCGAACTTCTGGACGAGGTTGTGCCCAGCCGCGGCCTCGCGCGCCGCGGCTTCGATCTCGCGGCGGAGCACGGCTTCTCCGCCTACGACGCCATCTATCTCGCGCTGGCAGAGAGCCGCATGACGCGCGTGGTCACGGCCGATGCAAAGCTGATCGCCAGGACGCTCAGTGCAGGATTGCAGGGATTGGCCGGTTCACTGGAAGGCTGATCGGTGCACGGAGAATGATCGACGACCACCTCGGCTACAGTCGTTGCGAAGGGTGGGTCTCCGACCCTTCGGCCAAATCGAACCAGTCGTTCAGGCAGCGGGCGACGTAGTCGGCCAGATGGCCCTCGTGGAAGACGCCCCATTGGGTCATTGCGCCCTGCCATTGGGCCTCCAGCAGGCGCGCGGCGGTCTCGGCTTCGATCGGCAATGGCGGCAGCCGTGCTGCAATGGCCGCGCGCAGCATCTTGAGCCGCGCCTGGGCGAGATTCCTCAGGCTGGGGTTGCGGAAATCCTCCCTCAGCCACAGCAGCTGGTCGGCCAGGACCGCGGGGTCGTCGATATCGGGCGTCAGCAGCCAGAACAGGTCCAGCACCGCCTCGCGCCCGGTCAGTTGCGGCGCCTCCGCGATCAGTCTGGCGAACTCGCCGTTGTCGCGGCCGATGGCGCGCACGATCAGCGTATGCTTGTCGCCAAACCGCTGCAGCAAAGTGGCCGGCGACAGGCCGATCTCCGCCGCCACGGCTGCGAGCGTGAAGTCCGCAGGACCAGAGCGGAACATTACCTTCAGCGCCCCGTCGAGCGCCGCATCGTCGCTGATCTTCTTGGTCCGAGACATCTCGGC
>FTHI01001498.1_pt1 | contig 11860 bp, 11 predicted proteins | sample 1640891 | NCBI WGS metagenome assembly FTHI01 (sample SAMEA3914788, study PRJEB12502) | metagenome | biome: forest; material: soil | place: Canada | collected 2011-07-03 | depth 0.1 m
AACCCATCGGCCTTCGCCTTGTCCACCGACGCGCGGACGACGTCGTCCGCGCGTCGGTGGACAAGGCGAAGGCCGATGGGTTCGACGCGATCAAGACCATCCTGGTGAACACGCCCGGCGGGCCTGAGCCCCACGCCCTGGCCGTGATCGTCGACGAGGCCCACAAGCAGGGGCTCCGCGTCTTCACCCACGCCACCGCCGTGCCCGACGCGCTGACCGCGATCAACGCCCACGTGGACGTCCTGGCCCACACCCCGCACATCGGCCGGCTGGAGGAGGACGAGCCGGCCCTGCGCGCCATCGCCGGGGCCCACATCCCGATGGTTTCCACGCTGTCGGTGTTCATCCCGCACTTCGACGAGCAGAACCATCCGCTCTATCGCGACGGCGGCCCCTTCCCCATGCCGCGGCCGCTTTCAAGCGGCGGCCAGGGACCGGTCAACGCCCGCCTGCTGTGGGAAGCCGGCGTCACCTACGCCTATGGCACCGACACCCAGTGGGACCCGCGCGATACCCTGAAGGACGAGCTGAGGGCCCTGAACCTCGTGTTCTCGCCCGTCGACATCATCAAGATCATGGGCCCGAACGCCGCCGCGGCGATCGACAAGAGCGCCGAGCTGGGCACGCTGGAGCCGGGCAAGACCGCCAACATCGTGATCGTCAGCGGCGATCCGCTGGACGACATCTTCAGCCTCACGAACGTGATGATGGTGGTGAAGGACGGCAAGCTGGTCGTGGACAAGACGGGCGTCGCGAAGGCAGCGAAGAGCCACGGCGGCCATCATCGACGCCTGTTCGGCCGTCGGCGGAAGGCGGGATAGGACGGTTCAGCCGCGCAGGCGCTCTGGCTCTGGTCCGCCAGAGGCCCAGTCCAGCAGTTCGACCGTGTGGACTACCGGCGTCGCCGAATGGACCCCGATCTGGGTCGCGCAGCCGATGTTGCCGGTGGAGATGACGTCGGCATCCAGCTGCTCCAGGGTCTCCACCTTCCGCTCGCCAAGCTGGGCGGCGATCCGCGGCTGAAGGATGTTGTAGGTCCCGGCCGAGCCGCAGCAGAGGTGCGCATCCGCCGGCGTGCGCACCGTGAACCCCGCCGCCTTGAGCAGCCGCACGGGCGCTTCGGTGATCTGCTGGCCGTGCTGAAGGGCGCAGGCGGCGTGGTAGGCCACCGTCAGCGGCCGGGGCGCGGCCATGGGCGGCAGCTCGATCCCGCCGAGGAATTCGCTGACATCCATCGCCAGGGCGGAGACCCTGGCGGCGCGCTCGGCGTAGCCGGGATCCTCGCGCAGCATGAAGCCATAATCCTTGATGGTCACCCCGCAGCCCGACGCCGTGACGACGATGGCGGAAAGGCCCCCGCCTTCGATCTCTACGGTCCAGGCGTCGACGTTTCGGCGCGCCGCCGCGAGGCCGTCGTGCTTGCGCCCCATGTGGTGGACGAGGGACCCGCAGCAGGTCTCGCCATTGGCCAGGACCACCTCATAGCCGGCGCGGTGCAGCAAACGCGCTGTGGCGTCGCGGATCTCCGGCCGCAGCACCGGCTCGGCGCATCCCTGGAGGAGGGCGACACGGCCCTTCGACGCCGGCGGGGCAGCGGGCGCGGGTGCGGGCATGGGCGCGGCCCGGGACGGCGCAAGGGTCAGCATGGCGCCAACCGGGGTCCGGGCCAGCAGCGGACAGACGGGCCTGGCCAGGCGGGCCAGCGCCAGCGCGATACGGAAGCGTCCGGGCGACGGCAGGATGAAGGCCAGCAGGCTGCGTAGGAGCCGCTCGCGCCAGGGCCTCCGGTAGCGATCCTCGATGTAGGCGCGGGCGTGGTCGACCAGGTGCATGTAGTTCACGCCCGAGGGGCATGTGGTCATGCACGACAGGCACGAGAGGCAGCGGTCGATGTGCTTGACGACCTGGGCGGTGGGATCGGCGCCGGTCTCCAGCATCTGCTTCATCAGGTAGATGCGCCCGCGGGGGCTATCGAGTTCGTCGCCCAGCAGCACATAGGTGGGGCAGGTGGCGGTGCAGAAGCCGCAGTGCACGCACTTGCGGATCACCGTCTCTGACGAGGCGAAATCCGGATCGGCGAGACGTTCGGGCGGGAAGTTAGTCTGCATCGAGGAACCGCCCGGTTTCGAAGACACCGTTGGGATCGAAGGCGCTGCGCACGCGGGCCTCCAGCGCCCTGACTCCCGGAGGCTGCGGATGCAGGGCCGGCGTCGCCGCACGCAGGACGCCCGGTGCCCGCAGGAGCATGGCGTGACCGCCCACGGCGTGGGCGGCCTGGCGAACGGCGGCTGGCTCGCCCTCAAAGGTCAGCCAGATCAGGCCCCCGGCCCAGTCCATAACCCACTGGGCCCCAAGCGGCCCGAGGGTCTCGACGATCTGGCATGCCCGGCTCGACGGGGCGCTGACCCGCCACAGCGGACCGCCATCCTGGAGCATGTCGAGATCGCGCAGACCCCGCCAGAAGGTCTTGGCCTCGGCGTCCGGCAGGGCGCGAAGCCCGCCAACTTCGGCGAGCAGCGTCTCCAGCGCAGCCTGTCGCGCCGCCACCGAGGGACCGAACCCTTCGAGCCTTAAGGCCGTGAGGCCGGGCGTGTGTCCCGCGGCGGCAACATCGGCTTGGGAGCCCATCGACTTAGACATCGCAGCCTGGGCGACGCGCGGCTCGAGTCCTTCCAAGACCAGGGTCAGCTCAACCTCGGGCCGCGGCAAGACCTTCAGCGTGACCTCGGTCAGAGCCGCCAGGCGACCCCAGCTGCCGGTCAGGAGCTTGGGCAGATCAAAGCCGGTGACGTTCTTGACCACCTTGGCCCCCGCCACGAACGCCTCGCCGCGGCCGGAGACCGCCTTGAAGCCCAGCAGGTGGTCGCGCGCGGCGCCTCTGGAGACCCTTCGCGAGCCGGACACGCCGGCCGCGATCACGCCGCCGATGGTCGCGGTGCTAGCGCTGCGTCCGAAGACCGGCCCGTGGTCGAATGGTTCGAACGCCAGCATCTGGCCCTGAGACAGTACGAGCGCCTCGATGTCGGTCAGGGATGTACCCGCCCGTGCGGTGAGCACCAGCTCAGCGGGATCATAGTCGATCACGCCTGAGAAGCCGGTCATTTCGACAACCGCGGCCTCGCGCGGCGCGCCGACGTCAGCCATGCTGCCCCCGCCGCGGAGTTCCAGTCGCCCACCCGATGCGGCGGCCCCGGCGATGATCTCGACAAGTTCTCCGACGTCCGTGGGTCGCATCAGAACCTTGGCAGGTCGGGGAAGGCCGTGCGGCCGGCGTGGACATGCACGCGCCCCAGCTCCGCGCAGCGGTGCAGGACCGGGAACACCTTGCCCGGATTGAGCAGCAGTTCCGGGTCGAAGGCGCACTTCACGCGCTGCTGGTGCGCAAGGTCCGTCTCGTTGAACATCACCGGCATCAGGTCCCGCTTCTCGACCCCGACGCCATGCTCGCCGGTCAGGACGCCCCCCACCTCGACGCAGAGCCTCAGGATGTCGGCGCCGAAGTCCTCCGCCCGCTCCAGCTCGCCGGGCGCATTGGCGTCGTAGAGGATCAGGGGGTGCAAATTGCCGTCCCCGGCGTGGAACACGTTGGCGACCTTGAGGCCGTACTGGTCGGACAACGCCGCCATCCGCTTCAGCACCTCGGGCAGGCGGCGGCGGGGAATGGTCCCGTCCATGCAGTAGTAGTCCGGCGAGATGCGGCCCACCGCCGGGAAGGCGGCCTTTCGCCCCGCCCAGAAGGTCAGCCGCTCGGCTTCGCTGGTGGAGACGCGGCAGCTGTCGGCCTTGTTGGCGGCGGCGATCGCCTCGACCGCTCCGATCAGGTGGCTGCATTCGGCCTCGGGGCCGTCGAGTTCCACGATCAGCAGGGCCTCGGCGTCGAGCGGATAGCCTGCGCCGACGAAAGCCTCGGCGGCGTGGATGGCAGGGCGGTCCATCATCTCCATGCCGGCGGGGATGATCCCGGCGGCGATCACGTCGGCGACGCATTGCCCCGCGCTCTCCACCGACGGGAAGCCGATCAGCACCGCCCTTGCGGTCTCGGGTTTAGGCAGGATGCGGACGGTCACCTCGGTGACGACGCCCAGCAGGCCCTCGGATCCGACCAGCACGCCCAGCAGGTCCAGGCCCGGCGCATCAAGCGTGCGTCCGCCCAGGCGCACGACCTCGCCGTCCATCAGCACCAGCTCGACGCCCAGCACATTGTTGGTGGTCAGGCCGTACTTCAGGCAGTGCACCCCGCCGGAATTCTCGGCCACATTGCCGCCGATGGAGCAGGCGATCTGGCTGGAGGGATCGGGCGCGTAATAGAAGCCCTGCGCCTCCACCGCCTGGGTCACCGCAAGGTTGGTCACGCCCGGCTGCACCACTGCCAGGCGGTCGGCGTAGTCGATCTCCAGCACCTTGTTGAACCGGGCCATGCCCAGCAGCACGGCGTCCGCCAGGGGCAGCGCGCCGCCTGACAGCGAGGTTCCCGATCCCCGCGGCACCACCTTGACGCCCTCGGCGTGGCACCATTTCAGGATTTGAGAGACCTGCCGGGTGGTCCGGGGCAGCGCCACCAACATCGGCGGCTGGCGATAGGCGGTCAGGCCATCGCTTTCGTAGACGCGCAGGCTGTCGGGGTCCGAAATGACGCTGTCGTCACCGACGATGGCGCGCAGGGCCGCGGCGATGTCACGTTTACGGCCGAGCACCACGGCGTCGGGCTCAGGCATGTGCAACGCCATCGGCGACCTCTCCGAACGCCAGATCGGCAGGCCTGGCCGCCGCCGTTTGGCGTCAGGACATCACACGCCCTGGCTTTCCGGCACAAGGACGATGTGCCCGACGGCGGTGTTCGACGCGGGCACGTGATAGAAGCGGTTCAGCTCGCGCACCCCCTCCCCTAGCGCGCCCAGCATCACCAGCCACATGATCAGCTCGATCCCTTCGGACCCGGCCTCGGTGATGTAGTCGCGGTGGGTCAGCTGGCGCAGCGCCCCGGGATTGGCGGTCAGGCAGTCCAGGAAGCCTGTGTCGAAGGGCTGGTTGATCAGGCCGGCCCGCTCGCCGCTGAGCTGGTGGCTCATGCCGCCGGTGCCCCAGACCTGGACGTTCAGATCCTCGGGAAAGCTCTCCACGGCGCGGGCGATCGCCTCGCCGAGCTTGAAGCAGCGGTTCCCGCTGGGCGGCGGGTACTGGATCACGTTCACGGCGATGGGGATCACCTTGACCGGCCATGCGTCCGGCCTCCCGAACATCAGGGACAGGGGCACGGTCAGGCCGTGGTCCACGTCCAGGCGGTTGAGGATCGTCAGATCGAACTCTTCCTGGATCAGGCTTTCGGTGATGTGCCAGGCCAGGGCCGCATGGCCCATCACCGTTGGCACGGGGCGAGGCCCCCACCCTTCGTCCGCGGGCTCGAAGCGCTCGGCGCAGCCGATGGCGAAGGTCGGAACCACGTCCATCGAGAAGTTCGAGGCGTGATCGTTGTAGACGAGGATGACGACGTCCGGCGTGTTCTCGGACATCCAGTACTTTACCCACTGATAGCCCTCGAAGATCGGCCTCCAGAGCGGCAGGTCCTGGCGGCCGTTGTCGAGGGCCGCGCCGATGGCTGGGACGTGGCTGGAGCCGACGCCCGCGGTGATCCTGGCCATGCCGGCAGGCCTAGTCGACGTCAGGCTCGGGCGGCCGGCGACCGCCGGCGAGCATCATTTCGGCGAAATCGTCCTGGGTCTGGCCCGACATCGACGCCACCACCGACTGGACGCTGCGCCCGTCGGTTGCGGCGAGCTTCAGGACGAAGAAGATGTTGCCGCCCATGGACAGCATGGCGGCGTAGTCGCGCGCCAGCACGGCCTTTTGCTGGCCGTCGGTCAGCGACCATTCCTCCAGGTAGGCGGCCTCGTCGGCTCTGAAGCGATCGCGGTTGGCCGCCTTCATCAGCGACATGCAGAACTGGTTGAGGGCGTATCCCTTGCGGCACAGCTCGCCGGTGAAGACGATCGCGCCGGGAACGTCGTGTGGCGAAGGCTGTTGACCGCTGAGCATTTTTCACATATCCGAAATTTCAATATGATGAAACCTCAAAAGACGCCCGAAGTCAAGTCTGCGGCGCGCGCGATCGACGCGGTCGAGCACGTGGCGGCGCACGGGCCGGTGAACGCGCGCGGGATCGCCCGCGCGACGGGCATCCCCGAAAGCAGCCTCTCCTATCTGCTGGCGACCCTGGTCGACCGGGGGTGGCTGATCCAGGGCGACGACCGCGCCTATTCCGCCGGGCCCGCCCTGGCGCGCCTCTCACGGCAGTCGCCGCAATCCATCTCGGACCGGGCGCGCACCGTCATGCGCACGCTGACGGCCGTGACCGGCGAAACCTCATGCCTGTTCATCCGCCAGAACGACGAGATCGAGGTGCTGGAGCTGGTGCTGTCCACCCACGACCTGCGCTTCACCCCGCAGAAAGGTCAGCGCATGCCGCTGCACTGTTTCGCCGGCGGCAAGATCCTCCTGGCGCAGATGGAGCCCGAAACCTTCGACGCCTATCTCGCGCGCGGCCCACGGACCCGCTTCACCGAGCGCACCATCACCGACCCCCGCGCCCTGCGCAAAGAGGTCGAACGCTGCCGCGAGCGCGGCTATGCGGTCTCGCTGGAGGAGCACTCCATCGGCGTGGTCAGCGTGGCCGTGGCCCTGGACGCCACCCACAGCCTCAGCCTGGCCATCCCCTCCCCCCGCTTCGGCGGCGAGATCGAACGGCGCACCATCGCGGCGCTCGAAGAGGCTGCGTCCTCGCTTCGTTGATGTCGGAAATCGAAGCGGCCGCGGCCTAAACGCCGTACCGTTGCTGGCGCGCGAGGGCGTCCTCGGTCCCGATGAAGCGGTTGAACTCTTCGAAGGTGGTGAGCTGGTCCGCGATCGGGTCGAGCTCGCCCGTGCGCAGGATATGATCGAACACGCCTTTCAGCGCCTTGTGCATGGCGAAGAGGGACTCGATGGGCGCTATGGCGAAGTCGAAGCCGAGCTCATGGGCCGTCTTCAGCGACACGAAGGGCGTCGTGTCCGACCGCGACAGGATGCAGAGCAGCGGCTTGCCCAGCGGCTTCAGCCGCCGCGCGGTCTCGGCCAGCTGGGGTACAGTCATCGGCGAGGCGACGAACAGGCCGTCCGCGCCGGCGGCGGCATAGGCCTCCATACGCGCGATGGTCTCGTCGAACCCGACCACGCCGAACGAGTCGGTCCGCGCGACGATGAAGAAGTCGGGATCGCGCCGGGCCTCCAGCATGGCGCGCAGCTTCTGCTGCATCTCCTCGACCGGGATGATCTGCTTGCCCTGGAACGCCCCGCACTTCTTGGGGGCGACCTGGTCTTCCACGTGCAGCGCCGAGGCGCCCGCCTCCTCCCACAGCGTGACCGTCCGCTGGGCCTCCAGCGGACCGCCGTAGCCGGTGTCGGCGTCGGCGAAGACCGGCAGGGTGGTCGCCCGGCAGATGCGCCGGATGTGCTCGAACATCTCGGTCTGGGTGACTAGGCCGAGGTCCGGCTGGCCCGCGGCGACGGCGGCCGAGGCGTAGCCGCTAACGAACAGGGCCGTGGCGCCCGCCTGTTCGGCGAGCCTGGCGGCGACCGGGTCGTGGGTCCCGAGGCAGAGCAGCGGCGGGGACTTCAGGGCGGTGCGGAAGCGGGCGTTGCGGGTCATCGGAAGTAGACGAAGCTCCTGATCTCGTAACTCTCCCGGGGCCGGGCCCCCTTCACGGTCGGGTCGGCGAAGGAGACGTGCGGGCAACGCCAGGGGCCGGTCTCGGTCGAGTCATAGAGCTTGAACAGCAGCACCTCCTCGGCTGTCATGTCCGGGTAGTAGTACCAGCGATGGGCCGGGTCGAAGTGGAACAGGAAGCCGTTCCGCGACGGCGGCAGCTCCGGCTGCTGGTCCAGTATCTCGTCGGGCAACGGCATCGCGTCGACCAGCATCAGGCCGTTGAGCGCGCCGCTCTGGGTCACGACGCTGCGGGCATCGCAGACGGCGAGCGGTCGATCCTGAGGGGGCGGAGTCAGGGCGCGCCAGATATTGATCGCCATGAAGCGCCGATAGGGGATCCTCTCTGCGCCCTCCTCTCCCAGCAGACGCTGCGCGATGGCCCGGGAATCAGGCGCGGCGTAATCGACGTGTACGTCGGGTGCGGCCTGCAGGACCTCGCCGCCCGACTGGGTCAGGTGCCGCCGCCGCGGCCCGAACAGCACCGCCTTGTCCGCGCCGGTGAGGTCGAGAAGCAGCGGTTCAATCTCTGCCGCATAGGCCGCCTCCGCCCTGGCGTCATCGTAGAAATCGACGTCGCTGACATGCCGGGCCAACTCGAAGCCGCAGGTCTGAAGGGTCATCGGCTCGGGCGACCGGCGCGCATCGCGCACCAGCACCGAGCGCCGGTCGAACACCCCGGTGTTGAGCTCCTTGCCGTCGCCGACGTAGCGCAGGTTCACCTTCGACTGCGGCGACACATAGTCGAGCGTCGCCTCGACGCCGCCGTCGGCCAGTCGGGTCATCTCCCCCTCCCTGTCGCGTCCGCTCTGAGTTGAAAGCGCCGCATCGGTCAGGCGGCGACCCGGGCTTCCCGAAACAGACCCAGCTTCTCCTGAATGGCGCGGTCCGAATAGCTGAACAGGATGCTGTCGCCGGACGCCTGGTGCTCCTGTGGCAGCCAGCTCGGCGCGACGAAGACATCGTGCTCGGCCCAGTCGAATTCGACATCGCCGATCCGGCTAGAGCCCCGGCCTTCGACCACGCAGAACACCGTGGTGTCGGTGGAGCGATAGGCCCTAGTCTGGAACCCCTGTGGCAGGAGGCGAAGGGAGGTCGCCAGGGTCGGCATGGCCCAATCCCCAGTGAGCGGGTTCAGATAGTTCAGAACGTGGCCCCGCCAGGCGTCGATCGCCTCGTGACCTCGCAGACTCTGGAGCACTGAGCGGGCGCGTTCGTAGGTGTAGTTGATGATCGGGCTGCCGTTGCGTTCTGGCCGAAGGCCTGCGGGCGCCATGGCGAAGCCGAACTCGATCACCGAACTGTCGTCGGGGCGCGTCAGGCCCTGGATGTCGTGCTGCAGTTCCTCGCGGAAGCTGGCGCTGAGCAGATTGACGATATGCATGTCCAGGCCGTCGAGCCAGACCATCGGGCCGTCGCCAACGTTGCCGTGGTCGTGCCAGACCCACGATGGTGTGATCACGAAGTCGCCCGGCCGCATCATCGTCCGTTCGCCGTCGACGGCTGTGTAGGCATCGGCCCCCTCGACGATGAACCTCAGGGCGGAAGCCACGTGCCGGTGCGCCGGCGCGGTCTCGCCGGGCAGGATGATCTGCAGCCCGGCGAACAGGCCGTCCGAAACCCGCGACTGGCCGCGCAGGGCGGGATTTTCCAGCACCAGCACCCGGCGCTCGGCCTCGGCGGCGGTCACGAGCTCACAGGCCTCGATCAGATAGGGCCTGACGTCGGCGTACCGCCAGCGGTGCGGCGCGGCTTTGGGCCGGGGCGTCGGGGTGACCAGACTGGACAGGACCTTCCAGAGCGGCGCGAGATCGCCGGCCCCGGCGCGCTCGTAGAAGTCCACGCGCGCGTTGGTCTCTGCGACCCCTTCGTCCATCGCCTTGGTCCGGGCCTTTTGTTCCAATTGCGTCACCTGACGTTCCTTCCCATTTCGTCCGCCCCGGGTTCATTCCCGCAGCTGTTCGCCGAGCGCCACGCCCAGCGCCTTCTCAGAGGCCATGGGCGGCCAGCCGGCCTCGTCGGAAACCATCGAAGAACCCTCTACGATAGTGTTCTCCAGCGTCCCGAGTCCTTCCACTTCGACGGTCACCACGTCGCCGGGCTGGACCGGCCGAGAGTTGGCCGGCGTGCCCGACAGGATCAGGTCTCCGGGGACCAGGGTGATGATCCGGGCCAGGTCCGTGATCAGATAGGCCATGTCCCAGATCATGCCGTCGAAGCCGGATTCCTGGACCACCTTGCCGTTGACAAGGGTCCGGATGCCCTTCCCGTCCGGGTTCCAGCCGCGGACCAGTCCCGGCCCGACCACGCCGAGCGTATCGGCCCCCTTGACCCTGAGCATCGCCCCGCGGTCGGCGTCGCGGAAATCATGCAGGGCGAAGTCGTTGGCCAGGGTGTAGCCGGCGACATAGTCCAGGGCGTCAGACATGCGGATGTTGCGGCAGGTCCTGCCGATGACAATGGCCACTTCGCCTTCGTAGTTCAGGTATTTGCACCCACCGGGCCGCACCACGATTCCCTTGTGCCCGTTCAGGCACGAGATCGGCTTATGGAAGTAGTTGGGCGCTGGCGGGCATTCGGTCTTCAGCTCCGCCACCCGGTTCCAATAGTTCAGGTGGGCGCAGATGATCTTGGTCGGCTGCACCGGCGGGAGGTGAACCGCGTCCTCGCAGGCCACGCGCCGGCCGTCCTGGGCGACCAGGTCCTCGCCGTTGCGAACGACCTCCACGACCGCTCCGCCCAGAAGGATGCGCCTGGTCTCGATCATCTGCCCATTCTTGGGGTCCATGGTGTTACATAGCTCATCGCCGCACAGATTGACCTATTGCCTGGGCTCGAATTGTTCCCCTCGACGGCGGGATCGCAAATGGACGTCGGGGCCATCCGGATCCCGCGCTGACGGACCCGTACATGCTCCCGTGCGGCCAGGGTCCAGGCCGTGCTACACGCGCCCTCGATCGATGGCCGAGCCGGACAACGCGGGGCGCGATCCATTGCAGCCGTGCGCGCCATCGGCGCCGTTTTCGCGAGGACGTCTTGAGCAGAGCCATCGTCACCATCATCGGTTCGGACCGGGTCGGCATCATCGCCGGCATCGCCAACGTCATCGCGGACGCCGGCGTGAACATCCTGGACATCAGCCAGTCGGTGATCCGCGAGTTCTTCACGATGATCATGATGGTCGACCTCTCCGGCGCGTCGGTCTCGTTCGAGGAGCTGAAGACGCGGCTCGCGGACAAGGGCGTACAGCTGGGGGTGAAGGTGGAGATCCAGCGGGAGGAGATCTTCCAGGCGATGCACAGGATCTGAGGTCCGCGAGCCACCGACCGCCCCTCCCCTCAGCTACGGCGCACCCCCATGAAGCACCTCAACTATTCCGGCGAAGAGATCCTCGAGACCATCCAGATGGTGAGGACCGAGCAGCTGGACATCCGCACCATCACGGTCGGGATCAGCCTGCTGGATTGCGTCAGTGACAACACCGACACGCTGTGCCGGAACATCTACGACAAGGTCACCACCAAGGCTCGGAACCTGCGCAAGGTCGGCACCGAGATCGCCCAGGAATTCGGCGTTCCCATCGTCAACTACCGCGTCTCGGTCACCCCCATCTCGCTGGTCGCCGGCCGGACGGCGCCGCAGGACTACATCCGGATCGCCGAGGCCCTCGATCGCGCCGCGCACGAGCTGGAGGTCGACTTCATCGGCGGCTTCTCGGCCCACGTGGAGAAGGGCATGACGGGCGCGGACATCGCCCTCATCGCCGCGATCCCGGAGGCGTTGGCCGGCACGGGACGGGTCTGCTCGTCGGTGAACGTCGGCTCCACGCGCGCCGGGCTGAACATGGATGCGATCGCCGAGATGGGGCGCGCGATCAAGGCGACCGCGGCGCTGACCGCCGACCAGGGCTCCATCGGCTGCGCCAAGCTCGTGGTGTTCTGCAATTCGGTCGAAGACAATCCGTTCATGGCGGGCGCCTTCCACGGCGTCGGCGAAGGGGATTGCGTGGTCAATGTGGGCGTCAGCGGTCCCGGCGTGGTGCTGAAGGCGATCCAGGCCGTCGGCGGCGTCGACTTCGGCGAACTGACCGCCACCATCCGCCAGACCGCGTTCAAGATCACC
>FTHI01000333.1_pt1 | contig 11813 bp, 9 predicted proteins | sample 1640891 | NCBI WGS metagenome assembly FTHI01 (sample SAMEA3914788, study PRJEB12502) | metagenome | biome: forest; material: soil | place: Canada | collected 2011-07-03 | depth 0.1 m
CGCCGTCGGACAGCTCCTCGACACCTACTCACCCGACGAGTGCCGCAACTATCTCCAGAACTCAGGCTATGGAGTCGCCTAAACTCAACCCGCTCTAGTGTCGCCGGTCCCGCAGGATTTCCCGCGCCGCATTATGCCCCGGCGCACCGGTGACGCCGCCGCCGGGGTGGGTTCCGGAGCCGCAGAGGTAGAGGCCCTTGATCGGCGCCCGATAGGCGCCGTTGCCGAGCACCGGTCGGGCGGAGAACAGCTGGTCCAGCTCCAGCTTGCCGTGGAAGATGTCGCCGCCCACCAGGCCGAACTCCCTCTCCAGATCCAGCGGGCTCAGGGCCCGGCGTCCGAGCACGGACGACTTGAACCCCGGCGCGAAGCTGTCGACGGTCTCGATCATCAGGTCGGCGACCTCCTCGCGGCAGTCGTCCCACGTGCGGCCCTCCGGCAGGACCGGCGACACGTGCTGGCAGAACAGGCTCGCCACGTGCCGGCCCTCGGGCGCCAGGCTGTCGTCGAGCACCGACGGGATCAGCATCTCCACGATGGGCTGCTTCGACCAGCCGCCGATCCTGGCGTCGGCGAAGGCGCGGTCCATGTAGCCCAGCGACGGCGCCATGATGATCCCGGCCGTCAGGTGGTCGCCGGGCTCCGGCAGGCAGGTGAAGCGGGGCAGCTCCGACAGCGCCACATTCATCCGGAAGGTTCCAGATCCCGATCGGTAGCGCGCCATCCGCTCCCGGAAGTCCGTGGTGAGCAGGGCCGGGTCGAGCAGCCGTTCGAACAGCAGCTTCGGGTGCAGGTTGGAGACGATCGTGCGGGCGCGGATGGTCTCGCCGGCCTCGGTGACGACGCCGGTCGCCCCGCCCGCTCCGGCCAGCACTTCGCGCACGGCGCAGCCGGTGCGGATCTCCACGCCCTTGGCCGCACAGGCCTTGGCCATGGCCTGGGTGATGGCGCCCATGCCGCCGATGGCGTGGCCCCAGGCGCCCTTCTTGCCGTTCACCTCGCCGAACACGTGGTGCAGCAGCACATAGGCCGAGCCCGGGGTGTAGGGGCTGGCGTAGTTGCCGACCACGGCGTCGAAGCCGAGGCAGGCCTTGATCGGGTCGCTCTCGAACCAGCCGTCCAGCCAGTCGCCGGCCGACTGGGCGAACAGGGCCAGAAGGTCGCGCTTGCCGGTGATGTCGAGCTTCGACAGCCGGCGGGCCAGGCCCGCGCTCCTGAGCATCTCGGGGATCGCCTGCGCCCAGCCCCCTTCGGGAAGGTTCGGCGGCGCCTCCAGCACCAGGGCGCGCAGCAGGTCGGCGATCACCTCCAGCCGCTGGTCGTAGGCGTCCAGCCGCTCTGCGTCCCGGGTGGAGGACTTGGCGACCTCCGCGCCGGTGCGGCCCTCGCCGGTGACCAGGTAATCCCGGTCGTTCAGGGGCAGGAAGTTGGCCAGCCGGCGCAGCACGATGCTGAGACCATGCCCGGCCAGGTCCATGTCGGCCATGACCTTGGGATTGAGCAGGGAGACCGTGTAGCTGGCCGTGGAATTGCGGAAGCCGGGGTGGAACTCCTCGGTCACCGCCGCCCCGCCGACCACGGCGCGCCGCTCCAGCACGGTCACCTTCAGGCCCGCCCGCGCCAGATAGAAGGCGCAGACCAGCCCGTTGTGGCCGCCCCCGATCACCACGACGTCGGTTTCGCTCACGCCTTGCTCCTCACGTCGGTCGTGCCTAGACCTTGGAACTGACCCCACGCAAGGCTGCGCCATGGCCGTTCTCGTCCTGGGCTGCGATCCCCTCACCCTGGCGGATCTGCGCGCGGCGTTCGAGGCGTCTGTGGACGTCCAGCTGGCGCCCGAGGCGCTCGATGCCATCGACCGGGGCGCCGAGGCGGTGGCGGCGATCGTGGCGCGGGGCCAGACGGTATACGGCGTCAACACCGGCTTCGGCCTGCTGGCCAACACCGCGATCGCGCGCCATGAGCTCGAGGCGCTGCAGCGGAACCTGGTCCTCAGCCACGCCTGCGGCGTCGGCCCGCTGTTGCCCGATCCAGTGGTGCGCCTGGTCCTGCTGCTCAAGATCGCGTCCCTGGCGCGGGGCGCCTCGGGCGTTCGCCGGTCCACGGTGCTGGCGCTGAAGGCCCTGCTCGACCAGGAGGTCTGGCCCTGCATCCCCGCCAAGGGGTCGGTGGGCGCCTCGGGCGACCTGGCGCCGCTGGCCCACCTCGCCTGCGTGCTGCTTGGCGTGGGCGAGGCCCGCGTTCGCGGCGAGGTCGTCTCCGCCCGGCAGGCCCTGGCGTGGGCGGGACTGGAGCCTCTGGCGCTGGGGCCGAAGGAGGGTCTGGCCCTGCTCAACGGGACCCAGGTCTCCACCGCCCTGGCCCTGGCGGGCCTGTTCGCGACCGAAGACGTCTTCGCCGCGGCCCTGACCGCCGGCGCCCTGTCAGTCGACGCCCTGAAAGGGTCGGACGTCCCCTTCGACGCCCGCATCCAGGCTCTGCGCGGCCAGCCGGGTCAGATCGAGGTCGCCGCCGTCTTCCGCCGCCTCATGGCCGGAAGCGGCGTCCGCGAGTCGCACCGGACCGGCGACGACAGGGTGCAGGACCCCTATTCCCTGCGCTGCCAGCCTCAGGTGATGGGCGCGGTGCTCGATCTGCTTCGCGCCGCGGCGGCGACGCTGCGGATCGAGGCCAATGCGGTCACCGACAATCCCCTGGTGTTCGCCGAGACCGGCGAGGTGCTGTCGGGAGGGAACTTCCACGCCGAGCCCGTGGCCTTCGCCGCCGACCAGATCGCCATGACGCTCTGCGAGATCGGCAACATGTCGGAACGGCGCACGGCCCTGATGGTCGATCCCAAGATGAGCGGCCTGCCCGCCTTCCTGGTGGAGAAATCGGGGCTGAACTCCGGCTTCATGATCGCCCAGGTCACCGCCGCCGCCCTGGCGTCGGAGAACAAGGGCCTGGCCCACCCCGCGTCGGTGGACACCATCCCCACCTCGGCCGGCCAGGAGGACCACGTCTCCATGGCCACCCACGGCGCGCGTCGCCTCACCGACATGGCCGAGAACGCCGCCGCCATCGTCGCGATCGAGCTGCTGGCCGCCGCCCAGGGCATCGAGTTCCACCGGCCGCTGAAGACATCGGCGGTTCTGGAAGGCGTGGTCGAGCGCCTGCGCGGCCGCGTGCCCCACTATCGCGAAGACCACTACTTCGCCCCCGACATCGCCAAGGCCACCGAGCTGGTGCAGGCGGGGAGCTATCGGGCGGTGATCGGCGACCTGCTGCAGGGCTGATCGGGGCCGGCCCGTCCCTTCACTGCCCGGCCGGGCTCTGGCCAGCAGGCTTGCCGACAACGGGCTTGAGCGTCGAGCGCACGACCATGACCTTGCTCAGCAGGTCGAACCAGAACGGCGCGCCGAGGGTGACCGCCAGCCCGGTGATCAGCCAGCCGAGCACCATGGTCACAACCTGCCAGGCGCTCAGTTGGTAAGGCACAGAATTATTGGCCGCCTGAGGGGCCGGCCAACCGATCGGAAAGCCGACCTTTTCGAACTGAGCGCGCAGCCCGTCGATGTCCGCAAGCTTTGTCGCCAGGTCCTTGCCAGCCGCCTGCTGGGGCTGGCCTGAACCCACACCCGCAGCCTTGGTGTCCTTCTGGTCCGAGACCTTGCCGGCCTCGGCGACCACCGCCGCCCTCAGGGCCTTGTCCTGGAACAGCCGCCCCGTGACCGTGATGGCGTCGATGTTGAGGAAGACCGCGGCGCCCAGGCCCAGGGCCAGGAGGATCGTCTGGGTGCGCCGCTTATACCAGCCGGCCACCCGGTCCATGTTGGCGTTGAACCAGGTCTCCAGATGGGTCCTGGCGGCCTGAAGGTCGCCGTCCGCGAGGTCGATCGCGTTGAGCACGGCGCGCTGGAGCCTCGCATTCGGCAAGGTGTTGACGGACGCCCTGATTTGCTCCAGCGAAAGCGCCCCGGCGGCCGCAAGATTGGGGCTGGGCGTCGCGGAAACCGGGCCTCGCGCGAGCAGGTCCAGCAAGGCGGCCGAGAAGCTGGCGGCAGGAATGTAGGACGGCAGCGTCTTGCGCGCGCCCCAGGGCATGCGCGTCTCAGGATCGGGCTTGTTCAGGCCTAAGAGACCGTACAGCCAGGTCTTCAGTCCGGTCAGGAATGAGACGCTCAGTTTTTTGGGGTCATAGTCGCCGGCGAACAGGGCGTAGATCTGCGGGTGGTCGAAGAAATGCTTCGCGAAATCGGAGCCTTGGGCGTCGTCGAACAATTGGCGGACGCCGCGCTCCAGGTCCATCGCCCGGGTCTTGAAGATCGATTCGATGACTTCGCGGATCGCCGTGCAGATCAGGCTGACGAACAGGAACAGCAGGATGATCCCTATCGCGACTTCGATGACTTCGGACCCGAACATCCCCCACCCCCTCGTCGCAGCCGGCGCGCCGGTCGCCTGACCGCCAACGCCCCTGTTCACTGCACCATGACTCGCTTCAACTTGAGATGGAAGATGGTTCGCCGACCCAAGGCGTCGCGGCCCGCGGCCCTCAGATTGCGCCTTCCGCTCCTGCGACCCTTGCGCGTTTCGCCGATTTGGCGTTGTCATGGGCCTGCGCGGCGAATGAACGGAGCCTGAGGGGGCCATGGCCGACTCGAAGGACCCAGGGCGGGACCCGCCTCACCTCGACCCTCTGGAAGCGGCGTCCGCGCCGACCTGGCGCGCCGCCTATTCAGATCGCACCGCGGCGCTGATGGCCGCCTTGTCCCAGCTGGCCTACGTGCCCTTCGAGGTGACGCCGGCGTCCGGTGGCCAGAAGGCCGTGAAGCCGGGCGGCGAACAGGATCTGGCGACCCTCCTGGACGCGGGTGGGTTCAGGCTGATCAGCCTGTTCAACAAGGACGACACCCAGGCCTTCCTGGCGATCCTCCCGGGCCAGTACGCCGTGCTGGCGTTCCGTGGGACGACCTCGGTCAACGACTGGATGATCAATGCAAACGTCAGGCGCGTCGACTTGCCCGCGGTTCCCGGCGTCCGGGTGCACTGCGGTTTCCTGGAAGCCTTCCAGGGCTGCCGTCCGGAGATCGAGCTGGCGGTGGCTCAGAACGTCCCGGATACCCTTGGTCTCTACATCACCGGCCATTCGCTCGGCGGCGGCCTTGCCCAGATCGCCTCCGCCGTGCTCGAGCGGGACAATCTGGCGGCCTGCTACACCTTCGGTTCGCCCCGGGTGGGGACGCTCGGCTTCGATCGCCAGGTCAAGTGTCCGCACTACCGCCTGGTCAACGACTGGGACGTGGTCCCCGGCGTGCCGGTCCCCTGGTTCCGCGGCTATTTCCATTCCGGTGATCCGCGCCTGCTGACCCCGGGCGCCAAGGGACAGATGGCGCTGCGGCGGGATCGCTCAGGCGTGAGCCGGTTCTTCGTCGACCTGTGGGCGCTCGCGGTCGGCTGGCTGCAACCCCGGTTCCTGATCGTCGACGACCACATGATCTGGAACTACCGGACCCAGCTCGAGGCGATCGCCACGTTCAGGGCGTCGAAGGTCGAGCCGCCGAAATAGACCTGCCGGCTGTCGTCGCCCTCAGGCCTGCATGGTCCAGCCTTCGACGCCCATTGCGGCCTGGCGCAGGGCTTCCGAGCGGGTGGGGTGGGGGTGGCAGGTGCGGGCCACGTCTTCAGAGGCGGCGGCGAACTCCATGGCCACGCAGTACTCGCCGATCATCTCGGAGACCTGGGGCCCGATCATGTGCGCGCCCAGCACCCGGTCGGTCGCGGCGTCGGCCAGCACCTTCACGAACCCCTCGGTCTCATGGTTGATCCGGGCGCGGGAGTTGGCGGTGAAGGGGAACTTGCCCACCTTGTAGGCCACGCCGGCGGCCTTCAGCTCTTCCTCGGTCTGGCCCACCACGGCGACCTCCGGGGCGGTGTAGATCACGCCCGGGATCACGCCATAGTTCACATGGCCGGCCTTGCCCGCGATGGTCTCGATCACCGCCACGGCTTCCTCTTCGGCCTTGTGCGCGAGCATCACGCCGGTGGTGGCGTCGCCGATCACCCAGACCCCGCCGGCGGCGGTGCGCCCATGGTCGTTGGGGATGAAGCCGCGCCGGTCCGCCGTGATCCCGACGGTCTCCAGGCCAAGCCCTTCCGTATACGGACGCCGCCCGATGGCCAGCAGCACGACGTCCGCGTCGAGGGTCTCGGCCGCCCCTCCCGCCACCGGTTCGAACGCCAGGCTCACACCCTTGGCGGACGCCGTCGCGCCGGTCACCTTGGCCCCGAGGCGGAAGCTCATGCCCTGTTTCGTCAGGGACTTCTGCAGGGCGGCGGCGATCTCGCCGTCGATGCCGGGGGTGATCCGGTCCAGGTACTCGACCACCGTGACCTTGGCCCCCAGCCGGCGCCACACCGATCCCAGCTCCAGGCCGATGATCCCCGCCCCGATCACCACCAGATGACCCGGGACTTCCGGCAGGGACAGGGCGCCTGTGGAGTCCACGATCCGCGTCTGGTCGACCGTCACCCCGGCCAGGGGCGAGGGCTCGGACCCTGTGGCGATGACGATGTCCTTGGCCTCGAGCGTGGTCGCCGCGCCGTCTTCACCGACGACCTCCACCTTGCCGGGGCCGGCGATGCGGCCGGTCCCCTTGATCCAGTCCACCTTGTTCTTGCGGAACAGGAATTCGACGCCCTTGGTAAGGGTCGCGACGCTCTCCGCCTTCTGTTTCATCATCTGCGGCAGGTTCAGGCGCGGGGCGACCTCGATGCCCAGGGCCGCGAACCCTGTGTTGGCCTGGTCGAACAGCTCCGAGGCGTGCAGCAGCGCCTTGGACGGCATGCAGCCGACGTTCAGGCAGGTCCCGCCCAGGGTCTTGCCCCGCTCGACGCAGGCGGCTTTCAGCCCCAGTTGGCCCGCGCGGATCGCGGCGTTGTAGCCGCCGGGGCCGCCCCCGATGATGACGACGTCGTATTGGGCCATTTCGCCTAGCCGTTGCCGAGAGGAGTCCCGCCGAACGCGGGCGCCGGCTGAATGCGCCGGGGCCGCCGCCTCGTCAACCGAACGAGAGGTCCAAGCTTGACGGGGCAAGGCGCGGCGGCGAAGGCTCCCCCATGTCCGCCGCCCTGATCCGCTTCGACGAGGTCCGCGCCTGGATCTTCGACAAGGCCCTTCCGCTCTGGGCCGGGGCGGGGCTGGACCGCGTCCAGGGCGGGGCGAGGGAGAGCCTGGACCTCCAGGGGCGCGACGGCGGGCTGGGCTTCAAGCGCACCCGCGTACAGGCGCGCCAGGTCTATGTGTTCAGCCAGGCGGCCCTGATGGGCTGGGCCCCGGGGGCGGAGGCGGCCGACCACTGCTGGCGGTTCCTTGCATCCGCACGCCGTGCGGACGGCGCCTGGCCGCGCCGGCTGGGCCGCGCCGGAGACGTGCAGGATCCCACGGCGGACGCCTATGACATCGCCTTCGTGCTCTACGCCCTGGCCTGGCGGCTGCGGGCCGGCGACCGGACAGCGTTGGCTGAAGCCCATGATCTGGCCGGCGTCCTGGACCGCCTGCTGCTGGTGGGTCCCGGCCTCGCCTGGCGGTCCTCCGAGACCGATCCCACGCTTGACCAGAACCCGCACATGCACATGCTCGAAGCGTCCCTGGAGCTGGCCGACGCCGGCGCGGACGAGCGCTTCGCAGAGCGGGCGAAGGGAATCCTCGCCCACTTCAGGGACAGGATGTTCGATCCGGCAAAGGGGGTGCTGACCGAAACGTTCGGGGAGGGCTGGGCCCGCCCGACGGGAGACCGGCGCACGGTCTGGCCCGGCCACCACTTCGAATGGCCCTGGCTGCTCTATCGCGCCCGCGACGTCGTGGGCATGGACCTGTCGGCCGAGGCCAAGGTCCTCTTCGCCTTCGCCGAGTCCCGCGGCGTCGATCCGGACACGCGCCTGGCCGACGACGGTCTGGATGGGGAAGCCATGACGCCCCGGCGCACCTTCCGCGCCTGGAACCAGACCGAGGCGCTCAAGGCCAACCTCGCCATGTTCGAGCACGAGGGCCTGGACACCCGCGCCCGCGTCGCCGAGATCACCAACCAGCTGCTGGACCGCTATCTGGGCGTGGAGCCAGCGGGTCTCTGGCAGGACAGGTTCGGGCCGGGCTTCGCGCCGATGGCGCCGGATGTCCCCACCAGCACCTTCTACCACCTGCTCCTGGCCTTCACCGAGCTGCTGCGTCTGGAGCCGCAACTTTCCAAGGGGGCTGGCCCCGGCTAGACCGCGCCCATGCGCCTGGCCTTCCTTGGCACGCCCGACTTCGCCGTCAGATCCCTCGCCGAGCTCGTCGCCGCCGGGCACGAGATCGCGGCCGTCTACGCCCAGCCCCCCGCGCCGCGGGGTCGCGGCCACGAGGTGCGCCCTTCGCCCGTCCAGGCCTTCGCCGGGAGCCTGGGCCTGCCGGTCCGCACGCCCGCCTCTATGCGCGATCCGGCCGAGATTGCGGCGTTCCAGGCGCTCGACCTGGATGCTGCGGTGGTGGTCGCCTACGGCCAGATCCTGCCGCGCGCTGTGCTGGAAGCGCCGCGCCTGGGCTCGTTCAACCTGCACGCCTCGCTGCTGCCACGCTGGCGCGGCGCGGCCCCGATCCAGCGGGCGATCATGGCTGGCGACAGGGTCACGGGCGTCCAGGTGATGCGCATGACCGAGGGTCTGGACGAAGGGCCGGTGCTGCTGTCGGAAACGACCCCTATCGGGCCAGACGACACGGCCGCGCGCCTGTCCGAACGCCTGGCCGGAATCGGCGCCGGGCTCCTGCCGCGCGCCCTGGCCGCGGTGGAGCGGGGAGGGGCCCAGGAGACCCCGCAGCCGGCCGAGGGCGCGACCTACGCCCGCAAGATCAAATCCGACGAGGCCCGCATCGACTGGTCCGTCCCAGCCGCGGCCGTGGACCGCCACATCCGCGGCCTGTCGCCGTTTCCGGGTGCCTGGTTCATGGCGCCGCCGCGCGCCGGGGACGAGGATCGGGGGCCCGTTCGCGTGAAGGCCCTGATGGCGAAGGCCGAGGCGGGCCAGGGCGCGCCGGGCCATGTGCTGGACGACGGCCTGCTGGTCGCCTGCGGCGAAGGGGCGGTGCGGCTGACCCAGGTGCAGCGAGAGGGGAAGGGCCCCCAGGACGCCGCCACCTTCCTGCGCGGCTATCCCATCCTCGTCTGCGCGCGGCTGGACTGATGGCCCGCTATCGTCTGATCGTGGAGTACGACGGAGGCCCCTATTGCGGCTTCCAGGCCCAGGCCGTCCTGCCGTCGGTGCAGACGGCGCTGGAGCAGGCGATCACCGCCTTTTCCGGCGAGACGGCGACGATCCACGGAGCGGGCCGCACCGACACCGGGGTCCACGCCCTGGCGCAGGTGGTCCACGTCGACCTGGAGCGGACCTGGCCGGCCGCCACCGTCCGCGACGCCATCAACGCCCACCTGGCGAAGCAGCCCATCGCCGTCTTGGAGGCGGCCGAGGCGTCCGAAGACTTCCACGCCCGCTTCTCGGCCAAGGGGCGGCGCTACCTCTACCGCATCCTCAACCGGCGGGCGCCGCCGGCGCTGGACGACGGCCGGGTCTGGCACGTCAGGAAGCCGCTGGACGCCGAGGCCATGCACGCCGCGGCCCAGGCCCTGGTGGGCCATCACGACTTCACCACCTTCCGCGACGCCCAGTGCCAGGCCAAATCGCCGATGAAGACGCTCGACGAGGCCCGGGTCTGGCATGAGGGCGAGGAGGTCCGCCTGGCCTTCGCCGCCCGTTCGTTCCTGCACCGTCAGGTCCGCTCGATGACCGGATCGCTGGTCGAGGTCGGCGCCGGGCGCTGGAGCGCCGCGGACCTCCAGGCGGCTTTGCGGGCGTGCGACCGCAAGGCCTGCGGCCAGGTGGCGCCGGCCCAGGGCCTCTATCTTGCCGCGGTGGATTACTGATGGCGGGAACTTGGCTTTGCGCTACACGCTGTGCGTCCATGCTCCGCCCCAGCCTCGTCCGCCTCTTCCTCACAGCTCTTGTCAGCGTCGCCGCGCTCGGCGCGGGAGAAGCCGGTGCGCGCGCCAGGAGCGTCGCCCGCGCTCCCGCCCGGGGCATGGTGGTCGCCGCCAATCCCCTGGCCGCGGAAGCCGGACGGCAGGTGCTGAAGAGCGGCGGCAGCGCGGCCGACGCGGCGGTGGCCGTGCAGGCGGTGCTGGGCCTGGTCGAGCCGCAGAGTTCCGGCATCGGCGGCGGCGCCTTCATGGTGTTCTACGACGCCAGGACCCACCGCACGACCGCCTACAACGGCCGCGAGACGGCGCCCGCGGCGGCGACGCCCGAGCTGTTCCTGAAGCCGGACGGGACGCCCATGGCCTATTTCGAGGCGATCCTCAGCGGCCGGTCCACCGGCGCGCCGGGGGCTCTCGCCCTGCTGGGCCAGGTCCAGGCCGACCACGGCCGCCGCCCCTGGGGCAGCCTGTTCGTCGACGCCGAGCGCCTCGCGGGCCAGGGCTTCAAGGTCAGCCCGCGCCTGGAGCGCTTCGCCAACGCCCAGTTCCCCCAGGCCAAGGCCCCCGACATCGCGGCCTATCTGACCAAGTCCGACGGGACGCGGATCAAGGCCGGGGACGTGCTCAAGAACCCCGCCTACGCCGCCACCCTGCGCCGCATCGCGGTGGGCGGCCCGCGCGCCTTCTATGAGGGGCCCATCGCCGACGACATCGCCGCAAGGGTGCAGCGCGATCCGGGCGGGACCCTCACCAAGGCCGATATCGAGGGCTATCGCGCCAAGACCAGCGACGCCCTCTGCCGTCCCTATCGGGTCTATGTGGTCTGCACGCCGCCGGCGCCCTCCGGCGGACCGGCGCTGCAGGAGATGCTGGGCATCCTGGAGCGGACCGACATCGACAAGCGCGGGCCGAACGACCCCGTCGCCTGGTTCCAGATCGCCCAGGCCAGCCGCCTCGCCTACGCTGACCGCGACCGCTGGATGGGCGATCCGGATTTCGTCTCCGTCCCCACCGATGGCCTGCTGTCCAAGGCCTACCTCGACGCCCGCGCCGCCCTGATCGGCGAGACTGCGGGCCCGCCGCCCGCGCCTGGCAATCCGCCGGGCGCGCCCGGCGCCGGGGCGGACTCTACGCGTGAGCCCGGCGGCACCTCCCACTTCGTGGTGGTCGACCGGCTGGGGAACGTGGCCTCCATGACCACCTCGGTGGAAAGCGTGTTCGGCTCGGGCCGGATGATCGACGGCTTCGTCCTGAACAACCAGCTCACCGACTTCTCCTTCACCCCGAAGGACCGGGAGGGACGCCCCGCGGCCAATGCGCCGGCCGCCGGCAAGAGGCCGCGCTCCTCGATGACGCCGGTCATCGTGCTCGACCGGCAGGGACGGTTCGTGGCGGCGGTGGGCTCTCCGGGCGGCGGCGCCATCCTGGCCTATAACGTCAAGGCGCTGGTGGGCGTGCTCGACTGGAAGCTCACCATGCAGCAGGCGATCGCCCTGCCGAACCTGATCGCCAACGGCGCTCAGTACAGCGGCGAGGTCGACAAGTTCGCGCCAGCCGTGATCCAGGGCCTGGCCGACCGGGGGATCAAGCTCTCGCCCGGCCGCGGCGAGGACTCCGGCCTGCACGGCGCGGCGGTGCGCGCTGGCCGCCTCGAAGGCGGCGCCGATCCCCGCCGCGAAGGCGTCGTGCTCCGGGATTGAGGGAGTCCCCACTTCTCCTCCCCCACTTCATGGCTTGGGTATGCACAGATCTCTGGGGAGGGATGACTCATCTGTGATTGGAGGGTCATGAGGCAAGCGTGATTCCCTGACGAGCCTTAAGCTTGGA
>FTHI01001164.1_pt1 | contig 11792 bp, 6 predicted proteins | sample 1640891 | NCBI WGS metagenome assembly FTHI01 (sample SAMEA3914788, study PRJEB12502) | metagenome | biome: forest; material: soil | place: Canada | collected 2011-07-03 | depth 0.1 m
CAACTGAAGCTCGGCGCCTTCATGCGCCCGGCCAGCATCCACACCGGCGCCTGGCGCTATCCCGGCGCCTTTCCGGACGCCAACTTCAACTTCGGCCACCTGAAGCGGTTCGCCCAGACCCTGGAGCGGGCCAAGTTCGACGCCTTCTTCATGGCCGACCACCTGGCCGTGCTGAACATGCCGGTGGAGGCGCTGAAGCGCAGCCATACAGTCACCTCCTTCGAGCCCTTCACCCTGCTTTCGGCCCTGGCCGGCGCCACCGAGCGGATCGGACTGGTGGCCACCGCCTCCACCACCTTCGACCTGGCCTTCCACATCGCCCGGCGGTTCGCCTCGCTGGACCACATCTCCGGCGGCCGGGCCGGCTGGAACATCGTCACCACCTCCAACCCCGACGCGGCCCTGAACTTCGGGTTGGACGACCACATGGAGCACGACGAGCGCTATCGGCGCGCCCGCGAGTTCTACGACGTGGTGACCGGGCTCTGGGACAGCTTCGCCGAGGACGCATTCGTGAGAGACGTCGAGACTGGCGTGTTCTTCGAGCCGGAGCGGATGCACGTGCTCGACTATGAGGGGACCTATGTGAAGGTCCGCGGGCCGCTCAACATCGCGCGCCCGATCCAGGGCTGGCCGGTGATCGTCCAGGCCGGCGCCTCCGAAGCCGGCCGCCAGCTGGCCGCCGAGACCGCCGAGGTGGTGTTCGCTCCGGCCTGGGACCTTGCCGGCGGACGCGCGCTCTACGCCGACGTGAAGGGCCGGATGGAACGGCTCGGCCGCTCCCGCGACGACCTGAAGATGCTGCCGGGCGCTTTCGTGGTGGTGGGCGACACCATGGAGGAGGCCAAGGCCAAGCGCGCGAAGCTGGACAGCCTGGTGCACTACGACAGCGCCATCGCCTCGCTCTCCATCGGCCTCGGCTGCGACGCCTCGGCCTTCGACCCCGACGCGCCCCTGCCCGACGACATCCCTGAGACCAACGCGAGCCGCAGCGGCCGCCAGCGGGTCATCGACATGGCCCGCAGCGAGGGCCTGACCGTGCGTCAGCTGGCGCAGCGGCTGGGAGGCTATGCGGGCCTGGCCTTCGTCGGCACGTCCAGGACCATCGCCGACGAGATGGAGGAGTGGCTGTTCACCGAGGGCAGCGACGGCTTCAACATCATGTTCCCCTACTTGCCAGGCGGCCTGGACGACTTCGTCGACAAGGTGGTTCCCGAGCTGCAGGCGAGGGGGATCTTCAGGCGGGAGTACGAAGGCGCCACACTGCGCGAGAACCTTGGCCTCCGCCGACCGGAGAACCGGTTCTTCAAGACGGAAGCGAAGTCCGAGCTTGCCCGCGCCTAAGCTGCACTTAAAGGCGTAGACTTCTAGATAATCGCGATCCAGACAACGTCGGATTGAGACTATTCCCGACCTAGACTCATTTCTTCTAAACCATTCGGGCCCATTAATTTCGGCTCTGATTGCGCTAAGACGTGACAGGTTCGGGCAGGATTGGGGGAGGCGTGCAGATGGCCGACGAAATTGTTCGGGAACCAAAAGCCGAATCGCGCCCTTCAATGAGCTGCAGGGAACCCGACGGCCAATGACTTCCGAAGAGTGCAACAGCAGGGCCGTGATGTGCGTCGCAAACGCAGCCCACGCGCCCACCGAGGAAGGCTCGACCGAGTTCCTCAAGCTGGCGGCGCAATGGCGGGCGATGGCCTCGAGGCAGATATTCCTGGGTCATCTGGACGGGCCACTGGGACAGTTCAACCACTTGTCCCCTCTCGTTGCACATGCGGGCCGCCTGCTTAAGTAGTCCCAAATTATTCGTGGGGCCGTGAACCCGTATTCGTGCTAAGGGATACGGATGATCGAAAGGAGTCCCTCTCAAGGGCCTTTTGAGGTGGTCAGTTAGCGATCTTGCTGATTTCGAGTCTCATGTAGAGGGACTCCGGAAGGCGCCCTCCATATCGCATGCCCCACGACAATCCGATCCTCCCGGGCCTCCCCGGGAGCCTGGCTCTCGCGCTTGTCGCCTCTTCGGACGCGCCCATCCTTCTGCTCGATGGCGAGCTGAAGGTCATTGCGGCGAGCCATTCCTTCTCCCGGACTTTCCGGATCGACCCAAAGGACGCGCCTGGCCGCTCGCTGTTCACCCTCGGCGCCGGCGAGTGGGACGTCCCGCAGCTGCGCTCCCTGCTCCGGGTCACGTTGTCGGGCTCGGCTCAGGTCGACGCCTATGAAATGGACCTGAAGCGCCACGAGGGCCCGCCACGACGTCTTGTGCTGACGGCTCACCTGCTCGACTACGATGACCCGTCGAACGTCCGGTTGCTTCTGACGGTGACCGACGTGACCGACTCGCGCCTGGCGGAGCGGCTCAAGGACGACCTGATGCGCGAGAAGGCGATCCTGTTCCAGGAGCTCCAGCACCGCGTCGCCAACAGCCTGCAGATCATCGCAAGCGTCCTGATGCAGAGCGCACGCCGGGTGCCGTCGGAGGAGACGAGGGGATACCTCTACGACGCCCACAACCGGGTGATGTCCGTCGCCACCCTGCAGCAGCAGCTCGCCGCCTCGAGGCTGGGCGACGTCGAGCTCCGCGCCTACTTCACTGAACTGTGCGACAGCATTGGCGCCTCGATGATCCCCGACCAGAAGCGGCTGACGCTGAAGGTGGAGGCAGACGAAGGCGTGGCCAGCGCGGACCACTCGGTCGGCCTGGGCCTGATCGTCACCGAACTGGTGATCAACGCCCTGAAACATGCGTTCCCATCCGATCGGACCGGCCATATCGTTGTCAGCTATAAGTCGTCGAACCAGTCCGATTGGACGCTCTCGGTAAGCGACGACGGCGTCGGCATGCCGACGGGGTCGGTTCCCGCCAAGGCCGGCCTGGGCACCAGCATCGTCGAGGCCCTGGCCAAGCAGCTCGGCGCCACGGTCAGCCTGACCAGCAACGATCCGGGTTCGTGTGTCTCGATCACCCACACCCAGGCGATCGCGTCTCTCGGCGCAGTCGAACCTGCTCCCGCCCGCGCGCTCTGACCGCGCCGCGGCGCGCCTCGCCTCCCAGACCTTCGCGCGATTACGGCTTTTGCCCCTTCCCGCCGCGCCCCGGCGGCCGCCCAATGTCGTGGCTCCAGCGGACGGAGAGCTTGGCGCCGATCTGGCCGCCGATCTGGGACAGCAGCGACAGGCCGCGCTTGATCCGCCAGTCCACCTCGGCGGTGGGGCCCTCGCGCCCGCCGCCGACGATCTCCAGATAGACGTTCTCACTGATGTATTTGCCGCCGGCGACGGTCATGCCCGAGACCTCGTTGCCGCCGATGGCCAGGCGGTCGAGCCGGGCGAACTGCTTCATGCTGCCCAGCACATCCAGGCCGCCGCCGGTGGCGAGCGCGGTCACGGTGGAGGCGAGCTCGGCGGCCTCCGGCCCTGAAAGCTGGGCGGCGGACGAGCCGAACAGGACCTGTGAGAGCACCTCCTCTTGCGGCAGGCTGGGCGAGGAGGTCAGGCTGATCTCCGGCCGCGCCGCCGTGCCCTTGATGTTCACCGTGGCGGTGAGGGAGGGAGCCTCCCAGCTGGCCGAGAGGTCGAGCCGCATGCGCGCCGGGTCGTTGTCGAGATAGATCACCCCGTTCTCGTCGAAGTCGAAGCGCTTGCCGGCGAGGTCGTAGGTGCCCTGGAAGATCCGGGCGACGCCGTCGAGCCTCGGCTTCTCCACCCAGCCGGTGATGTGGGCGTCCAGGGAAAGCTCCGCGTCGATGCCGCGTCCCTTCACGAACACCCGCCGGGGCGCGCGCAGGATGACGTCGACGGAGATGGGCGGTCCGCGCGCGGCGGCCACGGCGGGGGCCGCGTCGGGCTGGCTCTGCGGGCCGTTCCGCTCGATCACGTCGATGGTCACGACGCTGGGACGGAACTTGGTCTCGGCGTTGATCTGGGCCCGATCGATGTCCAGGCGCCCCTCGATCGCCACCTTTCCGTCGGCAGCCCGGGTCACCACCACCTGGCCGCTGGCCGTGGCCTCGGCCATGTCGTTGTCGAACAGGCGGAAGCGTTGGAGGTCCAGCTTGAGGTTGGAGCCGCCGCCGCGGACGAGGCTGATCGATCCGGACCCCGAGACCGTGCCCGACTTCTCGTCCTTGGCGCTGAAGGTCTTCAGGGTGATCAGGTCGCGCTGCAGGTCGGCGCTCAGCGAGAGATTGGTCAGCACCAGGCCCGTCGCGGTGTCCTGGAAGCGGCCGCGGGCGACCCTGGCCTCGCCGGTGATCTGGGGATCGTTCAGGGTCCCGCCGAGGGTCCCGGCCAGGTGCGTCTGGCCCTCCAGCTCGCGGTCGCCGCCATAGAACAGGTCCCACAGCGGCTTGATCTCGCCGTCTGCGGTCAGGCGGCCCTGCATCGGGCGGTTACGGACGATGGCGATGCGCAGGGGCGAGGCCGAGGCCTCTACTGGCAGGGTGATGTCGAGGTCCGACTTCAGGCCCTTGGCGCCCGACGCCTGGGCGTTGAGGGTCAGCTTCGTGTCCTCGAGCACGGCCCTGATGGTGGCGTCGATGGCGATGTCGGCCGGCGAGTCGAGGCTGCGGGCATTGTGGAGCCTCCCGTTGGCCGTTCCGCCCAGCCGGTCGCCGCGCCCTTGCAGGGCGATGTCGGCGTCGATCGAGCCGGTGTAGTCCGGGTTGAGGGTGGTGATGTCGACCCCGCGCAGCGCCGCCGAGGCCGTCATCACGCCGGCCGCCTCGCGCGAATCCAGGTCGAACTGACCCGACCCCACCGTCAGCCTCAGCCTGAGCGAGCGGTCCTTGCCCGCCAGCCGGAACACTGCCGCCTCACGCGTGCGCAGCGCCAGGGTCCTGAATCGTCCGGAGCCGTCGAGCGACACCTCCTGGCTGGCCGCCGTCTGGCGGTAGGTCCCCGTGGCGTCGAGACTAAGAGGGCCCTGCGGGGTCTGGGCGTCGCCGGCGAGCTTGAACGGCATGTGATCAAGGGGGCCGGAGCCGCTGAGGCGGGCGGTGCGGATGACCAGTCCGGCGTTCCCCCGGAAGACGGCGCCGGCAGCTGTAAGGTCGACAGCGCCCGTCGGGGTCCCGCCGTCGACGATCTTCACCGTCCCGGCCACCTTACCGGCCGAGAGCACCGCACCAGGGCCGATGGCCAGCTTCAGGTCGGCGGTGGAGGGAGCCGAGCCGCGGAGCGCCAGGGCGCCGGACGCCACGACCCCGCCTGCGTCTGCGTCGATGCCGGTCAGGTCCACCCCGCCCGTCACGAAGCGGAAGGCGGCCGCGGCGCGCGCCGGACCATAGGTGCTCTCGCCCGTCGCGCCGATGGCGCCGTCCAGGCCCGCGGGACCCTTGGCGAAGGTCAGGTGCAGGTGCGCAGACTTGAGTGGGAGGTTGGGAATGTCGATGGCTGCGAAATCAGCGGCCAGGTCGGCGCGCGGAGCGTCGAGGGTCCCGGTGACGGCCCCTTGGCCCTTGGCCTCGCCACTGACCTGGACCGGCCCGGTCTGGAACGGGCCCTGGGCGCGCCAGGTGGTCTGCAGGGCGATGGGGCCCTTGAGATCGACCTTGCCGGCGGCCGTGGCGCTGGCTTTCGCGCCGTCGAGGCTGGCGCTGGCGATGGAGAAGACGCCGCCCGCCAGGGCCGCATTGACACGCAGCCGCGGCTCGCCGCCCAGCAGCCGGTCCAGCTCGTCCAGGCCGCTGCGGAAGCCCCGGCCACGTCCATCGGCTGTGAACCGCCAGGGCTTGGAGGCCGACGCCTGGCTGGCCGACCATGTGGCCTCCAGGGCTCCGCCGGCCCCGGGGTGGGCCATGCCGAGGTTGGTGAGCGCCAGGCGGCCGGAAAGGCCAAGGCCCCCCAGCAGGCCGCGGTCCCCGTGCGCAGCGAGCTTGAAGCCGGCCCCTTGGGCGTCGGCCTTGCGGATCAGCAGCCGCCCGTCCTTCAGCCGGATGAGGTCCACCGTCGCCGTCGGAGCCGCCCCCGCCAGCCCTGCCAGGGTCCCCTGGCCGTGTCCGCCGGAGCCCTTGAGCGTGGCCTGCAGCGCCAGCTGACCCGCCCCCTCGCCGAGGGTCACGGGGCCAGCCACCGCGCCGAGGCGATAGCCGCCGAGATCGAGATCGGCGACGCTGGCGACGCCCTTGAAGGTCCAGGTCTTCGGATCGCCGGACAGCAGGCCTTGGGCCCGTCCGGCGCCCATCGGGGGCGTGGCGAGGATGCGGGAGAGGGCGGGAACGACGATGGCGGTCGCCAGTCCCTGGTCCGAACGGAGTCTTGCGGGGTCGGCCGGACCCTGGAAACGGACCGAGAGGTTGGCCGCGGTGAGCTGGCCGGCCACGCCGTAAAGGCCGCCGGGCGCTCTGCGCGCCGCCAAAGCCACGCTGACCTCGGACCCGATCATCCGCGCGTACGGCGCTGTCAGGCTGGAGGCGGCGAGCGACGTCCGGCCGGCGATGGCGCCCCCTTCGGCGGTCCATCCGCCGTGCGCCCAGGCGGGGCGTGTCGCGCCGGAACGGATCTCCAGGTCCAGGCGTCCCGAGGCGCCGGTTCCGGCGGCGCGGGCGATGATCATCAAGGGCTGGTCCGCGCGAAGGCCGAGAGCGCCTGCGAGGGCGCCGCCCTTCGCCTCCACGGCGTCAGCGACGATCTTGAGCGGGCGGGCGCGGCCAAGGCCGAACTCAAGGTTCAGCCGGTCGCCCTGGTGCAGCAGGCTCACGGCCGTCACCGCTCCGGACTGGCCGAGGTCGCCGCGTTCCAGCCTGAGCGTCCCCGCGACGTCGAAGAGTCCCCGCCGGGTGCTGAACGCCGGCAGGGTCTCCAGCCGGAAGCGCATCGATCGGATGTCGAAGGTGATGGGCAGCCCTCTGGACGGCGGGCCCTTCTCCCTCAGGGTCGGCCGGCGCAGGACACGAACGCTTTCGGCGGTGACCGCGTCGACCTTCAGCCGGCGCGTGACCAGGAGGGCGTAGCTCCAGCGGACGTCCAGCTTGTTGGCTTCGAGCCAGACCCCCTTCTCGTCGATGATGGTCAACCGGCGGACGGTGAAGTGGCTCCAGATATCGCCGCCGACGCCCTCGACTTTCAGGCGGCCGACATCACCCAGCTTGAGTCCGCTGGCCCGCGCCTCCAGCAGGAGCCGGCCCTGGTCGGTCAGCACGCCGAACCGAACCGTCGCGATCGCTGCGGCGACGATCAGGACCATGGCGATCAGCCCGGCCACCGCCCAGCCCGCGGCGCTGCGCGGACGTCCGGGCCAGCCGCGCGGCCGTCTCGGCGACGGAGATGGCGGAGCGCCGGTCAAAACGCCTGTCCGATGCTGAGGTAGACGATGAAGGGGGCGTCACCAGTCCGGCGGGTCACGGGCAGGCCGACATCGACGCGAAAGGGGCCGAAGCCCAGATCGTAGCGGACGCCCACCCCGGCGCCGACGCTGAAGGACTTGAAGTTGGGGTACTTGTCCGAGCTGACCGTCCCGGAGTCGATGAAGGCCACTGCGCCCCAATTGCGTCCGAAGGTCTGCCTCAGCTCGACGGAACTCTCGACCACCGACTGTCCGCCGATGGGCGTGTTGTCGGGGAAACGAGGACCGACGGCCTGGTAGGCGAAACCGCGGATCGAGCCGCCGCCGCCGGCGAAAAACCGCCGCGGGGCCGGGACGTCGAGGGTGGGGCTGCCACTCAGGATCGAGCCCAGCTTCAGCCGGCCGGCGATCACCGTCGACCCGGACTTGGTCAGGGGGATGTAGCCGGAGACCTGGGCCTGGGCCTTGGCGTAGACCAGGGTGTCGTCCCCGGCCCCGAGCGTGGGCTCGACGCGTCCATCGAAGCGCCAGCCTTGGGTCGGATTGAGCAGGTTGTTGGACCGGTCCAGCGACAGGCGCGCCAGCCCCGTCAGCATGGCGAGGTTGCGCCGCTTGGCGACGATCAGGCCGCCGACCAGGGTTTTCTCGTCGTTGTGGCTGTAGTCCGCCGAGAGTCCGTAGGTGAAGAAGGACGTCTTGCCGAAGCGTCGCTCGATGTCCGCGTGCGCGCCGGTCGACCGTTCGCGATAGGCGTCGGTGTCGTCCTGCAGGGCTGTGAGGCCGATGCGAAGCGTGCGCTGCGCCTTGCGCCAGTGCGGCAATGTAAGCTCGGCGCCCACCTTCCTGAGGATGCTGCCATACTGGGCCGACAGGCTGATAGTGTCGGCGCGGTGCAGGCGGTTGTAGGTGGTGAAACGGCCGTTCACGCCCGCGCCTTCCGTGGTCGAGTAGCTGGCGCCCAGCGCGATAGTGGCCTTGGCCCGGTCGGCCAGGCTGACCACAACAGGCCTCAGCCCTTGTGGGTCCGGATCCGGCGACAGGCCCACGGTCACGGAATCATAGACCCCGGTGTCGAGCAGCCGTCGTTCCAGCTCGGCCACCGGCTCGGGCGAATAGGTTTCGCCGGTCTTCCAGGGCGCCAGATGCGCCACCCATTTCGGGTTGGTGCGGCCGGCGGTCTTCACCTGCACCCCGTCCAGCCGGACCAGCCGCCCCGCGACGATGCGGAAGGTCGGACGCAAGGTGTGGTCGGCGTGATCGACGATGACCTCGCGGTCTTCGGGCTTTGCGTCGGGATAGCCGTCGTGCTCGAGGGCGCCGACCACGCGTCCTTCGGCGGCGACCACGTCGGCGGCGCGTCCCGGCGCGCCCGCCTCAAGCTGGATGGCGGCGCTGGCGTCGGCGATGGTCTTGTCGTCGGGCTGCTGGTCGATCCAGCCGAGCTTCGGGTCGGCGATGGTCGAGCGGGGGCCCGGGTCGATACGGAGCAGGGGCTTGGGATGCTCCGCCGTGGTCAGGTCGGGCGTGACGGTGGAGTCGTAGTACCCCTCAGACCGCAGGACGGTCATGGCGTCTGCGGCGGCCTCCTCGGCGCGCCGGCGGGCCTGGACGCGGCTCTGGGGCGGACGTTTGGTCTGACCGACATAGCGCTCGATCGCCTGGCGAAGAGCCTTGTCGGTCACGCCCTCGATGACGGCCTTGGGCTCATCGGCCCGCGCCACGCCGGCGTCCAAGGCCGTGATCGCTGCGACCGCGGCGATTCCCAGGCGAAGTCGATCCACTCAGCGATCCCTTGCCCGCCCCAACCTCTGTTAACCGGGCGGCGCCCCTCTGTCACGGCGGCCCCGGATCAACTGACAGCGCCGTAACGCGCCGGCCAGGGCAAAGCTCCATCCGATGCGTACCGACCGGCCGCACAAGCGGGCGCGACCCTCGAAAATCGGTGAACGCATGGGCGCCCGATCCACCGTGGTCAACGCCGGTTAACCTTGTGGCGTCGGGTTGGCGGTTATTCGGTATAGATACCGCTTCGCCCCCGAGCCCAGAGAGCCATGCCAGACCCTTCCAATCAGGCCGACCTGTTCGTGGTGCTGGGCGCCACCGGCGATCTGGCGCAGCGGATGCTGTTCCCCTCGCTCTATTTCCTGGACGCCGACGGGCTGCTTCCCGCCGGTCTCCGAATCCTCGGCTCGGCTCGCGCCGGCCTGGACCGGGCAGGCTTCCTTGACATGGTCCGGCCGATGATCGAGGACCGCGCCAAGCCCACGGCGCTGGATCCCAAGGATTGGGAACGGTTCACGGCGCGCGTCGACTATTGCTCCGCCGACGCGGCCAAGCCCGAGGGGGCCCAGGCCTTGAAGGCGGCCATGGGCGAGCCGAAGCTGCCGGTGTTCTATTTCTCGCTCTCGCCCAGCCTGTTCGCGCCGGTCTGCGCCGCCCTTCAGGCGGCGGGCGCCGCCACGCCGACCAGCCGCGTGGTGCTGGAAAAGCCGGTGGGCAAGAACCTGGAGAGCTCGCGCGTGCTCAACGCCGCCGTGGCCGAGGCTTTCAGCGAGGACCGGGTGTTCCGGATCGACCACTACCTCGGCAAGGAGACGGTGCAGAACCTGATCGCGCTGCGCTTCGCCAACACCCTGTTCGAGCCGCTGTGGAACAACCTCGCGGTGGACCACGTGCAGATCACCGTGGCCGAAACCGCCGGCGTTGGCGACCGCTGGCCCTACTACGACGAATACGGCGCGCTCAGGGACATGCTGCAGAACCACATGCTGCAGCTGCTCTGCCTGGTGGCGATGGAGCCCCCCTCGGACCTGGATCCCGACTCGGTGCGAAATGAGAAGGTGAAGGTGCTGCGCAGCCTGCGTCCCTTCACCCGGGCCATGGCCACCAATTCGAGCGTCCGCGGCCAGTATTCGGCCGGTGTGGCCGAGGGAGCCACTGCAGCCTCCTATGAGACTGAACGCGGCCAGCCGAGCACCACCGAGACCTTTGTGGCGCTCCGTGCAGACATCGACAACTGGCGGTGGGCCGGGGTGCCATTCTTCCTGCGCACGGGCAAGCGCCTGCCCGAGCGGCGCACGCAGATCATGATCCAGTTCAAGAACGTGCCGCACTCCATCTTCGGGGGCGCGGGCAACGACGACCTGTCGCCGAACCGACTGATCATCGACCTGCAGCCGGACGAGGACGTGGAGCTGCAGCTGATGAACAAGTCGCCTGGCTTGTCGGACAAGGGCATGCGCCTGCAGTCCCTGCCCCTCTCTCTGAGCCTCGCCCGCACTTACGCCGGTCCCAATTCGCGTCGCCAGATCGCCTACGAGCCGCTGATCCTGGAGATCATCAACGGGGTCACCACGCTGTTCGTCCGCCGCGACGAGGTGGAGCAGGCCTGGTCCTGGGTGGACGGCGTAGCCAACGCCTGGGCCGATGCGGCGATGACGCCCAAGCCCTATGCCGCCGGCACCTGGGGTCCGGCCGGAGCCTTCGCCTTGATCGAGCGGTTCGGACGGATCTGGTATGAGTGAAGCCAGGCTGGCGCCCCGACGGATCGACCTTCCCGACGCGTCGGCGCTGGCCGAGGCCGCATCCTCCAAGATCGCCGAGGCCCTGGCCGATGGCCTTGCCCGATCCGGCAAGGCCGCCCTGGCGGCCACAGGCGGCAGCTCGCCCATCGCCTGCTACCAGCGCCTGGCCATGGCCCCCCTCGACTGGTCCAGGATCGACGTCACGCTCAGCGATGAGCGCTGGGTCCCGCCCGCCTCCGCCGACAGCAATGAGCGGATGGTCCGCCAGAACCTGCTGAACGGACCTGCACGCGCCGCACGGTTCATACCGCTCTGGAGTGACGCGGCGACGCCGGAGGCCGCCGCCAGCCGGGTGGAGCCGTCGATCGTCGCTATGTCGCCGTTCGACATGGTCCTGCTGGGGATGGGCGATGACGGCCACTTCGCCTCCCTCTTCCCGGGAAACCCCGCCCTGGCCCAGGGCTTGGACCCCGATTGCGCGCGTTGGTGTATCGGTGTTCCGGCGGGATCACCTGCGCCGCCCCAGCCACGGATCAGCCTGACCCTGAGCGCGTTGTTGAAGGCGGGCCGGATCCTGGTGCTGATCACCGGGGAGGCCAAGCGGCAAGTGGTTGACGCGGCGTTGGCAGGCGCCGATCTGCCGATCCGGCGGCTGCTCAGCCAGGACCGCACGCCCGTCGACATCCTCTGGAGTCCCTAGAAAGGGAACGAGCCCCATGCATCCCGTCACTTCTGAGGTCACCGAGCGCATCATCGAGCGGAGCCGCGATGGCCGCGCCGACTATCTGGAGCGCATGGAGGCCGCCCGCCATGCCGGGCCGGGCCGGGCCAAGCTGTCCTGCGCCAACTGGGCCCACGCCTTCGCCGCCTCCCCGGATGGCGACAAGCAGGCCATGCGCAATCCCAACGCGCCCAACATCGCCATCGTCTCGGCCTACAACGACATGCTGTCGGCCCATCAGCCGCTGGAGCGCTTC
>FTHI01001557.1_pt1 | contig 11772 bp, 12 predicted proteins | sample 1640891 | NCBI WGS metagenome assembly FTHI01 (sample SAMEA3914788, study PRJEB12502) | metagenome | biome: forest; material: soil | place: Canada | collected 2011-07-03 | depth 0.1 m
CAGGCTCGGGAAGTCCTTGAACACGTCGGAGTTCACCAGGTTGAAGACCGCGATGGTCTCCTCGGTGATGAAGTGGGTGGAATAGGTCTCCCGCTCCGACTTGGAGCTGGCCGAGTGGATCATGGCCGGCACGTCCAGCTCGCAGAGCTTCTCATAGAGTGGGTACCAGTAGCGGTCGTCCAGTCCCGGTGGCTCCACGCCCGAGTTCTCATAGGGGTCGGGGTTCAGAAGGCACCCCTTGAAGCCCAGCTGGGTGATGCAGCGCTCCAGCTCCGGCAGGGCGTTGGCGATCGGATCGCCGGCCACCTGTGGCAGGGAGCAGATCCCCACGATGCGGTCCGGATGCAGGCGGGCCTGGTGGTGGATGACCTCGTGGAAGGCCTCGTGCAGCCAGTGGACGATCTTGGCCGGACGTTCGGAGTGCATCATCTGGAACGGCCGCGGCGAGATCAGCTGGACGTCCGTGCCGTGCTTGTCCAGCTGGGCCATGTGCCCCTCGCCGAACACGCTCTTGGCGTTCAGCGCCGTCTCGATCTGCTCGTCGGTGAAGCGTGGCATTCCCTTGCCGTGCGACCCGCGCGACGCCAGCAGGCCCGCCTTGTAGGCATAGACGCCCTGGGGCGCGGAAACGTGGCCGTGGATGTCGATGATCATCGTTCCGTTTCCTCAGGCCTTGGGCGGCGGATTGAGCACCAGGATCCGGTGGGCGAACACCCGGATCTTCTGGAAGGCGCCCGCCGCGGCGTAGGGGTCGCGATGGGCGATGGCCTGGGCCTCGGCCTTGTCGGCGGCCTCCAGGATCACCAGGCTGCCCTTGGCCGGCGCGCCGTCGAAGTCGTCGAACAGGGGTCCGGCCAGCACCAGGGCCTGGCCGAGGTCGATCCGGTACTGGATGTGGGCCTGGCGATTGGCGGCGCGGACCTCGCCGGAGTCCGGCCGGTCGAAGTACTCCACGACGAAGTGCGGCATGCCTGATCCTTCCTCCACGCCTGTTCCGGCGTTTGCGAGCGAAACACTATGCCACTATCGAGGACCCAGTCGAACGCATTGAGGGATCCGGACCATGGCCGATGAAGCGATCGCCGCCCGGCTGAGAGCGCTCGACGTCTGCGCCATCTCCGACGCCCTGGATCGCCTGAAGCTGCCGCCCTCGGTGAGCGGCCTCCGTCCCCAGACCCTGCGCACCCGCATCGCGGGCCGGGTGACCACGGTCAAGTTCGCGGCCGGCTCCAGGGCCGGCAAGCAGCACGCCTGCACGGCCGCGGTCGAAGCCGGCGAGCCCGGCGGCATCGTCGTGATCGAGCAGCGCACCGGGGTCGACGCGGCCGGATGGGGCGGCATCCTCTCCCGGGCCGCCCGCCAGAAGGCCCTCTCCGGCGCCATCGTCGATGGCCCCGCCCGTGACATCGACGAGGCCCACGACATCGGCTTCCCGGTCTTCGCCCGCGGCGCCACGGCGCGCACGGCCCGGGGCCGCATCTACGAGGCCGAGACCGGCGGCCCGGTCCTGATCGGTGAGGTGATCGTCGAGCCCGGCGACTGGGCGGTGGCCGACTCCTCAGGCGTCGCCTTCATCAAGCCGGCCGATGTGGTGCAGGTGCTGCAAGCCGCCGAAGCCATCGCCGCCCGCGAAGCCGCCATGACCCGCGACGTCGAGGCCGGACACCCCGTAGGGACGGTCATGGGCGCCAGCTACGAGCACATGCTGAGCGGCAAGAGCAGCTAGTTTCTAGCCGCTGACGCTGACCTGGGCGCCTTCGCAGTCCAGGAAGCTGGCGATGCTGGAGCCGTGCTCGGACTTCGGCGCCTGGGTGAAGGTCAGGCCGGCGGCCGACTGCTCACGATGGAAGGCCTCCAGGTCTTCGACACGGAAGCCGATCTCCACCGAGCCGGCCGGATGGTGCTCATTGGCCGCATGCAGGGCCAGGGTGGTCTCGCCGGTGATGAATTCGCTCCAGTCGGGCGATGCGAACTTCAAATGCAGACCCAGCGTGTCGCGATAGAACGCAACCGCCTTGTCCATGTCGGCCACAAACTTGATGGCGTAGGTCAGACGCGTCGGCATGATCGCCCCCCTCCCCTCTTTTCTGGCGACACTACCACATCCTGTGTCCGCCATGTTGGCGCTAGCTCGCGGCGGTCGTCGCCAGCCCCCAGTCCACCGGTTCGACCCGCTTGATGATGAAGGCCCAGCCAACGACGCCGACCAGCGACACGACGCAGGTGATGACGAAGGCCCAGAAGAACTCGCCCGTCCGGTCCACCACCATGCCGGTGATGATCGGCCCCAGGATGCCGGCGACGTTGCCGATGCAGTTCTGCACCCCGATCCACTTGCCCGCGGCGTCGGGCCCGGCCAGGGTCTGGCCGATGGCGAAGAGGCACGGTGAGTTGAAACCGAACGCCACCGCCGCCACGAACAGGCAGGCGACGGACGTGGTCCGGTCGCCGAAGGCGCAGACCAGCAGGCTGGCCGCCACCACCACGTGGCACGCGACCGCGATGGTCTTGCGCGCGACATTCACGCTCACGCCGGACCCGATCCAGCGGTCCGACGCCCAACCTGCGAATGTCGAGCTTGCCGCATAGACGAGGTAGATGAGACCGCCGAGCGTGGCCATCTCGGCGACGGTGAATCCCCGCGCCTTGACCAGGTAGAGCGGCAGCCAGGAGATCACGAAGTACATGGCGTAATTGGCCGAGAAGTGCCCGAGGCTCGCGCCCCCAGAGCCCCCGCTGGCCAAGGATCGCCGCCATCGATGGCTGCGGTCCGCGGATTCGGTCGCGCTCGCTGGCCGAGGCGTGCCGGGTCGCGCGCAGCCAGGGCCAGAGCCAGAGTAGCGAGATCAGGCCGAACAGCAGGACCACCGGCCGCCAGCCCAGATGGGCCATCAGCAGCCCGCCGGTGAAGGTGCCGAACGCCGGACCCAGGGCCAGGCCGGCGCCGATCAGGCCGTTGGCGCCGCCGAGCCGGTGTGGCGGCAGGTGCTGGGCCAGGAGCTTGGAGCTGCAGGGGAAGGCGGCGCTTTCGCCGAGACCCAGCAGCAGGCGCAGGACGAACAGGGCGACAAAGCCGGTGGCGAGGCCCATGGCGGCGGTGGTGAGGGCCCAGAGCGCCAGGCCGATAGCGAGGGTGCGATAGGCGTTGATCTGCTCCGCAAGCCAGCCGGCCAGGATCTGACTCGGCGTGTAGCTCCAGAAGAAGGCCGACAGGAGCAGCCCGATCTGGGTGCTCGAGAGGTGCAGCTCGTCCTTGAGCAGCGGGGCAGCGGTGGCGAGGTTGCCGCGGTCCACGTAGTTGATGAAGGTCACCAGGACCAGGAGCCCGACCACGCCCGCGCCGATTGTCACGGGTTTGGGTGAAGCCGTTATTGCGGCTGCAGTCATTAAGTCCCCCCGGGGCGGCCCCTAGGGCGCAGACGGCCCGATCCGCGCACCGAAGTCCACACCTAAGGCTGGGTCTTCAGAACCGTGTTCGACTGGCCCGGCGGCGACTGGTCTATGATCAGCAGCTTCACCGGCTTACCGTCCAGCGAGCGGCCCTGATGCCATTGGCCGATGGGATCGACCACGAAGTCGCCCGCCTTGACCACGTCGACCTTGCCGGTGTCGAAGTTGGTCACCTCCAGGCGGCCCTCCAGGACGTAGTCGTAACGGAGGAAGGGGTGCTTGTGCACGGGCGTGGAAGCGCCGGCCGGGATGTCGCCCAGGCTCGCGGTGACCTGCATCAGTCCGCCGGGCGCCACGATCGGCTGGCCGGAGGCGGTGAGCCGGGTGGTGAGCAGTTCGCTGACGTTGCTGGTCGGGGCATCGGCGGCCAGGGCGACGGGCGCAGCCAGGAGCGCGGCGAGCGCCAGGGCTGTGGATCTCATGTGGGCCTCCTCAGGACTCGTCTGGTCTGCGGCGAAGTTGGGAGACTATAAAGCGCACTGACCTCCCCCGGCCATGAGGGTGGAGCTTAGATCAGATGACGCCGGAGGACATGCCTTGGCCGAACGATCCAAGCCGCCGTTCCGCGCCGACCACGTCGGCAGCCTGATCCGGCCCCAGGCCCTGATCGAGGCGCGGGAGCGCAAGGCCAGGGGCGAGATCGACGAGGCGGCGTTGAAGGCGATCCAGCACGCGGCGATCGAAGAGGTCGTGCGGATGCAGGAGGACCTCGGCCTCAAGTCCATCACCGACGGCGAGTACAACCGCGGCACCTGGCAGACCGACTTCCTGGTCCGGTTCGCCAATGTCGCGCAGATCACCTCCCGGTTCCCCATGACCTTCCACAACGAGAAGGGCGACACAGAGGGCAAGCCGCACGTGGTTCAGGTCACCGGCACGCTGGCCCGCACCGCGCCCATCTTCGTGGACGACTTCCGCTTCCTGAGGTCGGTGACGCGCCAGACGCCGAAGATCACCCTGCCCTCCCCCTCCATCATGCACTTCCGCGGTGGGCGCGAGGCGATCAGCGTCGAGGCCTATCCCGACATGGGCGGGTTCTACGCCGACCTGGCGCGGGTCTATCGCGAGGAGATCGCCGGCCTGGCCGAGGTCGGCTGCCGTTACCTCCAGCTCGACGAGGTGAACTTCGCCTACCTGTGCGACCCGGCGCTGAGGGCCCAGGTGCAGACCAACATCGGCGAGCACCCCGACCAGCTGTCCCTGACCTATGCCCGGCTGATCAACGACACGATCCGGGACCGTCCCGCGGACATGGCCGCCTGCATGCACCTCTGCCGCGGCAACTTTGCCGGCAACTGGGTGGCGGAGGGTGGCTACGACCCCGTGGCCGAGGTGGTCTTCAACACCATCGAGGTGAACGCTTATTTCATGGAGTACGACACCGCCCGCGCCGGCGGCTTCGAGCCGCTGCGCTTCGTGCCCAAGGACAAGACCGTGGTGCTGGGCCTGGTCACCACCAAGAAGGGCGCGATGGAGTCCAAGGACGCCCTCAAGCGCCGCATCGACGAGGCCGCCCGCTTCATCCCGATGGAACAGCTCTGCCTCTCGCCGCAGTGCGGCTTCTCCAGCGGCATCGGCGGCCAGACCATGGGCGTGGAGGAAGAGAAGGCCAAGCTCAGGCTGGTGGTGGAAACCGCGCAGGAGGTCTGGGGCTGAGACGCCCCTGCCGCCTCAGGTCTTGTTGTCAGACACGCCGTCCTCAAACGTCCGGCCGTCCTCGAGCTTGATGTCCAGGAGGCTGCCGCCCGGCTCGCCGGTCTTGAGCGGATGCATCGACACCGTCACCTTGGTCCCGACCGACAGCGCCTTCACCTTCCAGCCGCGCCTGGCGAGCGCATTGGGTGCGCCGCCCTCGATGGCCCACATCTTGACCGTTCCGTCAGCCTGCGGAACCAGGATCTCGAGCCAGATGTGCGGATTGGTCCACTGGAAGGTCTTGATGGTCCCCGAGATGGTCACGACCTTGTCGCGGTCGAACATGGCGAAGGTGTGATGCGCGCTCGCGGGTCCGGCGGCGGCGATGAGCGCCGCTGCGACGAAGACGCGCCAGGACTTGATCATCGAAAAGGTCCTCCCGGACATACTCTGGCGACCATCACTTTGGCGGCGGGTTGAACTGGAAGGTCTGCTTGCCGTTGGCGTCCAGCGGTTCGCGATTGTTGGAGCAGACGTACTCCTTGGCCTCGTGCAGGCGATCGCGCTTGCGGCGCCAGGTCTTGGTGGTGGTCCATGGCGCGGCGAAGAGGATCGGATCGTCAACCGTGGTCCGGATCTCCAGCGTGTCGGGCGCCACCAGGCGGACGCGCTCGATGACGTGCAGTCCTTCGCTGTGGCGCACGCCCAGGAAGTTGTTGGAGATCACCAGCTGGGTCTCAGGAATCATGCCGATGGTGTCGACCACCAGCGTCTGACCCTCCCAATGGCCGACGGATTCGCCGTTGTAGCTCGGGACGAGATCCTCGGAGTGCGCACGGCCGTCGGTGTAGATCCAGCGGACCTGTCCATAGGCCTCGGTGTAGACCAGCACCTTCCCGGGCGTGAAATAGAGCTCAATGGGGAAGGCGTAGTCCATGATGTGGGGCATGCCGTCGGGCAGGCAGTTCTGCAGCGGCGGGTTCACCCCTTCGTCGAAGTAGGCGTGGTCGGCTCGTTTCAGCTCGGCGACGCCGGCGGCGGTGAGCTTGGGCGGGTCGCCACCGGAAACGCCGCCGCGACTGAACTGTCCGCCGGTGGCCATGTACCAGGCGCCGCGCCAGTCCGGCAGCCGTGCGATGGAGGCCCAACTGCTCCCCGGTCTGGCCGTCTTCGCCCACGCTCCCGATGAAGCCGGAACGCCAGCGAGGACAACGCCCATCAGCAGCAGCAGGCCCAGCCGCGCAGTCCCGACGCTTCGGCGCATGCGATGGATGACCGCCTCCCCCGGCTTCCTGGCCGTCATTCCGAGCGCCAGGGTTGTTAGTTTAACGTGTGAAGTATTATCCAGCCAGGGTCGCCCGTCAACCTCGTGGCGCTCCCGCCGCCTGGTCTAGAATTATGTAGGGTTCCTGACTTAGCCGCAGGAACAGCTTCGCGCGTGAGGGGTTAGTTTGGAAGCCGGGGTCCAGTGGTAGAGTGGCATGGCTTTAGAACCCAATGACGACGGCCAAGATCCATGGGATCCAACGTCGAAGGCATCGTCCGATCTTCGCGCGCACATGCGCCAGTTGAAGACACGCTATCGGGAGGAGCGGCGGAAGCTCGAATCCCGGTCCTTCGCGCCCATTGATCACGACAACGGCTCCAACCGCGATCGCAGCTGACCGTCGGTCAGGCCTCGCCCCAGACCTCCCGCGCGACCTCCACCACCAGCTCGAGCTTGCGGCGCTGATCGTCGACGCCGAGGTCGTTGCCGTGCTCGGTGGACGAGAAGCCGCATTGCGGCGACAGGCAGAGCTGCTCCAGCGGCACGACCGCCGCGGCCTCGTCGATCCGGCGTTTCACCTCGTCCTTGGACTCGAGCGCCGGTAGCTTGGAGCTGACCAAGCCCAGCACCACCCACTTGTCCTTGGGCAGGAAGCGCAGCGGCGAGAAGCTCCCCGACCGCTCGTCGTCGTATTCCAGGAAGAAGGCGTCGACCCGGGTCTCATTGAACATGGCCTCGGCCACCGGGTCGTAGCCGCCCCGCGCCACATAGGCGCTGCGGAAGTTGCCCCGGCAGAGGTGGATCGCCGTGACCATGTCGTCGGGCGCCGAGGCGACGGAATCGTTGATCAGCCGGGCATAGGTCGAGGGAAGCTGGTCCGGGTCCTCTCCGATCTGCCGGGCGCCCTCGCGCATCGCCTCGTCGCAGAGATAGGCCAGATTGGTGTCGTCGAGCTGAAGGTAGCGGCAACCGCGGGCGGCGAGATCGGCCACCTCCTCGCGGTAGGCGGCGGCCATGTCGGCGAAGAAGCCCTCCACGTCGGGATAGGCAGTCCTGTCGATGGCGTCCCGACCGCCCCTGAAGTGGGCCATGGACGGCGAGGGGATGGTGACCTTCGGGGTCTGGCGGGTCGCCGAGCGCAGGAAATCGAAGTCGGGCCCCATGATGGGGTGGGTCCGGCGCACCTTGCCCGAGATCATCAGCTTGGGCGGCGCGACAGACATGGTCCCGCCGGTGGCGACCTTGCGGAAGTGGGTCTGGGCTTCGCCGGGCGCTGAGCCGAGGCCGTCCAACTGGCGCAGGAAGTCCATGTGGAAGGAGGTCCGGCGGAACTCCCCGTCGGTGATCGAGCGCAGGCCCACGGATTCCTGCATCCGGACGACGTCCTGGATGGCCACATCCTCCACGTCACGAAGCTCGGCCGGACCGATCTCGCCTCCTCGCAGCCGTTCTCGCGCGGCCATCAGCGCGGGTGGCCTGAGGAGGCTTCCAACGTGATCGGCGCGAAAGGGAGGAGCGGCGCCTGGCACGGTCGCTCCTAGGCGCCGTCGCTGTAGATGGCGTTGGACAGGATCCAACGGATGGCGTCGGCCCGCTCCTGGGGGAACGGCTCGTCAGGGACAGCGTCCACCAGGGCGTCGCCGCGGGCCTTGATCACGTCGCGGAATTCCGGGTGGCTGAGGATGAACAGCTGGTTCTGCTTGATGCCGCGCAGGACATGGCGGCCGGCCTCGACCTCGCTCATGGCGGTCAGCATCATCGGATGCGGCGGCGCGTCCTTGGGTGGCGGCGCCATGCGGTAGCCGGTATTCGACAGGTGCTCGGGGCGCAGCTTCACCGCCTCGCCCATGTTGGATTTGACCGGACCCGGACAATAGACCGAGACGCCGATGTTGCGGCCGATCATGTCGGTCCGCAGGGCCTCCGACAGCCCCATCACCGCGAACTTCGAGGTGGCGTAGACCCCCACCGAGCCCAGGGCGGCGACCCCGCCCATGGAAGAGACGTTGACGATGTGGCCCTCCAGGCCCGAGGCGATCATCCGGGGAAGGATGGTCACGGTGCCGTTGATCACGCCTCCGACGTTGACCCCCATTACCCAGTCCCAGTCGTCGTAGGTCGCCTGTTCAATCAGGCCGCCCACCCCCACGCCGGCGTTGTTGATCAGCACCTGGATCACGCCGAGGGCGGCCTCGGCCTCATCCGCCGCCCGGACGAACCCCTCGCGATCGGTGACGTCGAGCTTGATCGGATGCACCGTGCGCCCCTTTAGCAGGGACATCGCATGGTCCAGGTGATCCTGCCGCCGCCAAGTGAAGGCGACCTTCATGCCCTCCTCGGCCAGCACCTGGACGATACCGAGGCCGATGCCGCTCGAGCCGCCGGTGACGAAGGCGGCCTTGCCCTTCAGGTCCTGCATCTCATAGCTCCGCGCGCGGCAGGGTGCGGCCGCGGATCAGGTCCGCGCCCTTCTCCGCCACCATGATGGTGGGTGCGTTGGTGTTTCCCCCTGGGACGTCTGGCATCACCGAGGCGTCGATCACGCGCAGCCCCTCGACCCCGCGCACCCGAAGCTGGTCGTCCTGCACCGCCATGGGATCGGAATCCACCCCCATCTTGCAGGTGCCCACCGGGTGCAGGGTGATGGCCCCGGTCCGGCGCACGAAGGCCTCCAGGTCGGCGTCGGACTGCACGTCTTCGCCCGGCGAAATCTCGTCGGTGTGCATGCTCTTGAGCGGCTCGGAATTGTAGATCCTACGCGCCGCGCGGATACCGCGGACCATCCGGTCCACGTCCGACTGCTCCTTGAACAGGTTGATCTGGATCTTCGGCGGATCGTGCGGATCGGCCGAGTTCAGGGTGATGACGCCCCGGCTGTCCTGCTTGATCATCGAGACCCCGACGCCCAGCATGAACACCGGCTTGGTGACGCCGGGGTACCAGATCTTCCGTCCAGTCACGCCCGAGGCCATGCAGGTGAGCTGCATGTCAGGCCGATCGGCTTCCGGCGTCGTCCTGATGAAGAGGTTGCCCGCCGCGCCGTTGGTGGCGAACGGCCCTTTGCCGAGGAAGAACCACCGCAGCACCGAGACCACCGCGCGGTCGAACCGAAGCTCGCTTCTGATCTTCTCCGGCCGCGCGTTCCAGCCGACGAACAGGAAGGGGTGCTCGACCATGTTGCGCCCGACGCCGGGCAGGTCCGAGACGACCCCGATACCGAGTTCGGCCAGGTGCTCGCCCGGGCCGATCCCGGACAGCATCAGGATCTGCGGCGAGCTGATGGTCCCGGCCGAGAGGATCACCTCCCTCTTGGCGTGGACGGTCTTGATCTCGCCGCCCTGCTCGTACTCCACGCCGGTCACGCGCTTGCCCTCGAACAGCACCCTCCGGGTCAGGGCGTTGGACTCGATTGTCAGGTTCGGACGGTTCAGCACGGGGTCCAGAAAGACCCGCGACGTCCCCGCGCGGCGCCCGTCGCGAGTCACGGTGACTTCGCACCGCTGCGCGCCCTCGGCGTCGTCGCCGTGGTAATCCTCGGTGGCCGGCCAGCCGGCCGCGATGGTGGCGGCCTTCAGCTCGTCGAACATCTGGTTGGAGTCCGGGATGCGGACCTCCAGCTCGCCCGATCCGCCGTGGTACTTGCTCTCGCCCAGCCAGTGGGTCTCGGACCGTTTGAAGTAGGGCAGCACGTCGGCATAACCCCAACCGCGCAGCCCCTTCTGGGCCCAGTCGTCGTAGTCCAGCCGGTGGCCGCGGGCGTAGACCATGCCGTTGATGGTCGAGGAGCCGCCCATCACCTTGCCCCGCGGCACGTCAATCCGGCGGTTCTCGGCCCAGGGCTCGGGCTCGCTGACGAAATTCCAGTTCATCCGCGGCAGCCGGTCGTACTTGGTGAAGGCGATCGGCATGTTCTTGTAAAGGCCGGTCGCCTTGCCGCCGGCTTCCATGACCAACACGCTGACGTTGGGATCCTGGCTCAGCCGGTTGGCCAGCACGCACCCAGCCGACCCCGCGCCGACGATGACGTAGTCGAAGGAGCGGTGGTCGGTGGGCATCGGCAGCCTCTCAGAGGGCATTCAATTAGGAGCGCCCCCCCCCCCTGGGGGGGGGGGGCAGGGAGGGGGGTCAGCGGCTTCGACCACTGCTCGAGACTATCCGCGACGGCCGCTCCCCCCTCCCCGACCCTCCCCCTGAAGGGGGGCGGGAGGACTGGTAGGTTTGGGGAGGGAGCGCGGGGCCCTACATCTCGAACTGGACCTCGTCGATCTGGATGATGGGCATCTGCTTGGTGAACAGGGGGACCTCGTCGAGCAGCTCCTGGGTGCGGGTGGCCATGGCCTTCTCGTAGGCGTCCCAGTCGGCGATCCAGATACTGATCACGGCGATGTAGGTGGGGTCCGAGCCCGGTCCGCCGCCGCCGGTGGAGCCCTTGCGGACCTCGATCTTGTGCAGCGCCGGGCCGAGGATGTCCTTGATCAGGGGCGCGTGGCGCTTCTTGTAGAAGTTATGGTCGAAGGCGTCGTTGTCTTTCGCCGGGTAGAGCACCGTGATGCACCGCATGGCCGTCTCCTCTGGTCTGATTGCTTAACGCGTTAACGCCCGGGATTGACCGGGTCAATCGGGCGTCAGGTCGCCATGGTGAGCACGGGTTTGATCGCCTGGCCAGAGCCGGTGTCGGCGAACGCCTGTCCGATGTCTTCGAAGGCATAGGTGCGGATCAGCCGGTCGAGCGGGAAGCGGCCCTGGCGGTAATAGTCCACCAGCATGGGGATGAAGGTCTGGGGCGCGGCGTCGCCGCCGAGGATCCCCTTCAGCGACTTGCCGCCGGCCAGCATCGGGAACATCGCCGGCGCCCATGGACCCCGGGGAGCGGTCACGAAACCGGCCACGCCCTGCATGGTCAGGCAGTCCAGCGCCGCGGTCCAGATGTCGGGAACCGAGGTGGTGTTGAAGCTGAAGTTGGCGCCATGTCCGGTGATCTCCCGCACCGCCTGCGCCGGATCGCCCTCACGTGCGTCGACCACGTCGGTGGCGCCCAGGTCCCGCGCCAGCGCCAGGCGCTCGGGGATCACGTCCACCGCGATGATCCGGCTGGCGCCGACGATCCGCGCCGCCATCACCGCCGAAAGGCCCACTCCGCCGACGCCGAACACAGCAAGACTGTCGCCGGCGCCGACCTTCAGGGACTCGATCACCGCACCCGTCCCGGTGATCACCCCGCAGCCCATGGGCGCCAGGATCTCAAGCGGAACGTCGCCGGCCACCTTCACCGCCGTGCGCTCCGGGGCGATGGCCCAGCGTGAGAAGGAGGACTGGCAGAAGAAGTGGCCATGGATCCGCTCGCCGCCCTTTGAAAGAGCGCTGGACCCGTCCGGCCGTGAGCCCCCGAAGTTCCGCCGCATCATGCCGCGGCAACCATC
>FTHI01001397.1_pt1 | contig 11711 bp, 10 predicted proteins | sample 1640891 | NCBI WGS metagenome assembly FTHI01 (sample SAMEA3914788, study PRJEB12502) | metagenome | biome: forest; material: soil | place: Canada | collected 2011-07-03 | depth 0.1 m
GGAGGGCTTGCACCTCCACTTGGATAAACGCGGTACAAGCGACTTCAGTTGCGCTGGCACTGTTACCTTTAGCCCCAGATCTTCCGCGCCGTGTCCGCCACCAGTTCCAGCTTGCGGCGCTCCTCGTCCTCGGTGAGCAGGTTGCCCATGTGGGTCGAGGCGAAGCCGCACTGGGGGCTGATCGCCAAGTTCTCGAGGGGCACGTACCTGGCGGCCTCGTCGACCCTGCGGCGCAGCATGTCCTGGTCTTCCAGCTGCGGGGTCTTGGTGGTGATCAGGCCGAGCACCACGGTCTTGCCCCGGGGCACGAAGCGCAGGGGCTCGAAGCCCCCCGACCGCTCGTCGTCGTATTCCAGGAGTAGCCGGTCCGCCTCGGTGTTCGAGAACAGGTCCTCGGCGATCTCCTCGTAGCTGCCGGACACCGCCCAGGCGCTGCGGTGATTGCCCCGGCAGATGTGGATCGCGGTGGTCGCGCCCCCGGCCTTGGCGCGCTTCAGCACCGCGTTGTCGGCGGCGATGGTCTGGGCGGCGGCCTGCTTGTGGGTCTGGCCGTTCAGCATGACGTCCATGCCGCCGATGATCTGGGTGAAGCGCAGGGTGTCGAGCTGGATGTAGCGGACGCCGTCGGCCAGCAGGGCGTCCACCTCGTCCAGATAGATGCCGACGATGTCGTCCACGAAGCCCTGGATATCCGGATAGACCTTGTCGGTGACACCTGGCGCATGGAGGTTCAGGTGCATGGTGGGCGCCGCCAGGCTGGTCTTGAAGGGGGCGCCGGCGTTTTTGGCCAGGAACGGCGACTCCTCGCCGCACAGGCGCCTGCGGGCCTTCAGCCTGCCCGTGCAGACAATGGCCTTCACCGGCATCTCGGCATTGGCGACGCTCTCGCCAGGTCCGTGCCAGAACGGCGGGAAGCCCGGTTCGTCACGCTTGACGAGACCATCTGCGGCCTCATGCAGGTTGGACAGCCAGCTCAGGCGGCGGAACTCCCCGTCGGTGACCACGTCCATGCCCGCCTCGCGCTGCAGCGCCAGCACCTCGAGCACCGCCTGGTCCTCGACCTCGCTCAGCTGCTCGGCGGAAATCTCCCCGCGCTCGTGGCGGTCCCAAGCGTCGAGCAGGGCCTTGGGACGCAGCAGGCTGCCGACGTGATCGGCGCGACAGGTCGCGGGCATGGTGTCCTCCCTGCTCGGCCTGGGCCGCCGTCGAGCTGGCGTAGGAGATGAAGATGTCGGCCGAGGCTGTCACGGGACGACCCTCAGTCCAAGGCCCGCGGCCGCAACCTGCAGTTCCCTGTCGTACGTCGCCAGGTCGGCGCCGAGCCGGATCGCCAGTTCGAGATATGCCGCATCGTAGACCGTGAGCGATTGCGCCTGAGCGAGCGCCAGGGTCTCGCGCCATGCACGGGACACCCCCTCCTGATCGACTTCGATCGGAAGAGCGGCGAACAGCCCAAGGCGCGCGGCCACCTCGCGTGGCGCCAGCCTCCCGCGACGAACAGCCGAGTTCAGCACGTTGGCGACTTCCCAAAACCACAGCATCGGCACGATAGCGCCCTCGTCCCGCAGGCGGTCGAGTAGCCGGTCAGCTTCGGGGCGCGCTTCATCCTCAAAGCACCAGCTCATGGCGATTGAACAATCCAGCACGAAGGCGGTCATCGCGGCGCGCTCATCGGCGACCTTCGTCGCGCAATGTCTTCCAGTCCATGCCGAGGGCGGTTCCCTTCCGCAGCGCCTTGAGCTTGGTGATGACCGCTTCGACATCCTCCCGTGCGGCGTCACCGGCGCCGATAAGGCGCGCCACGGCCCGGCCGTGTTTGGTGATCAGCACCTCTTCGCCCGCCGCGACCTTATCCAACAGGGAAGACAGGTGCGTCTTCGCCTCGAACGCGCCAACGGTGATCATTGCGGGCCTCCTGAAACGGCCGTTTAAACTAGACTGATCAACTAGTATAACATCTCCGAAAGAGTTGGGTAAAGCGTGAGACGCCCTGGCGGCGGCCTGCCGCTTGGTCCGCGCAGAAGGACGAGAGACTGTCGGCCATCGCCGCAATGAGCCGCCCACTCCGCGATGATGCTGATGCGGGGACGCTTTAGGCGGCGAGGCGTTTGGAGCAGTGGTAGACGCAGGGATCCAGGCCCACGCAGGGCATTGGCTTCAACCCAGCGGAGGCTCCCGGTGACCCAAGATGTTCCGCGTTCGAGGCGTTCGGCTGTCGCCCGGCTCGGTCTGCTGACCGCCGCCGCCCTTGCGGCGCAGCCCTACCCCGCCTTCGCCGGGGTCTCGCATGCCTCGCTTGGGTGTTCCGTGTCCAGCGGAAGGGTCGAGCTCACCAACTCCAGCAACACCGACATTCCCAGGGGCGCCGACATCGCCATCGTGATCGCGTCGGGAACCTTGCGGCAGTCCATCGGCCACAGGCTCAGCGCCGCACTGCCCATCGGCGGCGGGACCACGGTGATGGGCGTGCTGATGGTCAGACAGGTGGGCGCCGACACCTCGTGCACCGCGACCGCGTCCTGGCGCTCACGCGGCCCGTTCCACGGCTAGGGGTGATCCAGGAGCCGTCGATCGCCTCACCAGCGCCCGTCGCCGCCCCCGCGGGGCTAGCCGATGATCTCGAAGTCATCGTCGCCGACCGGCCGGGCGAAGTCGCCCCAGTGTCCCGAGGCGCGCCAGTAGTCGTAGAGGCCGAGGTTGCGGATCAGCTTCTTGAAGCGCGTGTCCTGACGCAGCCCCGTCTCGAACGGCGTCCAGTAGCCGTAGACAAGGGTGGACCTGAGTTCGCAACAGCGCTCCAAGGCCGCAAAGGCCAGATCCCCGTCGCCGAAATGATCCGCATACACAGAGATCACCCAGAGCCGCGATGGGTCCTGACTGGCGGGATCGTCGAATGCCCGCCTGATGGCGCGACGAGCCGCTTCGACATCGGTCAGCAAGTCCGGCAGCAAGCGGTTGAGCTGCAGGGGCAGGTTTTCATGCTGCAGGAAGCGTCGGAATTGGGCTTTCACCGCCTCCGGATTGGCGTCCGCCCGTCTCCAGAGACGGATCAGCGCCAGAAACTCCCACAGAGCACGCCCGCCGGACAGGTCCCTGCTGCGCTCGTATTCCGCTTGGGCCTCCTCGGGCCGGCCGGCGATGTCGAGCCAGAATTGCAGAAGGCCTGAAACGCCGAGGGACAGGGGATCCGCCTGCCTCACGCGCTGCTGGATCTCGACGGCCTTACTGGCGCGGCCCACGGCCGTGAGGATCGTGGAATAGTTGGTCAGCGCGTCGACCGACGCCGGCGCAGCCGCAACCGCCACTCCGGCCGCGGCCTCGGCCTCGGCCCACCTGGACTGGCGCACGAATTCCCGGGCGCGCATGGCCTGGGTCCACCAGGCGTCCGGCGCCAGCGCGACAATGCGGGTGCTGGCGGCCTGCATCTCCTTCACCGCCGCCGCCGACGCCTCGGGGACATGGATCAATGTCTCCGCAAGCGCGGCGTAGAGCCCATACCAGGCGAGCGCGAAGTCCGGGTCCAGCGCCAGGGCTTCACGATAGATCACGACCGCGCGCTGAAGCTGATCGGGTCCTAGCTGGCTGGAGAGCGCCCGGGCGCGCAGGAACTTGTCGTAGGCCTCGACAATGGTCGTGCCGCGATCCTCGATCGCCTTCCTCTCCTCGGGGAAGAGCTTGAGCTTCAGCGCGGTGACGATGGCTTCGGAAATCTCGTCCTGCAGGGCGAAGATATCGTCGAGGTCGCGGTCATAGCGGTCGGCCCAGACATGGCCGCCGGTCTCGCCCTCGATGAGCTGGGCGGTGATCCGCACGCGGTTTCCCGACTTGCGCACGCTGCCTTCCAGAACATGGGTGACCTTCAGCTGGCGGGCCACCTGGGGCACGTCGACGTGCTTGCCCTTGAAGGTGAAGGCGGTGTTGCGCGCCGCCACCCAGAGCGCCGACACCTTGGACAGGTCGGTGATGATGTCTTCCGAGATGCCGTCGGCGAAATATTCCTGTTCGGCGTCGCCGCTCATGTTGGCGAAGGGCAGGACGCAGATCGACACGCCGGCCCTGCCCTCGGCGGTGGTCGGCGCGGGCGCTGGCGATGACGGCGCCATCAGGTCGGCGATGCTGGCGACGACCTTTCGCCATCCGGCCGCGTCGGGATCGCCGCTCCAGCCGCTCATCTCGGCGCACTGGATCTGGTTGAACGGCAAGGGCGGGATCGCGCCGTCGATGCTGAGCTGGACCAGGGTCCCGGCTTCGCGGGCCAGGTCCGCCTCCGCCCGCACCCATTGCGACTTCACAGCCTCGGCCGACCAGACCACGACCACGGCCTTGGCGGCCCTCAGCCGCTCCTCGATCACCTCGCCATAGGCGCGGTGCGCCGGCAGCTCGTCGTCCCGCCAGACGCCGTAGCCCAGCGCCCGCAGCGCCTCGGCGACCTGCTGCGCCTGAGCCGCCGTCGACCGCGCGTAGGACACGAAGATGTCGGCCATCACGCTACGCCCCGGCTGAAGACACGCGAACACCTGCAAGCCGTCCTCGCCGACAGGCTGGGCGACGGCGCCCCACTCCCCCCTGGCGCCGACCTTGTCCGCCGGAGCGGGATCGCGCGCCAAGGGCTATAGGCCGCATGGGCGCACCACGCCACTTCATCACGCTCCGCCGCGCAATTGAAAGGTGAAGTTCGAACGGGTCCAAGTCCAAGGCGATCCGCACACTTGCGCGGCGCGACAGCGACGCCCATGCCCCGCACCAACGGCAAGGAGGACTTCACCACCGACCGGCTGAACGCGGTGATGCAGCAGCTTCAGGCGTGATCGCGTCGTCACGTCAGTCGCGGGCGGCGGCGGGCTGCGGGGCGAGCTTCACCGGCGCCGTCTCCGGCAGGAACAGCATGGCCGCAAGGCCGATGGCGACAGCGCCGGTCATGTACCAACCGGGCGTCAGGGGGCTGCCGGTCACCCCGGTCAGCCAGGCGACCGCGAACTGGGTCGTGCCGCCGAACACCGAGATGGCGAAGGCGTAGACCAGCCCAATGCCGCCGGACCGCGTCCGCACCGGCAGGGATTCGGCCACGGCGACGAGGACCGCCGGGAACGCCATGGCGGACATCATCCGGCACGCCACCGCAAGGCCGACCAGCGCCACGACGGTCCGCTCATGGATGACCAGGTAGAAGCCCGGCACGGCGATGAAGAGCAGCGCGGCCCAGGGGATCAACATCACCCGCTTGCGGCCGAACCGGTCGCCGAGCCAGCCGCCGAGCGGGGCGAAAAAGACACCGGTCAGGCCCATGGCCACGGTCGGCAGGAAGCTGAGCCGGGTCGGCATGTGCAGCGTCGAGCTGGCGTAGGTCGTCAGATAGGTCAGCACATAGGTGACCACCGTGCCGCCCGTGAGCATGGCGAGGCCAAGGACCACGATCAGGCCGACCGGCGGCGCCCTGTACAGGGCCGCGGCGGGATTGGCTGCCGAGGCGTGCAGGGTCTCCGCGAGCTGCCGGCGCAGCATCAGGCCGAAGGGGACGATGACGGCGCCCAGGAGGAAGGCGGCGCGCCAGCCCCAGACGTCGAGCGCGGCGTCGCTGAGCAAGCTGGACAGGCCGAATCCGACCAGGCCCGACCCCAGGACCGCCAGGTCCTGGCTCATGAACTGCAGGGAGACATAGAAGCCGCGCCGGCGCGGCGGGGCCGCCTCGATCAGAAAGGCGGTGCTCGGTCCCACTTCCCCGCCCAGGGCGAACCCCTGGACGAGGCGGCAGAGGATCGCCAGCGCGGGCGCGAACTTGCCGATCACGGCATAGCCGGGCGTCAGGGCCAGGCCGACCATGGCGAGGCCCATGAGGGCGAAGGACAGGAGCATGGCCGGCTTGCGCCCGAACCGGTCGCCGATCCGTCCGATGACGGCCGCCCCCACAGGGCGCATCAGGAAGCCGGCGCCGAAGGTCGCGAGCGACGCCAGCAGACTCGAGGCGGGATCCGTCGAGGGGAAGAAGGTGCGGCCGATCTGGGCGGCGAAGAAGGCGTAGGTCAGGAAGTCGTAGAATTCCAGCGCATTGCCGACCGCCACGGCGGCGACCTGGCGCGGCCGCACGGACGGGACCGGCGACAGGGCGCCGTAAGTGCCGATATCGATGACCGCCGCCAAGGCCCTGTCCCCCATTGCCCCGTCAAAGCAGCAGGGTTCATGACCGCGTTCCTGGCAAGGCAATAATTTGATCAGGGGCCGCGGGGCGGCGAATTTTCGGGATGGCGGCAGGTCTCGACAGGCTTCGCTCCGCGTACGGGCGGTCGCGTTCGCCCTGGTCCAGCCGCCGCCGCACGTGGGTTCGCGAGACCCCGAACCGGCGCGCGGTCGCCGAAATCGAAAACGCCGGGACCTGGCGACGGCAGGTCGGCCTCGGCGGCCAGGGCCGCGAGGCGCATGACCGTCCGCACCCGTCACGCGATCGAGAAAGTGCGCTTGCCACGCCTTCAACTTGAGGGCCTGATGCTGAATCGGCGGGGATCGGGGCAAGGGGCCTTAGCCAGGCTTGGCCCTGTTGGCGCCGGCCGCGCCGCATCGGCGACCCGAACACGGTCAGTCGGGGCGCGCATGGACGGAACTATCAAATTGCACGGGCTGGGGCGGACATCGAGCTGTGGCTGAACCGGTCGAAGAGTCAGGCGCGGAGGGCGCGGCGCCGGCGTCGGCCGTCAAGGACGCCGGCCTCGCCGCGACGGCCCTGGCCATCGCCGTCAAGCGGCGCGGCGCCAAGGCGGACGACCGTCTGGACGCCTTCCTGGACAGGCAGGGGCGCCTGATCGACCTGCAGACGGAGCATCTGCACGAGCAGCGCGAACTGGTCCTCTCGCGCCTGCGCTGGGGCCGTTTCAGCGACCGGATCAAGGCGGTGCTGCAGCTGATGACCGCCGTTGTCGGTCTCGCCGTGGCGACCGCCGTCACGGCCATGGCCTGGCAGGCGCACGAGGACCACGGCCTGGTGGTCGACGCCTTCTCGGTTCCACCCGATCTCGCCCGCGAAGGCCTGACCGGCGAGGTCGCCGCCGGCCGGTTCCTGGACAGGCTCCAGGTGCTGCAGAAGGCCACCTCCGACTCCGATCGTCCGACCCAATCGTTCCAGAACGACTGGGGCGCCCAGATCAAGGTGGAGATCCCCGACACCGGCCTCACCTTCGGCGAGTTCGAGAAGCTGCTGCACGAAAAGCTCGGCCATCAGAGCCGCGTCTCCGGCGAGGTGCTGACCACGCCGACGGGCATCGCCATCACGGCGCGCGTCGGCGATGCGCCGCCTCGGACCTTCGCGGGACCGCGCAGCGCCTTCGACGACCTGGCGCAGCAGGCCGCGGAATCGGTCTTTCGCCAGAGCCAGCCCTATCGCTTCGCCGAATACCTCGACAGCCACGGCCGGTCGGAAGAGGCCTTCCAGGTGATCTCCGATCTGGCGCTCACCGGCCCGGACAGCGAGCGCGGCTGGGCCTACGCCGAATGGGCGCTGATGGATCTCAACGACCACGGCGACGTCGCGTCCGCGCGGCTGCACGCCGCCAGAGGCCTGGGCTTCACGCCCGGAGCGGACATCGAGGACCGCATCAGCCTGGTGGCCATCGCCGTCTGGTCCGGACACGAGGAGGCCGACCTGCAGAGCTCAAAGCTCATCGAGTTGGAGGCCCGGAAGCGACAGCCCGACACCAGCCCGCTGTTCTATTCGGAAACCAGGCTGCTCGGCACGGCGTGGCTCCAGTTCGTGTCGCCCGACTACCGGGCCTCCGCCGCGACGTGGATGCAGACCGCTACGCAGCAATCCAAGTGGACCGACTCCCCGCTTTCCACCGCGATGGCGGCGACGGCCATGGCGCTGGATCACGACCCGCAGGCCGCGCGGGCGACCATGGCCACGGCCGGGATCACAGACGAGGCCCCGCTGATGACGATGGCCGGGAACAGCGCGTTCACGGCGCTGCCGATCTACTGGACGGCCGCCGAAACCGGGGACTTGCCGGCGGCATTGGCGGACGTGCGCCATGTCGACGCCTGGCTCGAGACGACCGAAACCCAGCGCCCGCTTCACCGCCTGATGCAACAGGTCTGGATCTGGCCGCTCGAAGCGCTCGCCCTAGCCCGCAGCGGCGATCCGCAAGCCGCGCAGGCCCTGATCGAACGGACCGCGCCCGACTGCTACCTCTGCCTGCGCGTACGCGGTCAGATCGCGGCGGAGCAGAAGGATTGGCCCACCGCCAGCCGGTGGTTCTCCGAGGCCGCCCGCCAGGGCCCCTCGCTCCCCTTCGCCCAGGCCGAGTGGGGCAAGGCGCTGCTGGCAAAGGGCGACGTCGACGCCGCCATCGCCCGGCTGTCGCAAGCTCACATGATGGGGCCCCACTTCGCGGACCCCATGGAACTCTGGGGCGAGGCCCTGATGAAGAAGGGCGATCTCGCCGGCGCGGTCGCCAAGTTCGCCGAGGCTGACAGGAGCGCCCCGCATTGGGGCCGGAACCATCTGCGCTGGGGACAGGCGCTAGCGCGGCTCGGGCGCCGCAAGGATGCGCAGGCGCAGGTCAGGACGGCCCAGGGCCTGGACCTCAGCGCGGGCGACCGCGCGGAATTGGCCATACTGGCGAACGCGACAGGGGGCGCGCCACGTGGCTGAGCGGGAAGACGAGTCGGAGGCCGAGGCCGAGGAGGCCCTCGACCAGGCCAGTCCGGCGGCGATCGCCCTGGCGCTGGGGCGGACGTCGCGGGCGAGCAAGGGCATCGATGACGACGCACGTTCCTTCCTCAGGAAGCACACCCATCTGATCGAACTGCAGACCGAGCACCTGCACGAACAGCGGGTGCTGCAGCTGTCGCACATGCGCTGGCGGCGTTTCAGCGACCGGATGAAGGCGCTGCTGCAGGTGATGACCGCCGTGGTCGGCCTGTCGATCGGGATCGGCGTCGGCGCCATGGCCTGGTCCGCGGCCAACGAGCGGGGGCTGGTGATCGAGTCCTTCTCGGTCCCGCCGGACCTGGCCCAAAAGGGCCTGACCGGCCAGGTGCTCGCCAGCATGGTGCTGGACCGCCTGGGCGAGATGCAGAACGCCACCCTCTCGGTGCGGGCGCCGTCGTCCTACGCCAACGACTGGAACGGCGACATCAAGGTGGAGATCCCCGAGACGGGGGTGTCGGTGGGCGAGCTCTACCGACTGTTCGTCCACTGGCTGGGCCACCAGACCTCGATCTCCGGCGAACTCTACCGCACCCCCGAGGGGCTGGAGCTCTCGGCCCGCACCGGGACCGCGCCGGCCAAGCCACACGCCGGCGGCGAGGCCGACCTGAAGGCCATGACCCAGGCGGCGGCCGAGGACATCTACGCCACCACCCAGCCTTATCGCTATGCGATCTATCTGGAGCGGGCCAATGACCCTGACAGCGTGGAGCGGGCGGCGCGGGCCTTAAAGGCGCTGGCGCAGTCGGGCGACCTGACGGACCGCATCTGGGCCGGCGCCGGCCTGACCCTGTCCCTGCAGAAGCAGGGCGATTTCGATGGCGCTTTCCGGGCCGCCGCGACGGCCATCGCGCTCGAGCCCCGCTTCAACCTCCCTTACGCCAACCGCGCCGGCGGCGAAGGCACGCTCGGACACGACGAAGCGGCCCTGGCCGACCAGCGCAAGGCCGTCGCGCTGGTGAAGGCCTACGGCGCCCGGTACATGAAGCCCTCGGCGATCGCCTATTTCGGGCCGCAATGGGAGGCGGTGGCGGACGAAGGCGTCGGCGATTATCTGGACGCCGCCCGGCTCGCCGACGCAGGACTGGCCCGCGATCCCGACATCGTCCATGACCGCGGCCTGATCGTCACCATCCAGGCCCTGGACCACGATCTGGCGCATGCCCGGGCGAACGCGGCGATCGATCCGCCGCCAGCGCCGGGCGATCCGTCGAAAGACGCCTCAGGCCTGCGGTGGCAGGCGGCTCAGGAGGCGGCGATGATCGCCTTCGCCGCGGACGACTGGGCGCAGCTGCGTGCGTCGCTCACCGGCGTCGACACCCGGCTGTTCGCACCGGGCGAACTGAAGTATCGGCAGACCTACGATCTCCCCTTCCTCGCCCTGGCAATGGCGAAACTGGACGACGCCAAAGGCGCCTGGACGATGATCGGGCAGACGCCGCTGGACTGCTATTTCTGCGTCCGGACGCGCGGCCAGATCGCGGCGACGGGACGGGACTGGCCGGCCGCGCAACGCTGGTTCGCGGAGGCTGTCCGCCAGGGGCCCTCCCTGCCCTTCGCCTACATGGACTGGGGCCAGATGCTGCTGGCCGAGGGTGATCCGGACGGCGCCATCGCGAAACTCGACCTGGCCCACAAGACCGGACCCCGCTTCGCCGATCCGCTGGAACTGTGGGGCGAGGCCTTGACGCGCAAGGGCGACTTCGCGGGCGCCGTGGCCAAGTTCGCCGAGGCCGATCGATGGGCCCCGCACTGGGGCCGCAACCATCTGCGCTGGGGCGAGGCGCTGCTGAAGCTCGGCCGCCCCGACGAGGCCCGAGCGGAGTTCAAGACAGCGGCGGCGCTGGATCTCAGCGCCGAGGACAGGGCGGCGCTAAGCGGTCTGGTGGCGCGGATCTGACCGCGGCCGGCGAGGCGTCTTCGGGAGGGGTGTCACGCGCCTGTCTCGACCGGCGCGAATCCAGGCAGCCGCAGCGCCCGACGGTCGAAGGTGACGGTGTGGATACACCCCGCCTGCCGGGCCATGGCTGAGACCAGGGCGTCGGAGAACGATCCCAGTCCGGCGTTCAGCATGGACACGGCCTCGGCCACCTCTTGCTCATGTTCGACGACCAGCACATCCGCCTGGAGCACCTGCTCCAGAATCCCGGCGAGCGCCTGTCCGGACCACCCGTAGCGGCGTTCAAGCACCCATGCGGTCTCGGCCATCACCACGACACTGAGGTAGCCCGGCTCATCGACGGTCAGGCGCCGTTCCATGAAATCGTTGGCCGTGGCCGACTGCGCGGCGTCGTCCTGGACCAGGTACCGGACCAGGACGTTGGTATCGATCCCGATCATTCCCGGCCGGGCGTCGCGCGCTCGACCGCGCCCTGGGCGATGGCGTCGTCCATATCCTCGACCGTCACCGGCGGCCCGTCACGCCGGGCGGCGCCCCGAAGTCTGGACACGGGAATCTTGGGCAGCAGGGCGACGTGGCCGTCGGCGTGCAGGAAGAACTTCACCTTGTCACCCGGCTTCAGGCCGAGGTGGTCTCGCACGGCCTTGGGGATCGTGGCCTGGCCCTTCACCGTGATCGCGGACTCCATATTGCCCCCATTACAATCTGGCAAATGTAATACCGCCTGACGGTGCACCGGTCAACGATCAGGGCCTCAGCGGATCCCGCCGTCGATGGTGAGGATGCTGGCGGTCGTATAGGCCGAGCGCGGCGAGGCCAGGAAGGCGACGGCGGCGGCGATCTCTTCCGGCGCGGCGGGACGGCCGTAGGGCAGGTTCGCGGTCAGCTCGCGCCAACGCTCTTCGTCGCCGAACTGCTCGCGGGCCTGCCCCCGCAGGCGGCTCTCCATCCTGCCGGTGGCGACCGGCCCCGGGTTGATCCCGACCACCCGCATGCCGTCCTTCTGGGCGGTCTTGCCGAGTGACTTGGTGAAGGCCATCAGCGCCGCGTTGCCGGTGCTGCCAGCGATGTAGCCGCCGTCCAGCCACTCCCCCGCCGCCCCGATGACGTTGACGA
>FTHI01000876.1_pt1 | contig 11590 bp, 10 predicted proteins | sample 1640891 | NCBI WGS metagenome assembly FTHI01 (sample SAMEA3914788, study PRJEB12502) | metagenome | biome: forest; material: soil | place: Canada | collected 2011-07-03 | depth 0.1 m
CTCCACCCCTTCGGGGTCCCCCTCCCCCGCTCCGCTTCGCTGCGCAGGGGAGGAGAAGGGAGCCAACCCCTACGCGCTCTTCCGCGCCCGGCCCGCCAGGTACAGCGCCAGGGTGATGGCGGCGAAGGGCAGCAGAGACAGGGCGTCCGACCAGGGGCCGTGGAACAGCGGGTTGGAGGCGGTCATCACGTCGGTGACGCGCTGGTCGAACTTCACGAGTACGCCGGACATGAAGGCGATGCCGATCCCGGCGATGGCGCCGCCGGCGATGTAGCCGCTGGCCAGGAGCACGCCGGGGCTGCGATCGGCTTCGGCGGTGAGGGCCTCGGGGCTGAGGTGCAGGTGGCGGCGCTTCGCGTGCAAGCCACGGTCGGTAAACCAGCGGACCAGGCCGCCGAGGAAGACCGGGACCGTGGAGGAGATGGGCAGGTAGAGCCCGACGGCGAAGGGGAGCGACCGGACCCCGCAGAACTCCAGCACCACCGCGATCACCGCGCCCAGGATCACCAGGGTCCAGGGAAGCTTCTGACTGAGGATGCCCTTGATGATGTAGCTCATCAGGGTCGCCTTGGGGGCGTTGAACTTCTCCACCCGCGTGCCGTCCGGGCGGACCTTGTGGGTGCCGTTGATGCCCGGATCGACCAGATAGACCGGCGTCCCCTGGGCGGTGACCAGGTAGCGGCCGGCCGGGCCGCCCACGTCGTCGGTCTTCTGCCAAACCAGAAAGGTCCTGGAATCCTGCTCGGCCTGAGGGCCCTTGATCGCCTCGTGCTTGAGGCCGGCAAGGGCCGTCGCCGGCGCGCGCCAGCCGCCCGGGACGGTGTCGCCGTGGACGCCGGCGGGGGTGCTCACCGGGACATAGACGGTGGCGGTGCTGTCGAGCCTGAGCAGGATCGGGCCCAGCAGCACGGCCGAGGCTGCGGCGCCGGCCAGGATGGCGATCTGCTGCGACCTTGGCGTGGAGCCCAGCAGGTATCCCGTCTTCAGATCCTGGGAGGTGGTGCCGCCGTTGGACGCGGCGATGCAGACGATCCCGCCCACCGACAGGGCCGTGACGTAATAGGTCGGCCCGGTCCAGCCGAGCACCAGGAAGATCAGGCAGGTGAGCAGCAGGGTGGCCACCGTCATCCCGGAGATGGGGTTGGAGGTGGACCCGATCTCGCCGGTCAGGCGCGAAGAGACGGTGACGAACAGAAAGCCGAAGCAGACGATCAGCAGCGCGCCCATCAGGTTCATGTGCAGGGTGCGCGCCGCCATGATCGCCAACAGCAGGACGATCACGCCCCCGACGACGAAGCTGGTGGGCAGGTCACGGTCAGTCCGCGGCCGTACGCCGCCGCCATTGCCGTTAGCCGCGGCCGCCCTCGCCGCCCGGATATCGGAAAGGCCGCCGCGGAGCCCCTGCCAGATCATCGGCAGCGACTGGACCAGGCTGATCATCCCGCCGGTCGCAACCGCCCCGGCCCCGATGTAGAGCACATAGGCGCTGCGGATCTCGTCGGGTCCCATCTGGGCGATGGGGATGGTTCCGGGGGGCAGGATCAGCCCGCCCGCCGAGCCGAAGAAGGTGATGGCCGGGATCAGCACCATGTAGGCCAGCAGGCCCCCGGCGGCCATGTTGGCGGCGACCTTGGGACCGATGATGTAGCCGACGCCGAGCAGCTCGGGCGAGATCTCGGCCGCCACCGAACCGCCGGCCAGGGGGGCGCCGAAGACTGCGCCGGGGGTGTCCTTCCACAGCCGGAAGGCTTCCATCGCCAGCTTGTAGACGATGCCGATTCCGAACCCGTAGAAGATGGTCCGGGCGCCGGCCGCCACCGCGGTCTGGTCCTCGGCGGGAGCGCCCTCCTCCACTCCCATTGCCCGTTCTTCGGGCGTGGCGCCGGCCTTCAGCACTTCGGCGCAGGCGGTGCCCTCGGGGTACTTCAGCACCCCGTGCTGCTGAACGATCAGGGCGCGGCGCAGGGGGATCATCATCAGGATGCCCAGGAGCCCGCCCAGCACCGCCACCAGGATCACCCGGGTGACCTCCAGGTCGAAGCCCAGGATCATGATCGCCGGCATGGTGACGCCGATCCCGAAGGCGATGGATTCCCCGGCCGAGCCGGCCGTCTGGACGATGTTGTTCTCGAGGATGGTCGCCCCGCCCAGGCCGACCCGCTTGAAGATGCGGAACAGGGTGAGCGAGATCACCGCCACCGGGATCGAGGCGCTGACCGTCAGGCCCACCTTGAGCACCAGATAGAGGGACGAGGCTCCGAAGATCACCCCCAGCAGCACCCCCATGATCAGCGGGAGCGGTGTCAGCTCGCGGATCTTCGCCGCGGCCGGGATCAGCGGCCGGTCCGCACGCGCCAGTCCTTCAAGCTGCTCGACAACCGCCATCACGTCCCCCGGCAAACCTTCGTGGAGGCAGCGTGCTCACTTCCGCGGACGCGCACAATGGGGGAAACGCGGACGATCACGTCTCAGTTTTGATCAGCCCCGAAGGCTTCAGCCCCAAGGTCCGGGCCGGCGTCCCCAGGGCCCCTCTTCGCCGGTCAACGGTCCCGACGGTTCGGCGGCCGGTGGCGGCGTGGACGGGAGCTGATCCAGGGCCGCGGCCTGGATGGTCGGCGCGATCTCGGAGACGCGGCCGCCGGCGAACTTCACGAGGGCCTCGATGCGTTTAGGGATTGGCGGATGGGTGGAGAACAGGCTCATCACCCCCTCGTCGTCGTCCAGGAACATGCTGCGCACCGACTGGGGCGCCTCCAGGTGCGAATGGCCGGAGATCTTCTGCAGGGCCGAAATCATGGCGTCGGGGTTCTTGGTCAGCTCCACGGCGCCGGCGTCGGCGATGAACTCGCGCTGGCGCGAGATCGCCATCTTCACGACGATGGCCAGCACATAGCCGATGGCCGCGATCGCCAGGGCGAGGATGACGAACAGCCCCGCCCCGCCCCGGCCGCGGCGGCGGCCGCCGCCGGTCCAGCTGGTCCACATGATCGAGCGGTAGATCAGCTGCGCCGCCAGGGTGATGACTCCGGCGAACACCGAGGCGATGACCATCAGCCGGACGTCGCGGTTGATGACGTGGGTCATCTCGTGGGCGAGCACCGCCTCCAGCTCCCGGTCGTCCAGGGCCTGGGCCAGGGCGGTGGTGACGGTGACGCTGTACTGGCCCTCGTGCAGGCCAGTGGCGAAGGCGTTCATGGCGTCGGACTCGATAATCCGCAGCGTCGGGGTCTTCATCCCGCGCGAGATCGCCAGGTTTTCCAGGAGGTTATAGATTCGCGGCTGATCTTCGCGGGTGACCGGACGCGCGCCGGTCGAGGCGTCGATGATGGCCTGGTACGAGAAATAGGCGATCACGAACCAGACCAGCGCCGCCCCGATGGCCAGGGGCGCGAACTGCAGCAGCAGGACGCCGGCCTGGGAAAGGTCGCCATCCAGGCTCCCTGTGGACGGCAGGGACCCGAACCCCATCATCATCAGGACCACGGCGTAGAGCATGGCAAGCAGCAGGATCGGGAAACCCGCCAGCAGCAGCCCCGATCGCAGGTTGTTGTTCCAGATGTAGGTCTGCAGCCCGACGGCGCCCATGTCAGGGGCCGCGGCTAGAACTTGACCTGCGGGGCGGCCGCGACTGTCGCCCGGTCGGAGCCTACGTCGAAGAAGGCGCGCTCAGTGAAGCCGAAGGGCGCGGCGAGCAGGACGGCGGGGAATTGCTGGATGGCGGCGTTGAACTCGGAGACGGCGCTGTTGAAGAAGCGGCGGGCGGCGGCGAGCTTGTTCTCGATGTCGGCCAGCTCGTCCTGAAGGCGCACGAAGTTGGTGTTGGCCTTGAGGTCGGGATAGGCCTCGGCCACGGCGAACAACTGGCGAAGGGCGCCGGTGAGCATGTTCTCGGCCTGGACCTTCTGGTCGACCGTGGACGCCCCGGCGGCGGCGGCGCGGGCGTTGGTGACGGCCTCCAGCGTGCCCTTCTCGTGGGCGGCGTAGCCCTTCACGGTCTCAACCAGATTGGGGATCAGGTCGTGGCGCTGCTGCAGCTGGACGTCGATGTCGGCGAAGGCCTGGTTGGCGCGCTGCCGCAGGCCCACGAGGCGGTTGTAGGCGCCCATCACGACCAGGGCGAGAACGACGGCGACGACAACGGCAATGAGCAAGCCAGACATGACGCCTCCTGAGATCGCCGCGAACTTAGGCGATTGAATGACGCCTAGCTAGGGCGGGGTCTGACTGGTTTCCACGAAGGTCTTGAAGCGGGCGAGCTGCTCGCCCAGCACGGCGTCCACCGGCGCCGCCAGCTTGTCGAGGCCGCCGGGGGCATAGCCACCGACGGTGAAGGTCAGGACGACGTCGGACCCTCCGGCCGAAGGCTTGATCGACCACTCCATCGCGCCCTCGACGCCTAGGGTCTGCAGAGGTCCGAGCGCGCCGCGAAGGACCAGAGTTTCGCCGGGGACCGCCCGCACCACGGTAAGGTGCTGGACCGATCCGCCGCCCGGCAAAGCCTCGCACATGCAGCCGCCGGCCTTCAGCTCGAGGGAATAGTTCTTCGCGTCGCCTGAAAAGCTGTGACGGGAGCTCCACCATCGGCTGACCTGGCCGAGCGCGGCGTAGACCCGCGCCGGCGGGGCGTTGATCGAGGCGGGAAGCCGGACCTGGAAGCCATTGGCCTGGGCGTCGACCACGGCCGCGCCTGCCGGGCCGGCCGCCAAGGCGAGTGCGACCGCCATCGCGGCTGAATTCCAGGTCGTCATGCTCCCCTCCCCGTCCGCTCGAGTGAGGGAACGATACGCCAGACAGCCTGGAAAGACAGCCTCAGCCGGGGTCGAGGGCCAGCCAGGTCCTGGGTCCGGCGATGCCGTCGGGGACCAGCTCGGCCTTGCGCTGGAACGCCCGCAGCGCAGCTTCGGTGTCTGCGCCGAACATGCCGTCGGCCGATACCTTCAGCTTGGCCTGGAGCCGCTTGACCAGGTCGCCCCGATCGCCACGGCGCAGGGTCGGGCGGTCCTTGTCGTCCATGGCCGGGATCGGCGGCGGCGGGGTCTTGCCGACCAGCAGCGCGGCGACCTCATTGCGGAACACCGCCATGTCGAAGTTGGGGTCGGACTTGCGGCCGGCAGGCAGCGCATATTCCTTGTGCCCGCAGCACATGTTGGCGCCGGCGTTGATGTGCTTGAGGATCGCCGCAACCCCGCGGTGGTAGGCGTCCATCTGCACCGGCGGCCAGGCTTCAACACCGCTGTTTTCCGCCTCGATGCCGATGAAACTGGAGTTGCCGGTGACGAGGCCCTCCCACCGGCCAGCGCCGGCATGGTTCGCCCGCCCGGCGGCCACGACGTAGTAGGTTCCGTCCCTGCCGAGGCCTAGCTGGGCGAGCGGACCGGACAGGTCGCTGCGGCCGTTGATGAGCAGATTGAGGGTAGGCATGTTGCCGGGCGTCGCCGTCGCCGTGTGGTGGCAGATGACCCCGCGCACGGTCCCCATCTCCGCACGGCCGCGGGTGCGCCAGCCCGGAACCTCGGCGACCTTCAGTCCGGCCAGTTCGAGAATCTCCGGCAGCCAGGTGAGCGAATAGGTCACGACGGGCTCCCCTGGCTGGGTTGGGCCGCATCCACCCCGCCGGCGGCGGCCGGCAGGGCGTTGTCGGGCGTGACCTCGTCATCCTTCAGGGCGATGTCGCTGGCGCAGTGGTCGGACGCCGCCTCCGGGTCCGGCTGTTCGGCGTCTTCTGACGGGGGTGGAGTCCCGGCCGGCGCGCCGGCGCCGGCTGGCGACGTCGGTGGTTTCGCGTCGGTCTTGGGCGACGCTGTCCCGGTCGCGGCTGTCGCGGGCGCCGCGGGGCTTGTCGTGGAACTGACCTTGGCGAGCAGGTCCGGAACGATCCGCTCCGAGAACCCGGCGATGAAGCCGACAAGAAGGATGTAGAGCCAGGCATTCTCTGCCTTGGCGTCCGATGACGCGCTCCCGATATCGAACTTCATTGCGCCTGAACGAATGAACGCCACGAGCACGGCGGCGGCGATCATGCCGATGAGAATCCGCAGGACCGAGTCCATCAGATTGGCGGTCCGCTGCAGGTCCGGCAGGACGGTCCGGCCACGGATTCCGACGGAGATCGAGAAGAAGGCCCCCACCGCCCCGGCGCCTGCGGCGCGCCAGATCTCCGCCGCCGCCATGGGGGCAGAGCCGAAGGAGGTGAACAGGAAGGCCAGGAACACCGCCAGAAGGGCGGCGGCGAAGGCCGACGTCAGGTACTCGAAGCGCGCCGTAGCGATGCGCTCGTCCAGGATGTCGCGCTTGACGGCCTGCAGCAGGATTTCCGCGCCGGCCACATCGTCTTCAAAGGCGAGGATCAGGGCGTCGCCCGTGCGGCGGTCGTATCGTTCGGCCTTGGATTGGAGCGCGCTCCCCTCCGGCTTCGAACGCCAGCCGTCGACCAGGCCATTGATCTCTCCGCGCAGCGGATTGAGCCGCGCCATGGCCTTGCGCTGGTCAGCAGCCAACTGGGGCGGGTCGCCGTACTGCACGAGCACCCGCGCCCTTGTTCGATAGACTGCGTATTCCGGAGCCTTGCATCCGTAGATCGTCACGATGGCGACGCCCATGGCGTCGTCTCCGGGGATCTTCAGGTCGGCGACATTCTTCGGCATGACCAGCTCCCACGCCCGTCATAACCATAGCGTGCGCGCCTCAACTAGCAATGGCACGGGCGCGGATGGGCGAGGAAGATCAGGACGCTTCGAAATGCAGCGGGGCGCCCCAGAAGGCCTCGGCCAGGGCGTTGCAGGCGCCGGGCGCGCCCGTGGTCAGGAAGCGGCGGAGCCCCGAGGTCCCAATGTCGTATTCGGGGTGGCGGGCGAAGTAGCGTTGCAAGGCGTCGGCCGTAGCCAGGGGCTGGTGGATCAGCGGGATCCCGGGCGGCAGCGCGGCCCGGAACAGGTCGGCGATGATCTCATAATGGGTGCAGCCGAGGATCGCCCGGTCCGGCGTCCGGCCGATGCGGCGGGTCAGGGCCTGGACGTGGCGCGTCACCTCGGCGGCCAGGTCATCGCGGCCGGCGCCGGCCTCTATCATCCGCGCCAGGTTCGGGCAGGGCTCTGAGAAGACGGCGATGTCCTGGCGGCGCTTGTCGATCTCGATCTCATAGACCCGGCTGGCCGCCGTGGCGGGGGTGGAGAAGACGCCCAGCACGTCGAGCTGCTCGACCTTGTCGCCGCGGCGGTCGGCCTCGTGCTCCCAGGGCAGGCCGGTGGCGGCTTCGATGGTGGGGACGATGATGCCCAGGACATTGACCTGGCGGCCGAGCGCCTTGCGATAGCCGGGCAGCCAGGTCTGCTGCAGGCGACGCAGGGCGATGGAGGCGGCTGTGTTGCAGGCAAGGACCACAACGCTGCAGCCCTGATCGAACAGGGTCTCGCAGCCGGCGCGGGTCAGGGCGACGATCTCCTCGCCGGGACGGCCGCCGTAAGGGACGTTGGCCTGGTCGCCCAGGAAGATCAGGTCCGCGCCTGGGAAGCGGTCGACCAGCGCGCGGTGGATGGTCAGTCCGCCCACCCCGGAATCAAAGACGCCGATCGCCATGGCGCTGCGATAGCGACGGCGGCAGGCCGCGTCCAGAGCGCCAGAGGGGGTCTGGAGCCCACGGCGACGCCCGGATAGGCTCCCGGCATTGGGGGGCGACATGCAGCCGTTCGAATACCTTCTGCTCCTGGCCGCCGTGATCCTGGGCCTGGCCATCGCCGATCTTGCGGTCAGCCTGAACCGCCTGCTCCGCGCAGGACGCAGAGTGAAGTGGGACTGGCTGGCCCCGCTGGCGGCCCTGGTCGCGCTGACGAAGATCGTCACCCAGTGGTGGATCTGGTTCGGGGTGCAGCAGGACGCCAGGTCGATCACCTTCGAGATGTTCCTGTGGGTCCTTCTCGTGACCCTGGTCTTGTTCCTGCTGGCCGCCGCGTCGCTTCCCGACGAGGTTCCGGAAGAAGGGATCGAGCTTCGGCGCTACTTCGACCAGACCGGGCGCTATTTCTTCTGCCTGTTCGCCCTGCACAGCACTGGAGCGTTCCTGGTCAGCATCTGGATCCAGGTGCAGGTTCAAAACCATTTCACCGATTTCCTGACCTGGCGCCTGCTTTTGCCGGCCGCCATGATCGGCAGCGCCGTCAGCGGCGCGCTGATCTCCAATCGATGGTGGCGGGGCGCGTGTCTCGTGACGTACCTGGGCGTCTATCTCTGGCAGTCGGCGGGCACGTCGCTGACCGGGTGACCCATCGCCACATTACAAACCGTTCAGGTGACCGTCACCTGGCCCAGGCCTAGAAGCAGGAAAACATCCCATGGAGAGCCGTCTTGAAGAGACGTTCCTTCCTTGCCTCGGCTGGCGCCACGGCAATTCTTGGCGCTTCCGCCAGCTCCCCGGTCTTCGCAGCCGTCAGGTCCGTTAGTCCCGCCATGTCCACGAACCCCCTCCTGACCCCCTGGACCGGCCCCTATGGCGGCGTACCGCCGTTCGGGAAGATCAAGCTCGAGATGTTCCCTGCGGCCTATCAGGCAGGCATCGAGGCGAGCCGCGCCGAGGTCTCTGCGATCGCCGACAATCCCGCCACGCCGACCTTCAAGAACACCATCGAGGCGCTGGAGAACGCGGCCCGGCCCCTGGACCGCGCTTCAACGCTCGGCAGCATCTTCACCAGCACCTTCAGCAGCCCTGAGATCCAGGCGCTGGACCGGGAGTGGCAGCCCAAGTTCGCCGCCTACAACGACGAGATCAGCCAAAACGCCCGGCTCTTTTCTCGCATCGAGGCGGTCTATAATTCCCCCGCCAAAGCCAAGTTGACGCCAGAGCAGCAGCGCCTGACGTGGCTGACCTACACCAACTTCGTGCGGCAGGGCGCCAAGCTGACGCCCGAGCAGAAGAAGACCCTTTCCGAGTACAACCAGCGCCTGGCCGTGCTGTTCACCCAGTTCGACCAGAACGAGCTGGCCGACGAGGAGACCTACCGGCTGGTGTTAAACGGGCCGGACGACCTGAAGGGCCTGCCGGCCGCCATGGTCGAAAGCTATGCCGGCGGCGCCCACGACAAGGGCCTGGACGGCAAGTGGCTGGTGGCCAACACCCGCTCGGCCATGGAGGCGTTCCTGACCTTCTCCGACCGGCGGGACCTGCGCGAGCAGGGCTGGCGGATGTGGACCCGGCGGGGCGACAACGGCGGCGAGCACGACAACAACGCCATCTGCGCCGAGATCCTTTTGGTGCGGGCCAAACGCGCCAGGCTGCTGGGCTATCCGACCTTCGCGCACTACCGGCTCGAGCACGCCATGGCGCGCAACCCCGAGACCGCCATGAAGCTGATGCAGCAGGTGTGGCCGGCGGCGGTGGCCCGGGTGCGCGAAGAGGTCGCCGACATGCAGGCGCTCGCAGACAAAGACGGCGCAGGCCTCACCATCGAGCCCTGGGACTACCGCTACTACGCCGAGAAGGTGCGCAAGGCGCGCTACGACCTCGATGAGAACGCCATCAAGCCGTACATGCAGATGGACCGGCTGCGGCAGGGCGTGCACTGGGCGTCGAACAAGCTCTACGGCTTCACCTGGACCGAAGTGCACGACGCGCCGGTCGAGCGGCCGGAGATCCGGGTGTTCAAGGTGACCCGGCCGGACGCAAGCCTGGTCGGGCTCTGGTACTTCGACCCCTTCGCGCGGGACGGGAAACGCTCGGGCGCCTGGATGAACGCCTACCGTCCACAGGAGCGGTTCGCCGGCGAGACCAGGCCGATCGTCTCGAACAACACCAACTTCGTCAAAGGCAAGCCCGGCGAGCCGGTGCTGATCTCATGGGATGACGGAACGACCATGTTCCACGAGTTCGGCCACGCCATCCATGGGCTGAACTCCAACGTGAGCTACCCGTCGCTGGCCGGCACCTCGGTGTCGCGCGACTTCGTGGAGTTCCCCTCGCAGCTGAACGAGAACTGGCTGTCGACGCCCGAAGTGCTCAAGCAGTTCGCCCTGCACTACCAGACCGGCGAGCCGATCCCCGATGAGCTGGTGGCCAAGATCGCCAAGGCCGGGACCTTCAACCAGGGCTTCGACACGGTGGAGTACCTGGCCTCGGCCATCGTCGACATGAAGCTGCACCTGGCCGGCGAGACGCCCATCGACACCCGCCAGTTCGAAAAGGACTGCCTGGCCGAGATCGGCATGCCCAAGGAGATCGTGATGCGCCACCGCATCCCGCACTTCGGCCACTGCTTCTCCAGCGACAACTATGCGGCCGGCTACTACAGCTACCTGTGGTCCGAGGTGCTGGACCACGACGCCTTCCAGGCTTTCGTCGAGGAGGGCGGTCCCTACAATCCGAAGACCGCCAAGCGCTTCCACGACACCATCCTGCAGGTCGGCAACACCATCGATCCGGCCCAGGCGTGGCAGAACTTCCGCGGGCGGGACCCCGATCCCAGGGCCTATTTCGCGTACAAGGGCTTCCCCCTCGCCGCTGCGACCTGAGCGCGTTCGTTTCACCAGACGCAACGTTGCCGTAGCGGTGGCTCCGGCCCCGGGTTTCAATTCGACGTTCATATCGAACTGACATAGTCGTCAGGTCGACTCGGCTGTGGGGGCTGAGTCGCGGGGTCGGGGGACCCCCGGAGGTGGCGTACATGAGTGGCTTGGAAGACGGCGGAGCCAGTTCGGGCGGCAGCCCAGGATCGTGGGCCATCGGGACCAGCATCGATGTGGAAACGTCCCTGGCCCTGGCCCGGGCCTGTGTCCGCGCCCTGATCAAGCTCTCGCCCGACGCGGCGGGCACGGTGCGTGCAGAGCTGCGCAAGGAAGCGGTCGGGCTCGAGATGAAGGGCGGCGCCCATGGGCATGCCGCCGCCACGGCGTTGAGACGCATCCTGGACGACGCCGGGCAGTAGATCCGACTTCAGCCTGCGACGACATGTACCGGCGCCGGATGCTCACGCTTGAGGTGAAATCACGTTAGGGTTCAGCCCTGGTGTGATCATGCAAGTCAACCACGAAGCCCGCGCCGCGGCCGCCGAGAAGAGGCGGGCCCGCACCCGCAGCCGCCTCATCGACGCCGCCATGCGCGTGGTGGCCGATAAGGGCGCGGAGGCTGTATCCGTGAGCGACATCGCCGCTGCGGCCGGCCTGTCCAGGGGCGCCTTCTATAACTACTTCCCCCATCCGGACGACCTGGTGGTCGCCGTCGCCGACAAGATGACCGCGGACCTCGACCGCGAGCTGGCGGTCGAAATCGCGGAGGTGGACGACCCCGCGGAACGGATCGCCTGCGCCTGCGTGAAGTTCATCGACAAGGGTATTGAGGATCCGATCTGGGGCTGGGCCCGGATGCGCCTTGACGGCGCGGCCGCGCCGCCGCACGCGCTGGTCCAGGAACGGTTCCTTGCCCTGTTCCAAAGCGCCGTGGAAACCGGTCGGTTCGACCCGGCCTCGGCCATGGCGGCCATGAGCCTTGCGTTGGGATCCCTGCGCATGGCGGTCAGGCTCGCCCTGACCACCGATCTCGAGACCCCGCCGGATCTCGGCGCCGAGACGATGATCCTGGTCATGGTTGGCCTGGGCATGCCCAGGC
>FTHI01001632.1_pt1 | contig 11542 bp, 12 predicted proteins | sample 1640891 | NCBI WGS metagenome assembly FTHI01 (sample SAMEA3914788, study PRJEB12502) | metagenome | biome: forest; material: soil | place: Canada | collected 2011-07-03 | depth 0.1 m
CGCGGCAGAGGGGCAGCAGCTCGCGCTCGATCTCGCGGAACAGCAGGTTGTAGCGGGGCTGGACCGACACGTAGCGGACCAGGTTCCGGGCCTCGCTCCGGCCGATTGCGCGCGCCAGCTGATAGGCCAGGTGGTTGGAGCAGCCGACGTAGCGGACCTTGCCCGCCTGGACCAGAGAATCGAGCGCCTCCAGCGTCTCGTCCACCGGGGTCGACGGATCATGGCTGTGCAACTGGTAGAGGTCGATGAAGTCGGTGTTCAACCGCCTTAGCGAGGCCTCCACTGCGCCCATGATGTGCCGGCGGTTGTTGCCGCCCTGGAAGGGTCGGGACCCCATCGGGAAGAAGCACTTGGTGGCGATGATGAAGCCGTCGCGCTTGCCCTTGAGCCAGCGGCCGATGATCTCTTCGGTGATCCCAGATTTCTCCAGCCCCCCGCCCAGCGGATAGACGTCGGCGGTGTCGAAGAAGGTCATGCCGCCCGCGGCGGCGCGGTCCATGATGGCGAAGGATGTCGCCTCGTCGCACTGCTCGCCGAAGGTCATGGTGCCAAGGCACAGCTTCGACACCTTCAGTCCGGTGTTTCCCAGTCTCACATGATCCATGGCGCGTCCTCGTCCGGGTTGATCTCGCGCGTGCACCCTGACCGCTGGCGCTGGCCAAAGCGGGGCGGGGCACGTACCTCTATTGGCGGCGCAATCGGCGCCCGGCCGCCGGGCCGGCAGCCGCCGATGCTTCGAGGTTTATAGCGCACGATATGCGCCGCGGGGAGGCTCGACGCCGATGATCTCCAGGTCCGATCAGCTCCGCGAGGCGTCCAACCCCCTGTTCAACGACCGCCGGCTGAAACTCGGCACATTCTGCACCAACCTGTCGGGCGGGTGCACTATGTCCTCCATCGACGGCGTGCTGGAGGCGGACTGGCCGAGCACGGTAGAGCTGGCCCAAATGGGCGACGCCATGGGTTTCGAAGCCCTGGTTCCGGTGGGGCGCTGGAAGGGCTTCGGCGGCGCGTTGGATTTCAACCGGGCGGGGTTCGAGACCTACACCTGGGCCGCGGCCATCGCCGCCCTGACCCAACGCTCGGGGATATTCTCGACCTCCCACGTTCCCACCGTGCATCCGGTGATGGCGGCCAAGCAGGCCATGACCATCGACCACATCAGCGGCGGCCGCTTCGCCCTCAACATCGTCACCGGCTGGCATCAGGCCGAGATCGAGATGTTCGGCGCGCCGCTGCTGGAGCATGACCGCCGCTACGCCATGGCCGCCGAGTGGCTGACCATCATCCGCCGCCTGTGGACCGAGGAGGACGCCTTCGACTTTGCCGGCGAGTACTACCGGGTCGAGAACGCGACCATGCAGCCCAAGCCCCTGCAGAAGCCCTATCCGGTGCTGATGTGCGCCGGCTCGTCCAACAAGGGACGCGAGTTCGCCGCCCGGTATTGCGATGTGAACTTCGTTAATCTGGACTCTCACGAGCTTGACGCCATGCGCGCCCGAGCGGGCCAGGTACGCAGACAGGCCAAGGACGAGTTCGGGCGCGACATCCAGGTCTGGGCCAATGCCTACGTCTTCCAGGGCGACACCGAGGCGGACGCCCGTCGTTTCTACCACCACGCGGTCCACGAGCGAGGCGACTGGGAGGGCGCGGACAACCTGATCCGCATCATGGGCATCAATTCCCAGTCGATCCCGCCGGACCGGCTGGCGCTCCTGAAGGAACACTTCATGGCCGGCTGGGGCGGCTATCCGATCGTCGGCACGAGCGCCCAGGTGGTCGACGCCCTGCTGCTGCTGGAGCAGGCCGGTTTCGACGGCATCCTGCTGTCCTGGCCCCGCTACATCGAGGACATGCGCCGCTTCCAGGCCGAGACCTATCCCATGGTGGTGCAGGCAGGCCTGCGGTGATGCCGGGGAGCAGCCTCGGGCGCACCATGGTGGCGGCTGTCGTCTACTTCGCCATCGTCTTCGTCATCGCATTCGGCTTGGGGACGATCAGGGTCCTTCAGGTCGTCCCGCGCCTGGGCGAGATCAAAGCCGTCCTGATCGAAGCGCCGGTCTTGCTGGCGATCAGTTGGCTGGTCGTTGGGTGGACCATCCGCCGCTTCTCCGTACCGACACGACCTGGCCTTCGCGCCGTGATGGGGATCATCGCCTTCGCCCTGTTGATCGTCGCAGAGGCCGGGCTGGCCGTGGGCCTGTTCGGCCGTTCGATTAACCAATTCGTCGCCGCCTATGGTGCAATCCCTGGAGCCATCGGGCTGGCCGCGCAGCTCGGATTCGCCGCCATGCCCCTGCTGCGCCTGCGCCTGGGGGAGGGCCAGTCCGGGACGTGAGGCGGCCGCTCTCGGGGAGCGTTCGTGACCAGGATCGCCTTGGTGATGATCGTGCGGGACGAGGCCGAACGGCTCGAGCGCTGCCTGCTCAGCGCCGCGCCCTTCGTCGAGCGCACCATCGTGCTCGACACCGGCTCGACCGACGGCACGCCGGCCCTGGCGTCGGCGCTCGGCGCGGAGGTGCATCACTTCGCCTGGGTCGACGACTTCGCCGCCGCGCGTAACGCAGCGCTGGATCTCTCGGACGCGGCCTGGAACCTGGTGCTGGACGCCGACGAATGGATCGAGCAGGGCGGCGAGGCTATCGCCGATGCTGTGAACGGCGACCGGCGCTTCATCGGCGCCGCCAGGATCCTCAACGCCATGGACCTGGACGGCGGACTGGAGGTTTCCAGCACCTGGATCCCCCGCCTGCTGCCCTCCGGCGTGCGCTACGCCGGCAAGATCCACGAGCAGCCGGTCTCGGACCTGCCGCGCTATCGGATCGACCTGCAGCTCGGGCACGACGGCTATCGGGCAGAAGCGCTGGCGCGCAAGAAGGCCCGCAATCTGAAGATGCTGCTGGCCGCTGTGGAGGATGATCCGGAAGACGGCTATCTGCTATTCCAGACCGGTAAGGCGCATCAGGTCTACGGCGACTACGCCGCAGCGGCCCGCTACCTCACGAAGGCCCTGGCCAACACCCGCCCGGGCGAGCCGTTCCGCCATCCGCTGGTGGTCAACGCTATCTACGCGCTGAAGATGGCGGGTGAGATCGACGCCGCCCTTGCCCTTGTCGATGCGGAATTCGGCGGCTGGCAGACCTCGCCGGACTTCCTCTTCGTCATGGGAGACGTCTACCTGGAGAAGGCGTCACGCGACCCGGATCATGCGATGAAGGAGCACCTTCCCCTGGTCGAATACGCCTGGACCCGCTGCCTCGAAGTCGGCGAGCAGGACCGCCTGGAAGGCTCGGTGCGCGGTCGCGGCAGCCACATGGCCGCCCACAACCTCGCGGTCTTCTACGAGACCCTCGGCCTGAAGGATAAGGCCCGTCACTTCGCCGAAGAGGCCGCCCGCATGCGGGCTGGAGGCCCGCAGCAGGTGATGCAGAGCTAGCCCGCGGCCGCCCGCTCCAGCGCTGCAATGTCGATCTTGGTCATCTGCAGCATGGCCTGCATCACACGCTGGGCCTTGGCCTTGTCGGGATCGGTGAGCAGGGTCATCAGCACGTCCGGCACGATCTGCCACGAGACGCCGAACCTGTCCTTCAGCCAGGCGCACTGGCCGGGCTCGCCGCCGTCGCCGGTCAGCTTGTCCCAATAGTCGTCCACCTCAGCCTGGCTGTCGCAGTGGACGACGAACGATATTCCGCCGTTGATGAAGAGATGAGGCCCGCCATTCAGGGCGGTAAACTGGACCCCGTCTAGCTCGAATCCGATCGTCATCACGCTGCCGGCGGGACCTGGCCCGGCTTCGCCATAGCGCGCGATGGTGGTGATCCGGGAGTTCCTGAACACCGAGACGTAGAAGCGCGCAGCTTCCTCGGCTTGGCTGTCGAACCAGAGGAACGGGGTGATCTTCTGCACGGCGTCGTCCTTCCCTTGCTGGGCGCCCTTCTGCCCCAAGGACGAACGAAGAGCCGGAGTTCCGACAGTACGACGGGCTGTCAGGGCGCCTTCGTAGCCGGCGGTAGCTGTCCGGGCCCGCCCGCCTTCAGGACCACGCCAGTGTCGATCAGGGTCACGCTGTGGAAGCCGCCGCCCTTCTTGCCGTCGCGCAGGGGATTGAGCTCCAGGCTCACCCGGTCGCCCGGGTTCAGTGACCGCTTGGTCCAGCCCATGCGGGTCAGGTTGCCTGGGCTGGTCAGCTCGGCAGACCACAACACCTGGCCGGCGCCCGGCTGCTCTTCGCCCAGCACCCAGACGATCACGTGCGGGTTGGTCCACTGGAACTCCTTGACCACGCCCTTGACCGTCACGGTCTTGGAGAAATCAAACATGGCGAATGAGTGGTGGGCGATGGCCGACCCCGCCGCTCCGGCCGTGATCAGTCCCAATGCTATGGCGGCGGCCTTGAGGGGAATTCGCGTCATGTTCGGTCTCACGGTCATTGGCCCCCTGGCGCGACTGGAATGCCATGGGAGTGGGGCAGGGGGACAAACACAGCGTCACCCTTGTCATCGGTCTTGGCGGACATCCCGCCCTGCAGGCACACGCCCTCGACGATGTCGCCCACCCGCTCGCGATGCCGATAATAGATCCGGCTGGTCTTCCAGGTCCGGGTCAGGACGTGCGGAGCGGTGATCTCCAGGTCGTCCTGCAGGGTGTCGGGCCCGGTCAGATGCACGTGCTCGACGATGTGCATGTCGCCGTTGTTGGGCACGCCGGCGGCCTCGGTGAGCGCGATCAACGCCTGGGGCAGGATGCCGACGGTGTCGATCACCAGGGTCTGGCCCTCCCAATGGCCGATGGAGTGGCCGTGGAAGGTGAGGTCCGGATCGTCCGGATGGGGCCGTCCGTCGGTGTAGACGCGCCGCAGCCGGTTGCCGTCGGCCTCGCCCAGCATGGTCACCCGGCCGGGCGTAAAGGTGAACTCGATTGCGTTGTGGGTGATCAGCATCCAGCTCGGCATGGCCTCAGGCAGGCAGTCATAGAACAGGCCCTTGGGGTCGCCGGCGTCCTCCTGGGCGTTCATGTCTTCGATTTTCTTGGCGGCAGCCGGGTTCCAGGGCGTTGGATCGGTCTTGATGCGCGCGTCCTGGTCACGGACGTCCGGCACCCAGACCCCGCTCCAGTCGGGCAGCTTGGCCACCTCGGCCCAGGTCTGCGGCGTCCAGGGGAGGATCTGCTCCCCCGCGGCTCCGGCCGAGGCCACGGCGCCCAGCGACGCGATCGCGATCACGGCCGAGAACAGGATTCGATGAACCCGCACGTCGTCCTCCAGTGCGGCGCCCGGATCGGCCAGCCGGCGCGGCGTCCGCCAGATTGGCTGGACTGCGGGAAAGTTCAATGCAGGACTTCGAGATGGGACCTGCGGCATTCACGGGTTGCAAACTGCTCTGCCCATAGTCTGGCGATCGAAACGGCCTTCGTGGCCGGACACATGGGTGCGGTGTCTTCATGATGCTCAGGTTCGCGAGCCTTGCGGTGGTGGGCGCGCTGTCGGCGGCTGGAGCCGCGCAGACTGTGGTTATGCTCAACCATGCGAGCGAAGTTCCGGGCCTTCGCCGCGCGGAACCTGCCGCGCCCGCCGCCAACGCCATGACCGTCTCGACGCCCGCGCCCGACGCCAGCGCCGCTTCTGTGGCCAAGTCCGGCGACGGCCACTTCTGGGCCGAGGGCCAGGTCAATGGCGCCCGCGTCAGGTTCCTGGTGGACACCGGCGCCACCGCAGTGGCGCTCACCGCCCAGGACGCGCGGCGCCTGGGCATCGAGCCGAGCCAGCTCGACTACAATCTCAAGGTCACCACCGCCAGCGGCCAGGCCCGCGCGGCGCAGGTGAAGCTCGCCACCGTCTCGGTGGCCGGCGCCCGGATCAACGACGTCGACGCCCTGGTGATCGACAAGGGCTTGCCCGCGTCCCTGCTCGGCATGACCTATCTGGGCCGCCTGTCGCGCTTCGAAGCCACGCCGACCGCCCTGATCCTGCGGCCCTGAGTTGGCTTCCGCTTAGCCGCCGGATAGCTGCTGTCGAGGTGCGAGGTCTGGGGAACCATCCAGAGCCAGCCATGTTGTCCGCGGGGCAAATGTGGAGTGCGCCGTGTCACTGGAAACCGATCTTCTCGCCATCGACGAACAGTTTTCGACCGGCGGCCCGGAAGCCTATGGCCAGCACTGCGACGACAAGTGCCTGGTCGTGTTCGCCAGCATGGCCGCGGTCATGTCACGGGATGACATCGCCAAGACGGCCAAAAAGGGCCGATGGACCGACGTGAAGTTGGCGCCTAAGGGCTTCATCCAGCTTTCAGACACTTCGGCCGTGATCGCCTACGATTGCACCGCGATACGGAATGACGGCCACCCCCACCATGCCTTGGTCAGCAGCGGCTACGTCAAGCACGCCGATGGCTGGAAGTTGGCCACTCACCAGCAGACTGAGGTCCCGAGCGCTCCCGAATAGCCGGTTCTGCTGAGCCGCCATCGCCCAGGCGCCAGAGGGCGGGATCGAGCATTCATCTGCACCCCAAGAAAGGAGGTCAACCATGCCCGCAAAGTCCGCTGCACAACAGAAAGCCGCCGGCGCCGCGCTGTCCGCCAAACGCGGCGATACGCCGAAGTCCAAGCTCAAGGGCGCCTCGAAGTCGATGATGTCGATGTCCGAGAATCAGCTCGAGGAGTTCGCCCATACCAGGCGCATGGGCAAGCCTGAGCACGCTGCCAAGTCGGCGTGAGGAAGGCTCAGGCGGCGACTTCGATCCTTGGAGCCGCCGACGTGACAGCGTCGAGCGCCTGTTCGATCACTTCGACGCCGGCGCCCGGCCGAATGGCCTCGACAGTGAGGATCCGCCGCCAGGTCCGCGCTCCGGGGCGGCCGTTGAACAGGCCCAGCAGGTGGCGCGTCATGGCCGCCAGCCTGACGCCCTCGCTGAGCTTGCGATCCACGTAGGGGAGGAAGCCGCGGATTGCGTCTTCGGCCGTCACCGGGGCGCCGGCGTCGCCGAACAGCCGTTGGTCGACCGACCCGAGCAGGCCTGGGTCGTGATACGCCGCCCGCCCGAGCATCACCCCGTCCAGCCCCTGGGCCAGGTGCGCCTCCGCCTCGTCCAGTGACCCGATACCGCCGTTGACGATGATGGTGAGGTCCGGGCGCTCGCGCTTCAGCCGATGGACGATGTCATAGTCGAGCGGCGGGATGTCCCGGTTCTGCTTAGGGCTGAGGCCTTCGAGCCAGGCCTTCCGGGCGTGGACGGCGAACACGGTAACGCCGGCGCCGACGCAGAGCTCCACCAGTCCGAACAGGCTCTGGTCCGGGTCCTGGTCATCCACGCCGATGCGGCATTTCACCGTTGCCGGGATGCGGATTGACGCGCCGATGGCCGCCATGCACTCCGCCACCAGCTCGGGCTCGCGCATCAGGCAGGCCCCGAAGCGGCCACTCTGCACCCGGTCGGAGGGGCAGCCGACGTTGAGATTGATCTCGTCGTATCCCAGGTCTTCCCCGATCCGCGCCGCCTCAATGAGCTCGCGGGCGTCAGACCCGCCAAGCTGCAGCGCCACCGGGTGTTCGCAGGGATCAAAGCCCAGCAGCCGTTCCCGGTCGCCATGCACCACGGCGCCGGATGTCAGCATCTCAGAATAGAGGAGCGCACGATTGCTCAGCACCCGGTGGAAGGCCCGGCAATGCCGGTCCGTCCAGTCCATCATGGGGGCGACGCAGAGCCTATGCGCGTGAGTTTGCAGCACTTTTTCGGTCGGATTAATGAGGAGAGGGGCGTCGTCTGAACCCGTATCTACGCTAATTCGCGACGATTTTCGCTAGCATTCGATCGCCTCCACCCGCGAGGGCGCGTTGTAGCCGGCGAAGCTGATGGTGTCGGGAAAGGGCTTGGTCATCTCGGCTCTCGTTAGTGGCTGTCGGCGCCCCGGCCGGCGCCCCAGTCCTCATTGGCGCGGGCGGTCACATAGGCGTGGATCGCATCGGCGTCTTCGGGGCTAAGGATGTCGGCGAAGCTGGCCATTCCCTTGTCCTTCCTGGCGCCGCCAAGGACGATATCCTTGAAGGCGGCATGGGTCTGCTTCGTCATTCTACGGAGGTCCTTGACCCCGCCGATCACCTGCTGGCCGTGGCAGAGCGCGCAGGTGCGGGCGTAGAGCTGGGCGCCGTTTGCGACCTGGGCCTCGGTGGCGCGGAGCATCGGCGGCTCGGGGATCTCATCCTCGGGCTTGACCGGCGGCAGGACGGCTGTTCCGCCCAGCTTGAATACCAGCAGGCGAGCCGCGGCTCGCGGCAGCTCCTTGCCGGAGCCCCGCTCGATCTGGGCTGCGCCGCCGCCCCAGCCGGCGTTCACGGCGATGTATTGCACACCGTCCAGCATGTAGGTGATCGGCCCGGCCACCGGCGCGCTCTGGGTGTTGGTCTCCCACAGCTGCTTGCCCGTGCGGGCGTCGAAGATCGTCAGGGTCTGGCGCGTCGTGCCCTCGACCACGAGGTCCGAACCCGTGACCAGCCCCCCGCCGTTGCCGTGACGGGGCAGGGGCACACGCCACGCCAGCGTCTGCTTCACCGGATCCCACGCGGTCAGGTGAGCGCTCTCGCGCGGATCGCCGATCTTCTGCAGCTCGATCCGCTTCTTCAGCGCGTCGCCTGAATAGCCGCCCCAGCCGGAGTTGGAGCGGAACGGCTGCGGCTTGAAGTTGGGATCCCGGGCATAGGCGATCCACTGCTCATAGCTCGGGAAGTAGGCGAGCTTGGTCCTGGGGCTATAGGCCATCGGGAACCAGTTGTGGCCGCCGCCGGGGCCGGGGGTCACCAGCACCGGGTCGAGGTCATAGCGCGCCTCGGAATTGATGATCGGGCGTCCGGTCCTAAGGTCGATCCCCTTGGCCCAGGTCACCGGGACATAGTTGTTGGCCGAAATCACCTTCCCGGTGCGCCGGTCCAGCACATAGAAGAAGCCGTCCTTCGGTGCGTGCATCAGCACCTGGCGCGGCTTGCCGCCGATGGTCAGGTCGGCCTGGATCAGGGACTGGTTGCAGTCGTAGTCCCACTCCTCGCTGGGGACCTCCTGGTAGTGCCAGGCGTACCTGCCGGTATCGACGTTCACCGCCACCACCGAGCAGAGGAACAGGTTGTCTCCGCCGCCGGGGCTCCGGTACTGGGCCACCAGCGGCGAGCCGTTGCCGGTGCCGAAGTAGACCAGCCTCAGCTTGGGGTCATAGGTGATGGAGTCCCACGGCGCGCCGCCGCCGCCGATCTTCCACCACTCCCCGTTCCAGGTCTTGGCCGCCATCCGCATGGCGTCGTTCTCGAAGCCCTTCGCCGGATCGCCTGGGACGACATAGAAGCGCCAGGCCGGCTTGCCCGTGTCGGCGTCGTAGGCGCCGACGAAGCCGCGGGCGCCCAGGTCCGCGCCGCCGTTGCCGATCACCACCTTGCCGTCGAACACCCGCGGCGCCGCCGTGATCGTATAGGGCTGGGTCCTGTCGAAGGTCTGGGTGGTCCAGACCGGCTTACCGCTCCTGGCGTCGAGCGCGATCAGCCGCCCGTCCAGGGTGGCGAGGATGACCTTGCCCTTCCACGCGGCCAGCCCCCGGCTCACCGGCTCGCAACAGGCATAGCGGCCCCACTGGCCAGGAACCTTCGGATCGTAGGTCCATAGTTCCTTGCCCGTGCGCGCGTCATAGGCGCTGACGATGTCCCAGGCCGAGACGTTGTAGATCACCCCGTCGATGAACAGGGGCGTGCCCTCCACGCCGCGATAGGTGTTCAGCTCCGCCGACCAGGCGAGGCCGAGCTTGCCGACGTTTCCGGCGTTGATCTGGGTCAGGGGGCTGTAGCGCTGGGAGGCGTAGGTCCCCCCGTCAGACAGCCATTGGTCCGGCTCTGACCCCGCGTTCAGCAGGCGCGCCGCGTCGACGGCCGCCGGGCCCGCGCGTTTCGGCGCTGCGGCTACGCCGGCGAGGCTCGCCGCCGCGAGGGCGACGGCCAGGGAAATGGCCCACAAGCGCTTGGTCGTCCGTCCGGTCACGAGTTCGATGTTCCTACGGCGCCGGGTTGCCCAGCGAGACCTGGGTCGGCGAGGCGTAGGCGCCGGCCTCCTGGGTCAGCGGCTTCCACGCCTTGCCCGTCACCGGGTTCGGGTAGTGGAACGGCACGATGTAATAGGAGGGATAGGTCAGGTAGACGACCGTCGGCGGCAGGTCCGGCGGCGGCAGGAAGCTGTCGGGGCGGGTGTTGGGGATCACCGATTTCGCCCAGCCGTCCCAGCCCGTGTACATCGTGAACGGGCCGTGCAGCTTGGAGATCTTCCAGACGCCGTCCTCCTTCACGTACTCGTTCTCATAGAGCGGGATGCCCCAGCCGCCGTTGCTCATCACGAAGGCGCGCATCCGCTGCCTGGCGTGCAGGCCGTCCGGATCGATGTCGACGATCGGCTGGAACTGCATGTGATTGATAATGTTGCCTTCCTTGGGGCCGTCCGGTCCGAAGGCCTTCTGCATGTACTCCAGCACACGCTCGCGCCCGACGAACACGCCGCGGCCGCCGATCTCCAGTGTCGCGTCCTTCGAGAACAGCTGCGACAGCTTGGTCCACTGCGCCTTGTCGACGAAGAAGCCGTAGGTCCGCTGGACGATCTCGACCGCGTTGGCGTCCTCCAGGCGCGTGATGCGCTTGTCCAGGGCGTCGAGCCGGGCCTCGGCGGCGGCGAGGGCTGCGGGATCGTCCGCCGGGGCCTTGGCCTTCCCGGCCGCGACGGCGAATGCGGGCGCGGTCAGCAGGGCCGCGACGCCGAGGATGAGCAAGGTGTTTCGCATCACTTGCGCCCCAGGACGGAGTCGGGCGGCTCGGGAATCGCGATCGGCTCGCCGGTGACGGGGTGGGGATAGTCGAACGGGGGCACGTAGGCGCCCGGATAGGCCCGGTAGATCTCGGTGGGCGGCTTGTCGGGCGGAACCGCGCCGTTCTGCCCCTGCATCGGAATCGCCGACTTGCCCCAGCCGAGGTCATAGTCGGTGGACGCGGTGACGTAGTAGTGCAGCCGGGCGATCTTCCAGACGCCGCGATCCTTGACGTATTCGTTCTCATAGACGCCCAGCCCCCACTGGCCCGAGGCGTTGGCGCTTCCCAGCATGACGATGCTCTGCCAGCGCGCCTTGGCGGTGTGGCCGTCCGGGGCCACGTGGATCACGCTCTGCAGCTGCATGTAGTTGTTCAGCTTGCCGGGCTCGGGGCCTTCCTTGCCGAACAGCAGCAGAGCCCGGCGGATGTGCGCCTTGCCGACGTAGACCCCCATCTGGCCGTACTCGAACGAGCCGTCGTCGGCGAACAGGTCGGCGACCTCGCCCCACAGCGACTTGTCCACATAGAAGCCGTACGCCGCCTGCAGGTTCTCGACGGCGTCCTTGTCCTTCAACAGCTCGACCCGATGGCGATAGTCGGCCAGGCGCGCTTCGAGAGGCGCCGCGCCGGGGCTGTCGGCGGCGACGGCTTGGCTCGCCATTCCGAGGACGATCACTGCGGCGAGGGCAATACATCCTCCCCCGCGTGCGGGGGAGGGGGACC